>Ga0070734_10005039_pt1 | contig 12002 bp, 10 predicted proteins | sample Coa_R1_8_FD_66444 | JGI IMG/M metagenome (GOLD analysis project Ga0070734, IMG submission 66444) | Surface soil microbial communities from Centralia Pennsylvania, which are recovering from an underground coalmine fire - Coalmine... | ecosystem: Environmental > Terrestrial > Soil > Unclassified ...
GGAAGAAAGTGTTGATGTTTCCCCAGGATCTGAAGGCGCGGTGTGTGCCCAACGAAGACGCGTAAGATCTATTCCTGAGCCTGCGCGAGGCTCTTGAGATTCTTCTTTTCGAGAGCGTCCAACAGTTGCTTCGCCTGCGCGTTCACCGGGTCGAGTTCCAAGGCGCGCGTCAGCTCCGCTCGCGCACGGCCGTATTCACCGGTCAAGATCAGCGACAGGCCCAGATTCGAACGATTGATCGCGTCCCTGGGAATCAGCTGTACTGCCTGGTCGAACGATGCCACGGCGTCTTTGAATCGATCCACTTTTAAATATTCGACGCCAAGCAAGGACTGCGTCCACGCAGCGGAATCCGGGAACTTCGCCAGCGCTGTTTCGAAGATCTGGAGCGCTTTCGCATGATTACCTGAATTGGCTGCGCTTTGTCCTTTAAGCAGCATCTGCCGCGCCTTGGACGGCAGTGGCTGACGCAGCAGTTCGGCCGAAACCATGGGAGCCGGCGCGGGCTTGGGAGTGGCAGAGGTGGTTGCCGACGTCTCGACCTTCTTCATCGACGGCACGTCGAGCGTGATCGTCGCGGGCACTTGAGCGGCGAGAGGCGTTCCGAGGATCAAAAGCCGCGCCCACCCTAACATGACAATTCAATGTATAGCATGTTTCAGACCCGTTACAGAAGACCACGCCTGGCAGCCACTTGGGAAATTCATGAGTCTGTAATCGGCGGATTATCATGCAGACACTAGTCCCCGTATACAAAGGGTCTGTGATCGCGACTTTATTCAGTAAATCTGTTCTCTGTTCCTGCGATTTGTGCAGGAGAACGCAAGCGCAAGCGGATGCCAATTCCAACAGCCGGACGTGCGAGAAGCCGGTAAAATTCCCGTCCCATGATTCGAGCCCGTCGGGGCCGATTCGGCTGGTTCCGCGACTCATTCCCAGAATGCTTAGCCGCGACGGCTTGGTATCCTGAGAGGCGATGAAAACCGCCCCTCGCCTCCTTAAGGCGGCAGCGTTCTTCGCGCTGGCCGCGTCGTCCAGTTTTGCTCAAAGCCGCACCGAAATCACGCTGCCTGGAACGCGAATTTTTCCGGAGAGCATAACCTCTATGGCCGACGGCACGTTGATTGTCGGAAGCCTGGGACACGGTAACATCCTGCGCATCGCGCCTGGAAAAACCGAGGCTGAGGAATGGATCAAACCTGGAACGGGCGGTTTGAACGGTGTCCTGGGCGTTTTCGCGGATGAGAAGGGCGGTTTGTTGTGGGTTTGCTCCAACAATCTGGAGAACAAGGGCGAAGCCACTTCCGTGATGAGCTTCGATCTCAAAACTGGCGCGCCCAAGGGCACCTATCCGTTTCCCGGGAAAGATCCGCTCTGCAACGATATCGCAGTCGCGCAGGACGGGACGGCCTACGTGACCGACACGCGGCTCGCCAGCGTGCTCATGCTCAAGCCGGGCACGAAGTCCTTGGTGGTGGTGGCGAGCGATCCGCTGCTTGCGGGTGCGGATGGACTCGCTTTCGGGGACAAGACGATGCTGTATGTGAATAGTGTGATGTCGGGCAAAATCCTGCGCCTCGACTTGGGTCCGGATGGAAAATCGAAGGGCATTGCCGATTTGAAGTTGTCGAGGATGCTGGACCGTCCCGACGGCATGCGCGCCATCGGCCCGCATCGTCTGCTGCTCGCGGAGAATTCCGGAAAGATGTCCATCGTGACCTTCGAAGGACCGGAGAAGAAGGACGCGGTGATCAAGACCATCAAGGAAGGGCTGGAGGCCACACCCGCCGTCACGGCCACCAAGGGCATGGCGTGGATTGTCGAGGGCAAGTTGAACTACCGCAACGACGCGAATCTGAAGGACAAAGATCCGGGCCAGTTCAAGATGTTCGCGGTTCCGCTGCCGAAGAAGTAGGCGCGGGTCGCCCCGAATCCTTACTGGGCGAATCCTTACTGGTCCGGCGCGCATCTTCTACCCATAAGACGCGGGGTTCAGAAAATGATTCAAATCCGAAAGAGCCAGGACCGTGGACATGCAAACCACGGCTGGCTCGATTCCCATCACACCTTTTCGTTTGCCAACTATTACGATCCAAAGCACATGGGTTTCCGGAGTCTTCGCGTGATTAACGAAGATCGGGTAGCTCCTGGCCGAGGCTTCGGCTCCCATGGCCATAGCGACATGGAGATTCTGAGTTATGTTCTGGAAGGCTCGCTGGCCCACAAGGACAGCATGGGTCATCAGGAGGTGCTGGGACCGAATGAGATTCAGCGCATGTCGGCCGGGACAGGCGTGATGCACAGCGAATTCAACCCATCCAACACCGATCCCGTACATTTTCTCCAGATCTGGATTCAGCCCGCGAGTCTGGGCACCCCCTCCAGCTATGAGCAGATTCGATTCGATCCGAAAGACAAACAGGGCAAGTTCAAACAATTGGCTGGGCCGCAGGGTGGACCGGGAGTGGCGCGCATCAATCAGGACGCGCAAGTCTTCACGGCCGAACTGGCGCAGGGCGATGAACTGGCCTATCTGCTCAGCCCGCAGCGCCACGCCTGGCTGCACGTCATCAGGGGCGAGGTGACGCTAAATGGGACCGTCCTCCATGGCGGTGATGCAGCGGCGGTCAGCAATGAGGAAAGACTTGCACTCTCCGGCAATCAAGCCGAGCCAAGCGAAGTGCTGCTATTCGACCTCGCGTGAAGGATTGGCGAGTTGTGGAGACCAACTTGCCTGATCTTCCGCGGAGGTTCTGATGCCCGAAAAGAAAACCATTGAAAGAGCGCGTGAGGACGCCCGCCAAGGGAAGGCTCCTTCGACGCAGGCGGGTGAGTTCGTGCATGAGGAGATCGAGCATGTACGTGAGGGCAAGCACGGCGCCCGCTCCGCCAAACAGGCCATCGCGATAGGGCTTTCAAAGGCACGGCGGGCCGGCGTGACGTTACCGCCTCAAAAAGGAAAGAAAGCAGAGAAGCCGCCGACGCACGCGCCCTCCGCCAAGCGGTCACAAGCGGCTAAACGCGCGCTTAAGCGCGAAGGTTCCCAGGCGGCGTCTCATTCCGCGCTTTCCCGGCAGGCGCGCCAGAGCGCCAGAAAACGCGGCTAGAGCGCCGACCCCTTTCCTGACAGCCTGTCCCAGCGCGATATAATCCGCAACAGGCTGCCAATGGAAGACAACGGGGAAGTTACCAGACTGCTCGGGGAGATCGGGCGCGGGCAGAAGGATGCGATGAACCAGCTCTTACCGCTGGTTTATGACGAACTGCACCGGCTGGCTCGTTCTTATTTCCGCCGCGAGCGAGGAGAACATACGCTTCAGCCCACCGCATTGGTTCATGAAGCCTACATGCGGTTGGTGGACCAGCGAGCGCCGATGGATAGCCGGGGGCACTTTCTGGCTGTGGCGGCGACGCAGATGCGGCGCATCTTGCTCGACTATGCGCGCAAGACGCGCGCCGCGCGCCGGGGTGGCGCGGGGCAGAAAGTCATGCTCGAAGACACCATGGCGATCTGCGAACAGCAGCCCGTGGATATGATCGCGCTCGACGCCGCTCTGACCCGCTTGGCGGCTCTGGATCCAACGCAAGGGCATCTGGTGGAGCTGCGCTTCTTCGGCGGCCTTTCGGTGGAAGAGACGGCCAAAGTGATGGGCGTTTCGCCCGCCACGGTGAAGCGGAGCTGGAGCTCGGCGCGCGCTTTCCTTCACCGGGAGATCACGGGAGGGTCGCTTGACGCCCGAGCGGTGGGCGCAGATCCGTCAGATCTTTGACGGCGCGCTGGAACGTCCTCAGCAAGACCGGGCTGCCTATCTGCGCGTGACGTGTGCGCGGGACGAGGAACTGCGCCGCGAAGTCGAGAGCTTGCTGGCCAACTACGAGGGATCGGAAGAGTTCCTCAATACTCCCGCGGTCGATTTAAGCCGCGCGCTCGCGACCTTCGAGGAACATTCGGCGGAGCTGCCGATGATTCCCCGGGTCGGGCCCTATCAGCTTGAACGCCGCATTGGCCGCGGCGGCATGGGCACCGTATGGCTGGCCACGCGATTCGACCACGAGTATGAGAAGAAGGTCGCGGTGAAGATGGTCAAGCAGGGCATGGACTCCCATGAGATCCTGCGCCGGTTTCGTATGGAACGGCAGGTGCTTGCCGGACTGGATCATTCAAACATCGCGCGGCTCATTGATGGTGGATCGACGCCGGAGGGACTGCCCTATCTGGTGATGGAGTACGTGGAAGGCACGCCTATCGATCAGTATTGCGAAAACCGCCAGAGCACCATCACCGAGCGGCTCAAATTATTCCGAGATGTCTGCGCGGCGGTGCAGTACGCGCATCAGAACCTGGTGGTGCATCGTGACATTAAAGCGGGAAATATTCTGGTCACCAAGGACGGCGTGGCGAAATTGCTCGATTTCGGAATCGCCAAACTAATGCGGAGCGAATTCGAGACTCTCTCCGCGGCGGAAACGCGCCCCGAGCTTCGACCGATGACGCTCGACTATGCGAGCCCGGAACAGGTGCGCGGCGAACCCATCACCACCGCCACGGATGTCTATTCTCTAGGAGTCCTGCTTTACAAGCTACTGACCGGAAAATTTCCGTACGGCCCCGATTTGAAGTCGCGTGTCGCGCTGCAGCAGGCCATTTGCGATCGGGAACCGTTGCGGCCGAGCACTGTGGTGCTGACCGACGCCAAATCCGCCATACCTCAAGCTACGCAAAAGATGGAGGTCGCACTCCAGCAGCAACAACAAGAAACCCGGGATAAAGCCCGCCGGCGGTTGAAGCACAAGCTTGCGGGCGATCTCGACATGATCATCCTGAAGGCGCTGCGCAAGGAGCCTCAGCGGCGCTATATCTCGGTGGAGCAATTCTCGGAGGATGTAAGGCGTTATCTGGAAGGCCGGCCGGTGATCGCGCGCAGCGATACCTTCGGCTACCGCACCACGAAATTCCTGCGGAGAAACGCCGGGAGTGTCACGGCCGGAGCCGTCATTTTGCTTTTGCTGGTGGGCGCGACGGTTTTCTCTCTCATTAACGCCCGCCGCGGCAGGCAGCTTCTCGAGGACGCTCAGCGCCGTGAGCTGGCGCTCGCGCCGGCGCTGGTTCGATCGGCCCGATTGCTGGGGGATCAGTATTTTTCGACGGATCCGGCCGCGGCGATTGGCCAATACCGGCAGGCTATTTCGGCAGCGAAGGAATTTATCCAAAGCCGTCCAGAACAACTTGGCGGAAGCAATGATGTTCGCGGGGATTTGGCCTTGGCCCGTTTGCGTCTGGGAGATCTTTCGCCGTCTGAAGCCGTCGGGCTTTACAGTGACGCACTGACGCAATTTGAATCGGCAGCGCAGGCGGCTCCGGGCGATCTCGACCGGCAGCGCGACGTCATCATGGCGGCCCGACGACTCGGTCTGGCGCAATTTAGCGCAGGGAATCCGGTGGCTGCCGAGGCCAGTTTTAGCCGTGCGCTTCAGGTGGCGGAAGCACTGCAACCGGTGAGCCCGGAGACGCGCCGCGTCATGGCGGAGTGCAACTTCGAATTCGGAGAAGTGCTGGCGGGGAACAAGGAGCCCGAGGTTGCCGTGGCGAAGTTGCGCAAGGCTCTGGATACGTATCGCGAACTGGCCGGCTCTGGCGGCAAGGCCCCGGTGGTCGATCAGTCTCCAGCCTCGTTCGAACTGGCGCTGAAGCAGGTGGCCGCGAACGCGCCGGCGGACTTACGGACGGAGATTGAATCGGAGCTGGCTCGTTTCGGGCGGTGAGGATCTAGTCTTCGAAGAGACTGGCAACGGGAACTTCCCAGCCTGGAAGCAGTTCGGGGATGGAGAGGCTGTCCCCGATGCCTTTTCGAAATGACTGGCCGCCGGGCAAGAAGACCCGAACTTCCTGTTGGTCCGGATAAAGCACCCACACCGCGAGGCTGCCAGCGTTGAGCAGAAGCTCGATTTTGCGATTGAGGTCGATAGCCCGCTCGGAGGGCGAGACGACTTCAATCGCAAGTTCCGGGGCGCCCATGAAATAGTCTGAGTCGGCTGTGGTCTTGGCTCGTTCATTGCGCAAGAATGAAACGTCCGGCTGGATCCAATTACGCTTGTCACTAGTAAGCTGGTATCCCGCCTCGACGTAAGCCTGCCCGCCGGCTCTATCCTGGATCAGAGCGAGTTGTCCGTGCGCACGCATCGCTATTTTGCTGTGACCCGACTTCGGTGGAGGCAAGATTTGTAGTTCTCCTTCGATCAATTCCCGGTGCATTCCGTCACTGTCGGGGAGCTTCTCGAAGGATTCCCACGTCATCTGGGTGGTCGTCGCCATCTGTCCAAAGGATACGCCGCCCTAAGGCGGGTTGCAATCAGATTTAAGGTTTGCTACATTTAGTGTTCGTATCTTCTTGGGAGGCTCCTGACAGACGGGAGCCGTTTGGACCAATCACATTATGAGCCGCACTTCAGGTAAAAAGTATTCTGCCGCGTTTGCGCAAGTTGAGCGCAAACCCTACCCCCTCGACGAAGCTGTCCCGCTGGTTCAGAAGGTCAAGTTTGCCAAGTTCGACGAGACCGTGGAGCTGCATGTGCGGTTAGGCGTCGACCCCAAGCATGCCGACCAGATGGTCCGCGGCACGATCGTCCTGCCTAACGGCTTGGGCAAGTCGAAGAAAGTTCTGGTCATCGCCTCCGGCGACAAGCAGCGCGAGGCGAAGGAAGCCGGTGCGGACTTTGTCGGCGGCGACGAGATGGTCAACAAGATCCAAACCGAGAACTGGACCGACTATGATGCCGTGATTGCCACGCCGGACATGATGCGGTCGGTTGGCCGTCTCGGTAAGGTGCTCGGCCCGCGCGGGCTGATGCCGAATCCGAAGACCGGCACGGTTACGGTTGACGTGGCGAACGCTGTGAAGGAAGTGAAAGCCGGTAAGGTGGAGTTTCGCGTGGACAAGACGGGTGTGATCCACGTCCCGGTCGGCAAGATCAGCTTCGCCAGCGACAAGCTGCTGGAGAATGCGAACTCGCTGCTGCAGGCAGTGGTCAAGGCGAAGCCCGCTGCCGCCAAAGGGAAGTATGTCCGCAGCGTCACCATCTGCTCCACCATGGGGCCGGGCGTTCCGCTGGATGTGACGCCGTATAACTTGAAGGTCGTTTAGCGCAGGGAATCGACATGAAGAACAAACAGGAAAAGCAAGAAGAGTTGGACGCTCTGCGCGAAGAGCTGCTGAAGGCTGCGAACGTCTTCCTGACCGGCTACGAGAAGATGACGGTGGCGCAGGACTTCGAGCTTCGTAAGACCGTTCGCGGGGCGGGCGGCGGCTATAAAGTGATCAAGAATACGATCGCCGAGAAGGCTGCCGAGGGCACCAAATCCGGCGAATTGCTCAAGGCCCTGAAGGGCATGTGCTCTATCGCTTATACGGCGGGCGATCCGGTGGCGCTAGCCAAGGCCTTGACGGCGTATGCGAAAGCGAACCCGACATTCACTTTCCGGGCGGGCATGGTGGAAGGTCACGTCGTGGACGTGTCTGGTATCCAGGCGCTGGCCAGCATGCCGCCGAAGGAAGAGATTTACGCGAAGTTGTTGTACCTGATTAACGCTCCGGCGCAGCGGTTGGTCACCGCCGTGGGCGGAGTGGGGCGGAACGTGGCAGTGGTGGTGGATCAGGGCGTGAAGGAAAACAAATTTTCGTAGAGGCCGGGCTCGTGCGCGGCTTGTACATCCAAGGGAGTTGAGAAGAAAATGGCAGACATCAACGCGATTGCGGATCAGATTCAAGGGCTGACGCTGCTCGAAGCGTCGCAGCTCGTAAAATTGCTCGAAGAGAAGCTGGGCGTTTCGGCCGCGGCGGCCACCGTGGCGGCTGCTCCGGCGGCTGGCGGCGCTGCGGCGGCCGCTGCACCGGCCGAAGAGAAGACCGAGTTTACGGTGGTTCTCACGGGCGCGGGCGCTAACAAGATCAACGTTATTAAGGCGGTTCGCGAAGTGACCAGCCTCGGCTTGAAGGAAGCCAAGGATCTGGTGGACGGCGCGCCCAAGACGATTAAAGAGGGCGTGAACAAAGAAGAAGCTGAGGCCATCAAGAAGAAGTTCGTCGATGCAGGAGCTAGCGTCGAGGTAAAATAAGTTCAGGTCCGCCGCTGCCATTTGACGGGTAGGGCAGCGGTGCTATGATGGAGTTACCCGGAAAGAGCGCCGGCCCTTGTTACAGTGACATTTGTACCCCGCGACCTGCGCGGCAGTTTGTCTGAACTGCCGCGCGGTTTTGTCATGTGCGCACCCCTCCCGCCCGAAGTGTGTCTGCGGATTGCTACCAAGGCCGCATGCATCAGTGACGCCCCGGGTTTTTTATTTTTGGATTCCGGCGGAGCCTCGATGCTTCCGCCGTCGCTGCACGCGAAGAAGGATTTTGAAATATGCCCACCTCCGAAAATGGCGCTGCTCGCGAAAGAGTCGATTTCTCGAAGATCAAAACTTCGATCCCGATCCCCAATCTGATCGAGGTTCAGAAGAAGTCTTACGAACGCTTTCTTCAGATGGACCTGTTGCCCAGCGAACGGGACGACACGGGTCTGGAGAGTGTGTTCAAGAGCGTCTTCCCGATCTCGGATTTTCGCGGCCTGAGTCAGCTCGAGTTCGTCGATTACGCGATCGGTAACTGGGAGTGCAAGTGCGGCAACCTGAAGGGTCTGCATCACCTGCGCTCGACCTGCCGTAATCCCGCTTGCGGCGCGACCATCAAGACCGATCCGTTCCATCTGGGCGACGTTCTTTGCCATCGTTGCGGCACCTTCAATAAAAACATCGTCACTTTCTGCAATCGCTGCGGCGACCCCGTGGGACTGCAGTTGAAGTATGACGTGGCCGAATGCGAAGAGCGCGGCATGACCTATGCCGCTCCGCTGAAGGTTACGATCCGGCTGACGGTTTTCGATAAGGATCCCGAGACCGGGAACAAAACCATTCGCGACATCAAGGAGCAGGAAGTCTTCTTTGGTGAAATCCCGCTGATGACGGAGAACGGCACCTTCATCATCAACGGCACCGAGCGTGTGATCGTTTCGCAGTTGCACCGCTCTCCCGGCGTCTTCTTCGAGCGCCAGCAGGCGCAGGGTTACTTCCTCGGCAAGATCATCCCTTATCGCGGGAGCTGGGTGGAGTTCGAGTACGACAACAAGAACTACCTGCACGTCCGTATTGACCGCAAGCGCAAGTTTTATGGAACGATGTTCCTGCGCTCCCTCGGTTTGAAGACGGACGCTGATATTCTGCGGGCGTTCTACAAGTGCAGCGACATCATTGTCAAAGACAAGAAGCTGTTCTGGAAGGTCTCCGAGGGCCTGCTGGGGCACAAGCTTTCCTTTGCCGTCACCAAGGGCGGGGAAACCATCGTCCCTCAGGGCCGCAAGATCACGGCCAGCGTTTTCAAGGAACTTCAGAAATCTAAGGTTGAGCAGGTGGAAGTCGCGCCTAACGATCTCGAAGGTGCTTGTGTTGCGGCCGATGTGATCGACATGGAGACGGGCGAGGTCCTCATCGAGGCCAATCACGAAGTGACGCCTACGCTGGTTTCGAAGCTCTTCGAGGCCGGCATTCCGCGCTTCGACGTGTTCTTCCCCGATCTGGACGACGTGGGCAACGTCATCTCGATGACGCTCAAGAAGGACGCCGTCAAGCAGCAGAACGACGCGCTGCTCGAAATCTACCGCAAGCTGCGTCCGGGCGATCCGCCGACCGTGGACACGGCGACGCAACTCTTCCAGGGGATGTTCTTCGACCCGCGCAAGTACGACTTCTCGCGCGTGGGCCGGATGAAGTTCAACATCAAGCTGTATGACAAAGCGGACGTGACGCCACTCGACAAGCGCACGCTCGATCACAAGGACTTCATCGATACGATTCAGTACCTGCTGAAACTCCGCCGCGGTATTGGCGCGGTGGATGATATCGATCACTTGGGCAACCGCCGCGTGCGCGCGGTGGGCGAGTTGCTCGAAAATCAGTTCCGCATCGGACTGGTCCGGATGGAACGCGCCATCAAAGAGAAGATGAGCGTGTACCAGGAAATGTCGACGGCGATGCCGCACGACCTGGTGAACGCCAAGCCGGTGATGGCCGCTATCCGCGAGTTCTTCGGGTCATCGCAGCTTTCGCAGTTCATGGATCAGACCAACCCGCTCAGCGAAATCACGCATAAGCGGCGTCTCTCCGCTCTTGGGCCGGGCGGTCTGTCCCGTGAGCGCGCGGGATTCGAGGTCCGCGACGTCCATCCTACGCACTACGGCCGCATCTGCCCGATTGAAACGCCGGAAGGTCCGAACATCGGACTGATCAGCTCTCTTTCGTGCTTTGCTCGTATTAACGAATACGGGTTTATTGAGAGTCCCTATCGCCGCGTCAAGGAAGGCGTGGTGGTGGAGGAAGTGAAGGTTCTGAATCCTGGCGATACCGATCTGAAGGTCGGCCAGGTGGCTTCGCGGGCCGAACTCGATAAGGCCAACAAGAACGCGGGCGGCAAGAAGCAGCCGGCAGAAATCGAAGCCCATTGCGACTACCTCTCGGCTTGGGAGGAAGACAAGTACATCGTCGCGCAGGCGAACGTGCCTCTCGATGAGAAGGGCAAGATCACGGCCGAGCTGGTGAATGCTCGCCAGGCCGGGAACTTCGTGCTCAAGCATGTGGGCGAAATCGAGTACATGGACGTCAGCCCGAAGCAGCTGGTCAGCGTGGCTGCGAGCTTGATTCCATTCCTCGAAAACGACGACGCCAACCGCGCGCTGATGGGATCGAACATGCAACGTCAGGCGGTTCCGCTGTTACGCGCCGAAGCGCCGTTTGTCGGTACCGGGATGGAGCGCGTTACCGCGCGCGACTCCGGAGCCGTCATCATCTGCAAACGCGCCGGCGTGGTCGATTCGGTCGATAGCGAACGCATCATCGTTCGCGTGGAGGGCAACAGCCAGGAAGGGCAGCTCTCTCGCGAGGTGGGCGCGGACATCTACCAGATGACCAAGTTCAAGCGTTCCAACCAAAACACTTGCATCAACCAGAAGCCGATCGTGTTCCAGGGCCAGAAGGTCCGGAAGGGCGCGGTGCTGGCCGATGGCCCTTGCACGGAGATGGGCGAACTGGCTCTTGGCCGCAACGTGCTGGTGGCGTTCATGCCCTGGCGCGGGTACAACTTCGAAGACGCGATTGTCGTGTCCGAGAAGCTGGTTAAGGAAGACTACTACACTTCGATCCACATTGAGGAGTTCGAAGTCGACGCTCGCGATACGAAGCTGGGTCCAGAGGAAATCACGCGCGATATTCCAAACATCGCGGAAGCCTTCCTGCGCAATCTGGACGAGAGCGGAATCATTCGCATCGGCGCGACCGTGAAGCCGGGCGACATTCTGGTGGGCAAGGTCACGCCGAAAGGTGAAACCCAGCTCACTCCCGAAGAAAAGCTCCTTCGCGCGATCTTCGGCGAAAAGGCCGGCGACGTAAAGGACGCCTCGCTCTACTGCCCGCCCGGTATTGAGGGCACGGTTGTGGATTGTAAGGTGTTCTCGCGCAAAGGCGCTGAGCTCGACGAGCGCTCCAAGTTGATTCTGGAGAACTCCGAAGAGCGGCTGCGGCGCAACCTCGAAGACGAAAAGCGCATTTTGAACGACGAGCGTTCAAAACGCTTGGCCAAGTTGCTGGAAGGTAAGGAGTTGCTTGCCGACCTGCACGACGAAAAGACCAACAAGAAGCTTCTGTCCAAGGGCACGGACATGTCGCGCGATCTCATCGAGAAGCTGCGCGCCCGCGACCTGAAGCGCATGAAGCTAAAGGACAAAGATCCTCGCATCAACGAGCAGATCGACGAGATCGAGGAGATGACCTCGCGGCAGATCGCGGTGCTCGAAAAGATCACCGAAGAGAAGATCGCCAAGCTCCGCAAGGGCGACGAACTGCCTCCGGGCGTCATTAAGCAGGTCAAGTGCTACATCGCCATGAAGCGCAAGCTGTCGGTCGGCGATAAGATGGC
>Ga0070734_10005040_pt1 | contig 12000 bp, 12 predicted proteins | sample Coa_R1_8_FD_66444 | JGI IMG/M metagenome (GOLD analysis project Ga0070734, IMG submission 66444) | Surface soil microbial communities from Centralia Pennsylvania, which are recovering from an underground coalmine fire - Coalmine... | ecosystem: Environmental > Terrestrial > Soil > Unclassified ...
ATTGAGCTCGCTATTGTTGACGATTTCGAGCAAAGGCCGTTTTTTTCATCTCACTCAGGTGCGCGCTCGTTGTTTATTTTGGGTGAGCTGATCGATGGGCTCTTTGATGGTGCCAGCGTTCTTGGTTTGACCAAGCTGAAAATTACTACCAACCCACTAAAAAATAATCTGCAATTTACCTGTGCGCTACCGGCAGGCATAAGCTCGCATACAGGTGTAGGTGCGACCATGTGTTTGGCTACCATATGTGATGCGCTATTCTTCGAAAGAGGATTAAAAATCGCATCTTCGCAAATTGACATGGAATATCGAAATAGCGAACTACCTAAGCATTTTCTTAATTATTTGAAGAGCGTTTTTGTGAGCCTACTTAATGACAAAGTTTGAGATATCAGAAAACTTAAAGAGCGTTACGGGCGTCGTCCATGGCTTTTTTACTAAACATGGCGGTGTGTCGTCGGGCGCATTATCATCTCTCAATTGCTCTCTACGAGTGGGCGATATACCGTCAAACGTAAAAGAGAACCGAAATCGGGCGCTTAGAGCGTTGGATCTTGAAGGATGTCGACTATTGATTCCTAATCTCAGTCATAGCGATCAAGTTATGGTTGTAAGTGAAGAAGATCATCCTCAACACGTGGCGGAGCAGAGTGCCGATGCCTTGATCACCACAGCAAACGGCGTTGCCTTGGCAGTCACCTACGCCGATTGCCTGCCCATAATGCTTGCATCTGCCGATGGCTTATGTATCGCCGCTATCCATGCTGGCTGGCGCGGCATTCGGCAAGACATAATCACGAAGACGATCGAAAAAATGCAAGCATCGTTTGGTCCATGCGAAATTATGGCGGCCATTGGCCCAGCTATTTCTAGCGAGGGCTTTTTAGTAACCGGCGATGTCTTAGAAAGTTTCAGCGCCATCTGGCCTGATTACGTGATTAAAAACGACCATGGCTTTGGCGTCGATCTCGTGTCAATCGCGTACCAGCAATTAAAAGACTGTGGAGTCAACCATATCGACAAAGTAGGCGGTCTTACTGATCTTAATCCAGAGGATTACTTTTCCCATCGGCGAGATCGTGGTCAAACCGGGCGTCATCTCGCGGTTATCGCTAAGCCACCGCGGCGATGACCAAGTAGCTCGCTTTACTACCTTTCGCTCGCCGTATCTTGGGGAATTTCGGGATCACCAAGGAAGTAAGGAAAAAAGAATCTGGGGGTCGCCCATATAGAATCATCACCAGCAGTCACGTCCATACTAGTTGGCGTATCTGACGCTCGCAGCGACATGGTAATAGTGCATAAAAGTGTAAAAATTATATATTTCATATTTTGTCCTCCATCGTTGAATTATCCGTGCGTCGCTATCATTGCTTGAAGACGCTGTCTATAGCTTGCTGGGATGGTTATGAATTGGGATCAGTACTTTTGCCACCGAGGACTGTTGGTGTGCCGGGCTTTACCAAGCTCGAAAACGCCTCGCATTTTTTGCATTTGAATTGGCTCGATCCTTCATGAGCATGTCCGGCCTCCAAGTCATCTTGGTAGTTGGCATGGTGCTTAAGCGTCGTGAAGAGGTCTAAAAGTGATGCATACCCTGATGTGGAGAAGCTATAGTGTGGCGCCTTATCACTCTCTAGCCTAAATAGATTGTGGTCGAAGACAAGCCGGCCGGAAGATAAATTGTGATATTCAATGGGATGCTTTAACGTCAGCGTCTCCGAGAATTTACCATCGCCCGCGCTAAGCTTTAGCTTTGTGCCGTTTTGCTGATAAGAAAACGCAATCTGGTCAGACGTGCCATCTTCGAAGGTAAATAATGCAGACGAAGCTTTCTCCGCTGCCGAAAGACCTACTGCCAAAAACCACAAAATCACGATGGATAAATAACGTATGTGTCGAATCATCTCTATCTCCGTTGTGAACGCATTGTATGTATCGCGGTCTGTGGGAATTGGAACTGAGGAAGCGAGAGTGTCACGTAAGCGCATACAGCGTTTCCCGCTGTAGCCACAAAAAGTAGCCACGCAACGAATATATAACCTGGTAAGCGCGGTAAGAACCCGTCGCTCATGGAGAGCTTCATGATTTTAACCAGGTTGTTTTGCTTGAGTTATATATTTATTATTTATAGCTCGGTCGACAGTGTTGCAGCTCATCTGTCAGTTAACGATATCGTAAATAATAAAGAAGCGCTTTCGCCCAAAAGGCTGGTTCAGCTTAGTTGGGTTAAAGACTCTCATCGCTTTTCATTCATAGACGAAAAACAGGCATTGATAATCGCCGATGCGGCGGGCCATAGAACTCAGGTGCTTTCGCTCGAGAGGCTCAGTGAGCTCACTAAAGTAGAGCACCAAACCTTTCCCACCTTTTCCTGGGTAAATAGTTCGCAGTTTTGGTTTATCGATAACCATCGGCTCTTTACCTATGACATCGATACCGGCGAACTTAGGGAGGCAAATGTCCTGCAAAATGGTGCCGCGAATATGGCCGTATTTTCACCAACCATGGTGGCCTATACCGTTGGCGAGAATATCTTCCTGTCTCTTGGCCATCAATGTCGGCAAATTACTTTCTCTCCTTCTTCAGACGTTCTTTACGGCACAGCAGTTCATCGACAGGAATTTGGTATTACCGCCGGGATCTTTTGGTCGCCGCAGGGAGACAGGCTTGCTTACTATCGCATGGATCAAAGCATGGTGGATGACTACCACTTTCTTGACTTTAGAAGCCTTCCCGTCAAAATCGATACCATTAAATACCCGATGGCTGGCAGAGCAAGCCATCACGTATCCATCGAGGTTTATAATGTGGAATCCAAGGAAACTGTGACCTTGAAGACCGGCCTTCCTGCCGATCAGTATTTAACTGGAGTGACCTTCAGCAGCGATGGCAAATCTATACTAGTCAACATTCTTAATCGAGAGCAAAATCGCTTGATTGCTAATCGATATGACGCGGCCAGCGGTGAGCTCATCGAGCAAAATTTTGAACTCAATACCGACAAATACATCGATCCCCACTTTGGGTTTTATTTTTCGATAAAAGATGAGGCGCATGCATTGTGGTGTTCACGTCATGAAGGTTGGTCAAAGCTGTTTAGGTATAACCTTAAGAACAAATCCCTCACGCCGGCCAAAAGAGCTAGCGGTGACATTGCGTCTTGCCTAGGTTTTTTGGGATCGCGGGGCCACTTCTTTTATACTGCCTTTGATGAAAACTACCCTTCGCGCCATGGCTATCTTTACGATCTCGCAAAAGACGAAGTGATTCCTCTTACCAAGCGAAACCCAGGCATGCACCATATCCTACCCAGCAGCGATGGCACGTTGATTCTAGACGAGTTTTCCAATAACAATACGCCATATCAAGTGGATCTTATTGATAGCCAAGGTGGCTATGTCTCAACCATTCATACATCATTAAGTCCCTTACAAGACCATCAAGTGGGCCCAATCAAAATGGTCACTCTAAAGTCGGCCGATGGCAAATATGACCTTTATGGACGTATTCTCTATCCCAAAGATCTCGATCCCCAGAGAAAATATCCGGCGATAGTCTATGTCTATGGCGGTCCTGGCGTCCAGATCGTCCAGGACACCTGGCTATTCGGAGCCCGTTTATGGGAATTAATGATGGCGCAAAAGGGCTATGTTGTCTTTGCGCTCGACAACCGTGGCAGCGCTAATCGCGGCCTCCAGTTTGAGCAAGAGACGTTTTCGCAGTTAGGAGCTTTGGAGCTTGCCGACCAAATGATGGGTGTCAAATACCTAAAGAGTCTTCCTTTTGTCGATCAGAATAATTTAGGCGTCTTTGGCTGGAGTTATGGCGGTTTCATGGCAACATCCATCATGCTTCGGGAGCCCGATGCCATTAAGGCGGGGGTTGCGGGAGGAGCGGTCACCAACTGGGCCGATTACGAAATCATGTATACCGAGCGCTACATGAAAAAACCCAACGAAAACGCTCCTGGATACGATGGAGCCAATCTACTCAACTACGTTAGCAACCTAAAGGGAGCGCTCTTCGTTATATCGGGGACTCATGATGACGTGGTGGTTCCACGCCATACCAAGTTGTTGATTGATAAGGCCATTGAGCACGGAAAGGATATTGACATCTTCTTCTACCCCTACGGCGCTCATCACTTCGACAAGAAGAGCGATGTGCATATGTATACCAAAATCAGCAAGTTCTTCGACGATCACCTACGTAAATAAACGCCAGATTTTTTTTCTCGCCAAAAAAATGCACTATGGCGTATAAGAAGCAGCATTCAATAACTGGCTATTGGCTTTCGAGGCCAAGATCTAATTTAGATCTATTATTTAGTTTTCATTTCCATTAGCATTACCAATATTTTTGGGGGCAGTTGTGGGCGAGCTCAAAATCTTTGAGCGAGACCCAGAACGTATGTTTGGGGGGGGACCATGTCGAATGTCTTGGCGTGTAACAAACGCAAGAAAATCGAAGAAAAGCGTTTAATCGATAAGTCGTTAGGTGGTGATGAGGCCGCATTTGCTATTCTTTATTCCCGTTACTACAACCAAGTCTACGCCTTTTGCTCACGGCTATTGCGCGGGCGTTTCGACGTAGAAGATGCCGTTCAACAGGTGTTTTTGGAAGCCTGGCGATCAATGGCTCGGTTTGAGGGGCGATCGCTGTTTTCCACCTGGCTCACCAAGATTGCTATCCATACGTGTTTGAGCTTTCATCGAAAGGCCAGCCGCGTAATGCTTAGCACCAGCGAAGAAGCCGACCTTTACGATCATGCCACCAGTCTGCTTTGGGGCGAGAGCCAACGAATACCTGATGAAGAGGTCTTTTTGGGCGAGCGCAAGGCCATGGTCAATAAATTGCTTGCCCGCATGACCCCTAAAAAGAAGGTGGTATTCATGATGTCTGATATGCAGGGGATGACAGCGCCCGAGATATCATCAGTGCTCAAGATTCCTGACGCAACCGTTCGTACTCGACTTTTTCATGCGCGACGGGAGTTTACCATGTGGATTAATAAGAACAAAAATTATCGCGATGCATTAGGTATTGATGGGTAAAAAAGCCGCTATTATGCAGGGTTAAAATAGATAAAATTGCGATTGGTTGGGCGGGCCGTGGGGCTCGTCTTTTGATTTTAAGTATGGTATATTAAAGCATCCTAGGGGATTTCCAGGGCATCAAGATGCAGCGGGCTCAAATCGAAAGACCAAGGGGCTTTTTTTGAAAATCCTTAATACTAATCATAGAGGCGAGATTTATAATGCCATCATTTAAAATCGGTGACAAAGTTGTTTATCCGGCACATGGTGTGGCCGAAGTTGATAAGATAGAAAAAAAGAACATTGGTGGCTTTGAACAATCGTTTTACGTTTTGCGGCTTTTGGACAGCGGTATGACCCTCATGGTGCCTATTGCCAATGAAGAGCAGGTCGGAATGCGGCCTATTGTCGAAGAGGCAGATGCGGACAAGGTTTTTGATGTATTGCGTAAGCGAGAAAAGGCAACCGACGGTACCACCTGGAATCGCCGCCACCGCGAATACATGGAAAAGATCAAAACGGGTTCGGTTTTCGAAGTTGCGAAAGTCTTGAGAGACTTATACGTTTTAAAGGGCGATAAGGAATTAAGCTTTGGTGAGAGAAAAATGCTTGATACTGCCCGTTCACTACTTATGCTTGAAATCAGCATTGCCAAAAACATCTCGGTGGATGATGTGGAAAATCGATTTAAGCAGATATTTAGGTGTTAGGTTCTGCTGAGTCTGAAGGATAACGACGCATGCTTAGCTCCCGCTGGTACCGCTTTTTATTAAGCATCTTGCTGCTCTTAGCGATGATTTGGTTATGGAGCAGTCGCGTTAAAGAGCTTGCCTATCATACCTGGCAATCACCTGAAATTATTGATATTGGCGATGCTCGCAATTTTGAAGATAAACGCCTGTCACTTCCCTCTAATAGCTATGTCAGCGTATCTGGAACCTTAGGCAATAAGGCTGCCACCATCAGCGGGCTTAGGGCAGGGGCGTTTCGTTTTGGGCGCTATCAAATACGGCAATTATTGGGCTCTAAACTCTATGTGGAATACAATGAGCAAAAATATCATAGTAAATTCAACCCATTTACTCACATCAGCGTAACTGGAAGACTGATTCCATTTGGTACGGGGGCAGAACTCGCCAAGGTCCGTGATTTCTTTCAGCAATATTACCATCAGCCCGTTGATGAGAGGGCCATGATCGTGGTGGTCGATGAAAAACCACAAAGCGAAATAATTTATCCAGTATTATTTATCGCGTCTATCCTATTAATAGTATTGAGTTTCTGTTTTTCTGCTAGAGCCTTTTGGAGTCGCTAGCATGCTCAATGGATTTCTTTTGATCTTTTTCCGGCAGTTGTAAGAGGCCGTCTTCCTGGTCACCCTTTAACGCAGTCCGAAAATTGCGAATGGCTTGACCGAGTCCGGTCGCAACACTAGGTAGGCGCTTGCCGCCAAATAAGACTAAAACGATGGCAAATATTATGGTTAGTTCCCAGGCTCCCAAACCCAACATGATTCACTCCACAAGAGGCCCTAATAGTCCTTCACTAGCACATCGCGACGGAAAGAAAAGTACACATAATGGGGCAAAGATTTCCCTGCGATCGCTTTTGATGCTCACGCGGACTCTTTTGCAACAGATAAAAATTGATAGCTACCTTTTAGATGCCCAGCTTATTTTTGCCGCGGCGCTAGACTTGACGCCCATTGACGTTCAGCTCGCCCGGGATCGTATCCTGGACGAAAGTGAAGTATTAGCAATCTTAAAATTGCTTCGCCGCCGCCTTCAGTTCGAGCCCATGGCCTACCTATTGGGCAAGAAGGAATTTTACGGAGCCGAGTTTTTGGTTTCTGACGGCTGTTTGATTCCTCGACCCGATACGGAAGTGGTGGTGGAAAAATGTATAGATCTTATCGTGCGCAACGATATGAGCTTAGTATACGATTTATGCACTGGTAGCGGGGCCATAGCCATCTCTCTCTTGCGGGAGCGGGCCAATCTATTAGTGGAAGCATCAGATATTTCTCCTGATGCCCTCCGGCTGGCCAAAGACAATGCCTCAAGGCTCATGGTGTCCGATAGGCTTATTCTTCACCATGGCGATCTGCTGTCCCCCTTTTATCCTCACCAAAAGGCCCATCTTATTGTTGCTAATCCACCCTATATTCCAACGAGTGAGATTGAGCATCTTGCTTCATCTGTCCGTGCTTATGAGCCACATTTAGCTTTAAACGGGGGCGATGACGGTCTTGAATTCTTCCGTCGTATCATAAAATCTGCGCCTCTATATTTGCGTAAGGATGGCTATTTGGTAATGGAAATCGGTTTTGATCAAGCGGACCAAGTACGGCAATTGGTGGGCCCGCCATTTCGGTTGATCGAGTTCTTTGATGATCTCGCATCTAATACCCGCGGCATCGTATTGCAACAGAACTAGGAAGGTCAGTATGGAAATGTTAGTTATCGAGGGTGGGCAACCCTTGACGGGGAGTGTCTCTATATCTGGAAGCAAGAATTCCTCGCTGCCGATATTAATTTCGACGCTCTTAACCAATATGCCTTGCGTGATTGCCAATGTGCCCAAGCTTGCCGACACAGATTTTCTTACCGACTTGTTATCTTCATTTGGAGCCAACGTATCGAGGAATGACAAGCGAGTCGATATTCATGCTCAACAAATAGCCAATAAACTTGCTCACTATGATGTAGTGAGAAAGATGCGGGCTTCGGTTTTGGTGTTGGCCCCGCTTTTGGCGCGGACGGGTGAAGCCATCGTTTCGCTACCTGGCGGCTGCGCTATAGGCTCGCGCCCGGTAGATATTCATCTTATGGGTCTTAAACAGCTAGGCGCCATCATTGATGTTAGGGATGGCTACATTTACGCCAAACTTAAAGGCGATACATTTGTGGGCAATGAGATTGAGCTGCCGCTTCCTTCGGTGGGGGCAACAGAACACCTCATAATGGCGGCTGTCCTGGCTAAGGGCACAACAGTACTCAAAAAAGTGGCTAAGGAACCGGAAGTTGTTGAACTAATTGTTGCGCTCAATCAAGCGGGAGCCCGTATTACAGGGGCAGGGAGCTCGAAACTCGAGATTGAGGGGGTGACGTCGCTTGCCGGTATTAACCATGATATTAAGCCCGATCGGGTGGAGGCGGGCACGTTTATTGCCTTAGCGGCGGCGACCAAGAGCGACATCATTCTCAATGAGGTATGCGTAGCTGATATCAAAAATGTCATGGATAGATTTGCTGATGCGGGTGTGAAGTTTTTAGAATTGGAGGGCGAAAAGGGCGCGCGACTTAGGGTATCGGCTGCGAGTAGGCTGCAAGCGACCGACATAGAGACCGCGGCATTTCCTGGCTTTCCCACCGACATGCAAGCACAGTTTATGGCCGCCATGACTGTTGCCGAGGGTACGAGCAACATTTATGAGCGCATCTTCGAGAATCGCATGATGCATGTTCCTGAGCTTCGGCGAATGGGCGCTGAGATTGAGCTAAAAAACGGGATGGCCCGAGTTAAAGGAAAGCCAAAGCTAAGCTCGGCACCCGTGATGGCCACCGATCTACGAGCGTCAGCGAGCTTGGTTATAGCAGCTCTTGCGGCGGACGGGGTCAGTGAAGTTAGGCGCGTCTATCATCTCGATCGAGGTTATGAGTCTTTAGAATTGAAAATTGCCGGCTTGGGCGGCAATATCAGGCGATGTCAACAAGAGAATTAGGAGAGTTTCAACTTGGAGTTCGGATGTTTTTATCGAACGATCCAGCAGCGTTAGCGAGCACTTAGTGAGAGAAAAATATCTGAACCCCAAGTTGAAACATCGAATTAGGAGGAGAGGCTGATGACTATTCAGGGAAAAGTCATTGAAGATTGGAAGAATGCGCTAAAAGCCAAAGACGTAAGAAAAGATGCTTTGAGCATGATCATCACCGAGCTCAAGAACCGAGCCATTAAGGATAATGTAACCGGCGGCGAGGGTAGGGTGGTGGCTGATGAGGTGGCATTGGAAGTGTTGGCGAAAATGGCCAAACAGCGGAAAGAAGCCATCGATGCTTATCGCGAAGCTAAGCGCAGCGACTTGGCCGACAAAGAACAAAGTGAACTTCTGGTCATCGAGCATTACCTGCCCAAGGCTTTAAGCGATGACGAGCTTAGGGATCTCGTAGCCCAAGCGATAGCCAAAACGAATGCTTCGTCACTTAAAGAGATGGGCCAGGTCATGGGAGCTTGTATCAAAGCTGCGCAGGGTCGTGCCGACGGCAAAAGAATTCAAGCGATGGTTCAAGCACTGCTAAGCAATCGCACATAGTCATGAACGATCAAAGCGAGCTTTTTAAGAACATTAAATCACGTCTTTCATTAAGCTCAATTATTCGACCGGTGGTTGAGCTTAAGGGCAGGGGGGACAGCTTTATTGGGTTATGCCCGTTTCATCAGGAAAAAACGCCATCATTTCATGTTCGCGATCGTGTTGGCCGGTTTAAGTGCTTTGGCTGCGGTGCATCGGGCGACATCTTCGAATTTATTATGCGCCTGCGCGGCATCGCGTTTAACGATGCGGTTTTTGAACTAGCCCTAAAGGCAGGTTTGGCTGTTACACCGCGTCATGAGCAAAAAGCCGAGAGAACGAAGCCGAATATCGGGCCACTTTTGGGCCAAAAGGTTGCGCAAGACTTCTTTGTAAGTCAGCTTCGGGATAAGGAGATGGGCCTTGTGGCCCGGCAATACCTTAGAGGCGAGCGCGGTCTTGATGAAAGAATGATACAGCAAGCGGCCTTAGGGTTTGGCGGGAAATCGGCGCAGAATTTTATCGGCTATTTAGAGCGACGTGGTGTGTCCAAAAACATGGCTATTAATGCCGGCCTGCTAAAGCCAACTAAGCACGGTTATACGCCGCCGTTTCTATCTCGCATTACCTTTCCCATACGGGATAATAGCGGCGAGATCGTTGCATTTGGTGCGCGAAGTCTTCCTGCTGATGACGATCAGCCCAAGTACGTCAACACCCATAGCTATGCCCATTATGAGAAACGCAAGAGCTTTTACGGTTTTTTCGAATCAAAGGCCGCTATCCTTAAGGGGGCCGTGCCGATTTTGGTCGAGGGGTATTTTGATGCGATGGCAATATGGGCATTAGGGATGCCTGCCTTGGCACTTTGCGGTACCGCCTTATCATCCGACCACGTCAACCTTTTGCATGGGTTAACTTCACGGGTAAAAATTTGTTTCGATAATGATGAGGCAGGCCTTCTGGCGCTCAAAAAGGCGACGGCGGCCTTTTTGGCTAAAGATATGAATCCTGGTCTCATTATACTTTCTAACAAGGACCCAGGAGATTACCTTTGCCATAACAAACTATCCGACCTAAACGCTCTCATCTCTCAGCCAATTGATGCTCTCACCTATTTAATCGAGCGCGCGGTCATCGCATCTAATGGCAATATTCATGAACGCCTTCGTCAAATGGAAGAACTCATCCCTATTTTTGCGAGCATTAAACGGCCCTTAGTGCGCAGACAATACGTCGCACTTTATGCCCATAAATTACATGATGATGCGGGTATCCTATGGCAAGAAATTGAAAGGCAAATCAAAAAGAAAAAGGTCAAATCACTACCAAAAAACGACGGCCCATTGGATTTGAGCAAGTTAATTACGGCAGAAGTTAGGGTGCTGTTTGAAATGGTGCTCGCTGATCATTCGTTGCTTAATGAAATGGAGGATGTTCTTAAGGAAACCCCCGAAGCGATAAAGACTGCTATTGAATTGGTGGCAAACCTAATGGTGCATAGCGAAGGGCGGCTTGATCTGGCACATATAAAATCATCCTTAACAAAAGCAAGCTTTGCTTATTGGCCAATGATTCAGGAGGTGTTGCTGAATCGCATGGCGATATCAAAGGAAGAGGCTGCTCTTTTACTCAACGGAATGAAAGCCAAAATCAAGCAAAAGGACACCAAAGAGCGGCTTAAAAGCAAACGCCAGGAACTGCAAGCGCTTGAAAAGAGTGGTGATTTTTCTTTAGTGCTAAAAAACCTAGAAGAACAGAGCAAAATCCTCATGGCCAGCAAAAAGAAGCAGGCTTTAGTCTCGCCCTTGCCAACCCACGACGGTAATCGCAATGCTGGCAAACCCATCGCCAAGGTGGATGTCGGAGAAATTGCTCACGATATCAATGGGTTAGCAGCAGCCAGTTTCTTTGACGGTGAAGAAGAAGACTGGATATAAAATCCTTTAACTTGCGAGCCCCTTTCGTTCATCTTTCCGGCATTGCCAGACGCCATGTTGGTGTTTATAATTTGCTCGGTTGTTTGTGAATGTCCTTGAATGGTTTATTGCCGTACTTCACTAAGTGGTTGAGCAAGATTTCAACGAAGCCTAAACTAAGTACTAACTTTGCATTGTTTTTTAATGTGGTGGGTGATTCAAAGATTAGCGTGCCCAACTCACGATTTTTAGGCTTAGAGATTAAGAGTTCTGACAAGCTACGGTGTAAGATTTAGTTTTGATAGCATTCCGATAGGGATATTGGTGGAATAATATGGGTCAAGGGTCGAAAAAAAAGTTGCACGGAAAAGATGTTCAACAAGTCGATGACAACAAGTCGATGAATATCAAGAAACAAAATCAGCGCGTGGCGGAAAAGAAGCCAGCAGCTGCTAAAAAAGCAACACCATCAAAACAAACACCAAAACCTAAATCCGACGAGAAACTAGTGCTGTCTAAATCGGTGCTGGAAAAAAAAGAGATCAAGAGACTCATTCAAAAGGGTAAGGAGCGAGGGTCCATTAGTTTCGATGAACTCAATGAAGGGCTCGGGCCTGAGATAAATACCCTAGAAGAAATTGAAAATGTGATTGCGGTGTTAGCCGAAGCTGATATCGAAGTAATCGACGAGGCTTCTAAAGGATTCCCTGATCTCATGCCGCGCGATAGCGACGAAGAATATGAGGATGAA
>Ga0070734_10005041_pt1 | contig 11999 bp, 8 predicted proteins | sample Coa_R1_8_FD_66444 | JGI IMG/M metagenome (GOLD analysis project Ga0070734, IMG submission 66444) | Surface soil microbial communities from Centralia Pennsylvania, which are recovering from an underground coalmine fire - Coalmine... | ecosystem: Environmental > Terrestrial > Soil > Unclassified ...
CTGCCGGCGTCGGAGGGGCGCTCTCCGCCATAGGCGGGTGATACCCCGCCCGGCGATACGCCGTCAGGAGGCCGCAAGTGCGGAGGAGGTTCCGCTCCTTCTCCACACCGGATAACTGCTCCAGCAACGCCCCGACCGGGGGCTCTGCGGTGGAGACCTCCGCTGCCTGCTGTTCTGTCCCCACCAGGGCAACTCTCAATACATCTTGCCAGACTTGCACCGATCTGTTCCTCTCTTATCGAGACAACAATTAAACATTGCACATTCCCGCGTCCGCAGGACGCTCAGCCGAAGGCTAGATGAGGCGGGTACGTTGTGTGCCCGAGCTCAGCATTGTGCAAGGTTTAATCAATTCGTCTATCAGGTAAGCGCAATCAGCCGCGCGTTGGTCCAGGCACTGACCGGAAGGAAGTGGGCGCCATCCCACTCTCCGAAAAGGGTCACGGGGTGCCCCCCGCTCACCGCCATCAGTCTCCACTGCTGTGTGAAGGCGTGGCTCAAGGTTAGCAGGTGGCCCTCCTGATCCCGCACGCTCCAGGTTTCACCCTGACGGAACGGGATCACCGGTGTTAAGGCGGCGGGGAAGACATCCAGCCAGGGATTGCTTGCGATGGCGTCCGCATAGGAGGAGAGCATGTCCGGGGCATTCGCATAGGCTGGGAAATCCGTAATAGGCATCGTCGCGGACTTAGTCCCTTCCTTCACCAGGGCGCGCAACGGCCACGCGCTGGGGAAGAACGCCAACTCCGCCTCGAAGCATGTCCCTATCGCAAGAACGGTCTCCATGGGCTGCCCCTGACGTATGAAGTTCAGGATGAGGGCGTCACGGCCCGTTCTATGCCCACGCAGCCAGGTGCGCTGCACCTTGAACTGGTCCTCTTCATAGGCCCGCTGCCCCAGTACCAGCCAGAGATCCGTCTCTCCCGCCCCGGCCTTTACGCTCTCCTGGCGTACATTCCAGCCGATGGCGTCTCGCACATCCGCCTGCACGGGTTCGGGCAGCGCTTCCAACCGCCCGGATGCTTCCAACAACAGGCTGACCAGCCCCAGGCGCTCCAGCAGGCGCTCCTGCCAGCCGCTTCCGGAACTGGGGATGGAAGCCATTTCGCGCAGCATGCGCGCCACTCCGGGCGCCTGGGCGTCCACCAGGCGCGCCGCCGCGTCGTCCCAGAATTTGTAAGGGCGCGCCTGGATCGAGGCCAGGCCCTGCCGTGCCAGATCGCGCAGCCAGAGGTCCAGATCCTGTAGGCCCTGATTCACCTTCTTCTGACGTTGGGCGGCCCGCTTGGCCTGCTCTTCGGCGGCCTTCGCCAGCTCCTCCGGCGATTTTTCGCTGTCGGGCTTGCCGGCCTCCTTCTTCTTCTCCGCCTTCTCCTCGCGCTTGGACAGCCAATCGGCTACCCAACCCGGCGGCGCTGCCTCCTGGATCGCGGCGACGTTGTTAGCGAAGATAAGAAAGAGGCCGATGCCATGCTTGCAGGGAAACTTGCGGCTGGGGCAACTGCACCGGAATGCCGGTTCGGAGAGTTCGATCTGGACCTGATAAGGGCTGCTCCCGCTCCCCTGGCATTCACCCCAGACAGTCTGTTCATTGCGGCCTAGTGACACCCACTTATTCACGCCTGTCAGGCCCTGTCCGGCTTTTGCGGAGGCCGGGTCCGGCGCCAGGGCGAGTATCTGTTGCGTTGTCCAAGTTTGAGACATTCACTTACCTCTCAACGTGGTTACGATTGATAATGGATCCTTATATAACGAGGGAAAGCATGAGGTCTCTCCTATCTACCTTACTCCCGATAGGAGAGAAGAACCGGAAGAGGCGAAATCCTGAAGGGCAGAATTTTCATTTCAACGGGGCCAATCCGGCTCCTATACCCAGCGGGTGAGCGACACGGGTGGATAGGAGCCGATAACCCATCGTCTTACCCTCCGATACAGTCCTTGAGGTAGGCCACACTGCGCGGCAAAACTTCCGCCGCCGGCCCGGATAAGCCGCACTCGAACGCCATGTAACCCGTAAACCCGACCGCTTTGAGGGCTGTCATGATCTGACGGAAATCGATATCCCCGCTTCCCGGCTCCTTGCGGGTGTTGTCGGCGAGGTGGACATGCCCGATGCAGTCCCCCACTTCGCGGATCGTCGCCGGGCTGTTAGGCTCTTCGATGTGCATATGGAACACATCCGACATCAACCGTACTCCAGGGCTCTGAAGTTGGCGCACAATGGCGGCGCCATCCTTCTGCTGCGGGAGGCTGTTGGATTCGTAGCGGTTGAGCGGCTCCAGCAGAATGGCCGCGCCGGCCTGCACCGCATGCGGGATCAAGGCGCCCAGCATGGTGGCGAGCAACTCCTGCTCTATCTGGAAACGGGATTTCCAGGGGGATAAGTCGGGGACACGATCATTGTGGTTGAAGATCGGTACGGTGATCGGCCCAACCGCCCCCAACTCGGCGGCATAGTCCAGATGCCGCTTGAGGGCGTCGGCGCAGATCTGCCGTCGCTTGGGATCGGAATGAACCAACTCCGCCGGGCAGCCGCCGCAGATCGACGAAGCCCGCACCGGGCTATCTGCCAGCGCCTGTTTTCGCTCTGCGAAGCCCGCCGGGTCGTTAAGAGCGCCCCCGTTCAATTCGACGCCCTCAAAGCCATAGGCTTCCAGATTGCGCAGCTTTTCGGCGAACGTCGCCCCCGGTATCAGCCCTTCCTGACACGATAATTTCATTCTGTTCTCCTTTTCGATGTTCGATCTTATCATTTCTGTTCGACACGCAGCGATGCGACCAGGAATGCGCGCGCAACGCTGGCCTGGCTCAGCAGGCTCACCTTATCGAGCCGATCCGTCACCTGCTGCTGCCACTTCTCGCTATAGTGCCCATCCGTGTCGCGCAAATGGCTATGGACAAAGGTAAGTGCCCGACGTACCACCTCTGCCCAATGGGGATCTTGATCCTGCTCGTGAAGCGCCAAAAAGGCCTCCGAGAGCAGGTGCGCAAAAGCTCCGTCGTCGGCGATCGTTCCGGTATCCGCCTTTACCCAGTGGGCCTCTGATGCCCTGGCGATTCGCTCCGCCTCGTCCAGGTACTTCTTCTCGTGCGTGACAGCGTAAAACAGGCAGTTTGCCCGCAGCATCAACGCCGTATTGTACGACCATTTCATCTTCTCGACGGAGCCATCCAAGCGGATATTGTCCCAGTACAAGCCATCCGTATCCTGGAGATGCGCATTCGTCCAGGCATACAGGCGGCGGGCGATATCCAGGTAGGAGGACTTTTTTGTAACCTGATACAGGCGCAGCGCCAGCGCCACGGCAGGACCGTTGGAGCAGGTGTTCTTGCTCGTCTTCTCCCTCTCTCGCCAGTAGATGCCGCCGTCCAGTTTGTTGTCCTCGCCGCTCAGAACAAAGGTGAAAACGGCCTCAGCGCGGTCCCGATAGGCCGTATCGTGTGTCACCTCGAAGGCTTCGATCAAGGCCAGAGCCACCCAGAGGTTATCATCGTAGTAGCGGTCGAGCGGTTTGGGAACGGGCAGCACATCATACCCGCCGATACCATTGTCTCCCGGCGTCCAATAGCCGTCTAAGGCCGTGATAAACTGCCGCAACCGGGCGGAATAGCGCTTCGGCTCCAGGCGCGCGGCGACAGCCAGCGCCGAGAGCTGCACCCCGCCTCCCCACATAAATACCGGTCCGCCCGGCTTCTCCTGTCCGCGTTTCCAGGTGTCGGCATAGAGCCCGCGTGTGGGAAACGCAAAGTCCTTCTCGATCTGGTCCAACGTCTCCATGCCCCAGGTTTTGAAGTCCGCAGCGGTGGGTTGCGCATCCGCTGCTCGTGCGGAGCACAGTGTCATCGCCAGAAGCGTCAACACCATTCCCCGAACAAAACCGGAGCAAGATGATTCCTGTCTTTTCATGGCGCTATGTTCCGATAGAAACGTCCCATCTCCTCCACCTTCTCCGGTTGGTTGCGTAAAGACCCCCAGGCGAAAACCATCACTCCCGTCGCGGGCGTGCGCGTGCCCTGTTCCAACACTTCAACCACCTGCTCCACAGCCACCGTCTCCCCCCAATCGGACAACTGTACGATAGGCCAGATTCGATTGCGCTCTCCGGGACGCCCCTCCACCCCCAAATACTGCCCCAACCAGGAGATCTGACGTGAGATCCAGGCAGGGTCGTCCGCATGGCCGAAGCGGGCATGATACGGCATGATGCTGAAGACATCCATATAGCGTGCCTGGGCCTGCAAATCAATCGCCAGCTTACCTCGCAACGCCCCCTCGAAGTCCTCGGTACTCCAGGGGCAATGAAACGACCCCAACAGCGCGTCCGGTCGCACCACATCCACGATGGATCGAAACTCCCGAACCCAGTCCGTGTTTATCGCACATCGCCAACGCGTCCATACGTCCCGATACTCTCCCAACAGCCGCCTGGAGAGTACGGTAACCGGCTCGCGCGGCAGGACGATCTCCGTATCCTGGGAGAAGAGAGACAGGCATCGCGGACAGAAACACGTATCGGGCATGTTGGGAACCGCTTGCTCCCAACTGGCATGGCTATGGTGATAGTCCAGCCAGATGCCATCGATATCGAAATCACGCAGCGCTGCCTGAAATGCCTCCATCCGATTTCGCCGATAGCCCGGATGCGTCGGGCAGATCCCCTGCCAGCCATCGGGAGGCGGACAGACTTCCCCATCCGTCCCGATTGGCGCTGCATCCGGATATACCGTAAGCAGGCCGGCGTCATGCAGTGTGTTGAACTCTGCGTAGACCTTCGAGCCCTGGCGCTTCAACAGGGCGATCCCATCGTTATTCAAAGCGCCGGAACCGATCCAGACCGCATTCACCCCATAATCCGCCAGCGTCTGCCCGCGCTCGAACCATTCGGCAGGGATGCCTCCATAGATCCCGCATATGCCGATATGCGGACGTTTGCCCGGCATATCCGCGTCGCTCTCGCGGATGTCTCGATCTGTCATTTTGGTTCCCATCCTGGGGGATGCTCCCCCCTTCCCTGAATCCCACCGCTGTTCCCTGTACACGCCAGCATTACCCTGAGTCAGTTCGACGACGCTCCCTTCCAATCCTTCCCTTTCCCCTGAGCCAACTCCGTTTTCACGTGCCCATACCGAGAAATTCCGGGAGGAAATTAACAGGTTGAAAGGGGTGATATTGCACAATATGGCATGTGGGAGCAATCTAATTTTATCGAGGAATACATTCCCCGCACGTATCGTGGGTTTCGTTTTGAATCGTATCAGGAATTCGCCATGTTAAAGAGGATCCTACCGCCACCCAAGGGTGGCTGGCGCAAGTTTTTCGTCAGCCGCATTCCCATGAAAACGCGTGTCTGGTGGATCAATATGTTTGCGCCCAAAGGGAAACTGGGGTTTGTGAGTAAAATCCACTGGGGCTTTGCCGCATTTGGATTTATCCTGGGCGTCCTGATCTGGATTGGCGCGTTGCGGCTGGGTATAGACGCGATCCCCGACCTGCGTTCCCCGCATATTGTTCTTCTGGTCGGCCTCATTACGGCAGCCATCACCCATACCAAGAGGCGCTTCATCATCCTGGGAGCGGGCGCGATTGTCACCCTGGGGCTTCTGATCGTGATGTACACACCGCTCGTCCGTTCCCTCGTCCATGGGATGGTGCGGTCGGATCCGTTGGAACCCGCCGATGCAATCGTCGTGCTCTCCCCTGACATTCAAGCGAATGGCCTTCTCACCAACAAGTCCCAGGCCAGCGTTTTTCATGCCTATGAGTTGCTGTGTACCAAGCAGGCTCCAACCCTCGTCGTCACGGAGCGCATGCCGCCTCAGCCCTCCTGCCTGCCGGCCATCCGGCTCCAGATGCAGAACCTCAAATTCGACTACCCGCTCCTGAATGCAGGCAAGTGCGAAAACACGCACGATGAAGCGGAATCCATAGCCTTTCTGGCGCACCTCAATCAATGGAACCGCGTGATTATCGTCAGCCACCCCATGCATATGCGCCGTGCGGCGGCAACCTTTGAAGCCAGCGGGCTGGAAGTCCTCTGCTCTCCCTGCCCGGAGGGAAGGTACGACCTCACTTCGCTCAGCAGCCCGGATGACCGGTTGGAAGCCTTCCGAGATTGGCTCCATGAAGCCATCGGTTACCAGATCTACAAGATGCGCGGTTGGATCACGCAATAACGCGTCCGATGCTTCTCGATACTCAGACAAACAATCTCTTTTTTCGGCTGTATGTCCCCATGATAACGCTCCTATAACGTTGCGTTCGGATCCCAGAGATTGGATCCGAACGCCCGTTTCCATGACATCCTGAGCCGACGAAAAGCGGACTACAAACCGCTTGTAAGAAATCTGTAAGAAGGAAGAAGTATCCTGCTCTTGAGACCTACGACCGTGCGCTTTGGAGGAGAATATCACTATGAACCAATCTATGAAGCGGTATTGTCTGTTCCTGTTGGTACTATTGCTATTTACTACTCTTCGACCGGGCCTGGCCCAACCCGGTCCACCCCCCCAGACTGAAAATGAGCGTAAAGCCCAACTGCTCACCGCGGAGATGTTCATCGCCATCCGCAATAATGATGCGGCGGAGGTGAACCGGTTGATAGCGAACGGAACCGATCCAAACAATCGCAACTGGCTGGGCTTTACTTCCCTCATGTGGGCGGGCCTCTTCGGCAACTCCCAGATCGTGGACTCCCTGCTGGCGCACCATGCCCAAATCGAAGCTCCCAGCATCTACGGGACGGCGCTCAGCTTTGCGCTTGTGGGGCGGCGCGAGGCCACCGCGCTGCACCTCCTGGACAAGGGAGCCAGCATCCATACGGGCCGGGCCGATGCCGCGACCCCGCTGATGCTCGCCGCCGGGAATGGAGAGATGGCGGTCCTCAAGCGCCTGCTGGCGAAGAGGGATAACCCCAATGCCCAGGATGCCGACGGCGCCACCCCGCTCATCTATGCCGCGCGCAACGATCAGGCGGCGGCGGTTCAGGCGCTCCTCCAGGCGGGAGCCAGGATCAACGGCACGGACAGTCATGGTCGCACGGCGCTGATGTACGCTGCGGAGAACGGACATACGGAGAGCGTACACGCCCTGCTCGCCATGATGGCGCAGGTCAACCTCCGGGATAAGGAGGGAGCGACCGCGCTCACCCTCGCCTCACGGCACAACGGGAGCGCCGACGTCATTAGCACCCTCTTGCAGCATGGAGCCGATACCGGCCTGAAGGATGGTCATGGCGCGATGGCACTCCAGCTCGCCGAAATGCGAGGGTACCGGGACGCGGCCCTGGCGCTGCGCAAACCCGGCGACGCCGGCTCCCAGGCGGCGAACGCCGTGCTCACGTCGGAACAGACCGGACCGGCGGTAGAGCGGAGCCTGACAGCAGTGCAGACCGCCATGAAGACCTTCGCTTCCCGCGTGCAATGCATCTCCTGCCACCACCAGGGGTTGGGGATGATGGCCCTGGGAACGGCCCAACAACACGGCTATACGGTGGATAGGGCGCTCGTCGGCAGCTATCTGCAGCACATGGGCGAGGATGCGCAGAAGAGCGGGCCGTTCGTCCATATGGCGCTTCACGATGCCAACGTCGCTAAGACCATCCCGGCTGTGGATATGGGTGACTTCCCGATTGGCGGAGGTTATATCGTCAACGGCCTGATCGCCCAGGGCGTCCCGACCAATCCGGGCCTCCAGGAGATGGCGCAGTTCCTCTGCATGCAGCAGGCCCCGGATGGTCACTGGGGATATGGCATGGAGCGCGGCCCGATGCAGTCGAGTTATCTGACGACCACCGCGCTGGTGCTTCGGATCCTGCGGGCGTATGGCCCGGCGGAGGGGGAGGCACAGTCAGCCGACTGTTATGCGCGCGCCAAGAAGTGGCTCCTCACCACACCGACGCCGAATATGGAGGACAAATCCTCCCGCCTGTTCGGGCTTAAGCTGGCAGGGGCGAACACGGAGGAGCGGGCGAAGCCGCTTCAGGAGCTGCTGGCGGCGCAGCGACCGGACGGAGGATGGGCGCAGGTCGCCTCTTCCGGAAGCGACGCCTACGCGACCGGAATGGCGCTGTATGCCCTGCACGTCGGCGGCGAACTGTCCACGAACGATCCGGCCTACCAGAGGGGCGTGCAATACCTGCTGCGCACGCAGGATGAGGACGGCTCCTGGTATGTCAAGAAGCGCGTCAATCCGGCGAACATCTTCATCGATGCCGGCTTCCCACATGGCGAATCGCAGTATATCTCGTTCGCCGCTACCTGCTGGGCGACCATGGCGCTCGTTCAGGGCAAGGAGGAAGTTCAGAGAGCCAGCCGGTAGATATGGACTTCATAGGGCTTGAAGGTGTCGGTGAACTTCCCATCGCTTAAGAGAACCGCCTTCCCCTTGCCTTCACCGTCTCTATCCCCATCCCACAGCACTTCACCGTGCGCATCCTTCGGCACACTGCGCACGGTGAAGGTCGCCTTTGTCTCCCCATTCCGCATCCCCACACAGAAGACATAGAGGGCCTTGCCCTGCCGCTTGACCATCACATCCACAGGAACTTGCGCATTGGAGGACTGGACCATGACCACACTCTCCAGAGTAGGGCTATTTAAGACGGGCGCAAGCGTTCGGATCTGCCCATTGACCTCGGTCACTTCCTTCAGCATCTCCGGATCGTCCAGCAGGGCGTGCTCATTGAACTTCGGTTTGAACTGGTGGACAAAGTAGATCAATCCCTTGGAGCCATGGATCAGCGCCATCCAGACTTCCGAGCGTACCTGTTGGGGCGTGGGCTTTCTGTCGCTGCCGATCTGGGTGCACTCGATGCAGTTCCAGATGGTTTTTTGCCCGCCGGTCCACTTCACCAGACGATCCACCCCCTTGGGCACATACCAGAGATAGTCCTCGCCGTTCTTCTTGTCCAATCCGGCCACCGGATAGACGTCGAAGGAGACGATGTCCCCTCCCTTCACGTAGGTCTCATAATCCTCCAGCTTTGCGCCGGAACCACGTCCCACCCATTCGTCGTTCGCCACGCCCTGGCCCAGGTTCAGCATGATTGGGCGCGTGGGATCGGTCGCTTGCAGCCGTTGATAATCCGAAACGATACGCGTAGGCGGAACGCAGGGGCCATATCCTTCCTTCCCGGTCACCGGATCCTTCACCGGCTGGGCGTTGTCCGGTTCGTCGCCATGCATCCAGCCCACGATGGTCGGATCGTCCTTATGCGCCAGGCCTACGGCATTCTGTTCGCAGATAACGGGCATTCCCGCCGCCTTCAGGGTTGCGAGTTGGTCTTCCGTCGGCCCCTCCCAGAGCCCGACAAACAGATTGATCCCGGCGGCCTTGAACTTCGCCGCATTCGACGGCGACTGCAGCCAGACGGCGATGGGAAAGTAGTTGGGATCGGCGGGCGGACCATGTTGCCAATGGGCATACATCATTGAGCCCTCTTCGCGCTTCTGCCCTCCCATCGCCATCGGGACACAAAACAGCCCCCCTATCGCCAATACCAACCATGTTCCCCTTATCATCGTCCCCTCCCTTCTGTCCGGACGCACCCTCCGTGATGTTTTCGGATGCGTTGCTCTCTCCACGACCCCGTGGAAAAGATCAATGCCCGAGGCTCTCGTACCATTTGACGTTGGCTGTCGCGGTGCCACAGACGACCAGGTCCATGCGACCATCACCGTTGATGTCGGCAGCGACCATTCCCGCCGCCCCCATATCGCCCGGATCGATGACGAAGCGCTCCCACCTGGAGCCGTCTGCGTTCAGGCAGCGGTAGCCGTACAGGTTATGCCTACCACCCCGATAGCCTGCGACGATCTCGCTCTGACCATCTCCGTCCAGATCCACACAGGCCAGCGCATGCCCATCTTCCAGGGTGTCATCGATCACATGCCGGGTCCAGAGCTTGTTCTGGCCCACCGGCGGCGTATACACCACCACCATGTTCCCGTGCCAGGGTTCGATGGTCGCCAGGAAGGGCCTCTTTCCTGTGAGCCAGCCGCGATCCACTTCGCTGCAGCCCCGCTTCGGCGGCGCAGCGGGATTTCCGGAAGCCAATGGTATCTTCTGCCAGGTCCGGTTTGCCCCCTTGCCGACAGGCTTGAACCAGGTGACGCCCTCCGCGCTCGCCGTCAGAAGGTCGTCGCGCCCATCGCCATCGAAGTCCAGAACCCGCATTCCGTGGGCCAGATGGAGCGAACGGTCCACCGTATGTGCCTGCGCCTCTCCCTTAACAAAGGCATAACTCATAATGGAAACCGGGGCGGTGTTCTCCGTGGGCGTCGCTCCTGGTCCTAAAATCGGCACGACCACCAACTCCTTCTTGCCGTCTCCATCCCAATCCACCCAGCGGAGCCGGTGCGCGGTTGGCAGGGCGGCAAAATCGTGCCCCGCCCACTCCGCCATCGGATCCTGCCCCGGCTTGAACCACTGGAGGCGGCCACCCTCCTTGGTATGGCCCAGATCGAACTCGCTGGCGATGGCGATCTCCATCCTGCCGTCCCCATCCAGATCGTAGGCGGCGAGGTCGATGTTTCCTCGGGTGGTGGTCGTGATGATATGCTTCTTCCAGGTTGGGTTCTCGTACCAGGCGATCTCGCTCTTGCTGCTGGAGAGCGCTAAAATATCGGGCTTGCCATCTCCATTGATGTCCGCAACGGAACACTGGTAGACTCCCGGCATCCGATCTATGAGATGCTCCCGAAACCGCACCGGAGGCATCCCATCGCCCCGCCGTCCTGCCCCTGCCGATCCCACGAACAGAAGTAGGAGAATGAGACAGAGATACCGGATTGTCCTCACCATTGGACCTCCTCCTGCGCTATAAGAGGGTTGCGATATTCGCTCTCACGCTTCGGGATGCAGACGATAATAGCAATTCCTTTCGGGAGAAGCAATGTCCTGCTCAAGAGGGCAGGAAGAGCAAGCAAGGGTATCGAATTCCTAACCCAACAATACGAACCAACGCAAGGAGGGAGGAGAACAAAATGACCCGGAATGTGGATCAGGAAGCCGATACACTGGCAACGGTAGTCGCACGGATGGCGCGCATTGGCTCTTGCTGGTCTCCCAGCTTTTCGCCGGACGGGACTCGGATCGCCTTTATCAGCGATCTCAATGGCGTGCCGCAGGTATGGATCGTCCCCACGGAGGGTGGTTGGCCGGAGCTGGTCACGGCGCTCGATGACCAGATCCTCGGCGTCACCTGGTCGCCCACGGGCGAATGGCTCTCCTTCAACCTCGCGCCCGGCGGAGGGATGAATGCGCAGATCTACCGCGTGCGTCCAGACGGCAGCGACCTGCGCCGCCTGACGGACGGCGGCAAAGAGAACAACCTGCGCGGCGCCTGGACCCACGACGGCAAACACATCCTGATGGCCTCCAACCGGCGAGGCGCGATTGGGTTGGATGCCTATCTCCTCGATCCGGAGACCGGCACGATGCAGTTGGTGGCCGAACTTGGAGGCATCGGTGGGATCAACGACATCAGCCGTGACGGACGCTACACGGCGCTCTATCGGGTGGTGCAGCGCGGCGATAGCAATCTCTATCTCCGGGAACTGGCGACCGGTGAGGAGCACCTCCTGACTCCGCACGAAGGCCCCGGACACTTCGCCGCCGCCCAGTTCTCACCGGATGGGCGGACGCTCTACCTCCTCTCCGATGATGCGCGGGAGCGGATCGCGTTCGCCCGTATCCTCCTCGATGCCGACCATCGCCCCGGCAGGATCGAACTCCTGGCGGGACGCGACGCCGCCGAGTGCGAGAGCTTTGCCCTCACGGAGGATGGCTCAACGGCGGCGCTGATGTGGAACGTCGCGGGGCGCAGCGAACTGGTCTTCATGGACCTCGCGACCGGTGAGGTGACGACCGGACCGGCGCTTCCCGCCGAGATGGCCGGGTCCCTGACATTCTCACAGGATGGGCGTATGCTCGCCATGGTTTGTAACGGATCCGTGGCGCCCCAGGACATCTGGGTGCTGGATCGCACTACAGGACGGAT
>Ga0070734_10005042_pt1 | contig 11997 bp, 10 predicted proteins | sample Coa_R1_8_FD_66444 | JGI IMG/M metagenome (GOLD analysis project Ga0070734, IMG submission 66444) | Surface soil microbial communities from Centralia Pennsylvania, which are recovering from an underground coalmine fire - Coalmine... | ecosystem: Environmental > Terrestrial > Soil > Unclassified ...
TGAACCATCCTTTTCGTCCTCCTATTACCTTCATTGTGTTGCGCTCATCGTAATTTTTCGAGTCTTCGCCGCACGCCGCGCGTCAGCGCCGTGGGATCGAGCACGCGCAGCAGGATCAGGCTGCCGATATAGAGCGCAAGCCCTATACAGCCGGCGATGCCGACGCCTACCAGATGCAGCGTGCGCAGGTTGCCCACGTACCACAGCAGCGCGCCCATCACCAGCGTGCCGGCCAGGATGCGGGCGATGGGCACGCGCGGCAGGCTGGCGGGAAAGCTGCCGATGAAGAGCGGCAGCAGGAACAGCGCGGAGATGCCCGCGCGCACGACCCAGGCCCAGGAGGCGCCCATCAGGTGAAACCGGCTGATCATGAAGATCGTGATCAGCACGCTGCAAACCGTCGCCATCACGCCCCGCCGGGAGGCCTGGTCATGCTTGCCGGTCGCCTGCAGCGCACAGCCCATCGAAAGATGCAGCCCCCGCAGTGGCAGCATCCACGCGGTGATGCGCATGATGGTCGCGCAGATTTCCGGGTGCTGCCGATGGGCAAACAGGATGTGCGAGATCGGGTCCGCCAGGAACGTAATCAGCACGGCGATCGGGATGCAGACGACCAGCGAGGTGATCATCAGCTCGACCACGCTGGGCGTGGCCTCCTCCCGCCGGTCTTTGCCGGCCTGGGCGATGGTCGGAAAGAAGGCGGTCGTGAAGCCGTCCGGAATAATATAGAGTTTTCCGATGGGCATGGTCGCCGCCGAAAAAAAGCCGAAGTCGGCGTAGCCGGCTAATTTGGGCAGCAGCACGGTCTCCACCCTGTCCCGGATTCCGACGGCGATCTGCGCGACGCCGAGGCTGCGCGCATCGCGCAGCAGGGTGCGGTAGATGCCGATATCGAGGCGCGGCCGCAGCCGGATAGACTTGCGATGGAGCGCGTACCAGGCCAGGGTCAGCGCCGTCACCGGCTGCGCCAGGTAGGCGGCCGATTGGGGGATGGCCGCAGGCCATCTCCATGCCGCCACGACCTGGAATGCGGTGACGACGATGCCGGCGATCAGATTGATCATGGCATACGCGCGCAGGCGCTGCAGACCTTGCAGCGTATCCAGAAAGGTGCTGCTGATCGTGCTCAGAACACAGCAGGCTGCGGAGAAGACCACGCAGACCTGCACGGTCGCGTTGTAGTGGATGGCGGCGCCGATGGCGATCGCGGCCAGCGCGACACCGACATTTAAGAGAAAGCGCAGGCTGAGCTGATACCCCAGCGCCTGCTCTACATCTTCGGGTTGCTGGGCGACCTTCTTGATGAAGAGAGGCCGCAGGCCCAAGCCGCCCCACAGGCTGACGATGCCCGCCAGGGCGGCGCCGGCGGCCATCTGGCCGAACGCCAGGGGCCCCAGCCTGTGAACGACATAGGCGAAGGCGGGCAAGCCGATGAGGTTGACGAGGAGGGGCTGGCCGATGACGTAGAAGGAGTTTCGGACGCTTTTTTTCATACTACGCTAGGGGTGAACGCGCCTTATACGCAGCAGCCGTCTCTGGCGGCGCCGAGCATCCGAAGATAGGTGAAGCGCAAGCGAGCAGCCGGTTCGCTTCGGAATCACCGGCGTCAGTGATCCGGGAAGCAGCAGACGCGAATGGTCCGCAGCATGATCGAAAGATCCAGCCACAGCGACTGGTGCGACACATAGATCAGGTCGAAGCGCAGCTTATCGCGCCAGTCCGTATGATAGCCGCCGCAAATCTGGGCCAGGCCGGTGATTCCGGGCCGCACCTGATGCCGCCGGGCGTAGATGGGCGCCTCTTGAAGGAACTGCTCGACGAAGACCGGGCGCTCGGGACGCGGGCCGACCAGACTCATCTCGCCGCGCAGCACGTTCCAAAATTGTGGGATCTCGTCTATGCGGAAGGCGCGCAGCCGGCTTCCCAGAGGCGTCAGGCGCACATCCTGCTTCCCGTCGGAAAGCACGGGCCCGGTCTGCGCCTCGGCGTCGGCGACCATAGTGCGGAACTTATAGACGGTAAAGGTGCGGCCATAGCGGCCGACGCGCTCCTGGGCGAAGATGGCCGGGCCGGGCGAGGTCAGCTTGATCAGGATCGCCACCACCAGGATCACCGGCGCCAGCAAGAGCAGGCCCAGGAGGGCGACGATCAGGTCCACGCTGCGCTTGATCGCCATCGTCACCCGATCCGCCTCGGAAATGAGGCGCACGACCGCGATGTCGCCCAGGCTCTCCACCGTCGTCATGCGCATCATGGCCTCATACGAGGAAGGGACGATGCGTACCTGCACCTGCGGGTAGCTGGCCGCCAGCTCCTCTGCAAGGCTATGCTGCCAGGCCGGCGCCGGCGCCAGCAGCACCTCTTCGATGGCGTGCTCCCGAATCAGCGCCAGCGTCTGCTCCCGCTTCCCCAGTACGGGCCAGCCTTCGACAGCGTCTCCCGGCTCCAGATGGTCGTCTACAAAGCCGACGACCTGGTATTTGCCGCGCGACTCCAGGCTTTCGGCCAGGGTCCGGCCAATGGGACCGGACCCGACGATCAGGGCCCGGATCGCCGGGGCGTTCGCCCTGTCATAAACCTGGCCCTCGGTCTTGCCGGCATCTCGATGCAGCGGCTCCTGCGAATCACGCTCCAGGACGACCGCCAGCATCACCAGCAGGCCTAGCAGGCAGCCCAGCGCCAGGATCAAGGGATGGCGATAAGTCCCCGGGACCCACGCCACAACCCCCACAGCGATAGCGACACAAGCATATTTTATCGGTGGCACTGTCATCGCCAACCCCTCGCCGGTACGCGAGAACATCTGCGTGGATCTGCTCAGCGCCTTCCGTGGCGCCGGGAAGCATTCCAGCGTCTTCTCTAATGACTTCAGGAGATTTCCAGCGGCGCCTTCGCTTCACAAAAGGCCGCAGTTCTCGATCGGAGCTTTCAGGAAATAAGATTCCCGTTGTTGCCGTCGTGCCCATTCTTCACGTCTTCGACGTGCGTGGTGACTGCCGTGGCGATGGTGACCCCGCCCTCTCCATTGTTGGCTACCAGGGGAACGCTCTGCACGGCAGGCGCATAATAGTGCTGGTAATTGTTGTAGCCTTCCAGGACCGAGGCCGGCACGTCCGTGAGCACACTGCCGAGCACGGGCACGTTGGCCTGCTCGAGCAGCTCCACCAGGCGCCGCTCCGCGCCGGTAGGCGGCTCCAGGGCGCGCACGCAGAGGAAGGCTGCATCCACCACCGGCGCCAGGTTCATGGCATCGGTGAACAGCAGCGCAGAGGGCGTGTCATAGAGCACGTAATCGGCCATGTCGCGCAGCCGGTGGGCCACATCCATCAGATTCTGCGAGCGGAACGACTGCCAGGGGTTCTCGGGCGCGGTGCCGCTGGTGATCACCTGCAGGTTCGGGACGTTGGTGGCGTGCAGCGCCTGCTCGAACGCGGGGGCGTCCGGTTTCTGCAGCAGGTCCATAAATCCATAATCGTTGGCGAGGCCGAAGACCTGATGGATTTCCGGCGTGCGCACGTTGGCGTCCACGATGATGACCCGCTGGCCGGCCTGGGCCAGGGTGATGCCCAGATTGGTGACCGTGCTGGTGCTGCCCTGCTCGGCTTTGGCCGAGAGGACCATGTACGAGCGCATGCGCCGGTGGGCGTTCAACAGATGCTGGCCGAGGAACCGGTAGGCTTCCGAGTGCAGGGAGAGCGGGTACAGCTCGGTCGCCCGCGCCAGGGAGGCATAGGAGACATCGCCCATCGGCTGCGGGATGGCCGCCAGCACGCGGGTCGGCAGAATGACCTCGGCTTCTTTGACGGAGCGCAGCCGCCGGTCAATGCTGTCGAAAGCGATCACCAGGGCTGAGGAGCCGATGAGAGCGCACAGCGCGCCCAGAATGATCAGCTTGATCGTGCGCCCCAGCGAGGTATTGATGGGCGGGTTAAATTCGTTGACGGGAGCCAGGATCTTGAGCGGACCGTCCTTCGGGCTGGGAGTCGCGTTGTTCAGCGTGTTTTCCAGCCTGGCGCGGGTCGCCTCCAGCGCATTCACATCTCCTTGCAGCTGGTTGAGCGGCGTATCCACGCCCTTGTAGGAGTTCACCAGGTTCTGGGCATCCTGGACCTGTCTCTGCGCGGTGGCGAAGACGGCCTGATCCGAGGCGACCTCGCCCTGCAGTTGCTGCACCTGTTGCTTCTTCTTGGTGTATTCCGGGTTGGTCTGCTGGGTGTAATCGGGGGAAGTCTGCTCATGTTGCTGAATGCTATGTTGCGTCTGAGCGATCTGGTTGAGAAGCCCCAGCACGCGCGGGTCGGAATTAGTATACGAGGCTTGGGCCAGGGCCAGTCTCTTGTTCAGGTCCGTAAGCTGGTCCTGCAGCCCCTTGACGACCGGATCGGAACTGGCCGGCGCCGGCACGGACACCTGCGTCTTGGTCGCTGCCAGCTCGGTTCTGGCCTGAGCCAGGCGTGCCTGCGCGGAATACATCTTCTCTTCGGCCGCATCCCGGTTGCGCTCGGCCTGGGCCAACTGGTTGAGCGCCAGGCCCTCGCTGTTTTTGAGGTCAAGATTGATCTTATGCTCGACGCGGTAGGTGTTCAACTTGTTCTGGGCGTCGCTCAGCGCATCGTTTGTTTTTTTCAGTTGCTGCTTGAGCGTGTTGATGCCGGTGGTCGTATTATTGCGCTCTTTCTCGGCGATAACCGTGACAAACTGTTTAGCCAGGGTGTTGGCGATCAACTCGGCGACGCTGGGGTTACGGTACGACACCTCCAACTGGTAGAGGTTGATCCCATTGGCCTCGATCTGGATGTTATTGATCAGGTCCGCGCTGGGCTGAATGTGCAGTTGCTTCTGAAACACAGTTGTAAGGATTTCGCCGCTCTTCAGAATGCCCGTATAGTAAGCGGACTGTAATTTGGCTTGCTGCTGGCCGGGATCGCGCCCTCCCGCGCCGCCCGGCAGGAGCGGGGCGGCATTGGACGATGCCAACTGAACCGTCGCTTGCCATTGCGTTCCCACCAGCCGGGTCGCGGCGTAGGTGAGAATGACGGTGGCGACGACGCTGAACAGAATCAGCCATTTGCGCTTGCCGAGGACCGCGGCGGCGCGCCAGAAATCCATGATGACCTCCTACTGCGAATGCCTGCACAAGCTTCCGTGCCGCATTTACTGAGTTGCCTTCGCATGGCCCGATGTGCAACGATTCGAACGTTTCCACAGGCAATCCATGAATACTGCCGGCGACCGCGCCATCCAATGGCATTTCGGCCCCGGCAGAGACCACGCTTCTCTATCTATCTTCGGCAAGAAGCGCTGTTATTTTAGTCGGGATACGCAAAAATATCCGTATTTGCGCCAGGCAGTTACCGGCCCTATTATACCCGAGGGACACCTTCTTCGGTTTCCCAGGCGCGCAGAGCGCAGTTTCCCAGGCGCGCCAGGTGTTTTCAGGCCGCACGCCCGCGTATCATAAGGGCGGAAATTGCGCCCTGGAGGGCGGAAATTGCGCCCTGGCAATTTTGTCAGGGGGCTTGCACGGCCTTCAACCTGTCGGCAGTTGTATAGCGTGATGGGTCCTGCCGGTCCCATCCGTTACGCCTGCTGAGGGAACCATGCTCATTCTGATCGTGATTTTCTGGACAGCCTGGGCGCTGATACTCTATACCTACGCCCTCTTTCCTTTGCTGCTGGCCTTCTGCGCCCGGCTGCGCGGCCGGCCGGCATCTCAGGAAGCGCACCCGGCGGCGGACGAGTCATTGCCGCGCGTCACGATGGTCGTGGCCGCCTACAATGAGGCCGGCGTGCTGCCGGCGAAGCTGGCGAACACCTGGCAGATAGACTATCCGCAAGACCGCTTCACGCTGCTCGTCGGCTCGGACGGCTCCGCAGACGAGACGCCCCGGATATTGCAGGCGTGCCCGGACCCCCGCCTGCGCTCCCATCTGTTTACCCAGCGGCGCGGCAAGATTTCGGTGCTCAACGACCTCCTGAAGGCCGTGGACACGGACATCGTGGTGATGTCGGACGCCAACACCATGTTCGCCCCGGATGCCGTGCGCAAGCTGGTCCGGCATTTTGAGAATCCGCGTGTCGGATGCGTCAGTGGAGAGTTGTCTCTGGAGCAGGACGGCGGCGTATCCGGGGAGGGGCTGTACTGGCGCTACGAGTGCTGGATCAAGCGCAATGAAGGGCGGCTGGGGTTCCTGATTGGCTGCAACGGCGGCATCTTCGCCCTGCGCCGCGCGCTCTACGAGCCGCTGCCCGCCTCGACCATCGTGGAGGATTTCGTGCTGACCATGCGCGTGATCGAGCGAGGGTATCTGGTGCGCTTCGAGCCGGAGGCGCGGGCCACGGAGCCACCCTGTCCCTCCGCGCGGGCGGAGATGGTGCGCAAGGTGCGTATCGGGGCGGGCGGCTGGCAGGCGCTAGGGCTGACGCGCGCGCTGCTGCATCCCCGCTACGGGCTCTGCGCGTTCGCTTTCTGGGGCCACAAAGTGCTGCGGTGGCTGGTGCCCCTGCTGCTGCTGATGGCCCTGGCCGCCAATGCCGGCCTGGCCGGCCTGGCCCTTTACCGGTTGCTGCTGGCCCTGCAGGTGGGGGGCGCCCTGATCGCCGCCTGGGCCTATCCCGGTCGCCGGCTGCCTCGCTGGACACGACCGATCAGCTATTTCTATCTGATGAACTATGCGCTCTTCTGCGGGTTCCTGCGCTTTCTCTTCGGCACCCAGCGGGTGACCTGGGACCGCGCCTCGTCGCCGGCCCATGCGTGAGAGGAGCGAGAACTTGCCGTTTACGCGATGGGCGCAGGCAACACCGGCGCGGCCCGCGCCTCCGGCAAAGAGGAAAACCGACGATTCTAGCAGATCTCTTCCCGGAACCGCGTCTTCACCGCGGCCGGCGGAGCATGGAGTCTAGCAATGAGCTGCCCGCAATCAGGAATCGACATGGAAGTCATGAGGCGGCTTGAGAACCTCTATCTCAAGCGGCTTGACGAGGAACCGGCCGACATGGACGCGCGCGTCGGCCTGGCCTGGTGCCTCTTCGCGCAGGGGCTCTATCGCGCCGGGCAGGAGAGTGTCCTGACGGGAATAGCGGCCGTCGGCGACGCATCGATCCCACAAGCGGGAGAGGCGGTGCGGATCCTGCCGGAAAAAAGCGCCCGTCTTCTTCTCAAAGACTGCCTGCGCCATGCCCTCACGGTGGAGCAGCTCAGTCCCAACGCTCAGGATCAAGCGGACGTGGAGAAATTGCAGGCCCTGGTGAAGCTGGCCGGGGCAGGCTGCCTGGTGCTGGAAGCCGAAGATGAGAGTGACCGGATTCTTGCGGAGATCACGCGCGAGATCCTCTACGGACCCGATGCCGTCGAGAAAAGCTGATGGAGGTGATCGCTCCTTCGGAGCGGGTGATCCGCCTTCGGCGGGGAGAGGATGTGGAGGGGACATTCACCTCCATCCCCTTCATCACCCCCGCGAAGCGGGATCGCCTCCATCAGTATTCCAGGTGTTCCTGAGCGATCCAGCGGCGCAGATTGTTGAGGCCGTGGCGCAATAGCGAGCGCGCGGTCGCCAGTTGCACATCCAGCCGCTGCGCGATCTCCTCGAAGGAGCGCTCTTCGTAATAGCGCCAGATGACCACCTGGCGCTGCCGGCGCGGCAGCTTGCCGATGGCTTCGGGCAGCGCCTTCAGGACCTGCTGCACGGTCAGATCGTGGGTCCACTGATCGGTAGGGTCCACCGCAGCAAGGGGTTCGCCGCCCCCGGCATCCAGCTCCAGACTGACCTCGCGGCGCTGGCGGCGCCAGTGATGGCGGGCGAAGGTATAGATGGAGGCCGTGAGCTGGCGGACCAGGTAGGGGCGCAGGGGCACGCCACGGGCCGGGTCGTAGGCATCCAGAAGGGCGCAGAAGCGGCAGTAGATCTCTCCCTCTAGTTCCTGGCGGATCTCCGAATCATCTCCGTACTGGCGGATGAGACGCCGCACCAGCGGGGTGAATTCGGCAAAAAGCGCTTCACGCTGCTTGAGGAGGCTATCCTGGGCCGGCGGTGGGGGTTCCGACCGCGCGTCATGGGACGCCGGTGGGGCGCTTGCCGGGCACACTGCCATCGGGGGCAGAGGCGGGCAAGGACTCTCCCGGAGCGCCGGCTCTTCCCGGCCCGGTTCCGCAGACCAACCGCCTGCCGGTGTGCCGCTTACCATCGCCTGTCTCCTTCTTGCTTTCTGGAATATCCGGTCGCGCCGATGCTTGCCGCGCGATGCGGGCAAGCCGGCAGCGGAACGATCCGCCTTACCGAGAGGGCTATCCTGCCGCCAGAATTCTGAGAATAGAGAAAGGAATGCATAGCCGGCAGCGACAGGAATCTCCTGTTCAGCACTGAATATGGTGCAAGATGCGTGCCAAACGACCTGTAATACGCAGCGCGGACGAAAAAATGTGCAAAAAATTTTCGTCGTGAGCGAATGGGCGACGCGCATTCGGTCGGATTCTGCGTCGAAACGGCAGGTTAGGGTCCTCGCTCTGCCCTCACTTCCTGGCGCATCCCTGGGAAAAGGACGGGCGCCGGGTACTGTTATCGGTTCAGGCCGGTTCTGGCTGGAGAGAGAATCCACGGAAAAATAAAAAAATATCAGGACACAGAACCAGGAGGGAGTTCATCATGCGTCTAAAGGCATCCGGCCTGCTGCTGGGCATCGGGCTGCTAGCGGTAGGGATAGGTGCTTTGGGTCGCGGCCAGGCACGGGAAGGCCGGCCGGACCTGGGCGCAGGCGCGCGCCTGCATCACAAGCCCGTCTTTCCCTCGGACAATCCCTGGAATACCGACATCTCGCAATCGCCTGTGGATGCGCATTCCGACGCGCTTATCGCCAGTATTGGCCCGGAGAAGCGCCTGCACGCGGATTTCGGCCCCGCCCTGCACGGCGGCATTCCGTACGTCGTCGTAGCGGGCGATCAGCCGAAGGTTCCGGTCCATTTCAAGTGGCCCGGCGAGAGCGATCCAGGCCCTTATCCTATTCCTCCGGATGCTCCCATCGAAGGCGGACCGGACGCCACGAGCGACCGGCACGTGATCGTCCTCGATCGGGACAACTGGAAACTCTACGAGTTGTTTAGTGCCTTTCCGGAAGGGGATGGCTGGCGCGCCGGCTGCGGAGCGGTCTTCGATCTGAATTCCAACCGCCTGCGCCCGGAAGGCTGGACGTCGGCAGATGCGGCGGGGCTGCCGATCTTCCCCGGTCTGGCGCGCTACGAGGAGGCCGTCGAGCAGCGCAGCATTCCCCATGCCCTGCGCTTCACCTGCCACCCGACGCGCCGTGCCTATACCTATCCGGCCCGCCACTGGGCCAGCCGGCTGTCCGATCCGAGCCTGCCGCCGATGGGGATGCGGGTACGACTGAAAGCCGGCTTCGACATATCCGGCTTCCCTCCTACCGCGCAGGCGATCCTCAAGGCGCTCAAAAAATATGGGATGATCCTGGCCGACAACGGGGGCGATTGGTTCGTGAGCGGCGCGCCCGACCCACGGTGGAACGATGCGGAGTTGGCGACCTTGCGGCGTGTCAAAGGCGCCGATTTCGAGGTGGTTCAGATGGAGAAGATCGTAGCGGGCAAGCCGCAGCCGTGAGGGGGTGGGGCGCCTATTCTCGCAGGCGCCCATAGTTTATCAAGAGCCGCTTGATGTAGGCCATCTCCTGCTCTTGGGTCATTTTGCGGCGCTGGCGCGCCCAGCGCCAGGCCGGGCGGACCGGTCCATGTTCTGCCTCATACGCCAGCAACTGCGCCAGCAGGTTGGCGCACGCCTCTTCGGTATTGGCATCCAGATAGGCTTTATAGTCTCGCTGCATTCGGCCCTTCCACGGTAGTCAGAGTTTCCGGCGTTTCAATCCTCTTAAGCCGCCCCGAAGCCGGTTGGCCGCTTCGGTTTCACGTCAGGCGCTCTTTCCGGCGTCTTCGGGTCATTCCTAGAATACCCGCCTGGCGTTTGACTGTCAATATTTTTCACGCCCGCTCTCCAACAGAGCAAGCGCAAAGGATGCTTGACAGCCCGGCCGGCTGGTGCTATCCTATTATTCGGTCCATTCCAGGACCGTCACGAGGCTGCTTTTGCAGCGAATTTCGCTGCCATAGTTTGCGTCCCAGGAAGGAGAACCCGATGTCGTTTTCCATGCCTTGTCTCTCTCGCGCGCCGGGCGCGCGCCTCCTCCTCACCCTCCTTTTCGGCCTGGCCCTGCTGGCCGGCGCAGGCTCGGCCGATGCGCAGACGATCCAGCCGCCGTACGCTTCCAACTACAGCTACACCAATATCGGCTCCGCCCCCGGCGTTCCGGGCGGGTACGGCGGACTGACGTTCCTCTACAACGATGCCAACACGCTCCTGATCGGCGGGGCGGCGGACAGCGCTTCAGGCGCCATTTATGCCGTCAAGGTCGTCCGGGGAACCGGCAGCCATATCACCGGCTTCAGCGGCACGGCGACCCAGGTGGCGACCGCCCCCGATATTGACGGCGGCCTGGCCTACGGTCCCAACAACATCCTGTTCTTCACTCAGAACCCGGACAACGCCGTCGGTGAGATTCCGCCCGGCAGCGCGTCGCCGGACTATTACGTGGACCTCTATGGCCAGGCGGTGTCGCCTTCGGTGGGTGCGCTGATGTTCGTTCCCGCCGGTTTCGGCGGCGCGGGCCACGTCAAGCTCGCCTCCTACAACGCCAACGCCTGGTACGACGCTTCCCTGGTGAACAACGGGGATGGCACCTACGACATCAACACCTCCGGCATCATTATCAATGTCGTGACCGGGCCGGAGGGCATCGCCTTCGTGCCGGCCGGCAGCCCCAACTTCTCGGCCAACAGCGTGCTTGTCGTGGGCGGCTATGCCGGGCGCATCGTCGCCTATCAGACCGATTCCGACGGCGATCCCGAGACCTCCACCGCGCAAGATTTTATGACCAACCTGAACGCGCCGCTGGGCGCCGCCTTCGACCCTGTGACGGGAGACCTACTCGTTTCCCTCGTGAACAACAACGAGGTTCTGGTCGTAAAGGGCTTTACCACCACCGGCAGCGGCGGCGGTCCCACGCCGGTGCTGACGAGCATCAGCCCCAGCTCCACCGATTCAGGCGGTCCGGCCTTCACCCTTCTGGCAAAGGGCAGCAGTTTCGTCTTGGGGGATGTGGTCGTCTGGACGGCAGGCGGGTCATCCACCGCGCTTGCCACCACGTTTGTCTCTTCCACCCAACTCAAAGCCTCTGTGCCGGCTACCCTCATCGCCAATGCCGGCACGGCGCAGGTCAATGTGCTCAATACTGCCGGAAACGCCTCTACCAGCAAGAAATTCACCATCCTGCTGACCTCCTTGAAGCTGGTTTCGGCCACCCCTGCCAAAAACAGCGACGGCAGCTACACAGTCAGCCTGTCTCTCAAAAACATCGGCTACAAGAGCGCTCCCGGTGTCAAGATTACCAAATCCAGCCTGGGAGCGGCCAACACCATCAGCAGTCTGCCGGTGAGTGTGGGCAGCATTTCTGCAGGAACCTCCGGCAGCGCCAGCCTCAACTACCCGGTCTCGGCAGGCTCTTCGGGCAGCACGGTCACTTTGAAAGTCTCAGCCACCTTTACCGGAGGGACTTTCAGCGGCTCCCTAAGAGTGAGGCTGCCGTGAGTAAGGCCCCCACCCCCTTCCCCTCCCCCAATTCTAGGGGAGGGGGGACTAAAGTTCCTTACTGGTACCTCTGCTCCTCCGGTCCGTAAACGAACCGGCTGTAAAACCCCACGCCCCGTGAACGGGGCAGCCTGATCGGTACAGTTGCTCCAATGGGGTTTTAATAGAAATGCGACGGTACAACCCCGGCTGCCCCCTTCCAGGGGGCTTGATGTTCTACAGCGGGTTCGTTTACGGACCCGTTGCCTCTGCAGCGTGGGAGAGGGGGCAGGGGGGTGAGTAATGTTTAATCATCGCCGATGTGCGCTCGCGACGGAGGAAATTCGGATTCGTCTTCGACGAGGGTCAGATC
>Ga0070734_10005044_pt1 | contig 11991 bp, 10 predicted proteins | sample Coa_R1_8_FD_66444 | JGI IMG/M metagenome (GOLD analysis project Ga0070734, IMG submission 66444) | Surface soil microbial communities from Centralia Pennsylvania, which are recovering from an underground coalmine fire - Coalmine... | ecosystem: Environmental > Terrestrial > Soil > Unclassified ...
GACAATTCCCCATCGAGCGCATTGCGGTCCAGCAATTGCCCGGTATCGGCGTCCTTGAAGTCCTGATCCTCGATCCAAGCATCGGCATAGGCGATGTAGCGGTCGAACACGTTCTGGCCGTACTCGGCGTAGGATTCGAGATAGGCTTTCTGGATTTCCTTGCCGATGAACTCCGCATAGCGCGGCGCCAGCTCCGCCTTGATGAACTCGAGGTATTTCTTCTCGGTATCGTCGGCAAATTGCTCACGACGGATCGCCTGCTCGAGAACGTAGAAAAGGTGCACCGGATCAGCGGCGACTTCGGAGACATCGTAGTTGAAGGTTTCCGACAGGGTCTTGTAGGCGAATCGGGTCGAGATGCCGGTCATACCTTCATCGACGCCGGCGGCGTCGCGATATTCCTGCAGCGTCTTTGCCTTGGGATCCGTGTCCTTCAGTTTTTCGCCGTCATAGACGCGCATCTTCGAAATCAGGTTCGAGTTTTCGTGTTCCTTGAGCCGCGTCATGACGCAGAATTTAGCGAGAATATCCAATGTCTCGGGCGAGCAGGGGGCCGCGTGGAGTTCGCTGCTGCGCAGCAGCTTTCTGTAGATCTCCGTTTCTTCCGTAACACGCAAGACGTACGGTACCGTGACCACGCAGATGCGATCGAGGAACGCCTCGTTGTTGCGGTTGGATTTGAACACCTGCCATTCCGCTTCGTTGGAATGGGCAAGGATGATGCCGTTGAAGGGAATGGGCCCGAGCGTCTCGGTTCCGATGTAATTTCCCTCCTGCGTTGCGGTGAGCAGGGGATGGAGCACCTTGATCGGAGCTTTGAACATCTCGACGAATTCGAGCAGGCCCTGATTGGCGCGGCACAGTCCGCCGGAGAAGGAATAGGCGTCAGGGTCGTTCTGGCTGAAATGCTCGAGCTTGCGGATGTCGACCTTACCGGTGAGCGAAGAGATATCCTGGTTGTTCTCGTCGCCAGGTTCCGTCTTAGCGACCGCGATCTGCCGCAGCTTCGAGGGGTAGATGCGTGCCACTTCGAATTTCGAAATGTCGCCACCGAACTCATCGAGCCGTTTTACCGCCCATGGGCTGATCACGCCGGTCAGCCGGTGTCTTTCGATGCCGTAACGATCGGCAAGGAGCGATCCGAGCTCTTCGGAGCGGAACAGTCCGAGGGGCGATTCGAAAACCGGACTGATCTGGTCTCCCGCCTTGAGGACGTAGATGGGATTCTTCTCCATCAGATCCTTCAACCGTTCTGCGAGCGAGGATTTGCCGCCGCCTACGGGACCGAGCAGGTAAAGAATCTGCCGCCGCTCCTCGAGGCCTTGGGCTGCGTGTTTGAAATACCCGACGATGCGCTCGATCGTGTCCTCCATGCCGAAGAACCCGTCAAACGCGCTATAAACCTTGATCGTCCTGTTGAAGAAGATTCGGCCGAGGCGGGGATCCTGCGATGTGTCGACGAATTCGGGTTCTCCGATCGCCTGCACCAACCTTTCCGCCGGGCTGGCGTAGAGCATGCGGTCGTCGCGTGCGGCCAGCAGCCAGTCCCTTAAACTCAAAGTCTCCAGTCGCTCGCGCGCATAATCTCTGGAGAAGACGTCGAACACATCCAGCGTGCTCATGGTCATCACTCCTTGTACGTCACGCACGCCCTCCACGATGAATGTCGTGGCCCTCCGCGGACATGACAAGACACGTGATCGATACCGCCTCCATTCAGCCTTTCACTGCAGTCTGAATAATCCGTAACCCATTGCGTTCGTTCCCGTTTTGGCCACGGTCGCGCAAAGCCATGCATTTCGCGCATTGCTCCGCGAACTGCCTTCCCGACCAACACCAATTTTCCCGACACCGTCTCAACGCGCTGATTGCGAGCCCTTCAGCAAATCAGCGACATTGGTGCACGAGTGTAGCGCGTTTTCCCTCGATGCAAAGGCCAAAACGAACTTTCCCTGTGCGCCAATTTTCTGCCGCGATCGGGCGCCGTCCCAGGCCCGCGATGCCGGTTGCGCGGCAAAGGCGCGCTTTCCCCCTGTCAATTTTTTGTGGAGGGCGCTTGCCGATTTGAGCCGCACGCACCAAGCTTTCCCTCATGGGCGAACTGGTGGCGCGTGTTCGACAGGCAACGACCGACGATGCGCCGGCGGTCGCACGCATCTACGTCGATTCCTGGCACGATACTTACGCCGGCATCGTACCCACGCGGCTCCTCAGCGCGCTCACGCACAATGGACAATCGGCGCGCTGGCGATCGGCAATTCGTGCACAGGGTCGCGAGTTCGTTCTGGTGGCGGAGAGCGACACCCACGGTCTTGTCGGCATGACCAGCTTTGGGCCCGCGCGCGACGACGAATTGGGCTACGACGGCGAGGTGTACGCGCTCTATGTCGACCCGGCTTTTTTCGGGCGGGGTGCCGGCCGCGCATTGATGCGAGGCGCTTTCACCGTCTTGCGCGGGCGCGGGTTCTCATCGTGCCTTATCTGGGCGCACGCCAAGAACCCCGTCCGTTTTTTCTACGAAGCGATGGGTGGAAAACTTGTGGCCGAACGCACCCAGCGCATGATGGGTGACGGCGTGCCGGAAGTCGGTTTCGGTTGGAGAAGACTCGCTCTCGCTGAAAAAACGCCGGCGAGATAGCGTCTTGTCACTTGCCTCGCCCGCGCCGGCCAAAATCAACCGCTCTTGATATCCGCCGGCGTGAGAAAGTCGGACAATGCGCCTTTTGCGGCGTCGATATCGCCCCAGGCGCTCGCATCGAAGTCGATGACCGCCACCGCAGCCGTCGGGAATTTCTTCTGCATGGCCGCCCTGCGTTGCTCTTCCGCCGAATTCTCCGGCCTTCGCACCAGTAGCCGCGCAAGATCTTCCAGCCCCGGATTATGACCGATGATCATCAGGACGGGCGCCGGATCCTTGATACTACGAATCGTCTTGAACAGGGACGTCTCCGGCGCGTCGTAAAGCTGGTCGAGAAAACGCACCTCGGGCTTTCGACCTAGCGCGCGCTCGGCATGCGACCAGGTTTCAACCGTCCGCCTGGCGCTTGAGCAGAGGACGAGATCCGGAACGTAGGCTCTCTCGCGTATCGCGCGTCCCATACGCGCCGAGTCGTTTCGTCCCCGCTCGATCAGGTCGCGTTCCTTGTCGTGCTTCTCATCGTGCGGGCCAGCCTTGGCATGGCGGAAAATGAGGAGCCGCTTCATGACGCGAAGTTCAGGCTCCTCGGTAGCGAGCCTCGGCCGCGCGCTCGAGCGCGGCTGCGGTCAGGCGATCGATATCGAGCGTACGCCGCAGCAATTCGACGATCCGGATTTCTTCGATCATCACCTGCGTGTCCGCGAGCGCGACTTCCAGCGCAAGCCAATAGGCCGTCTCCCGCAACTCGTCGGGCACGGCGCCTTTGATGAGACCGAGAACGGCGTCGAGCCCATCGCTTTCCTGGAGAATGGACGCACATTCCTGGGACACGGAAATCAGGCGGTGTTCGTCGAATCCGCGGAACGCCGGAAGTGTGCGAACAATGTGACCGATCGTCCGCAGCTCGCCCTCGCTCATGTTTCCATCGGAGGCGGAAACGACGACCATGACATAGATGAGGGCGGCGTGGTGGCTGATGGCTTTCATGGTTGTTTCGACCTTAGTGCGGCTTCACGGGCGCGGGCAAGACGTGGCGGCTCCGTTCGACAAGCCAAGGATAAGGTGGTTTCTTCGTATCGAGCCGGTCGGGGTGTGAGGAGAATCGCATTGTCGGAACATCGCGCCGCGCTGCGCTGGAAGCGCACAAGCCCGGATTTTGTTTACGAGAGCTACAACCGCGCGCACGACGTGCTGTTCAAGGACGGCGCCATAGTGCTCCCTTCTTCATCGGCGCCCGAATTTTGCGGTGACGCGGAACGCGTCGATCCCGAGGAGGCATTTATCGCTTCGCTCTCCGGTTGCCACATGCTGACATTTCTCGCGATCTGTGCGCGCAAGCGTCTCATGCTTGACGCTTACGAAGACGAAGCAAGCGGCTGGCTCGAGAAAGGTCAGGGTGGAAAGTTGTGGATGACTCGCGTGACCCTCCGCCCGCGTGTGCAATTCTCCAAGGGCATCGAGGTAAACGAAACGCGGTTAATGGAGCTGCATCATCGGGCGCACGCCGAGTGTTTCATCGCCAATTCCGTCAAAACGGAAATTTCCGTCCAGCCGCGCGGCTGAAGTTCCCGCGTTAACACTTTCGGCGGAAAAGCTTGCATTAGCGGACCCGCGCAGGGATAGTCTGTTCATGGAGCAGCACGAATCAGCAAAGCCCGTTCGTACAAGGAGCAAAGCCCCTCATATCTATGAGCGGACGACGTGCAGCATTCGTATTTCCGTCAAGCCTGCCTATCTCGAAGACCAGTCGGATCCCGCCGAAAGCCGCTATGTGTGGTCCTATGCGGTGACTATCGAAAATCAGGGACGGGAGACCGTGCAGCTGCTATCGCGCTATTGGCACATCACGGATGCGAATGGCCGCGTACAGGAAGTGCGAGGACCCGGCGTGGTGGGCGAACAGCCGGTCTTGGAGCCGGGCCAGACGTTTGAATATGCGAGCGGTTGTCCGCTAGGCACACCTTCCGGCGCCATGGTCGGCAGTTACCAGTTCCGCACAACCTCGGGCGGTTCGTTCGAGGCCGACATTCCCATGTTCCTCCTTGAAAGTCCTTACGAGCGCCGCCAGATCCATTAGGGTGCGTCCCGCACCTTGCCTCATTTGATACTTGCGAGCGGCCCCCGATGTCACAATCGCCAAAACCCATCCGACAGCTTGATACCGTGCGACCTTCGCGCGGCGACGCCGAAGAGGCCGTTCGTACGCTGCTGAAATGGGCAGGTGACGACCCCTCGCGCGAAGGCTTGCGCGACACGCCTGCGCGCGTCGCGCGCGCCTGGGAGGATTGGTTCTCGGGTTATCAGGTCGATCCCGAGGATTACCTGCTGCGTACCTTCGAAGAAGTCGAAGGCTATGATGACATGGTGGTGCTCCGCGACATCCGCTTTGAGTCGCATTGCGAACATCATCTGGCGCCGATCATCGGCCGGGCTCATGTGGGCTATCTGCCGACGCACCGGGTGGTGGGCATCTCCAAGCTTGCGCGCGTCGTGGAAGCCTATGCGCGTCGGCTTCAGGTGCAGGAGAAGATGAACGCGCAGATCGCGCGCTGCATCCAGAAGGTGCTCGAGCCCAAGGGTGTGGCAGTGGTCATCCAGGCGGAGCATCAATGCATGACAACGCGCGGCGTTCACAAGCCCGGCGTTGTCATGGTGACCTCGACGATGCTGGGCGATTTCCGCAAGAACCCGATGACGCGCCGCGAATTCTTGAGCGTCATCGGCAATCCCACCTCGACGATGGAAGCCTGAAGCTTCGTCACAAAACCAAAATCTTCTGAAACTTGCGTCAGCTCGCCCATTGCGCGAGCCAGTCGGCGATCGCCTGTGGCGTCATGCTGCGCGCATCTGCGAGCGCTGCAATGTGGCCTGCGTCTACAAGTGTTCCGTCGGGATCGGCGATCAGCACGCTCGGTACGCCTTCGAGGCGCCTGGTAATTCCGAAGCGGGCGGGAATTTGCAGATTGCGGTTGAACCGCCCGACATCCACCGACACCTCGACATAATGCGCGTCGACAAAGCGCTGCACCTCGGGCAACTTCATCACTCCCGCAAGGATGCGGCAGTCCGGACACCAGTTGCCTCCGAGATCGATCAGGACGCGCTTGTGCTCCGCGCGCGCTTTCGCAAACGCCTCGGCGACCGCGGCATTCGCGTCGGCATTCTCGTCGTATGGGTGATCGGGAACGGCGATATCCGCAAGGCTTGTAACGCTCACGCGCGGCGCGGTGGCGGCGAGGGCAGGAAGCGCCGCAACCATGGCGCAGGTCAGCACAACCGTTCCCAGTCTCATGCGATGCACTCCATGTCGAATGCAGCGTGTTTACAGCGAACAGCCGGAACATTGAAGACTCGCCACGGCGAATTGATCGGAGCGTCCAGGCCATGCGAGGGATAGGGTGATGTCCCGGCAACACCCTCAGCGGAATCGTCCGGTTGTGGCACCGCCGGAAGAATAACAGCGATTTTATCAGCGAATATCAGCGCTTTGCGGCAAAAGAGCGCGGCCGCGAACAAAGCGCGTCACCTGTCCCGGCTGTACGGAATTTGCGAACCAAAGCGCGAACGGCGGACAACAAAAAACCCGGTCGCTGCGCCGAGCGCCGGGCACACGATTCAATCCCAACAAAAAGAATGACACTTTTGATCAATAGAGTCCAGCCAAGAAATCCGTGTGGTTTGGACGCCCCCCGCGTTTCCGCGCGCCAAAACCGTACTATTGAATTTCCATGGTGACCTCACATTCGCGGCTTGTGAGGCGGGGGGAGCGTCATTTCGCGGTGGTCGCGGCCAATTCGTTGCTGGCGCCGGTTGCGCCATGGAGCCAACCCGCCGGCTGCCGCGTTTTCTCTGCATGCGCGTGCCGTCGCCCCTCCTTGCAGCTTTCCTTTTGCTGGCCTCCAGCCTTTCATCGCCCCTGTCTGCACAGGGGGTCCAGGTCTGCCGCATCGTTTCGGTTGATACGGTGGCAATGAATTTTGTCTGCCAGACGAACAACACAATGCGGCAGTACTGGGCCAGCCGCGCCACACGCTTCGCCACACCCGGCCCGACTGGGTCGTTCTTTGATCTGAAAACAGGTCAGCGCGTGCAAGTGGTTTCCCACCGATCCGGCAAACTTCAGATCGCCGATCTCGTCTCGTAAGCGCAAGGCATAAGCCTAGCCGGACCATCGCGAATCCTGCTACCAGACCGCGCGTGCAAGGGCCTGTAGCTCAGTTGGTTAGAGCTGACCGCTCATAACGGTCTGGTCGGGGGTTCGAATCCCTCCGGGCCCACCAACGATAACCCCTTGATATTGCAGGATAATGTTTTTGAGAACGGGCGCCGAATAAGCTCGACATTTCCGGCGGTTGGCGGGCGCGTGGTGCACGATTTTCTCTCAGTGTACGCAACGGCGGCCAGAAAGTGCCGAAAACACTGCTGAATTCTCAGCGCCCCGATAGTTTCGTTCCCCTTGTTCCGGGCACTTCTGGGCTGAGAACGGTTAGTCCACGAAATAGAGAGCCGACGGCGCCCATGATGCCGCGCGCAAGGGTCGGACCGACCCTGCCCAACGACGGTTTCTCGTCGCTGCTCCAGAGAGAATTGTTCAAGGACTCACATGTGCATCGTACTGATAACCGGATGGTTGTTAATTAGAGTATCTTCAGGGTCACCAATGATAACTCATTGGTATCGCAGGTAGTTTTTACCACAACTGGCGCGCCAAATACGCCCGTCATTTCCGGGGGGCGTCGCGCGCCATGCGCGATTTTGTCTGAGTGTACGGAACAGCTGCCCGAAGGTACTGAAAACGCTGCTGAATTCTCACGACCCCAATGGTTTCGTTCCCCCTATTGGGCGGGCCTGTGGGCTGAGAACCGGTGGTCCACAAAATGGAGAGCTGACGTCGTCGATAAATTCCGCGCGTGCATTTCAACCAATAGACCGTGCTCGTTGAAAGCGATCCGGCGCACCCACGTAGTACTACGGGTTAGTTCGCCAGTCTTACATTAGGCCGCTGAGTTGTGGTAGACGCGGCAGACTCAAAATGCCGCGCCCTTGCGGGCGTGTTGGTTCAAGTCCGACCTGGGGCACCATTCACGGTCGGCAGAGCTCCCGAAAAGCGGATGGACGGCACATCAACCCCAATACTTTCTCCTCTCAGGCGGATCACTCTTGAAGGTGACCCATACAAGCGCGACGCGCGCACAGAATCGGCTCTCTTAAGCCTCAAGCAGCTATCCAGAGACGAAATTGTCAGGCGGTGTGAACTCACTGACCGCAAGCATCCGGACTACGTCACCAGCGAGTGCCTCATGTATCTTGTGCGCGAATGCCGACACGAGAACTCGAATTTCTATTTTGAGCGCTTGTACAAAATCCTGAGTGCGCGCGTCCTGGCAGCGTTGCCGCGAGCAGAGAGGGCCAAAGACAATACCTGCGACCTCAAGGCAGCAAGAACGCGGGAAGAGGCATTCGATCGCTTTAAGGAGCTACTCGCCTCGGACCGTCTCGCTTACAACGAAAAGTTGGACTATTACGAAGTACGTTTCGACGGCGCGGTTGCAAATCTCCGCAGGGATGCCTTTGGCAAGGCCCAGACCGAAGAAAGCAGGTCTCGTCCCTTTGAAGGCGACCCAGAGACTGGCGAGTTGCCCGTCAGTATCGAACTCGCCGCCCGAGACCACGTCCCGTTTGATGCCCCAGAAAATTGGACTGACGATTACCGGTCGCAGCTTGCTCGCGCGATTAGCAGTTTAACCCCGGAACAAATCAGGATCGTTCACATGCTCAGCCTAGATATTCCCATCGATTCAAAGGATGCCGACACTCTCACGATCGCCAAAGCCCTCGGAAGGTCCGAGAAAACCATACGAAACCAAAGAGATAAGGCTTTCGCCGCGATCCGCGCTTTCATGGCAGCGGAGGACTCCCGATGACGGATAACCGCCGTCAATCTCGCGATGACGTATTGGCTTCCTTTGCAGTAGAGGTCGAGCCGGGGCGGGGTACGCTTGAGCGGTATCTTCGCCTCTTCCCTGATTACGCCGAGGACCTGATTGACCTCTCGTTTCAGCTCGGCATGCCGCCCGAGAATAATCAGTCCTTAGACGCAGCAGACCATTCCCGAATTCAGCAAGCTTGGCTGCGACACGTAGAGACCTCGCCCGCAAAAGATGTACTCGCCGCGCTTACGATTGATCAGCTTCGCCAATGCGCGCTTGTTCTTCGCATTCCACGACAAGTTCTAACGGCGTTTCGGGAACGCGCGGTGCTTCCATCTTCTGTGCCACAGAAATTCATGCAGAGGTTTGCGGAAGCGATTGATACGACAGTCGATCAACTTGCGGCTGCGTTATCATCCCCGCCTGCGCCAGCGCTTGCCCGAAGCTTTAAAGCTGATGGTCGGCCAACACCGACCGTACAAGTTACGCTTGAACAACTTCTCATTGACGCTGGCGTCCCCGAGGAAACACGGGCAGACCTTCTTTCGGAGGAGTAGCCGTGGACGCCGTCGAGCTTGCCCGGCGCCTTGCCGCCGATATTCACGATCGCGCTGTTGCTGAAGGAGCCGATCCCTGGTGTCCTTTTGAGTTTGCCGTTCGCGAGGCAAAGCGCCGTGGCATTGATGTGGAAGGCGCCAGCCCCGGTGCAGCTGTGCTCCGGGGCGGCAAAGCGACCTACGTCGCAACGGATTCGCTCATCATTTACGACAATTCAGGTTCACCCTTCGATCAGAGTTTCTTAATCGCCCATGAACTAGGGCACATCGAACTTGGTGATGCTCCTTCCGAGCACGTGCAGGTGACCATCGATCCAGCGCGCACATCCGAGCCACCACCAGTCGGCATGGAGCGTGTGGTTGACTATGGCCGACGGCAGCGACGCGAGGTCCAAATGGATCTCTTTGCTCGCGAACTACTCCTTCCAAGGCATCGCGTCCGTCACCTGCATGTTCAGATGAACATGACTGCAACCTCAATTGCAGAAAAGCTCGGCGCTCCCTTTGATGTCGTAGCACAGCAACTTTTTGATGCGTTGCTCCTTCCATACATTCCTTCGCCTCCGAGCGAAGGCCGTACCAGCCGACCGCTTAATCCTTTGCAGGCGCAGGCCGCGGGCCATCGCGGCTGTGCCTACCTGCTTGGTGCTGGACCGGGCACGGGCAAAACCCAAACGCTTGCCGCGCGAGTCTCCAGTCTTCTCGACGACTCCGTTGATCCGCGCCGGATTCTTGTTCTGACTTTCTCGAACAAGGCCGCGAATGAAATGGCGGAGCGCATCGCTCACAAGCACAAGGACGCCGCGGCGGCCATGTGGATCGGAACGTTCCATGCTTTTGGACTCGACCTCATACGGCGCTTTCACGTAGAGCTCGGCCTGCCAGAAAATCCGCGCCTTCTTGACCGGACCGAGGCCGTCGAGCTTATGGAAGAGGAATATCCTCGCCTCGGTCTGCACCACTACCGAAATCTGTACGACCCAACGTTAGACATTACAAATATCCTTAATGCAATTTCGCGCGCGAAGGATGAGGTCGTCGATGCGGAGCGATATGCAACGCTTGCCGGGCGCATGCGCACTAAAGCGGGAAATCCGGAAGAGATCGAAGCGGCGGAAAAGGCGGCAGAAGTAGCTCGCGCGTACGCCGAGTACGAAAAGCTCAAATGCGCCGCTCAGGCGGTTGATTTTGGCGATCTTGTTTGCCTGCCCGTGAAACTCTTGGAGGGCAACGAATCTGTGCGCACGCTGTTGCAGGGTACGTACGATCACGTCCTTGTCGATGAATATCAGGACGTGAACCGCAGCAGTATCCGACTTCTCGAAGCGCTAAAGGGTACCGGTGAAAACCTCTGGGCCGTCGGCGACGCTAAACAGTCGATCTATCGGTTTCGCGGAGCGTCTTCCTTCAACATGTCTAGGTTTGGCAAGGAGGATTTCCCTGCCGGCAAACGCGGCGTTCTCGAATGCAATTACCGCTCCGTTCCAGAAATCGTCGATGCTTTTTCTGCCTTTGCATCCGATATGCAAGCGAATGAAAGTGGTTACACCCTTCGTGCAGACCGTGCGGCTTCGGGAATTGTGCCAGAATTCAAATTGATTTCTGGCGCCGAACAGCAATCCGTCATTGCCGCCGGAATCGAAAAAATGCGTCAAGCTGGCTATGCTTATCGCGACCAGGCTGTCCTATGCACAGGAAATGAGAAGCTTGCCGAACTTGCCAACGATCTTGAGCGGCTCGGGATTCCTGTACTCTTTCTAGGCAGTTTGTTTGAGCGGACCGAAGTCAAGGACCTTCTCGCGTTCCTGTCGCTATTCACGGATCGTCGTGCAATGGGGGTCGTGCGCGTCGCGTGTTGGCCTGAATTTGGAATGTCACTTTCCGATGCCAGCAGCGTTATCGATTATCTCCGCGCGAACGATGTCGCGCCGCTTGAATGGCTTACCAACAACGACTCGATTGACGGCTTGTCGGAAGATGGACGCCGCGCGCTGAAGGCGCTTTCGGTGGCAGTGGCGGGTTTTGCGAACAACCAGTCACCGTGGACAATTCTAGCGCAGGTTCTTTTGGATCGTACGCGCGTGGCTGCCAGCATCGCTTCATCCGCGAGCATTGCGGATCAGGCGAAGGGTATTGCGGTCTGGCAATTCATGAATTTCGTTCGCGTCCAGCCAACCGCAAAGGGTCTCCCCGTTGTCCGGTTGCTGAACCGTGTACGCCGCCTTCTTCGTCTGGGCGATGATCGAGACTTGAGGCAGCTGCCGAATGCCTCTCAGGGAATTGATGCTGTGCGCTTGATGACGATTCATGGCGCGAAAGGGTTGGAATTCTCTGTTGTTCACATTCCAGGGGTGAACTCGGACACTATCCCACGTTCGGCAGCGCCGCCTCCATGTCCTCCTCCGGACGGAATGATCGAAGGCGCCACGGGAACTGCCATAAGCGCATTGCAAACTGCACAATATGAGGAGCAGGAGTGTCTCTTTTACGTTGCGCTATCTCGCGCGCGAGATCGACTTTATCTTTACGCTCCGACACAAAAGGCCAACGGACACCGACGCTCGCCTTCGCCTTTTATAGATAGGCTCGGCGCGGGTTTGGTTCGCAGCCAAGAAACTCGCATTCCGCTCATGCCGCCGGCGCCGGAGTCGCTTCCTGTTCCCTTATTTGTAGATGGCGGTCTCAGCTTCAACGAGTATCAGATTGGTCTCTACGAGAAATGTCCTCGGCGGTTTTTTTACACCCACGTTCTCGGCGTCGGCGGTCGTCGCACCGTGACCGCGTTTATGCAAATGCACGAGGCAGTGCGCATGGTTGCCGAAGCGATCATGACTGGTGCCGATTTTACCGGCGAAGGCAACACGCT
>Ga0070734_10005046_pt1 | contig 11989 bp, 11 predicted proteins | sample Coa_R1_8_FD_66444 | JGI IMG/M metagenome (GOLD analysis project Ga0070734, IMG submission 66444) | Surface soil microbial communities from Centralia Pennsylvania, which are recovering from an underground coalmine fire - Coalmine... | ecosystem: Environmental > Terrestrial > Soil > Unclassified ...
ACACCCGCAGCCTACGGTGACTATGCCGCCGTCGCGGTGAACCTGGCAATCGTGGCGGCGCAGAGCGGTATGCAGACCTTCCTGGTCGAGTCAAACCTGCGCAGGCCAAGCCTGCAACGGCGCTTCGGCTTAGAGCAATCGACCGGTCTGAGCGACCTGCTGGTGGATGACGCTCTCACACCGGCGAAGATCGAGTCGTGCCTCCAATCGACCTTCGTTCCCAATCTGAAGGTACTCGTCGCTGGTTCTGAGGCAACCCGCGACTCGGCACACCTGCTCTCGCCACGCCTCGAAGAGATCGTCCGCACGCTTTGCAGCGAGCCTGATGCATCAAGTACCACCGGTACAACAGAAAGCAACGGGAAACTCGTTCTTTTTTATAGCTCATCGGTGTTATCGGGCGCAAATGCCATATTGATCGGCACGCTGACCGACTCTACCATTCTGGCTATCCTGGCCAATCGCACGAAACGCGATCAGGCGAAACAGGCGCAGGAGCGGCTGGAACAGGCACACGTGCATATCGCGGGGATTGTCCTGGTGAACGCATAAATGTGTAAAGGACCATAGTTGTTGATGGGCTTGTTGTGATGAGATACAATGAAATGAGGTCGAGTGCTTGACCCTTTCATTGGGAGGTTGTTGAATGCAAGGACGAAAAGATCCCTGGGATCAAACATCTCATTCTTCACATTCCTCGTTGAATGGGAATAATTCGGGGAAGCAGCGTGCTGTGCCACGCCGACCTCCAGGTATGATGCGCCTGGATACTCCCCCTGCTACACCGCGCGTCAATCGCCCGCAGCGCCAGCAAAGGCCTCCCCGGTCGTGGAGACGCCGCCTGCTTATCTTCGCAGGAGTGCTGATCGTGCTCGGCATCCTGACCTTCGTGATTGCTTATGGCATCGCCAACCTGGTGTTTGGCATTAATTCGAGCGCAGGAGCCGCCAATACTGCTGCTGACTTCCTGGTGAACCTTCAAAGCCAGAACTACACCCAGGCGTATAAAGACCTGGACGCCAACATCACCGTCACCCTTCAACCCCAGCAATTCCAGCAGATGGCAAGCGCCGATGATGCCTGTTACGGCAAGATCACCGATTTCAACGAGGTGTCGGGCAGCGCCACCACTTCCAATAACGGCAACACACAATCCTACGCCTACTCGGTGACGCGCAGCAAACTCTCGAAACCTTACCAACTGACGCTGACCATCCAGAAGGTTAGCGATGGCAACTGGGATATCACCAATTATGGAGGGGATCTGGGACCCTCCGCGCCATCACCGACCTGTAAGTAATGTCACTCAACCTTTTCTCCTATGAGCCGTATAGACAATGACGCGCCCTATACTCTATACGGTTTCTTTGCGTCGCATTTTTGCATTTTTACGTTATCGCATCCTCTCTGTTCATTTCGCGTGAACTTTTTTCGAATGTTGCGCTACTCATAAAACGAGAAGAAAGATGATGGCTTTCTCCATGTATCGCGTAGAAGGAAGCAACCAGACGTGGAAGGTATGCTCGTGTTGGGGAGCGGCTGGATGAATATGAAAGCACAACCAGCCGCCAACGAACAGCAGGTGATTCATCGCATCGCCAGAGGAGACCGCGAGTCGCTGGCCGATCTGTATGCGCGCTACCAGCGCATGCTGTTCACCTACCTGTTGCAGCTCACGCCAGATTACGGGCTGGCCGAGGAAATTTTACAGGATACCCTGGTTGCTGTCTGGAAGTCCGCGAGTAGATTCGAGGGGCGTTCAAGCGTACAGACGTGGCTGATCGGCATCGCGCGCAGGCAGGCGCACAACACCCTGCGCCAGCGCAAACTTCCCCTGGCGGACGAAACGGAGCTGGCCGAGCTGGTCTCCAACGAACCGGAACCGGAGGCATCAACGCTGGCAACGCTGGCCTGCGACGAGTTGACTGATGCCTTTCGCCAGCTCACGCCACTTCACCGCGAAGTACTGGCCCTCATATTTGTGCAAGAATTTTCCTATCAAGAAACGGCCAGCATCCTGGATGTGCCCGTCGGCACGGTCAAAAGCCGACTGAGCAATGCTCGCCGGGCGCTCCGGGCACTGCTCGACGCGCGGAAGGAGGCGCATCAATGAAACAGTACTCGTCACATTCACGCATGCAGGACGAGCATGTCGTTGATCTCCTTCCCGCCTATATCAATGGCACGCTCGATCCAACTGCCACCCAACAAGTACGCGCACACCTCGCCCTCTGCGACACCTGCGGAGCCGAGCTTGCCTCGTGGGAAGCTATTCACCATTCAGTGAAGCTGGCAACTTCTGCTCAGCCACTTCCGCCCATGAACCTGTTCAACCAGGCGTGGCAGAAGATCGAGGCGCTTGAGGTCGAAAACACGCGCCAGTTCCAGGTTCCCCGGCGCTCTTTGCAAAGCCGGCTTCGGCATCTCGCACTGGTGTTCCGCCGCCAGGTGCCGCTCGTGCATAAAAGCATCTGGATCGCCTCAGCGCTCATCAACATACTGGTGCTGGTACTCGTCTTCATCAGCGGCCCTGACAGCGCGCGTACCCACCTGGGCAGCGTCGAGAGCGGCCTGACGCTCTTCACCACCGTCGCCACAGCCTGCGGCATCGCCTTCATCTACCAGGCAGAGCACGATGCCGGGTATGAGATCATGCTTTCGTCGCCCACCTCCATACGCATCGTCATGATCTGCCGCATGTTTCTGGTCATTGGCTACAATATGGCGCTGGCAGCCATCACGTCTGCGCTCGTCTCGCTGCTCTTCGCGGGCAGCCTGTGGAGCTTCGTGCAGATCTGGCTCGGCCCTGTGCTGCTGCTGGCCTCCATCAGCCTGGCCTTCTCGGTGACGCTCGGCTCCGTCTTCGGCGTGGTGGCCTCGCTCGTCATCGAAGTTTTCCAGGCCGTAGCCGATTCATTTACCCGGGCTGCGCCGTTCCTGCATTTCCTGCGCCAGGATTACTGGAATACGTCGCCACTGACGCTGCTGATCGCCCTGGCGCTGCTGGCGTTCGCCGTCTACTACGCGCCCCGGCAGCCACGCTTATCACAGGCGTGAGTGAAAACGAAAAGTAGGTTGTCGAGAGGTTGAAGCATACGACGATGAGTATCGAACAATGGTATTACGAATTGCGCGTTCTGGGCAAAAGGGTGATCTTCACCCCGCTCTTGCTGGCGCTCGGCTCCGCGCTATTCGCCGTTTTCTTACAGGCACGCGAGGTTGACCCGGCACGCTTTCTCTCAGGCATGCTTGAAATCGTACTGCCCATCGCTACGGCCGTCGTGGTTGCCACCATCGCCAGCTCCGATCCGGCCATCGAGCTACAATTGACCACGCCTCGCAGATACCTGTACACAGCCACGAAGCGCATCGCCCTGATTCTTGGCTGGGCCATCGTCATCGCGCTGCTTTGTAGTATCTTACTCACCGTGCTGCGCATGGCCTACATGCCACAGCAGATGCTCGGCTGGGCAGCACCGCTCTCATTCCTCGCCAACCAGTTGACCTGGCTTGCGCCCCTCCTCTGGCTCGCAGCGCTTGGGCTGTGCCTGGCGCTGCTCCTGCGCAGCCGCGCGGCCAGCAGCGCCATTCTGGGCGGCATCTGGATACTCGAAATCATCTTCAAGGATGTGCTCGCCGCTACCTCCTGGCTGCAACCCGTGCTGCTGTTTCCAACCACGCTCATTCTCTTCCCCTCGGCGCTCATTCCCAACAGCGTCTTCCAGGTATGGCTCTCGACTCGCCTCGAAATTGCAGGAACCGGCCTCGTGCTGCTCGCTCTCGGCTGGCTGCTGCTGCGCAACCCTGAAGGGCTGCTGAAAGGAGCCAGCGAGGAATGATGAGCATACAGCGAGCCAAATTTTTCGGCGTTGTGAAATACGAATTTCGCATGCAGATTCGCCGGGTTTCGCTCTGGATCACCTTCCTTTGCATCGCGCTGTTCTATGGCGTGATAGGCAAAGGCGGGCTGTTCCTCTTTTTCGAGGGCAATCCACTACGCCTGACACCATTGCTCCTGACGACGCAGTGGACGCGCAATTTCATGTTCCTCTTCCCCGTTGCCTTTGGCGTGCTGCTGGCCGACCGCCTGCCACGCGACCGGCGCAGGAAGGTCGAAGAGCTACTGCTTACCTTGCCTATCACCTCACACAATCGCCTGATCGGCAAGTACCTGGGCAGTTTGCTGGCGACCCTGCTGCCGATGTTCCTCATCTACCTGATCGGCATCGCTGGCCTGCTCTATGGAACGCATAACATCATAGTCATACCTTATGGGCTGCTGACCTTCGTTGTTATTGCCCTGCCCGGCTTGCTGTTCGTCGGAGCGTTTTCGATTGCCTGCCCCGTCGTTCTATGGGTTCCGCTCTACCAGTTACTCTTCGTCGGGTACTGGTTCTGGGGCAATATTCTTGGTCCGCGCAGCCTGATCCCCAGCCTGAGCACCACTATCCTGACGCCGATAGGGGGATACATGGCCTCCGGCTTCTTCGGCGACAACATGCAGTTGATCGAACACGCCACGCCGCTGCAAGGGCTGGAAAGCATCCTGCTCCTGCTAGGCATCTCAGTCCTGGTCCTCTATAGCCTTTGCAAAATCGCCACGTGGCAGCAGGAGCGGCAATGATGCGGGAAGCAGGAAGCGCGAGCAGTATAAGCAACAGTGGCAACCTCAACCAGCGAGCGATACTGCTGGGAGTAGCGCGCTACGAATTTCGCATGCAGATTCGCCGCCGTGTGTTGTGGCTTGCCTACGGCGGATTTTCTCTCTTGCTGTTCCGCGTCGCTATAAGCATTCTCAATAATCGCGAGGAGCCTCTCAGCTCACTCTCATTGCTCCAACAGATCGCATCGATTACCGTGCAGCTCAACTGGCTGCCTGTGCTGGGCATCGGCATTTTTCTGGCGGACCGCTTTCCGCGCGACAGAAGCCACAAGGTGGATGAACTCTTTGAGGCCATGCCCGGTGCGTTAAGCGCGCGGCTGTCCGGGAAATACCTGGGGTGCGTGCTGGCTTCAATCACTCCCGCTTTTCTCTGCTATATACTTTTCATGGGCTTGATGACCATCTACGAGCATACGTTGCTGGTATTGCCCGACGCGCTGCTGACCTACAGCGTGCTCGTCCTGCCAGGCGTGCTCTTCATCGCGGCTTTCTCGCTTTCGCTCACCTCGATCTTATGGGTGCCGCTCTACCAGTTTCTCTTCGTGGGCTACTGGTTCTGGGGCAATCTGCTCGGCCCAACCGCAGGCATTCCAACGCTCTCAGGCACGATTCTGACGCCCATCGGCAGCTACATCTGCGCGGGCTTTTTCGGGGTCTCGCCTATGAACTGGCTTCGCGGAGCCTCTCCGTTTGAGGGAGCCGCCAGCCTCGTTGTCCTGCTGCTCATTCCAATGCTGGTCATGCTGCTGTTTTATCACCTGCTCAAACGCGAACAGGCGCGCAAATGAGATATTCATTGAGCTTATGGCTATAGGAAGTTTTTAGGAGTAAGCAACAATGCAGATATACGTCAACAAACTAGAAAAGGTCTATCGAGGAGGCATACGCGCGCTGGATAGTATCGATCTTTCCATTCCAGGCGGCATGTACGGCCTATTGGGACCAAACGGAGCCGGGAAAACAACGCTCATGCGCATTCTGGCGGGCATTCTTCGCCCAACTCACGGCGAGATTCGTATCGGCGAGCATGATGGCAACACGGAGAAGGAGCGTATCGCCATCAAGCGCGTCCTGGGCTACCTGCCGCAGGACCTGGGAGTCTATCCCGACCTGACGGCGCGCGAATTCCTCGACTACGTCGGCATTTTGAAAGGTATGGACGATCGCAGGAGCCGACGCCTCCGTGTGGAGGAGATGCTGGAGATCGTCTCGCTGACCTCCGTCGCCAATCGCAAGCTCAAAACGTTTTCGGGCGGCATGAAACGGCGCATCGGCATCGCCCAGGCGCTTCTCAACGACCCGCGCCTGCTGATCGTCGATGAGCCAACGGCCGGGCTCGACCCGGAGGAGCGCATTCGCTTTCGCAACCTGCTCTCGGAGCTAGGAGGAAAAGGGGGAGAACGTACAGTGCTGCTCTCCACGCACATCGTCGAAGACATCGCGCAAACCTGCCGCCATCTCGCCATCCTGCAGCAGGGGCGTCTCATCTTTCAAGGCACGACCCTTGACCTCATCGGTGAGGCGCGTGGTAAAGTATGGGTAGTATCTACCAGCGGCGAAAAGCCACAGGGCAACCTTACGATTGTCTCAACGCTGCACATGGGCAATACGATACAATACCGGCTGGTAGGCGCGCTCGACCATCCAGAGCAGTACGATGCAACGCCCGTCGAGCCGAGCCTGGAAGACAGCTACGTCTGGCTCATGCGCGAACGGCGCGCATTGGAGAGTATGCTGGCTCTCTAAATACTGTTTGCTTCATGCTCTACATGCGCTCAAAATCATGCAGATGGAGGGTTTGCCGGTCGAATGAAAAAGCGCATCGTCATCATCATCGTGCTCGCGCTGTTTCTCGTGCTGGGCGTGGTCTTCTTCAACTACGCGCATCATGTTACGGGAGAAACACTGCTGACGCCGACGCCCGCGCCCTGGCAGCCTGCCAGATTGCAGATTCCCGCGCTGAGCATCGATGCGCCCGTCATGAGTGTAGGGCAAACGTCAACGGGTTCGATGTATGCGCCGACCTCCAAAGCCCACAATTCGCCCTATTGGACAAGCGCGTTCTGGTATAATAAAGGAGCAGCGCCGGGGCAGGCCGGAAATGTCGTCATCGCGGGGCATGTCGATCGCGTGGGAGGCGATCCCGCCGTGTTCTGGTCGCTGGGCAGTCTGCGTCCAGGCGATCCTATAACTCTTACGACTGTCCAGGGAAGTGTGTTCCATTACGTTGTAGACGGCCAGGCCAGCTACCCGGCTTCCTATCCGAGCCAGGATGCCATCAACACGGTCTTTGGTCCGACCAGCGCGCATCACCTGAACCTGATTACCTGCAGCGGGGTGTGGACGGGCAACGGCTATGACCAGCGGCTCGTCGTGTTTGCAACGCAGGTAGAATGATTCGGGCTGTTTTCGCGTCATACATACTAAAAACGGAAAAAGCACATGCACGTGACATCCTGGTTTTGCGCTACCTGCGGGGCATCGAACGACTCAACGCTCGCGACATGCTTTGCCTGCGGTCAACTACGTAAAGATGATGCGCGCGAAGACGTGGGCATGGATGTGCTCCAGGATCGCTATCGCCTGCTGAGCCAGGTCGGCACGGGTGGTTTCGGCGTTGTCTACAAGGCCATCGACACACAGAACGAGGACAGGCTCGTGGCGGTCAAGCAGATCAACCTGCGCGGCCTGTCTCCTCAGAAGATGATCGAGGCCACCGATGCCTTCAACCGCGAAATTCAGCTGCTCTCGCCCCTGCGCCATCCGAACCTGCCGCGCATCTACGATCACTTCACCGACCCCGATCACTGGTATCTCGTGATGGATTACATCGAGGGTGAGACGCTGGAACACTACCTGGAGCAGCGCCTCAAGAAACGCGCCTACTCCGGCCAGACCTTTCTGCCGCTCAACGAAACACTTTCCATCGCCGAACAGCTCTGCACAGTGCTCGCCTACCTGCACTCGCGCCACCCGCCGATCATCTTCCGCGACCTCAAGCCGTCGAACATCATGCGGGCGCGCGGCGGGCATCTCTACCTGATCGACTTCGGCATCGCGCGCCACTTCAAGCCGGGGCAGGCGCGCGATACGACCCCGTTCGGCTCGCCGGGCTATGCCGCGCCCGAACAATACGGCAAAGCGCAGACCACGCCTCGCGCCGACATCTACAGCCTGGGCGCGCTGCTGCACCACCTGCTGACCGGCGCTGATCCTGCCGAAACGCCGTTCCGTTTCATGCCTCTGCCGGATATCTCGCTGCCCGAAATGCAGACGCTCGATGCGCTCATCGCGCGCATGGTGCAGCTCGATAGTCACCAGCGTCCTGCTACCGCCGGCGAAGTCCAGCACGAACTGCGCTATATTCGCTATCTTTCGACGCGCGTCGGGCAGCGCATCTGGCATCCTCCACAGAGCCAGCCGCTCCCTCCACCCTGGGCATCGGGCGTTCAATCAAGCGGGGGTTCGACGGGGCAACAACAGGTGCAGATGCAACGACAATCGGGGATAGCGAGCGCGCCAAAGCCACGAGGCCGCTCTCGCCGCAAGTTCTTGACGCGCGACCTCGCGGGCGGCTTCCTGGGCCTGGTCATCGCGGGCAGCATAGGAGTTGCGCTGCTCAACGCCCTAGACGAGCGGCACTACAGGGCGGGCGCGAGCGACCCTATACCGCAGCAACAGTACCAGAATTTCAGGAAAATCAGCGCCATCGCCCTGACGCAGGATGGAAAAATGGCAGCGTACATCTCTGTCGATGGCACTGTGCAGATTCTGAACATTTCACTCAACGGCATTCAAACCGCCACGACTTTCAATGTGGCCGACTACAATGGCATCGCGGCATGGTCGCCCGACAACTCGTACCTGGCCCTGGCCAATCTTGATGGCTCCCTCAATATTTATCTTCTCAGCCAGTCTCAAACGGAACAGCCGTGGAAAATCTTCAACGGTTCCAGCGACGAGGTAGTGGGCATGGCCTGGTCGCCCGACGGGAAGCTGATCGCCACAGTCGGCCATTACCAGGCGCTACGTCTCATCGATGCCAGGTACGGCACCATCGTCTTCAACGACGACAGCAGCATCTTCAGCGATGCGCGCTCGGTCGCCTGGTCGCCTGACAGCAAACGTGTCGTTATTTCGGGAAATTTTCGCGATACCCAATTCTTTATGCAAGTCTGGGATGTGGCTCAGCATAAGCAACTCTTCTCATTCGGCACCACGACGGCGCGCCTTGTGGCCTGGTCGCCCGATGGGAAACATATCGCCTCGCTGGATGAGAATTCCACCTTAACGATCTGGGATGCCTCGAACGGCGGCTACTATCGCTCCTTCTATACGTCAAATGCGCCACGATTCACGCAACTCGCATGGTCGCCCGACGGCAGGTATCTGGCCCTCTCCACTATACAAGAGCCGCTGCTGGTGATGGATATCACGAACAGCCATCAGATCACATATGATCTGCCGCCTGCCAACCTGCGCTCAGTGGCCTGGCTCTCCAACACACAACTCTTCATGATCGACGAAGACCAACAAATCCAGGTCATCAACGTAGGCGACTTCCAGGCGTGATTACGAGAAGGCGTTCATGCCGGTAATGGCCTGCCCGATGACAAGCGTATGGATGTCGTCCGTCCCCTCGTAGGTGTAGACCGATTCCAGGTTATTGGAGTGACGGCTGATGGGGTATTCGAGCGTGATGCCGTTCGCGCCGAGCACAGAGCGGGCTTCACGAGCCGTTTTGAGCGCCTCGCGCACATTGTTGCGCTTGGCGACGGAGATCTGCACCGGGTGCAGCAGTCCTTCATCCTTCAACCTGCCGAGCTGCAAGGCGAGCAGTTGCGCCTTGACCAGCTCGGTCGCCATAATCGCAAGTTTCTGCTGCACGAGCTGGAAGCTGGCGATGGGTCGCCCGAACTGCACGCGCGTCTTGGCGTAGTCCAGCGCGACCTCGTAGCAGGCACGAGCCGCGCCCGTCGCGCCCCAGGCGATGCCGAAACGTGCCTCGTCCAGGCAGGAGAGCGGACCGCGCAGCCCGCGCACGTTGGGCAGCATATTCTCAGCAGGCACGCGGCACTCCTCGAAGTGCAGTTCGGAGGTGACGGAGGCGCGCAGCGAGAGCTTGTGATGCACGTCGCTGGTGGTGAAGCCGGGCGTGCCGCGCTCAACGATAAAACCGCGGATGCCGTCATCCGTTTTCGCCCACACGACGGCGATGTCGGCAATACCGCCGTTGGTAATCCACATCTTCGTGCCGTTCAGGATGTAGGAGTCGCCGTCGCGCCGCGCGCTGGTGCGCATGCTGCCGGGATCGCTGCCAGAGTCCGGCTCGGTCAGCCCGAAGCAGCCGATCACCTCGCCGCGCGCCATACGTGGCAGCCAGCGCTGCTTCTGCTCCTCCGACCCGAAGGCGTGGATAGGGAACATTGCCAGCGACCCCTGCACCGAAACGAACGAACGCAGCCCGCTATCACCCGCCTCCAACTCCTGGCAGGCCAGCCCATAGCTGACAGCATTCAGCCCGGCGCAGCCATAGCCCTCAAGATGCATGCCAAATAACCCAAGCCCGGCAATCTCCGGTATCAGTTCGCGAGGAAAGGTTCCCGCCTCGAAATGCTCGCCGATGATAGGCAGCACGCGCTCGCGAACAAACTTGCGCACGGTATCGCGCACCATACGCTCCTCGTCGCTCAGCAGGTGATCGACATTATACAAATCGGTGGCCGACGGCATCTGAACTCTGTGGCCTGTCATTCCAGCAGTTCCTGTGGTTGTTCCAGACATAACTAGCGAGACCCTTTCGTGATGGCGGCACTACCCACATACCGCGCTGTACATGTTCATCCAAGGTATGCATTCCAGGAGGGCATACACGCTCTGTATTATATCGCAGACACGTGGAGGGCTGCTTATTCTAGCTGATAATTCTCGAATTTTCGCACTCGAATATAACCGCTTCCTCCCTTTTCTGTCTCAATAGAGCCAGGGCGCAATTTCCTGAGAAAGTCGATAGCTTCTTGAGCCATATAGCCACACGTTGTCAGATATCCTGCTATGATCGTCCCTGTTCGTCCCAGGCCCATCTGGCAATGAACGACGATGGGCTTGTTGTTTTGCAAAGAGGTCTGAATAATTGAGACGCCTTTCTGCATTTGGTCAAGCGTTGGCGGTCTATGCCCCCAGTCTCTATGATTAGCAATGGGCATACAGTATACGTCAAAAGCGGATAGAAGAGGAGCATCGTCATTTACAGAATTCTGGCAGTATGTTACACTCACGCCGGAATACATCAATGGGGATATGATGTGTCGAAAGTATGGGATACGCTGATGAAGTTGCTGGTGGGGGCGAACCGGCAGCATCTTGTAACGCTTTTATTGCCAGGGGCGAAGTACATAAGCGAACTGAACACTGAACTCCACGGGAAGACGCTCAACGCCGACTTATTGTATAATATTCGTTGGAACGGCAAAAAGTCCATCCTGCACGTCGAATTTCAGAAACGTCGTGACAGGGATATGGGGCGACGTCTGTGGGCATACAATGCCCTGACAGTAATCAATACGGGTTTGCCGGTCTGCTCATTCGTCATCTACCTGAAGAAAGACGGAAATGTAGCACAATCTCCCTTTACGATCGAACTGCCAGATGATGAGGTGGCACACCACTTCACATTCAGAACGGTCAAACTTTGGGAGTTACCGGCAGATATATTCAAGCGTCCAGGAGTAGAGGGCTTGCTTCCACTTCTGCCGCTTGTAAGAAATAGCGATGGGCATGCAGTTGTAGAAGACATGATTGCAAGCCTGGACGCTGCCGGAAAAAACGACTTGTTGCCGCTTGGATATGCGTTCGCTTCGATGATCCTTGAAACGCCTATAGATCGGCAATGGCTGAAAGAGAGGTTCGCTTTGTTAAAAGACATCCTGGAAGAATCATGGGCCTATCAGGAAATGGCTGCAAGCGGGCTGCAAAAGGGATTGGAAAAGGGACGACAACAAGGTCTTGAGGAGGGCAAACTTCAAGGGCAGCGCGAAGTAGTCATCGATATCATTCAGGAACGATTTCCTGAGCTTGTCAATATGGCACATAAACGGGTCAATGCCCTGAAGGACTCTGAAGAACTGCGAAGGTTGATCGTTAAGATCAGCATTGCTACGGCAGCTCACGAGGTGGAGGAGGCTCTTGCTGTCCACAGGAGGCGCAAGCGCAAATAAATCATCAATAGAAATTGTTCTCAGGTAACATGAGCTATACATCATTCTGGAATACATTACCACAACCCATCATCGGGCTGGCTCCGATGGATGGCGTGACCGACGCGCC
>Ga0070734_10005047_pt1 | contig 11985 bp, 11 predicted proteins | sample Coa_R1_8_FD_66444 | JGI IMG/M metagenome (GOLD analysis project Ga0070734, IMG submission 66444) | Surface soil microbial communities from Centralia Pennsylvania, which are recovering from an underground coalmine fire - Coalmine... | ecosystem: Environmental > Terrestrial > Soil > Unclassified ...
CCATTTCCTTTTTTTCATCCGAAAGACGGTAAACTTCTTGGACCACGCCCGTCGAAAACCCGAGTGTTCCCTTGGACTTTCCAAAACCGATCTTCTTGACCGGCAACCGGCCCACTTGGCTTCTGTCGGTGCTTTGTTCAGAGCTTTTTTTCGGAGCGTCCTCGCGCCTGGATAGTGAATTTCTTTTTGCCGTTTCGAGCGCCTGGAGCTTTTCTTCCAAATGGAATTTTTCCGAATCCACTTGCTCGGCTAATTTCGACACCTTCTGGAGATCGCGCTGGAGCTTCACTATCACTTTCTTGAAACTCTCGGTTTTTTCCTCCGCGATTCGAACCTGCTCCTGGATATTGTCGGAAACTTCCTTCCCTAGCTGTTTCAATGTCATCAAAAGTTCCTGCAAATTCTCCTTGATCTCTTGGACCTCGGCATTTTTAAGGATATCCAATTCCTCTTTCTTCTTTTGGGATTGGTGGACCGAAAAATGAAACAAAAAGAGGATCCCAAAAAGAAGGACCGCATCGAAAAGCATTTGCAAGACAAAGAACAGATCCATTAAGTAAGTCCCTCAAATCAATATCCGTCGCCAAGGAGAAAGTCCGACCTTTGGCCCACTCCCGGCCGCCTCTTCTTACCGGGTCAGTCCCTAGTTCCCTCGGAAAGGCCCAACCTTAACTTCACCGTCAGACTCCGTGAGAGTACAGTATTTCAACTCTTCCGATATCTGGCGGGAAGCTTTGTTGATGGTGATTTTGACCCCTGTATGAATGATTCCCATGCAGGTGACCTTGGCATGCCGCCGACGGTCTTCGGAACTTTCCTGTTCCTTTTTCTCCATCTCCTGCTTTTTTTCCGCGAGCGTTTTGCTGTCGGCCATCAATTTAAACTGGGCCCGTGTCAGCTTGGTTAAAAGCTCTTTTTTATCCGGTGGAAGGTTCCCTCCCATTTTTGTTTGGAGGTCCTTCAAAAATTGGATCCCTTTTTTTGTCTTATCCAGGTTTTCCAGGGAAACTTTCAATTCGGTTTCCATTTTCTGGAGTTCGTCCCTCAAGCCCACTGCCTCGCCCACGATGATTTCCGTGGGGGTGGCAAAATTGGAACCCATGGAAGCCGCGTGAACCTGCTCACCGGCGATCACCTGTCCACCCACGATGACCCCTTTTTGGCCGGCCACCGAAACTTTCTGTCCCACAGTGACTTTGCTGTGCATGATGGCTTGTCCGCAGGTCAAGCTACCGCCGACTTCCACGATCGTGTTACGGATGTATTTGATGTTGGCGTCGCCAGCGCAAATAACCTTGGCCTTGTCGTTACCGCTCACGCCGCCCGCGATGGAGAGCTTCCCACTGCATTTGAGTTCGGCCCCTTCCACCACGCCATTCACCACCAAATCTTCCCCGGCATAGACCTTGAAGCCATCCTTTACATCGCCACGAACGATAACCGTCCCGATAAAGTCGATATTGCCCGTGGAAAGATTCACGTCCCCTGGCACCTCATAAAGGGCCAATACTGAGATTTTGTTCTCTTTGATGATGACCTGCCCATCGGAATCGGCAATCCATTCATCCTTGTTATCTGGGGATATGACAACGCCCTTCCCCATACTTACGTCAATATCCTTGCCGTCTACCGCAGCCAGGGTTTTCCCCGTCACCGTCATTCCCGACATTCCCTTGGTAGGGGGGATTTTTCGGGCTAAAAGCGTCCCCTTCATAATATTGTCAATTTTGTGGGCTGCCCGGTAGTCGACTCGGCCCTCTTCGTCTTCAGCCACTGGCGCCGGGGCTTCTTCCTCGGTTTTTTTGTAGAGATATTCAATCCTCGCATCCTCCCCATTGGTGGTGGGGGTTCCAAAAGCGATGTCCATTTCAATGGGTTCATTGATGTTCTTAGTGCTTTCCAGCTGGGAAAGTTTCGAAGAGAGTTCGGCAAGCCGTGTTTCGTCGACCCCATAGACCACGTTGCGGCGCTTAAGCGTATTACGGACATCGTCGATGGTGGTGAAATGGTCGTTTTCGCTTTGAGGGGGCACAATGGTGACCTTGGCTTGCATTTCATCATCGCTGATCTCAACAAAAACCTGCTCTTGAAGGCTGTCGGGTTTCGAACTGGTTACCTTCTGGGGCTTGCCACTGGCCAGTGTCACCGCTTGGTTCAGGATGGCAGGGTTATCGATCTTTATACTATATTTTTGCAGTTCCTTCTTTACATCGTCCAAGGTCACACGAGTGCCCTTTCCAGAAGGGGGAAAAACCGTCAAATAGACCCCATCACTTTCGGTGGTGATGGTCGTGTATCCGTTCACGTCCTTGAGCAACGCCATGCTTCCTCCTTTCGTCTAAAAGCTCCTGTAGACGAAACACTGCCATATGATGAACCTGGCAAACCCGCGATTCGCTGACCTTCAGGATTCTGCCAATTTCCTTGAATGTCAGCGTCTCAACGTAATAGAAATGAAGCACCTTTTGTTCTGCATCCCCTAAAAACTTAAGGGCCGCCGCGACCTGTTCAATTTTCTCTTGTTTCTCAACTTTATCAAGCGGATTCTCGGCTTTGGAATCGGCCAAAAGTTCCGCCCAGGATCCGCCTTCCCCGCCGTCCGCAACTTCCGCATCGAGCGAAAGAAGGTTCAACATGTTGATTTCAGCAATCCAATCGTAAAGTTCGCTTAAGGGAATACCCAAAGCTTTGGCCGTTTCCTCCTCTCGTGGAGACCGTCCCAGTCGGGTTTCCAGCTTACGTTCGGCTTCTTGGATGGCCCGGGCTTGCTTGCGAAGGTTTCGCCGGGCAAAATCCAAGCTTCGCAACTCGTCGACCATCTGGCCGCGGATTCGATAACGGGCGTAAGCCTCGAAAGCCCGGCCAGGGTCGTGACGCTTCTCCTTGGGAGGCGTAAAGTGGTCTAGCGCCTGTAATAAGCCAATCACCCCCGCTGATCCCAGGTCTTCTTTCTTTTCCCAATAGGCCCTCAAGGGCAACCGGGCCAACATCCTGCGCGTTTCGGCTTCCACGAGAAAAAAATAAGCCCTGGCCAAATCATCACGCGCTTTCAGGTCCTTCTTTTGCTTCAAAAAACGCGCCCAGATTGGGTTCATGTTCCCGTCAGGCATCTTCCCCAACTATTGCTTGTCGGGTGAAAGTTCGGGAAAAACAAAATCCACCGATTTCCCCTTGGCTTCTTCGCTGTCTGTTTCATTACCCATGTCCTGGGCTTCCTCCATCTGTACTTCAGGGGACGATAACACCGCTTCCTCTGTCGGTCCCGTTTCCGTTTTGGCCCCTCCAAGAGCGGCATCCGAAACCCATTTTCCGAAATAACGGACGGCCAACCACGTGAAAATCGCGCCAAAAAAAAAGCCCAAAAAACTTGAAACGAGAAAGGCCAGAACAATGGCATCCATTTCCATGCCAACCAGGGCCCCGACCAAAGAAGCCATTAAGAATCCGACAACCGATCCCGCTGCCCCTCCTACCATCAAGGTCTGGAAAAGTCCAAAGGGTTTCTCCCTGGTAATTTCGTAATACAGCCGGTCCTTTTCACGCTTTGCCATCATTTGCCCCCGCTTGTTTTTTTGTCCTTGCGGACTTCCTTGCGCTGGTTTTCAAAAATAAACTTCATAATCATATCCTGGGCTTCCGGGTCCACTTCCGTAAAACTCACCTTTTCAACTCTTCGAGAGATGCCGTCCACCACCTTATCCTCGCCGCCTAAAGTCTTTCCAACGATGTAGGGCCTTACATCATCGCCAAGTTCAAGTTCCATATCCAATTTAGTCCCGGCCGGGATCGGCTTGCTGACACTCATTTTGACCCCCCCCACCGAAAGATCCCTGGTCCTCCCCACATTGAAAGAACCATGAAAACTGGGGTTGCCCGTATATTTCCGGTACTTGACCGGCAGCACCACTTCCAGCCGGACAAAACGTCTCTTTTGCGGTTTTTTGGACTCGGCCATCAAGCTTTTCCCCCGAAAATTTGGGTGACCTTCTTAAAAAACTGAAGCAAATTCCCATCACTTTCCTTCGCTTTTCCGGATAAAAGACTGTCCGCAAGACGATTCAGACTCAAGGCCGAGGGCCCCATAGGCGAGGAGAGCATAACCGGTTTTTGCTCTTTCACCGCCCGGATCATTCCCGGATCCCGGAGGATAAAGCCCAAGTATTCGACTTTAAGATCCAAAAACCGCTTGGAAAGAACTGACAATTTTTGGCCGGCTTCGTCGGCCTCCATTGGGCTTCCTGCCATGTTGACCACCACTCGGATTTGGGGTTCCCGTTTTTCCCGGTGGAGGATTTTGATCATTCCATAAGCATCCATCAAAGCCGTTGGCTCAGGGGTAGTAACGACCACAACCTCCTCGGCGGCCAAGACAAAGGCAAGAACGTTCCGGTGCAAACCCGCTCCCGTGTCAATGAGGATGACCTCCGCCTGGTGTTGGAGATCCTGGAGGGCGCTCAAAAACTTGCCACGTTGGGCTTCGTTCAAGTCCGCCAGTTCCTGCACCCCGCCCGAACCGGAAGCCACAATTTTCAGCCCCCCCGGTCCCTCCGTAATAATTTCAGGCAGGCTTTTTTGCCCGTTCAAAACATGCAAAAGGTTGAATTGGGGGATCATGCCCAACATGACATCGACGTTGGCAAGTCCCATGTCGGCGTCAAACAAAAGGACTTTCTTTCCTTTATTGGTCATGGCCAAGGCAAGATTCACGGATATATTGGTCTTTCCAACACCTCCCTTGCCGCTGGTCACCGCAATCACCCTGCAGACGGAAGGGCCGGAAGCCACCCGGTCCAAGTTCACCGAGGCACTCTCGTTTCCCATCATTTGGCGCAATCTTTCAGCTTGATCCTGCACGGTTCCCCCTAGGTTAAAAGCGCCTTCGTGATACGGTCGGCTAAAGATTGAGCTTCCGGAACTTCCAGATCATCCGGAACGTTTTGCCCTGTCGAATAATAAGAAAGGGGTATCTGGAAATTGTTCATCAGGTTCAAAAAGGCACCATAAAAACGGGTTTCGTCCAATTTAGTAAAAATCATGCGGTTGATGGGAACCGCGGCGCCGAAACGCTCAATGATGCGGATCATATCGTAGTACTTGGTGGTGGCAGAAAGGACCAAGTGAATTTCATCGGGTTGGCTCCGGGCGATAAAGCGCTTCAGTTCGTCCAATTGTTCTTCGTTGGAGGGGCTCCGCCCGGCCGTGTCCACCAAAACCAAATCCATGTTTTTGTATTTGGCCAGGATGTTCGATATATCCTCGGCCGAATCCGCCACTTCCACCGGAATTCCCATGATCCGGCCATAGGTCTTCAACTGCTCCGTGGCGGCGATCCGATAAGTATCGGCGGTCACCATGGCCACTTTTCGCCTTTCCATCAAGCTGTAGCGAGCCGCCAACTTGGCGAGGGTTGTGGTCTTCCCAACGCCGGTAGGGCCGACGAAGGCGACAACCTTCTGGAAATTAACCGGTGCGGCCGGGGGAGCAATTTTAACCGCGTTGGCGACAAAACGTTTCAACCACGCGGAAAGTTCTTCGTTCTTATCGGGGTCGATTTTTTCCGCAATCATCCCTTTGATGATCCGCTGGATCAGAAAATCCTCGACTTCCTGTCGGACCATTTTTTTCTTAACCTTGTTGAAACCCTCGGACAGCAAAACAGAGTTATCGGTCGAATGGATATCCTTAAGCACCGTCGCCAAGCTGGACGTTTTCATTTCATTAAGTTCACGCTGAAGGGCTTTGACCTTCGCCCTCGCCGGATCCAAGGAGCCCAAAGGAGGCGGCGGGGTCATCGTCGCTGTAGCGGCCATTTTGGCGGAAGGCGCTTCAGCTCGTTCCGTTTGAGTCGGAGCCGGTACCGAAGGAGCCTTTCTCTTGGTCACATCATCCAGCAGGTTCAAATCAACTCCCGCCGTAATTTCAGCCATGGGGCGGCCGAAGAGACCCAAAACCCCGCCCTTTCGGAAGGTCTTCGTGTATAAAATGACGGCTTCAGGCCCCAAATCCTTCTTAACCTTCATTAAAGCTTCTTGGATCGTTGGCGCTTCGTAGCGTTTAATTCTCATTCTCCAGCCTCGATCACGCCGGCGGATTGGATTTCCGTCCTCGGCAAAAGTTCGCTAAACGAAATCACGGTCAAGTGGGGGATGAACCGTTCCACTAACTTCTTGAAATAGGGGCGGACGTTCGGCGAGCAAAGAACCAGCGGCTGGCGGTTGGCCCCGGCCATTTTTTCGATCCCCTGGGACAAACTGCGGAACATTTGTTGCAACAGTTTGGGATCGACGGAGGAAACGTTGCCGCTTTCGGCGGCCTGGACCGAATCCATGATTTTTTTCTCGAAACGGGGGTCAAGCGTAAGGGCGTAAACTTTGCCGTCCGGCGCTTGGTGCAGTTTGGTGATCGAACGCGCCAATCCCCTCCGGGCGTATTCCGTTAAAAGCTGGACATCCTTCGTTTCCCGAATATGGTCGGCTACCGCCTCCAAAATGCTCTCCATATCCCGGATGGGAACGTGTTCTTTCAGGAGATTTTGGAGGACCTTTTGAAGGTCTCCCACTGGCAATTGGGAAGGAACCAATTCATCCACGACCGCCGGCGATTCCTTCTTGACCGTGTCCAACAATTTTGCAACGCTTTGGCGGGTCAAGAACTCATGGGCATGGTTCCGGATGACTTCCGTCAAATGGGTGGAAATGACCGTCGAAACATCAACTACGGAATAACCGGCCTGTTCGGCAATCCCTCTTTCCTCATCGGTAATCCAATAGGCGGTCAGGTTGAAGGTTGGTTCCTTGGTTTCAATTCCCCGAAGAACGGGCAGATTGGGTCCAGTGGACATGGCTAGAAGGTGCCCTGGCATAATCTTCCATTTTGCGACCTCAACGCCCTTGATCTTAATGACATACTCGGAAGGTTGGAGCTGCATATTGTCCCGAATACGGATAGGTGGAACCACCAAACCCAAGTCGCTTGCCATTTGGCGGCGAATGCCGGTGATGCGCTCCAAAAGGTCGCCACCCTGAGCCTCGTCCACCAGGGGAATGAGGCTATAGCCGATCTCGACTTCCAAATGATCGACTTGCAGAAGCGAGGAGACGTTTTCAGGCTCCTTCTTTTTCTCAACACCGGGCTGGGCTTTGGATTGTTCCTCGGTTTCCTCTTCTTTTAAGGTGCGTTGCACGAAATAAGCCAACCCGCCCACCAAGGCGGAAACAATCAGGAAAGCCCAAGGCAATCCCGGAATCAATCCCGCAATAAAAAGAACCGCCGAAGACAACCAGAGGGCCCGAGGCTGGGCCATAATTTGGCGTACCAAATCCGTTCCCAAGTTACTGTCGGAAGCGGCACGGGTTACCACCACGCCGGTGGCAAAAGAAAGCAAGAGGGCCGGAATTTGAGTCGCCAAACCATCGCCAATCGTCAGAAGGGTGTAGCGCTGAAGAACTTCTCCAAGGCTCATTTCACCCTTCAACATCCCAACAGCAAACCCACCGATGATGTTCACCGCAACGATGATAATGGCCGCAATGGCGTCCCCGCGCACGAATTTGCTGGCGCCGTCCATGGCTCCGTAAAAATCGGCCTCCTTTTCAATATCCTTACGGCGTTTGCGGGCTTGGTCATCGGTGATCAATCCCGAGTTAAGGTCGGCGTCAATGGCCATCTGTTTGCCGGGCATAGCGTCCAAGGTAAACCGGGCCGCCACTTCGGCTACACGCTGGGCACCGCTGGTGATGACCACGAATTGGACGATGATGAGGATAAGGAAGATTACGAATCCAACGTAATAATTGCCTCCGGCCACGAAATATCCTACAGCCTCAATCACTTTGCCCGCCGCCGCGGTACCCGTGTTGCCGTTAAGCAAAATCAGCCGGGTAGCGGAGATGTTTAAGGACAACCTAAAAATAGTCGTAATAAGGAGCAATGTGGGAAAAACGGAAAAATGAAGCGGTTCCAACGTATACATGGTGACCATGGCAACCACCAGGGCCATGGCAAGGTTGAGGGAAATAAGGACATCCAAACCCAAAGGTCCCGGGCCGACAAACATCATCAAGACGCAAAGAATGACTATAAGCGGGACCAACAAGTCAAAGTTCTTTTGAATGACGTTCTGGGTTGTGGCTTCAGCCATAAATTCCTCAAAGGGGTTCCGCTTACGCTTCCAGGCGAACCCGTATTGTATCCCTATTTCTGGTTTTGTTCACCCCACTTGCCCTTGGAAAGTGGGGACTTTTCAATTCTTCCCTGGTTTTCAACCATTCATTCAGGAAAAGGCGGCCGAAACCCCTTTGCCCTTCTGGTTCATCCGGTAAACGAAAGCCAAAACCTCCGCAACCGCCTCAAAGAGATCGGCTGGGATGGGCGCACCCACGGGACACTGCCTCAAAAGTGCCCTTGCCAGGGGCGGATTTTCGATGACGGGAATCTGATGCCTCTTTGCCATCTCCTTGATCCGTTCCGCTATCACCCGTTCCCCTTTGGCCAGGACGACCGGAGCCTGCATCCCTTGCTTGTATTCCAGGGCTACCGCCACGTGGGTGGGGTTCGTAATGACAACATCCGCCCGCGGAATGGCCTCAAACATCCGGCGCCGGGCCATCTCCCGTTGAATCTGGCGGATTCGCGCCTTGATCATCGGATCGCCTTCACTTTGCTTGAGCTCATCCCGGATTTCCTGCTTGGTCATCTTAAGGCTTTGTTCGTATTCCCACTTTTGGTAGAGGTAATCCAAAAGGGCCAAAACAACCAGGGCGAAAAAAATCCAATAAAGAATTTTCAAAGTCAGGGCCCCGACGAACTTCAGCGGTTCCACACCCTGCATGTCCATCGTTGGCACCAAGTTCGGAAGGGCGGCTTTGACGCCCGCATAAGCGATCCATCCGATCACCAGCAGCTTTATCAGGGATTTCAGGAATTCAATGGCGGACCGCCGGGAGAATATTTTCTGAAAACCACTGATGGGATTGATGTTGTTGAATTTCGGCGTAAGGGTTTTTGCGGTAAACAAGACTCCGACCTGGAGGTAATTGATCAGAAGGCCCACCAACAAAACCGATGCAAGGACGGGCGCCAAAATCTTTCCTACCTGCCACATATAGAAAACGGTCATAGTGGCGACATTCTCCATACCAAAATCCATATTCATGTTCTGGAAGGTGAAAACCGCCATCTGGTTGACCGAATCCACCATATAGGGCCCGGCATAGCGGATGGCCGTGACGGCCGCCAGAAGGACCAGCGCCGAATTGACTTCCACCGAACGGGCAACTTGGCCCTTTTCACGGGCTTCTTGTCGCCGTCGAGGCGTCGCTGTTTCACTACGTGCTGGATCCGCCATTATCTCCTCGTATCCCGGCTACTAAAAAAAAACCACTTCATCGCATCGCCTGAAGAAGCAGCGCCAAATCCCTGTACATTCCCTTGAACAAGCCTTCCAGAATGAAGGTAAAAAAGCTCATCGAAACCGCGGTAATCAAAAAACCCACAGCAAGGTTGAGGGGCATTCCCACGATAAAAACATTCATTTGGGGTACCGTCCGGGCGACCACCCCCAGGGCCATATTGGTGATGAAAAGGGCCCCGATCACGGGCGCTCCGACCCGGAAAGCGATGAAAAAAACCTGCGAAAAAAGATTCATCATTTCCGTTCCCAAGGCCGTCGAAAAATGGGCCTGGCCTAAAGGGACGAGAGTGAAACTGTCGACCACGCCTCTCAAAAGGACATGGTGCCCATTCACCGCCAAGAACACCAGGGTCGCCACCATGAAATAATACTGCCCCATTGCGGAAACCTGTGTGCTTGTCATGGGGTCGATGATATTGACCATCCCCAAGCCCATCTGGATATCAATGATTTGACCGGCCAATTGGATGCCCGTAAAAATAAGTGTCGCGCCCAACCCAATGGAAAAACCAATTAAAAGCTCCCTGACGACAGCGATTCCCAGGGGAAGGCCGTCGGAGGGCAAGGCAAGGGTCCTAAAATCCACTACCGGGAAAACAAGGAAAGCCACTAGGAGAATCCAGGAAGCCTTGACTGTAACAGGAATATTGCGACTGGAAAAAACCGGAGCCGTCAGGAATATCCCTGCCGCCCGCATGAGGACCAAAACAAAGGCCACTACGTCTTTCGGGCTGAAGTCAAAGGGATTGGTTGGCACGGACGCCTCACTTGACGTAATTCGGTAAATTGATCCATAGATTTGAAGTGAAATTCAAAAGTACCAGGATCATCCATTTCCCGAAAACAAGGATGGCGATAAAAATCGCGATGATTTTCGGGATAAAGGTGAGGGTCATTTCTTGGATCTGGGTCACTGCCTGGAAAATGGACACTGCCACACCGACCAAAAGGCCTAGGCCCAAAATCGGGCCTGAAACGAGGAGGGTCACCCATAGGGCGCGACTGGCCAAATCGGCGATGAATTCGACGGACATGACTTTCTCGCCTCCGGGTTAAAAGCTTAGCGCGATCGACCGGACAATCAGGTTCCAGCCATCTACCATGATGAAAAGTAGAATCTTAAAAGGAAGCGAAATAAGGACTGGCGGGAGCATCAGCATGCCCATGGACATCAGTACGGAAGCTACAACCATATCAATAATGAGAAAGGGTATAAAAATGATGAAACCCATCTCGAAGGATTTCTTCAGCTCCCCGATAACAAAAGCGGGAATGAGAACCCAGGTTGAAATATCCGCAGGCGTCCGGGGACGGGTGGAATGCGAAAGGGCGACAAAGAGGGCCAGGTCCTTTTCCCGGACTTGCTTGAACATGAACTGGCGCATGGGTTCCTCGGCCTTTTGGAAGGCTTCCGCAGTGCCCATTTTCCCGGCTAAGTAGGGGGTCAAGGCCTCCTTATCGATCCTTTCAAAGGTAGGTTGCATAGTAAAAAAGGTTAGGAAAAGTGCAAGCCCTATCAAAACCTGGTTGGGGGGGACCTGTTGGGTTCCTAAACCCTGGCGTAAAAAAGCGAGGATGATCACAATGCGGGTAAAGGAGGTCGTCATGATCAAAATGGCGGGGGCAAGGGAAAGAACCGTCAGCACGAGGATGATTTGGAGGCTCATAGCCACGTCTTGGGGATTCTTCGCCTGGTCCACCCCGATATGGATGGCCGGAAATGGAATATCGGCGGCCATGGAACCCATCCCAGGCGCAAGGAAAAAAGCCGAACCCAAGCCCATGACCCAAGCTAATTTTCTTTTCATTTATCCCCATCCATAGGTTCGGAGGTGCCCTTCTTTTTCATATTTTTCAATTTGGCCACATAGCCGCCTACGGCCTTGCTGCTCTCCTCAAAAATGCGCTTCGTTTCCGCCTGCTGGTCTGCCGCATCGTGCCGTTGCACCACCCGGTTGAAGATTTTGGGGAATCCCTGCTGGGCGGTACCTCTCAGCGCTTCCACTTCCTCCGGTTCCCGGATAACATCCAGGCACGTCATCTCGTCTCCCCCAACGCCCACAACTAAAATTCTCTTTCCAACTTCCACCAAGTGGATGGTTTTCCGGGGCGAAAGATAGGTGGACGCCAAAACTCGAATAACCTTCCCTTCCTCCGCCCATTGGTTCCATCCCTTTTTTTCCCAGACCCATTTGAGTCCCCAAATAGTCAGCACGATGAGCCCAAGGGTGACGGCCAGTGCAAAAATCAGGCGGGCCAAAGTGGAAAAAAGCCCCGGGGAAGGATTAGGAGATTCTTCGGGAAGGGCCATCGGTTGGCGGACGGAGCTTACCCCCGCGGAGGCCACCGGTGTCTGATCGAAAAGAGGGCTATTGGAATCAAGGGCCACGGCCCTCGGGGTCCAAATCAAAAAAAAACAAACCCCGAGTATCGAACGGAGAAGGGTAAAAAAAATGCTGGGATTCCGCTTCGGCACGGAAAGGATTTGGGGCATAGGCCTTTCGCCGTCCTCCAAACCCGGTTTAAGCCTGAACCGCGTTAAGCCGTTCCTCGGGATTGATGATCTCAGTGAT
>Ga0070734_10005048_pt1 | contig 11984 bp, 11 predicted proteins | sample Coa_R1_8_FD_66444 | JGI IMG/M metagenome (GOLD analysis project Ga0070734, IMG submission 66444) | Surface soil microbial communities from Centralia Pennsylvania, which are recovering from an underground coalmine fire - Coalmine... | ecosystem: Environmental > Terrestrial > Soil > Unclassified ...
CAGCAAGCGCCTGGCCCTCGCTGGGAATGAGACGCTGCCGGCGTTCCAGCTATTCTCAGGCTCTGCGAAAGGAGAGGTGGTCCTTTACGATTTTGCGATCGGGCACGCGAGCCGGACGTTCCAGCCGGAGACGCGGCCTTTTCGACTGGGCCCGGTCGGCGTGTACCGTGTTGCCTATAGCCCCGATGGGAAGCGACTCGCCTGTGGAAACCCGAACGGGACGATCAATATCTGGGATGCGGAGACCGGCAAAGAACTCTGCCGCTGCGAACGCCATGGCGGGCCGATCATGAGTCTCGTCTTCAGTCCTGATGGCCAACAGCTCGTCACAGCGGATGCCGGTGCTGTGGAACCCGCTTTCGAAGGGGGCGGCATCCTTATCTCTCGCACCGTAAAGCCCGGCGTGATCAAGGTTTGGGATGCCGTGTCTGGCCGCGAGCGCCGGACCTTGGAAGTAGGCTCGAGTTCTCTCACGAGCGTCGTGTTCAGTCCGGACGGCAGGCTCCTGGCGGCCGCTAATGTGAAGCGGAGCGGTGGCATCCAGCTATGGGACGCGGCCACGGGCCAAGAGATCCTGCACTTCGCCGTGGAGCGCGCCCCTGGGGCGCACTTTGGCTCGGAGCATATCACGACCCTTGCTTTCAGCCCAGACGGGCAGCGCCTCGCCTCGGCCAGCTGGGACCAGATGGTACGTCTTTGGGATCCAGCCACCGGCAAAGAGGTATCTCGCCTACTCGGCCACACCGATTATGTGTGGAGCCTCGCCTTCAGTGCCGACGGCCAACGTTTGGTTTCCCTCGGCGGGGGCACGCTCAAGCTCTGGGAGCCAGCCACCGGTCAAGAGATTCTCAGTCTCTCAGCCGAAGGAGACAACAGTACCGTGGCTTTCCGTCCCGACAGCCAAATGATCGCCGTCCCGGCATTGCAAGGCGTGAAGGTTTGGGACGCCCCGCTGGAGATCAAACCGCCGCGTTCGATCGGAGAGACCCAGCCATGAAGTGTTCGCATCGCGGCTTCGAGAGACTACGCGAAGTCCAGGCCGAAGCCGACCGAGAATCAATCATGAAGAGTCAACCCAAGGCGTCGTCCAGCCGGGAGCAACGGCTGCAAGAGGTCCTGGTTGATCCCAACCGGCTGGGGAGCCGCGGCATCGGCGTCCACTCGCTGCGCAAGATGGCCATCAACGATGTCCTCCGCAACCCCGCCCAGATGCACGAGGCCCGCGAGTTCGCCGGCCACAGCGACATCCGCACGACCGAGCTTTCTTTCGTGCGCAAGGGCGAAGATGCGGAAATGGCGGCGCGGCGCATCCAGATCCGCGTGCCGACGAGACACAATACCTGAAACTGCATGTGTCACTGCAATTCAGACGTAACCAGCCGCCCGCCGCGGTGCCGCGCGGGCTGGCCGGGGCCTTGACCCCTGCGGCACCCCTTTCTCCCCCGTTTCTTTGCGGCGCTTGCCGCCTGGGCTGGTGACGCGGCTCGGTTGGTCGTGCTCCTCTCCGGTCGCTAGGATTTCTCTTTTTTTGCCTTTTTTCCGATTCACGCGAAACTTTGGGCCATTCTGTAGGTTAATATGTGTAGTGATCTACAGATGCCGCTCGGTGACCCCATGAACCATCGTCTTAGCTCTCTCCGCTCCCAACTACGCCAAACCCAGCAGCTTCTCCCCAGCCTGCTCGAAGCCTGCTTCGCCCGCGAGCCACTTCTGCCTGGCACGCTCTACACGCTCCGCCGAAAGTGTGGCAAGCCGAGCTGCCGCTGCAGTCGCGGCGAACTGCACGAGAGCACCGTCCTTTCCTATCGCGGGCAGGGCAAGCCACGTAACCTGGCGCCTGCCCCTGAGCACCTCCCCGCCTTACGCGACATGACCGATCACTATCGCCGTTGCCGACAGGCCCGCGCCCAACTCGTCCGCTGGCTGCGGCAGGTGCTCGACATCGTCGATGCCTTGCAGGCCGCTCGTGTCCAACTGGGCGAAGCAGAATTCCATAAACGCTGCGTGCCACAGACACGCCCATCCCGTTCGTCAAGGAGTTGAGCCATGGACCTGGTCGTCTTTGAAAACAACAAACCCTTGGTCATCGATGAGTTTCGCGCCGGCCGCTTCGATTACGTCGAGTTGGCTTCCGATGTCGCCGAGACCAAGTTCTTTCAGTTCTTGTTCGGCACAGGCATCGTGAACAAACTGGCCCAAGACTTTCCCACGCCACGCGAACGCGAACTCGTGCCCCGCTGGATGTATCTGTCCAGCCAACTGTCGTTACGCCTGCATGGCCAGCACGCTTATCACGGCTACCCGCTCATCATTCGCGCCGGTGGTCTGGTCAATGCCCTCGGGCCGGACGTCGCACGCCGCGACGTCGATCCACAATCCGGCAACGTCACGCTCCAATGCGCCGGCTTCAACGACCGCAATCACTACCCACGCCAGACGCCCTGCGACCAAGATTTCCTGCGCAAGTTGGCCCGCGACACCCAGCCGCAAGAGCTGGAGGACTGGTACAACCACCACGTCGCCAAGCTCTATCAAGAACTCGACGCCTTCGATAGCGAGGGTCTATTCATCGGCGATGGCACCTATCTGTTCGTGCCAGACAACCCGCGTTATGAAGGATCGCACCGACTGCTCTTTGACGAGCACAACCATCCCGTCAGCAAGCAACAAGAGCAGGAGATGACCAAGAGTCAGCGGAGCCGTTGTCGGTGGCGACGCTTTTGCAAGGCCGTGTTGCTGCTGCACGTCGATGCCGCTGGCGAACGCTTCGTGGTGGCCGGTTTGCGCGTCTTGCGTGACAACGAAGCAGAAGCCACAGCGTTTTGGCCGCTCGTGCACACCTTTCTCGCCAGCGTGGGTGCAGACGTCATGAAGGTGCTGCTGCTGGATCGCGGCTTTATCAACGGCCCCGAGATCGGCCGGCTCAAACGTGAGCACCACATCGACACGGTGATCCCCATTCGCAGCGACATGGATTTGCAAGCCGATGTGCGTGGCTTGATGCAACTACCCACGCACTGGGAGGAATATGAGCCGCGCCAGCGCGAGCCGTTGGCGGATGTCACCCGCCCGTCACACGGCCGACCGGTGCCGCGCGCGGTTCAGCAGCGTGAACGCAAGCGTCAGAAGACTCTGGCCCGCCGGCGTGCGGCCGGCGAAGCGACGCTGCCGCCCGACCCCAGCCAGGTTCGCGAACGCACGCTGATCGCACGCTTTGCCGACTTGACGACTTGGTCGGATTGTCCGGTGCCGTTGACCGGCGTGTACTCACGCGACCAGTACGCCGATGGCCACGAAACCAGCTGGCTATTGGTGACGACGAACGCCCACTGGTCCGCGCGACGCGTGCGTGCTCTCTATGGCATGCGCGGCGATATCGAGGAACGGCATCGTCAGGTGAAATGCTTTTGGGATTTGTCGCGTTTCCACTCGACCGCTTGGAGTCTAGTGGTGAATCAAACCGTGTTTGTCTGTTTGACCTACAGCCTGCTGCAACTGCACCTGCTGCGTCACGGCTTCGAGGAGTTGAACCGCCGCACGCACCAGACCACGCAGCGACTGCTTCCGGATGGCGACCGGGTAGTGATCTACCGCCAGCAATACTTCGCGTTCTTCACGCTCATGGAGCACATGGAACTGACGCTGAGCTTGGAGGAAAAGGCCCGCCGCAAAGCCCTGGCGAAAACCCGACGCCTCCGCCAAAACGATCCGGCCACCGCGCCGAGCCCCGAGGACAGCTGATCGGGGGCCGAATTACGTCTGAATTGCAGCATGTGTCAGAAACCGCTCGACCGCCGGCCGTGTCTATGCTACCATCTGCATAGAAGGAGAACTGCCATGCACCAACAGGTCGAGGTCGTCTATGAGAACGGCGTGCTGCGTCCCCTGGAGCCCCTGCCGCCGCAGCTCCAAGAGCACCAGCACTTCACCGTCACCATCGACACGCCCGGCCCCCGGCAAGACCGGCTCGACACCGCTTGCGTCGCTGCCGCCAAGCGCGGCGCCGACCCGACGGTCAGCCTGGAAGAAGTCCGCCAGATCCTGGCCAAGGTGCCCGGCACCCTGGCCGAAGCCGTTCGCGCCGAGCGCGAGGAACGCTGAAACCGGAGGCCAGGATGGCCGAACACTTCTACGACACCAGCGCTGCCGTCAAGAATTACCGCGCCGAACTGGGCACCGCCAGGGTCGATGGCCTCCTGGCCGATGCGGCGTCGCGCCATTACCTCTCTACCCTTGGTGTCGTCGAGGCCCATTCCGTCTTTGCCCGCCTGGTCCGCATGGGACAAATCGCCGCCGTAGAGTTCCACCGCCTGCGCGGCCGCCTGCTCGCCGATATCGCTTCCGGTCTATGGCAAATCGTGCAAGTCATTCCGGCCGATTTCCAACAGGCGCAGCAGCTCCTCGTGCAACACGCCACGACACGAAGCCTGCGCACGCTGGACGTGCTCCAACTCGCCGTAGCGCTCAGCCTGCATGCGGGCAGCCCGCTCGATGATTTCGTCTGCGCCGACGCCAACCTTTGCTTCATCGCCGCCGCCGAGAGCCTGCAAGACCGTTGACCACTGTTCATACTCCGGTATATACTGCGGGGAGCATCGCCACTGCCCAGGAGAAGAACCATGCCCAGCCCACGCCACGACGATACCAGCAAACAGCAACGGGTGATTTTCAGCCTCCCCCCCGACCTGGTGGACGACATCAAGCGGTATGCCTCGAAGCTACGCGGCGGCAATAAAAGCGGCTTTGTCGCCGACGCGCTGCGCTCCTACATCGACCAGCTCCACAAAGCCCGCCATACTGCCAAGCTGCGCGAGGCCTATGCCGCTTCCGCCGAGGCCGGCCTGGCCATCACGCGGGAGTGGGAGCCGCTCGACGCCGAGGCCTGGGCCCGGCTCGACAAGGAGAAACCACACCGAAAGGGACACTAGATGGCCAGGATGGCCTTTCCCCGCCGCGGCGGGGTGTACCGTGTTCGCTTTGACCCGGCCGAAGGACATGAGATCCGCAAGTCGCGCCCGGCGGTTGTCGTATCCAACGACCATATGAACGAACTGGCGGCGACGGTGCTGGTCATGCCCATCACCGGCGGCCAGTTTCCCTACTACCACTGGATTGCGCTGCAGCCGCCGGAGGGCGGACTGACCAAACCCTCCAGCATTGTCACCGAGCAGGTGCGGGTGGTGGACAAGCGCCGGCTTGGCAAGCAACTCGGACGGGTGACGCCCGCCACCATGACCGCGATCGAGGAAGCCATCCGCGATCACTTCGCCCTGCCGGAAGGGCGCGTCCTGCCGTAAAAGGACCGCCGATTTCCTCTCGCCCAACCCCCGGCTTCCGTGCTATCCTGGCAGCCATGATCCACCACGATCTCGATCGGCTCGCCACCTACGCCGCCACCGCCACCGAGTACGATCTCACCGATCTCGGCACCCTCCCCGGCCTGGTTTCTGACCGCCTTCAACGGCCATGGCGCCGACGATCTCTCTCCGCAAGCGATCGCCCGCCGCCTATCTGCTCCATGCCCGCCGCGGCGACCCAAGCCTTCCACTCAATGCCGGCCTCGACCGCATGCACCGGGAACCGGCGGCGGCACGTCCCCAGGTCGCGCTCGATTTTCCCGGGCGAATTGACCACGGACGGCGTGTACAGGACGACCTTGCCGGCCAGCCCTTTCTCCAATTTTCCTTCGCACGCCGGATCGAATTTCACGGCTGCCGTTTTGCTCCCGTGCGTCTAATAACGGGCAGAAACCGTCTCTCCCACGCCGGGCGGTCCATAGCACAAGCCGATACACTGGTACTCCCGACACGCGTCGCAGAACTCGTGGAAACGCTGGTGTTCCCTGGTTTCGATGAAGGTCGCCTCAGTCATGAACGTTGCACTGACGCAGACGCTTGCTTTCCCCGTTTCGAGTCGTACAACAAGCTTGTCATGGAGCATTAGCACTCCGATGAATACGCACTGTGCAGTCGTTGGATGACTAGATGAAGAGCAACTCGGCCGTGCCGGGGGGCTCGTTGACGAGTAAGCCGACGTGGTGAAATACCTCCAGGGTATTCCACCACGTCGGCTTTTTTATTGATTGAGGTGGCCCGGAACCGCCTCTTTCTTCTCATTCTTTCGCAGTTTGGAGTAACACGATGCTTCGCACTTGGTGGCGTCAACCAGTCAACCGGAGATCTGAACGAGACAAGCCGCCCCGCCTTGTCAGCACGGCCCGCGGTAAATCTCAGTGCCGCTTGCAGCTCGAACGGCTCGAAGAGCGTACTATGCCGAGCATCATCGCCCCTGGGATACCGGATTGGAAGGAACAGGGGCCGGGGCCAATCATTGGTGGCGGGGCGACCTTGCCTTCCCAAGGAGACGCGACTACGGGAATGATTATGCAGGTGGTGCCCCACCCGCGTGATCCAAATACCCTCTACGTTGCTACCGGGAACGGCGGCATCTGGGTAACGCACAATCCAAGCCCGACGTTTGGACTTCCCCTCTGGACGCCCTTGACGGATCGCTATCCTTCGCTCTCGTTTACGAGTCTCGCGTTTGATACGTTGCCGGGTTCCACGACGTTGTATGCTGGAACGGGCAGAGCGAGCAACGGCGGAACGGACGGCGGCCCAGCCATCGGCTTGCTCAAGAGCACAGATAGTGGACTCACCTGGAGCCAGGTCGGACAGAATACCTTCAACGACGGTGAACGCATCCGAAGCGTGTTACCCACCTCAATCATGACCTCCACAGGGCAAGTGATTCTCGTCGGCACAGATAGCGGGTCCAACCCCGGGGTCTACAGGAGCGCAAACGCGGGCTCCACATGGACGAAGATTTCGAGCGGTTTACCGGCTGGTACTCTCAATATCAACCAGCTCGTTGCCGATCCCGGGAATGGTTCTCGATTTTACGCCACGACAAACGGCCAAGGAATCTTTCGCACTGTCGACGGTGGCCTCAACTGGAGCTCGGTCAATAACAATATCAGCCCGGCTATTATCGCAAATTCGGTGCAGACGCTGGTGACGGTTCACAACAACCCGGGCCTGGGGACCAATGTGGTCTATGCCACCTTCAAGGGCGCTGCCTCCAGCGCTTTCTGGTCAACAAACACTGGCAACACGTGGACTGCCATGGATACGCCCCCCGCCTTCCCTTTCTCCGCCGTAGCCGACCCAACAGATCCCAATGTCGTATATATTGGGAGCACTGCCGGGGCCGACCACTTCCGCGGGGATCGCTCGGGCCGACTCGGACAGCAGTGGGAACGCATCGCTGACGAGGGGGCAAACAACACCTCGCCTCATGATGATACGCGGTCGATGACGGTAGACCTCAATGGCAACATCCTAGAAGCCAGTGACGGTGGGATTTATCGCCTCATTACGCCGAACAACCGTGCGACGCGTACCTGGCAATCGCTAAACGGCAACCTCACAGACGTCGAATTCTATTCCGTCGCTTACGATGCCTTGAACGGCACCATCCTCGGGGGTGCCCAGGACAACGGCAGCTCAGAGCAATCCGAGCCAGGCGGAATCGACTGGCGGGCGATCGGCGGAGGCGACGGCGCCTTTGTCGCCGTGGACGACACGAGCATGCCCGGGTTCGCTATCCACTACAATAGCACCCAAAACCTGCGATCCTTTACAAGGCGCACCGTAGGCCGTGACAACGCGTTGGTGAGCGAAGTTCCGGTCGGCCTGGTCGTGGATAACGCCGGTGGCAATACCTTCTTCGACTTAGAGAAGTACTTCCCCGGAAGTACTCAATTCGAGCAGCCTTACGTACTGAATACGATTGACCCGCGACGTATGCTCATCGGCACCAACTACCTTTACGAATCGTTCAACCGCGGCGATAATCTGAACGCTCTCGGTGGAGTAGCCCCCCTCGGCTTCAATCAGTTTCTTCTACTCAATCCCATAGGAAGAGTCGACCCAGCGAACATCTTCAACAATCTTGCCTATCACCCCATGGTTTACGGTGGCATGTCGGGCGGGGTCGCCAATGCCAATCTGATCTGGGTCGGCGGCGGCGGCAATCTCTACTTGCGGACGAGCGGAACCGGGATGCCCAGCCAGGTCACCACTTACCCGGGATCGACTGTGCTGGCGATTGCGGTCGACCGCACCGACTGGCACACAGCGGTCATCCTGGATGCCGACGGCCGGGTTTGGAGGACCAGCGACGCCGGCGCGACTTCCGCCAACTGGACCAACCTGACCGGCAACCTGGGCAGTGTTCCCGGGAGCTGGCGAACCATCGAGTATATCCAATCGGTCTTGCACCCAGGCGGCATTGTCTTGGTCGGCGGTACCAGCGGAGTCTATCGAACCCTGGATCCGGGTACCAATCCCATTTGGACCAAATTCGGCAATGGCCTGCCCCACGCGGTCGTCAAAGACCTCCATTACTACCCGGCCGTGAACACCGTCAACGGACCCTCCGGAGACGTTCTTTTGGCCGGTACTTTCGGCCGCGGCGCCTGGACCATTCCCAACGCCATCCCCTCTCTCAATACACCTGGCGACCTGGAGATCCGCGGCGACACAAATTTTCCGGGCGAGACCGACGTTATCCGCCTGGATCGGGATGCGAACATCCCGGGAGTCCTTAACGTTTTTATCAACAACTTCGCAACGCCAAGCTATTCCGTGGAACTCTCAGCCGTACGGCAGATTACCGTCAACGGTTTGGACGGCAAGGATACCATCTATATCGATGACACCTTCTCAGGCGTGCCGGTGACCATCAATCATGGCAGCGGCACCAACACGGTCAATCTCAACTCGTCGGCCCGGAGTCTGGGTGATATCCCAAGCACTGTGACCGTCAACGGCGATGGTACCAGCGTATACATCTTAAGCACCAGGGCTCCATTGTCTGTTCACCTGCAGGGGACCCTTAGCAACATGGTCTACGTCGGTAGCGTGGGCGATAACACACTCGATGAGATTCAGGGCGGCGTGGACATCACGAGCAGCGGCGGCGTAGCCAGGCTGCAAGTCGACGATAGCCACCATTTCAACGTGCTGGGCGCCACCTACACGATGACCGATGGCAACCTAACCCGTGTAGGAGCCAACGGCGATTCTACCTCTGTGGCCTCGATCAGCTACCGTAACATCGCGAACATCGAGTTGGATGGCGGCCTCGGCCTCAATACGTACAACGTGCAGGGCACTCTCGCGGGCTCGTCGGTCACCATCAAGACCGGCCATGGCATCAACGCCCTGGGGGTCGGCGATACCAACCACACCTTGAACGGCATCAGTGGAGCCCTTCAAGTCAACGGCGGCGGCATCGTGGACACCCTTCTGGCGGACGATAGCCGGAACAATAGTCTCCTGGGCACGACGTACACACTTACGTCGGACCACCTGACCCGTGTGGGAGCCAACGGCGTCTTTCCCTCGGTGGCCTCGATCAGCTATCAGAACATTCCGAACATCGAGCTGGACGGCGGCCTCGGCCTCAATGCCTACAATGTGCAGGCCACGGCGGCGAGCTCGTCGGTCACCATCAAGACCGGCCATGGTATCAACGCAATCGTGGTCGGCGATACGAACCACACCTTGAACGGCATCAGTGGAGCCCTTCAAGTCAACGGCGGCGGCATCGTAGACAGCCTTCAGATCGACGATAGCCAGGAGTTCAGTCTGCTGAGCACGACGTACACGCTCACCGCGGGCAATTGGACCCGAGTGGGAACCAACGGCCTCTCTTCGTCCGTGGTCACGATCGGCTACCAGAACATCCCGAACCTCGAGGTGGATGGCGGCATCGGCCTCAACTTCTTCAACCTGCAGAGCACGGCGGCGGGCTCCTCCGTGACGCTCAAGACCAACGCCGGCGTCAATCTCGTCACGGTCGCGGACGGCAACCAGACTCTCGGTGGAATCGCCGACAGTCTGCAGGTCCTCGGCGACGCGGGGGGCGAAACGGCGGTGACCCTGAATGATGCGGGCAATACGATCCCGATGGAGTACGACTTCACCGCTACGACCGTTGGCTGGGAGCCGCTGGGAGCGCCGTCGGTCACGCCCCAGTTCACCTATGCCAATCTCTCCGACCTGACGCTCCAGGGCGGCAGCGGAGGCAACACGTTGGTGGTGCAGAGCACTTTGACCGGCCTGGCATTGGTCATGGATGGCGGCAGCGGCACCAATACCCTGCAAGGCCCCGATACCGACACCGCCTGGCAGATCACGGGCAGCAATACAGGCACCTTCAGCAGTGGCGTGTCGTTCACGTCTGTGCAGAATCTTGTCGGCGGAGCCGGCGCGGACACGTTCGTGTTGGCCGATGGTGCGGGCGTCACCGGCAACCTGGATGGTGGCGCCGGCAGCAATGCCCTGGATTACTCCGCGTACACCCGTAACGTCCTTGTCGACCTGGCGCTCGGCTCAGCCACCGGTGTCGGCGGTAGTGTTAGCAACATTCAAAATATCACCGGCGGTGCCGGCTCCAACATCCTCGTCGGCAACGGCGGCAACGTTCTCACGGGAGGCACCGGCCGGAACGTGCTGATCGCTGGCGCGACTGGGAGCAGGCTAATAGGCGGGGGAACCGACAATATCCTGATCGGCGGCACCACGGCCTACGACATGGACTTGGCGTCGCTCCAGGCCATTATGGACTACTGGGCAGGGTCGGATGATTACAACACGCGGGTCGCCAACCTCACCACCGGCAACGGCGTGCCGCTGCTCGACGCCACGACCGTGACCGGCAACGGGGGTGGCAATACGCTGATGGGCGGCCCGGGATTAGATTTGTTCTATGGCAACATGGGACTGGATACGATTATGAACTGGGACTCCGCGACGGAGACCTTTATCTCGGTGTGAGGCGATACTGGCCACGTCGATGGTGGCCGTAGCGTTAGTCATTTACTTTGCGACGGACTGATATTGTGCTCCCTGTTGGGGTCGGCTGGATCCGAGTATCTGCGTGCGTTCACCCAAGGCCAGCTCAATCTCTTGATCTTGGTCCGCGAGACAGGCATCGCCAAAACCCGCACCGTCCGCGCCGTGCCCAGCGGCTCGGCCTGCTGGATCGAGGGCAACGCCACGCGCTTTGGCATGTACGAAAAGCTTTATCGGCATCGCGACCACTTCGTCGTGATCGATGTCGTCGATTCGCTCTATGCCGACAAGAGCGGCATCCAGCAAGACGGCGGCTGCCGAGCGATGTTTTTTCGATCATCGCCGTCATGTTCTGAAGACCATAACGGCGGTTATCCGAACGGATACCGCCCGATTGCGCAATGAAGCTAAACATAACTGGTCAAATCGGACGTTGCACGCCTGGCAGGGGCCGGGTGAGATAATGTCACACTTCATCGAAATGCCGATGATCGGAGGCACGAAACGCCCTACCCGCCGCTCTCGGCATTGCTGCCCGGAGCAGCCCCTAAGTTCTTACACCTCCCGTACTCGGCAGCGCTCTGCAATCCATCGGCAGTGTGAATGTTTCCCTTGCCGGCTTCGGCAAAAGCCCAGGTTAGCGCATTCCAGATTTGGACCAGTCCCGCATCCGCGTTTCCCCAGATCGCGAGCACCACGCGATCCTGCTCACCCCTGACGGTGACCATCCTGCCCTCGGCGGTGCCCAGCCGCAGCTCGCGCCAGTTTTCCGGCGGCTCCTCATCCGGAACTGTCAGCTCGCCATCGATCATTCGCACCTGCACGACGAACCCGCTGGATACCAACAGCTTTCGGGCGGCCGGCCAGGTAGGCCGGCTGCCTGCGGTGAAGGTAACGGCCTGTTCCATGCCCATCGTGAAGTCCTCTCTGCTTGGGATTCTTGCAGCTCTTCCATGTCTTGATCATCTTCTCCTGATTACGGTCTGCAGAAGCGGTTTTGGCTTCCATCGCACGTCAGGAACCGCTCGACCGCCAGCTGTATCGATGCTAGCATCGGCATAGAAGGAAGTGCCATGCACCAACAGCTCGAAGTCGTTTACGAGAACGGTGTGCTGCGCCCCC
>Ga0070734_10005050_pt1 | contig 11981 bp, 10 predicted proteins | sample Coa_R1_8_FD_66444 | JGI IMG/M metagenome (GOLD analysis project Ga0070734, IMG submission 66444) | Surface soil microbial communities from Centralia Pennsylvania, which are recovering from an underground coalmine fire - Coalmine... | ecosystem: Environmental > Terrestrial > Soil > Unclassified ...
AGATCTGCGTGCTGCTGGTCGGCGCGGCGAGAAGCCGCAGCCTCAACGCCCGCTACCGCTACCGCGATCGGCCGACCAATGTGCTGTCCTTTCCCGCCACGCATGAGGCGCGCCGCCAGCAGGGGCTGCTCGGGGATCTGGTGATCTGTCCGGCGCTGCTGGCAACCGAGGCCAAGGCGCAGGGCAAGCGACTCGCTGCGCACTGGGCACATCTGGTGGTGCATGGAGTGCTGCACCTGATCGGCTTCGATCACGAGCACGATCAGGACGCCCGGCGCATGGAGCGACGCGAGATTCGCGTGCTGCGCAAGCTGGGCTTCGACAATCCGTACCGGATGAAATGAGCATGGCGAAGAGCACTGGGAATACGGGACGCTGGCGCTCGCGCCTGACGCGAACCCTGGCCGCGCGGCTCGCCGACCGCGGCTCGCTGGTGGAGCTGCTGGCTGAGTCGAAGCAGCGCGGCGTGCTCGATGCCGAAGCGTTTGCGATGCTCGAAGGCGTATTGCAGGTGGCCGACCAGCAGGTGCGCGACATCATGGTGCCGCGTGGGCAGATGATCTGTCTGCGACGCGATGAGCCATTGGGCCGCATCCTCACGGGGATCGTGGAGTCGGGGCACTCCCGCTTTCCAGTGCTGGCCGATGATCGCGATGACGTCGTAGGCATTCTGCTGGCCAAGGACTTGCTGCGACAGTTCGCCGCGACGCCGACGCAGAGGTTCGAGATCCGCGAATACCTGCGGCCCGCGAACTTCGTTCCGGAGTCCAAGCGGCTGAACGTGCTGTTGAAGGAGTTTCGCGCCAACCGCAATCACATGGCCATCGTGGTGGACGAATACGGCGGTGTCTCGGGTTTGGTGACGATCGAGGACGTCATCGAGCAGATCATCGGCGAGATCGATGATGAGTTCGATGTCGAGGACGATCAGGACATCCGGCGCGAAGGCGAACGTCAGTTCAGCGTACGAGGGAGCACCCGGATCGCCGAATTCAACCAGTATTTCAATGTGGAGCTGCCGGAGCAGGAGTTCGACACGATCGCCGGGCTGGTGATGAAGCAGTTCGGTCGCATGCCGCGACGGGGCGAGAGCGTGAGCCTCGCGGGCCTGGAGCTGCGCGTGATGCGTGCCGACCGTCGCCGCATCGACACGCTGCGCGTCACCATTCCGGGCATGGTCCGCCCGCCGGTCGCGAGCGCGGAGTAGGCGCAGCACCCATGAGCGAGCCGCTGCTCGAGACCGCAGCCAGCGCCGCGGCGGCGCCCGCGCCCACGGCGGCGACACGCGAGGCGCGTTCGCGCGCGAGCGCAACCTGGGCAGCGGCGGCGCTGCCGCAGTGGCTGCGCGAGCTGCTGGCCCTCTCGGGTGGAGCGGCGCTGGCGTGTGCCTTCGCGCCGCTGGCTCTCTGGCCGCTGGCGCTGCTGTGTCCGGCGCTGCAGATGTGGCTCTGGCAGGATGCCAGTGCGCGCAGCGCGGCCCGCTCGGGATTCTGGTTCGGCGCCGGCACCTTCGGCGCAGGCACCTGGTGGCTCTACATCAGCATCCACAATATCGGACAGGCACCGGTCTGGCTATCGCTCGCGCTGGTGCTGGCGCTGGTGGGCATCATGGGCCTGTACCAGGCGCTGCTCGGTTGGCTGAGTGCCCGGATTCTGCCGCAGCGTGGCCCCGCGCGCTGGCTGATCGGAATGCCCGGGCTGTGGCTGCTGATCGAGTGGTTGCGCGGCTGGTTCCTCTCCGGCTTTCCGTGGCTGTCGCTGGGCTATTCGCAGACCGATACGCTGCTGGGCAGCCTGGCACCGGCGGCAGGGGTCTACGGTCTATCGGCGCTGCTGCTGCTGGGAAGCGGCGCGCTCGTGGCGCTGCTGCACTCACCACGGCGCCTGTGGGCCTGGTGCCTGGCATGGCTGCTGCTGCCTTGGGTGGCAGCGGCCGGATCGGCGCACACGCCCTGGACGCACCCCTCAGGCCCCGCGCTGAGCGTCGCGGTGCTGCAGGGCGCGGTGCCCGAGGACCTGAAGTGGCAGCAGGACAATGTCGGCAACATCCGCGCGCTCTATGCCCGGTTGCAGCAGCAGGCGCTGGGCGCACGCCTGATCGTCTGGCCGGAGGCGGCGATTCCCGAATTCGCCAACGACGATGCCCAGTTCCTCGGCCAGCTGTATTCGCGCGCGCGCATGCATGGCTCGGATGTGCTCATGGGCATTCTGCGCGCCGACGAGGGTGAGCGCGAATACAACTCGCTCATGACGCTCTCCGACCGGGTGAGCTTTTACGACAAGCACCATCTGGTGCCCTTCGGCGAGTACTTCCCGGTGCCGCAGTTCGTGCGCGCCTGGCTGCGCCTGCGAAACCTGCCGTATTTGGATTTCACTCCTGGCGCGGCGGTGCAGCCGCCGCTGCATGCCGCCGGCACGCGGCTGGCGCCCAGCATCTGCTACGAGGATGCCTATGGCAACGCCATGCTGCCGGATCTGCGCTCGGGCGCGACGCTGCTGGTCAATGTCACCAACGACTCCTGGTTTGGGCGCTCCTGGGCGCGCTATCAACATTTTCAGATTGCACGCATGCGTGCGATGGAAGCCGATCGGCCACTGATCCGTGCCACGCAGGATGGGATTTCGGCGGTGGTCGGCGAGCGCGGGCAGGTCATCGCCCAGGCGCAGCAGTTTCAACCGCTGGTGCTGCGCGCGAGCGTGCAGCCGCGCTCCGGGTTGCCCCCCTATGCGCGCTTCGGCAATCTGCCGGTTGTAGTCCTGGGACTACTGGCTACGGCTCTGGCCGCCGGGGTACGGGCGAAGCAATCCAAAGGAACCGAGCGGGCGTGAGCTGGTCTATGATTCGGCCTGTTACGGCCCGGAGTGAGCCATATGCTGCATAGGGATGTTAGCCCACGACTGCTGGGCGCCATCATTTTCATCGCCCTGTTCGCGGCCTGCTCGCCGCAGTCGGGCGCGGCTGCGCCGGGCGGCGATGCGGAGCGGGCAAATGCCGCCGGCAACGAGGCGCAGGCGAGCGGGCGGCTGTTTCAGACCGGCGTCGTCACTGCGTCCCCGGCGGCGATCGCGGCGGCTTCGCGCGGTTTGCCGGACTTCTCTGGGCTGGTGCAGCAGGTCGGCCCGGCGGTCGTGAATGTCCAGGTCGTTGAGAAGTCGCAGGTTGAAGGCGGTGAGGAGCAGGGCGGTGGCGGCGGTGCGGAGAACGACGATCCCTTCGGGGACTTCTTCCGCCGCTTCGGTATCCCCACTCCCAACATGCCTCCGCGCAACAGCGCGCCGGTGCGCGGCGTGGGCTCGGGCTTCATCATCAGTCAGAATGGCTACATCCTCACCAATGCCCACGTGGTGAACAACGCCAGCAAGGTGACGGTCACGCTCACGGATCGACGCGAGTTCGATGCCAAGGTCGTGGGCATCGATCAGCGCACCGACATTGCCGTCATCAAGATCAACACCCCGGGCAATCTCCCGGTGGTGAGCATCGGTAACTCCGATTCACTCAAGCCCGGCCAATGGGTCCTTGCCATCGGTTCGCCATTCAACTTCGTGAACACGGTGACCGCCGGGATCATCAGTGCCACGGCGCGCGCGCCCAGTCCGGGCGCATTCGTGCCCTTCATCCAAACCGACGTTCCCGTCAATCCTGGCAATTCCGGCGGCCCGCTGTTCAATCTGGATGGACAGGTCGTCGGCATCAACTCCGAGATCTACAGCCAGAGCGGGGCTTACGAGGGCATTTCCTTTGCCATTCCGGTCAATGTCGCCACGAACGTTGCACAGCAGCTCATTCGTAGCGGCCACGTGGTGCGCGGCCGGATCGGCGTGACCATCCAGACGGTCTCGGCTGCCACCGCCGAAAACCTCGGTCTGCCCTACCCGCGCGGAGCGGCGGTCGCCTCGGTGGAATCGGGCGGTCCGGCGGACAAGGCCGGTATCCAGCCCCTGGATGTGATCCTCAGCGTCAACGGGCATGCGGTGCAGGACTCCGATGAGCTGCCCTCGATGATCGCGGAGATCTCACCCGGCGACGTCGCGCACCTGCAGGTGTGGCGCGACAAGAAGACCATTCCCGTCGAGGTGCGCGTCGCAGAGCTGCACGAGAATGGCGAGACCGCCAATGCCGGCACCCCGGGCGGCGGTGGCTCGGCCGTGGCCCGCAGCGTCGGCCTGTCGGTGCGTACGCTGAGCGCCGCGGAGAAGAGCCAGCTCAAGACGCGCGGCAACGTGGTGATCACCAGTGTCGGCGGACCCGCGGCCGAGGCCATGATGCAGCCGGGAGATGTGATCCTGAGCATCAACCGCGTGCCCATCGCCGACATCGCACAATTCGAGCGCGCGATCCATATGGGCCATGAGTGGACCTTTCTCATCCAGCGCATGGTGGACAACATGCCCCAGCAGCTGATCGTGACGATCTCGCAGTAAGCGGCGCGCGAAGGCGGCGGCCGCGCACCCAGCAGGCCCGGCCCAAGTCCCTGCTCACGCAGGTCCGTGGATCGCGGCGCGCCGCGAGCCGCAGTGCGCTCGTGTATTCTTCCCGCATGCAGGAGCGATACGAACCGGCCGCGGTCGAGCGCGCGGCCCAGCAGCATTGGCAGCAGCAGCAAGCCTTTGTAGCGCGCGAGCGTGCCGGCGTGCGCAAGTACTACTGTCTGTCGATGTTTCCGTATCCGTCGGGACGGCTGCACATGGGGCACGTGCGCAACTACACCATTGGCGACGTGCTGGCGCGCTTCATGCGCATGCAGGGCTGCAATGTGCTGCAGCCGATGGGTTGGGACGCCTTCGGCCTGCCGGCGGAAAACGCGGCCATCGCCAATGGCATGCCCCCGGCTACCTGGACGCGTGACAACATCGTCTACATGCGCAGCCAGCTGCAAACACTCGGCTTGGCGCTGGACTGGTCGCGCGAGCTCGCCACCTGCGATCCGGATTACTACCGGTGGAATCAGTGGATGTTCCTGCGCATGCGCGAGCGCGGCCTGGCTTACAAGGCAAGCGGTATCGTCAATTGGGATCCGGTGGATCAGACCGTACTCGCCAATGAGCAGGTGATCGATGGACGCGGCTGGCGTACCGGTGCGCTGATTCAGAAGCGCGAGATTCCCATGTACTACCTGCGCATCACCGCATACGCGCAGGAGCTGCTGTCGGCACTCGAGACACTCTCGGGCTGGCCCGAGCGCGTGCGCGTCATGCAGTCCAACTGGATCGGGCGCAGCGAAGGGGTGGAGCTGTCCTTCGATCTTGCCGAGGATGCGCGCGCACTGCTGGGGCGCTGCGGCGGCGTCACCCCGGGGTCACCGCGGCTCTCGGGTCTGAAGGTCTTCACGACGCGCGCGGATACGCTGTTTGGTGTGACCTTCATGGCGGTGGCGGCGGAGCATCCACTGGCACAGGCCGCAGGGGCGTGCGATGCACGTCTGGCGGCGTTCATCGAAGAGTGTCGGCGCGGCAGCACGATGGAGGCGGACGTGGCCACCGCCGAGAAGCGCGGCATGGCGACGGGCGTGCATGTGCGCCATCCCTTCAGGGGCGAGAGCATTCCGGTGTTCGTGGCCAACTACGTGCTCATGAGCTACGGCGAGGGCGCTGTGATGGGCGTCCCCGCACACGATGAGCGCGACTTCGAGTTCGCGCAGCGCCATGGCCTCGAGGTACGTACCGTCGTGCAGCCGTCCAGCGGCGCCTGCCGGAGCGTCGGGGACGCATGGCAGCCCGAGTATGCCGAGTTCGGCGTGCTGGTGAATTCGGGGCCCTTCACCGGGCTGCCCTCGGCGGCTGCCATCGACACGATCGCCGATGCGCTCGAGCGCGAGGGGCGCGGCCGCAAGCGCGTCCAATGGCGCCTGCGCGACTGGGGTATCTCGCGCCAGCGCTACTGGGGTTGTCCGATTCCGCTCATTCATTGTGAGCAGTGCGGCGAGGTCGCAGTGCCCGATGCAGAGCTGCCGGTGGTCCTGCCCGAGGGTCTGGTGCCCGATGGCAGCGGCAATCCGCTGGCGCGCTGCGCACAGTTCGTGCATTGCCGCTGCCCGAGCTGTGGCGGCCCCGCGCGCCGCGAGACCGACACGATGGACACCTTCGTGGACTCATCGTGGTATTTCCTGCGCTTCGCGAGCGCCGACCAGCACAGCGCCGTGTTGGATGAGCGCGTGGATTACTGGCTGCCGGTCGATCAGTACATCGGGGGCATCGAGCACGCGATCCTGCACCTGCTTTACTCGCGCTTCTGGACCCGGGCAATGCGTGATCTGAATCTGGTCAGGCTGTCAGAGCCGTTTGCCAATCTGTTCACGCAGGGCATGGTGCTGAACCACATCTGGTGCCGCCGACTGCCCGATGGGCGCCGCCAGTACGTCAACCCGGCGGAGGTCGAAACGCAGTACGACGAAAATGGCCAGCGCATTGGCGGGGTGTGGCTGGTCGATCATCAGCCCGTGGAGTATCAGGGGCTCGGCACCATGTCGAAGTCGAAGAACAACGGTGTGGATCCGCAGGCGCTGGTGGAGCAGTACGGTGCCGATACCGCGCGTATGTTTGCCATGGCGGCTGCGCCGCCCGAGCAGTCGCTGGAATGGTCGGACGAGGGCGTCATCGGTCAATACCGGTTTCTGCATCGGCTCTGGAGGGGTGTGTACGAGCACGTGAGCGCCGGTGCGCCGCCCCGCTTCGAGCCTGCGACGATGGGCGCTGCGCTCAGCGACGCATCGCGTGAGCTGCGCCATCAGGCGCACCACGCCCTGGCCAAGGTCACAGCCGATATCGGGCGGCGCCGCACTTTCAACACCGCGATCGCCGCCGTGCGCGAGCTGTTCAACGCGATTGGTGATCACACCGAGCAGGATGCGGTCGGGCGGGCCGTGCGTCATGAGGCCCTCGAGATTGCCGTGCTGTCGCTGTCGCCGATCGCCCCGCATATCTGCCACGCCCTCTGGCAGGCGCTGGGTCACGAGCGCTCGATCATCGATGAGCCGTGGCCGCAGCCGGATCCACAGGCGCTCACCCAATCCCTGGTGGAGATCGTCGTTCAGGTCAATGGCAAGTTGCGTGGACGCGTGCAGCTGCCTCCCGGCGCGCGGTCCGAGACGGCGGTGCAGGCAGCACTGGCCGACCCGGCCGTGCAGCGCTTCCTCGCCGGCAAGGCGGTGCGCAAGACCATTCATGTGCCGGACAAGCTCGTGAACCTCGTGATATGAGCCGGCGCGCATCCTGTGCAGCCACCACGGCGCCTGTCTGTGCCGCCATGCTTGCGGGGCTGGTGGCGCTGGTGGCGCTGCTCGGCGGCTGCGGCTTTCACCTCGAAGGACGTTATCCCTTGCCGCCGGCGCTCGCGACCGTGCGCATCGATGCCGTGGATACGCAGTCCGAATTCTATTTCGGCTTGCGCCGGGCGCTGCTCGCAGCCGGGGCGCACTTGACTGACGACATCAAGGATTCTTCGGCCGCGGTGGTCCATGTGCTGGCCGACTCGACCAGCAACGTCATCCTGACTGTGTCCAGTCTCAATGTCCCAACCGAGTACGAGCTCACCTACGCAGTGCGCTTCTCGGTCGATGCCGCCGGTGGAAGACAGCTGATCGCGCCGGTCCAGCTGTCGCAAGTGCGCGATTACAACTACAGCGAGAGCGCGCAGCTCGCCAAGCAGCGCGAGCAGCAGATCCTCAGTGCCGCGCTCGGCGATGAGCTGGTCGGGGTGGTCATGCGGCGGCTGTCGAGTTTGCAACGCGCGGGTTAGAGCCTGCGACGGCCGTGTCCCGATGATGCAACTGGACGGCGCCGATGGCGAGGCTGTGGTACAGCTGCTGCATCGCTATGGCTTGCGACTGCAGCCGGTGGCCGAGGCGGCACCGATACCTGGCTCCTACTGGGGTGACAGCGAGGCGGGTCTACGCGGTGCGACGCTGTTTGCGCGGCCGGATACGCCCCTGCATTCGATCCTGCATGAGCTGGCGCATTACATCTGCATGAGTCCCGAGCGTCGCGCCAGCCTCGATACCAACGCCGGCGGCGATGACGCCGAGGAGACCGCCGTGTGCTACCTGCAGGTGCTGCTCGCCGAGACGCTGCCGGGCGTGAGCCGCGCGGCGCTGTTTGCCGATATGGACAGCTGGGGCTATAGCTTTCGCCTCGGAACGACGGCGCGGTGGTTTGACGAAGACGCGCAGGAAGCGCGCGCCTGGTTGGCAAGCGCCGGCATCACCGATTCGAGTGGCGCTCTGACTGGCCGCCCGCGAGCCTGTGCCGATCGCCGCAGCTCGGCGTCACCGGGGCGGTTTCGACTGGGCGGTGAAAAACTGGTAATAGTCGAGCCGTTGACGGAAACGCCTCAATGAATCGAGCGCAAGAAGATGCGGTGGGCGGCACAGCCGATCCGTGGGCGCGCTGGCTACTGCAAGGTCGCTACGGTGGTGATGCCCTGCAAGGTAACGCCGTCGATGCAGCGGTGCGCAAGTACGCGGATCGCGTGTTGGATGCATTGCCATTGACGGACGGCATGACGCTGGCGGATATCGGCAGCGGCGATGGTCTCATTGCATTTCGCGCCATCGAGCGGCTGGGCAAGGGGCTGCGCGTGGTGCTCGCGGACCGCTCGGCGGCGCTGCTGGAACGCGCGCAGCAAATCGCTGCCGGGCGTGGCGTGATAGGGCAGTGTCGATTCGTGCAGTGTGACGCCGAGCAGCTCTCACCGCTGCCCGATGGCTCGGTGGATGCTCTGAGCACCCGCGCCGTGCTGGCCTATGTACCTGACAAGCCAAAGGCACTGCGGGAGTTCCATCGCGTATTGAAGCCAGGCGCCTGCTTCTCGCTTGCAGAGCCGATCATGCAGGATGATGCGTTCCAGGTGCGCGCGCTGCGGCTGCTGCTGGAGCGCACGCCACCCGAGCAGGTGCAACCGCTCACGCGGTGGCTGCACCGCTGGAAGGCGGCGCAATTTCCCGACACCGAGGAAGGCATCAAGCACTGTCCGCTGACGAATTTCGGTGAGCGGGATCTGATCCGGATGGCGCAGGAAGTGGGTTTCAGCGCGCTGCATCTGGAGCTGCACATCGACATCGTCCCGCCGACGGCCGAGTCATGGGACGCTTTTGTACGCAGCTCCCCGCATCCGCTTGCGCCTTCCCTGCAGACCATCCTGCAGGAACGCTTCACTCCCGTCGAACGGGAAGAGTTCGAGCGCACCATGCGCCCGCTGTGGCATGACCAGCGGGCCTTCGGCACCACCCGTATCGCGTACCTGAGCGGACGGAAGCCCGCCGGCTAGCGGCGCTGTGGGACCTCATCGGTGCCGCCCCGGTCGCACCGTCAGCCGTTGAACATAATTCGACATGCTGCTGCTGCTGCTGCGCCGCTGCCGCTGCCGCTGCTGCTGCTGCGCTGCTGCGCCGCTGCCGCTGGAGCGTTGCCTTGAGCAATGCCTGCGCTACCGAGCGGGTCCGTGGCGCGCTCGCCGCGCGACTGGTTGGGCGCGACGGCCCCGAACTTGGACTGCGCCCTGTCGCGACACTGTGCTAGCGTTGCCGGCAATTCCTGCAGCTGTATGGACCCGCCGTGGCCAATATTCATCTGATCGGTGGCGAGAAGGGCGGCGTCGGCAAATCCGTCGTCGCGCGCCTGCTGGCGCAATATTGCATCGACCACTCCATCCCGTTCCTCGGCTTTGATGCCGATCGATCACATGGCGCACTGATGCGCTTCTACGCCGACTATGCCTCTCCGGTGCTCGTGGACCGTTACGAGAGCCTGGATGCCATCGTCGAATCGGCCACGGATAATCCTGAGCGGCGCATCCTCGTCGATCTGGCGGCTCAGGCGGAAGAGCCGCTCACGCAGTGGATGGAAGACTCGCAGCTGCTCGAGGTGGCGCGCGAGATTGGACTCTACATCCGTTACTGGCACGTCATGGACACGGGACGCGATTCCGTGGAATTGTTGCGGCGCCTGTTGGATCGCTACGGGCAGCGCCTGAGCTACGTCATCGTGCTCAACCAGCTGCGTGGCGATGACTTTCGTCTGTTTCGCGGCTCCGGTCTCGCCGAGCGCGCCCAGTCGCTGAACGCGGCGATCATCACGCTCAAGCAGCTTTCCAACGCAACGATGCTCAAGATCGATGAGAACAGCAGCAGCTTCTCGACTGCGGCTCAGGGAGAGGGCAGCGGCCCGCGGTTCGGGATGCTCGAGCGACAGCGTTTCAAGACATGGTTGCAGAGCGCTTACGACGCGATCAAGCCGCTGGGGGTGTAAAGCCGCCGCGGCTGCTGCGTTCAGTGTCCCGGGGTAGCCGGTGGCGTGCGCGGCGGCCCGGCCGGTTGCGGCGGCCCCACGGCCGCGGCGGGAGCCGGCGGCAGGATTGCCAGCAGTTGCACGTCGAAGTCGAGTGTCGCGCCGGGCCTGATGAGATCCCCGGCCCCGCGGTCGGCATACGCCAGCTTGGCGGGGCAGGCGACGCGCGCGTGACCCCCCACCTTCATGAGCTGCAAGGCCTCGTCCCAGCAGGGGATCACGCGACCCAGCGGGAAGTTCACGGCGCCGCCGTGCTGGGCAGAGCTGTCAAACACACTGCCATCGGTCAGATGTCCGGTGTACTGCACGCGCACTTGGTCGCCGATCCGGGGGCTTGGGCCGGTGCCGGCCTTCAGTGGCACGAACACCAGGCCGCTGGCGGTGGTGCGCGCATTGGGCAGCGCCGCGACCTTGCGAAGGTAAGCCTCCCCTTTGCGCTCCTCGACCTGCGCCAGTGCCTGGGCGCGGGTGCGCTGCAACGCCTGCAGCTGCGGCACGAAGGCCTGTGCGGCCTGCACTGCATTGGGGTGACGCACGCCATCGCTGATACCGGCCAGGACCTCGCGCAGCTCGCGATCCGAGGGCTCGAAAGTAGCCAGCTGCCGACTGAGCAGCACCCCCAGCGCGTGCCACTCGGCAGCGTCACTGGCGGCCGCGCCGCCTCCCGCCGCGGCATGGTGGCTGCTCGCGTCCGGGGTGGCCTCGCTCGCCGCGAGCCCGACCCCGTGGACGGCTACGGCGGACAGTACTGCGGCGCTCATGATCGCCAGATGACGCATCGGCATGTCTTTCAGTCCTTGGTTGACGATGCGCGTCAGTGGAACAGGATCAGCTGACGGATGCAACCGATCAGGGCGATGGCCAGCAGCACCACAATCGGCAGCATGCTCAATCCGAAGCCCGGCCCGCGCTTGCCCGGATCGGCGACGTAGCTGCGAAAGTAGATCAGCCGCCCGATCAGATAAAGCACGCCCAGCGCCAAAGGCCAGATGGGCGCAACGTAGAACGCCGCCAGCCAGAGCGCCGGCACGAACATCACCAGCAGCTCGAGTGTATTCATCTGCACCCGAAAATAGCGCTCGAAAATCTCATGTCCGCTGCTCGCCGGAGCGGCAACGCCATAGCGGCTGCGCGCGCGGGAGACCTGTGTTGCGAAGAAGAAAAACTGCAGCAACGCCAATATCGTCACCAGCACGAGTGCCGGCATCCCCCAACCCCTGGGCATTCCCATAATCCCTCCCCGTAGTGCTGTTCTGTAGCCGTAAAGCTCGGTAGTCGTGTCGGGTAATCGCGTCCCTGTTATCGCGCCTCAGCGCGTCGGCTGGTGGTCGGTTGGCGCGTCCGTTGGCGCGTCCGTTGGCGCGTCGGTGCGCGCCTTGCGAGGCGGTCCGTGGCCGCTACCAGCTCGCGCGTGATGCCCGGCTCGAAGGCCGAATGTCCGGCGTCTGGCACGATACGCAGCTCGGCCTCAGGCCAGGCGCGGTGCAGATCCCAGGCGCTGCGCAGCGGACACACCACATCGTAGCGTCCCTGCACGATGACCCCCGGAATGTGGCGTATGCGGTCCACATCACGCAGCAGCTGATCATCGCGCTCGAGAAAGCCGCCGTTGACGAAGTAGTGCGCCTCGATGCGCGCAAAGGCACTGGCGTAGTCGGCATCGTTGAACTTGCTGACATAGGCGCGGTTGCTGCGCA
>Ga0070734_10005051_pt1 | contig 11979 bp, 11 predicted proteins | sample Coa_R1_8_FD_66444 | JGI IMG/M metagenome (GOLD analysis project Ga0070734, IMG submission 66444) | Surface soil microbial communities from Centralia Pennsylvania, which are recovering from an underground coalmine fire - Coalmine... | ecosystem: Environmental > Terrestrial > Soil > Unclassified ...
GAGCCAGCGGTCGAACTTGAAGATGACTTCGCGCAGCCGGCCGGCCGGCTCGAAGCCGAAGGCAGCATGAAGCCGCAGGCTCGCCTCGTTGCTGGAGTCGATGCTGGCGATAATGGCGTGCAGGCCCATATGCTGCGCCGCCTCGATCAGAGGCGGCAGCAGCCGCTTGCCGATGCCCTGCCCGCGCCGGTCGGCCGCCACGTAGACCGAATTCTCGGCCGTGAAGCGGTATCCGACGCGGCCATGATAGGCGCTCAGAGAGCTCCAGCCGACCACCCGGCCGTCGCTCTCTTCAGCCACGAAAATGGGATACTGCGTACGCGCATGGTCGTCGAACCAGCGCGCACGCTTCTCCAGAGTATGCGGCTCGTAGTCGGCCGTCGCCGTGGTGTGAAGCACCGCATCATTATAGATCGCCAGGATACCCGGCAGATCGTCCTGCGTCGCCGGATGGATGCGCATTATTACCTCTCTCCCCAGACCCCTCTCCTTATGAAGGAGAGGGGGAGCTAATGCGGTAACTTCTGCCGTTTACGTTACAGCGACATCGCCCTCCTCGCCCGTGCGAATGCGGATCGCCTCCGCGACCGGGACCAGGAAAATCTTGCCGTCGCCGATCTCGCCGGTGACGGCGGATTTGGCGATCGTCTCGGCCACCAGGCGGGCCTCGTTGTCCGGGACGACGATCTCCAGCTTAATCTTCTGGATCAGGTTCACCGTGTATTCGGCGCCACGGTAGTGCTGGGTAAAGCCTTTCTGCTTGCCGGCCCCCCGCACCTCGGTCACGGTCATGCCTTTGATGCCGATCTCGGAAAGCGCCGCTTTGACATCATCCAGTTTTTGCGGGCGGATCAACGCCTCGACTTTCATCATCCTTCCTGTCCTCCTCGTCGGCGCCAGTGGCGCCGGGGTGTCAGGGCTTTCGGCCCTGGGAATGACCGCGCCGTCATGCAAAAAGGGCGCGCGGCCCGGACCTTCCGAGCGGCTCGCCCCTGCAGCAAGAAGCCTGTTTCCCTCTCACCCGGCTCGAACGCCGGGCACAGAAAAAAGACCCAAACAGCGCCAGATTGCTGACGGAGCATAAAAATGCTGCGGACGCCTCCGTCGACAGCAAGTGCCGTGGTACCCAGCGCCGGGTCGCTTCTATTGTAGCAAACGATCCGCCGATTGTCAACTGTTGCGGTGTTTGCGTTGACGTCTCCTTCCTCGCGGTGCTATACTCGCGAGGAAAAGCTGATGGAGGTGATCGCCCCTTCGGGGCGGGTGATCCGCCTTCGGCGGGGTGATGAAGGTGAAAACATAACTCCCCCTCTCCTTCCAAAGGAGAGGGGGTCAGGAGGTGAGGTATGGAACGGACCTTTATCATGGTCAAGCCGGACGGCGTGCAGCGCCGGCTGGTCGGAGAGATCATCCGCCGATTCGAGACACGCGGCCTGCGGCTGGTAGGACTGAAGATGCTGCAGCCGGGCGTGCCCTTAGCCCAGCAGCACTATGCGGTCCACCGGGAGAAACCGTTCTTCGGGGAGCTGGTGGACTTCATCACCTCCGGGCCGGTCGTAGCGATGGTGTGGGAAGGCAACGAGGCGATCCGGCTGGGCCGCAACATGATCGGCGCACTCAAGCCGGGAGAAGCCCAACCCGGCACTATCCGCGGGGATTTCACCACCGAGGTGCAGACCAACCTGGTGCATGGCTCGGATGCGCCGGAGACCGCGCATTACGAGATCGGGCTCTGGTTCCAGCCGGGCGAGCTGCTGCCGTAACGCCGGAGAGGAAAGCGTCATGCCTTACGCGCCACAACCTATCGTCGAGCAGCCGAACCTGCGCCAGCCTATCGCGCTGATCGTAGACGATCCCGCGCCCTGCATCAATCCGGTCTGGTACTTCCGACATCAGGTGGACAAGCAGGCCGAGCCGGCCCACGAGCGCGCGATTCCGCTGGACTTCATGCAGGCGTGGTGCGCGTTTGCGCGGGAGGCCGGCCTGCGCGGGGACTTCACCGTGCTGCCGTACCCGGCCGGGCTGGGGCGCATTGACGCGGGGCTGGAAGGCTACGACTGGGGCGAGCTGCGGGACTGGATCGCGCTGGCGAAGGAGTTCCTCGCCCCGCAGTTCGACATCCACTGCGAGATCCTCACGCACACCCGCGCTCTCGACCTGGCGACCTGGACGCTCCTGCCGCCGAGCGAGCACGACTGGATGGCCGATCAAGATGAGGCGACGCTGACGCGCTATTTCGCCACGGCCATGCAGATCCTGGGCGAAGCGGGCCTGCCCAACCACGGCCTGACCCAGCCCTGCTACTACCACGGCGACGAGGCGATGTACGCCCGCGCGATCCTGGCGGCGGAGAAGCAGGTCAACCATCGCAAGGTGACCCATAACTTCCTGCACATGGACGGCGTCGCGCCCTTCGTCCCGCCGCGCATCACCCATCTTGACCCGGCGGCCGGGGAGGCGGTGGTGAGCGTCTGGTGCGCCATGGACGACTTCATCTGGAACACGCAGGAGCGCGGCAAGCCTGAAGCGACCATGACGCCGGAAGCGTTGGCCGACCGGTTCGTGACGGCGGATGGAAAGTCCGGCCGCCTGGTGGAGCTTCTGCACGGCGGCGGTCCGCTCGTGCTGGTCACGCACTGGCAGTCGCTCTACTCCAACGGCTCGCGGCTCGGCCTGCGGACCTACCAGGAGGTCTGCGCCCGTGTGCGCGCGCTCTGGTCGGACCGGCTCGCCTGGCGCAAGCTTTCCGAGATCGCCTCGCAGTTCCTGGCCGCCCGCACGGTCATCTTCCAGACGGAAACGACGCGCCAGGAGGCGCGGCTGCGGGTGAGCAGTCCCTTCGCCACCGACATCCTCACCGTGTCCGTGCCCACGCCCTGGCCGCTCTATCGCGGTCCCGCCGTTGCTATAGACGGCCAGCCGATCCCACAGATCATGCAAGCCTTGGAGCTGGAGTGCGGCAAATGGCTCATGCGCGGCTCCATTGTGACGGTCAGCCTGGCGCTGGAGGCGGACCGACCCCGCGAGATCACCATCCAACCCAGAGAAGGATAAAACGGGCGGCCCGGCGAATAAACCTCCTATAACGATCCTGTCAGCCACGACTTTATGGAGGTTTGCATGTTCTCATCGCGCTGGGCCTTGCCGCGCCTCTCGCGGTGGCCGCCGGCCTGCTTCTGTATGATTCACTCCCCACGCCGGCTTTCTCCCAATCGGCGACGCTGACGACCCTATCCGCGTTTCAGCCTCCGGTAGATGGCGCCAACCCGCGCTCCACGCTGCTGCATGGCCCGGACGGCAGCTTCTACGGAACGACCTCCGAGGGCGGCGACAACGGCGCCGGCACCGTCTTCCGTCTTTGCCTGGCTCCTTCGGACTTCAATGGGGACGGCTGGTCGGACCTGCTTCTGCAGGAGCCTTCCACGGGCCAACTCGCCGTCTGGTTTATGGACGGGACCGCGCCTGTGAGCGGCGCGTTTGTCACGCCGATGCAGGACCCGGCCTGGCAGGCGGTGGGCGTGGGCCGGTTCCAGGGCGGCGGTTCGCCGGACATCCTCTTCCAGAACACGAGCTCCGGCCAACTGGCCCTCTGGCAGATGAACGGCGTCACGGCAGTCAGCGGCCAGCTCCTCGGCTCCACGCTGCCTTCCGGATGGAGCGTGGTCAGCATCGCCGACTTCAACGGGGACGGCTGGCCCGATCTGCTGCTGCAGAATGGTTCTGCCGGCCAGCTTGCCATCTGGTACCTGAAAGGAACAAGCATCCTCGGCGGGGCTTATGTGACACCGGGTCTGCCGGCCGGCTGGACGGCAGTCGGGACAGGCGCCTTCCGAGGAGACGGCCGCCCGGATAACGTCCTCCAGAACCCCAGCACGGGCCAGTTGGCCGTCTGGACCATGCATAACAATAACGCCACCGACGGCGCGTTCCTGACGGCCTCTCAGCAGGCCGGCTGGCGGTGTGTCGGGGTGGCGGACCTGAACGGGGACGGCTGGACGGACCTGGTGTTCCAGAACCAGAGCACGGGTCAATTAACCTACTGGCTGATGAACGGCGTACAGGCGGTCGGCGGGAACTTCTTTGCGGCGCAGCCTCCGGGCGGCTGGCAGGTCGTCGGCCCGCGCTGACCCACCCCTTCCCCCTCCCTGGTTCGCTCGCTACGCTCGCAGGGAGGGGGAACCGCTTTGCCCATCCCCTATCCAGGGTCATTCCGTTCACGGCGAACGCCTCTTTTGGAGTGCGGTGGCTTGCCACTTTGGAGTGCGGGAGCTTGCTCCCGCTTTGGATGGGGGGCAGCTTGCTGCCCCTTTTTCACGACGGCGGCAAGCCGCCTTGCAGAAAAGCGGCGGCGAGCCACCGCACTCCAAAAAGGAAAACGGAAGGGCCCTGCCCCCTCCCTGATTCGCTCGCTACGCTCGCAGGGAGGGGGAACTGATCCGGAAGTCAATACGTCCGGCGAGATCAGCTTAATTCCAGCAAGCCAACGTTGTAGCCTTCCACATCGGGCTGGCCCGCCAGCATCGCCATTCCCGGCTCGAACGCCTGTTGCACCTGCGGGGCATTCAGTCCGGCCTCGGCGTCGGTGGAACTATCCCACACGAGCACCGCCATTCCTTTGTTGGACTGGGCATCGCCGAGGATAATCAGACCTCGAAAGCCTGGCTGCTGTTTCAAGACTGGCAGGATGGACTGCTGCCAGAGCGCGTTGCCTTCGTCAACCCTGCCTGGCTGCAATTGCACACGCGCGACCGTAGCGTACATGGCTGTTTCCTTTCCTTCCTGGGAGATTGGGTCGGTTTTGGTGTCCCACAACCTTTTAGACGGGTTGAAGAGCCGATGCATTGCCCTGGGTCTTCTATACTTCTCGCCCCTCATTGTCAATCTATCGGGCAGGAAATCGCCGCTCGCCCGGTGAATTTCCGGCAGATGAGCGATGATATTGTTCCGCAAACAGATGCGCAGGCACTCGCCGATCTCAGCGCCGACATTGGGGCCTTGCTGGAAGAGGCGCGCCGGAAGGCTGCCCGCTCCGTCAATGCTATTATGACCACCACCTACTGGGAGATCGGGCGGCGAATCGCGGAGTTTGAACAACGTGGCGCGGAACGGGCCGACTATGGCAAACGGGTTATCGAACGCCTTTCCACGGATCTGACGGCAAAGTTCGGACGTGGTTTTTCTCAGAGAAACGTTGAACAGATGCGCCGGTTCTACACTTTATGGAAGATTCCGCAGACAGTGTCTGCGGAATCTAAGCCGGCTTCCCTGGCAAAGGCTAAAATAGCGCAGACAATGTCTGGCGAATCTGCGGCTCTGCCTGCCCCTGACGCGCCGGACTATCTGAATGCGCTGGCGGCCTCGTTTCCGCTCTCCTGGTCGCACTATGTGCGCCTGCTCTCCCTCCAGGATGAGTACGCCCGCCGCTTCTATGAAACAGAGGCCCTGCGGGGCGGATGGTCATTGCGGCAGTTGGAGCGGCAGATCGACTCGATGTTCTATGAGCGGACGGCCCTCTCGAAGAACAAAGCTGCCATGCTGACCAGGCACGCCGCTGCCAGGCCCGAAGACGCCATGACGGCCGAGGAGGAGATCAAGAGCCCCTACGTGCTGGAGTTCCTGGGCCTGAAAGACGAGTATTCCGAGGCCGAGCTGGAAGAGGCGCTGATCCGGCATCTGGAGAGCTTCCTGCTGGAGCTCGGACCCGACTTCGCGTTCGTGGCGCGACAGAAACGCATCCGCGTCGGCGACGAGTGGTATCGGATGGACCTGCTGTTCTACCATCGCCGACTGCGCTGCCTGGTCATCATTGATTTGAAGACGGGCAAGATGGACCATGCGGACGTCGGGCAGATGAACCTTTACATCAATTACGCTGCCGAGCATCTGACGCTGCCTGACGAGAATCCGCCGGTCGGCCTCATTCTCTGCTCCCAGCCGAACGCGGCGGTCGCGCACTATGCCATGAACCGATTGATCAACAAGGTTCTTGCGGCGGAGTACCAGATGGTTTTGCCCGACCCGGCCCGACTGGAAGCGGAGCTGGCCGCGACCCGCCGAATGCTGGAATCGCCTCTCCATAGGAAGGAAGAGAGCCCATAACGCTAAAGGATGGAAATCTTAAAGCCTGAAGCATCCTTTCCTTTCTGCGCGTTCACGCTCGTTTTGGCACAAAATGGCACACATGTCATCTTAAGGGCGTTTTTCTTTGTCGTTAGAAAAAAGCGCAGCCAATTGTTGATCGGAGGCTTTTTGGGCGTTGAGAAGCCCTTCTGCAGTGTCTGCCTCCTTCGGCTCAGACGCCAGGCCTGACGAGCTATTCTGAATGGTTATGGGTTCTTGCCGAGTGGCCTGGTCCGCCCCCAACTGGTTTAGCCGCTCCTCCAGACGCCATAGCTGCGCCAACTGCCCTCCTTTGAAGCCGTACTCCAGAAGCGCCCGGCAGGCCGCCACCCGGCTGCTGGACGGCTCCGTTCTGGTTTGGGCGATCTGCGAAAGGATCTCCACGCACGGTCCCATCGATTCCTGCAAGCGGCAAAGCGCCTGATCCATGAGTTGGCGGCGGGCACAGTGATAGCAGGCCTGGAATCGCTCATCCTCCGCCAACCAGCGATAGAGACTTCGCAGGCTGACATGGGCGCTTGCTGCGGCTTCGCGCACGGAAGAGGCGGAAAGCAGAGCCAGGAGAGCCTGCTGCTGTTTAGCAGGCAGGCGGGGCAAGGCGACGTCGACGGTAAAGGTTTTCGGACAAGGGACATCAGGCTCAGGCATCAACAAAATCCTTTCTAAACGCGCATTTGATGCAGACGAAGGAAGGTCTGACGCACGGCGGCCAAGAAGGCTGGCGGGCCTGTCGCTCATTGAAAAAGCGATGCCAGGCGCTGGAAAATAAAACCGGTACAAAAACGGGGCCAGAACGTTAGGGAATCCAAAAGTCCGCTTGTCTGTTTAACGGTTTTCGGGCGTTTCTGGCAGGCCGAATTACGCACAAACCCCACCTTCTCGAAAAGAAAGTGGGGTCCGATCAGGCACAATACCTGCACCTTTATTATAACACGGTTTTGCTGGATGGTAAGAGGTTCTGGCCGGTAAATGTGCCGGTTTGCCTTCTGCAGGGCTGGGTTGACCTCTCCATAGGAAGGAAAGCTTTGCCGGGTCGTAAACGACCCATCTGGCAGGCGGCTACGCCCCCGCTCCTGCGTCGCTGCCCTCATGGGCGGACTTTAAGCGGAAGAGACAGAGGTATACTTCAGATTGACAGATTCACAAGGAGAGTAGGCATGCGACGGGATAATTGGACACGACAAGAAACCTTGATCGCACTGTACGTCTACTTGAAAACACCCTTTGGCCGCTTGCATTCACGCACCCCTGATATCATCGAGGTCGCAAAACTGCTTGGGCGTACCCCAGACTCCATTGCGATGAAATGCTGCAACATTGCAGCTTGTGATCCTACGCATCAGCAAAGGGGCATCAAGGGGTTGTCGGGAGCATCTCGATTGACCAAAGAACTCTATGCTGAATTTGAACGCGCGCCAGAAACCGTTGCGTTCGATGCGGCACAAGCCTATGGCGCTATAGCGAAAACAGAAATTCCCCAAGATGAAGAAGCGACTTGGGAACCGATGGAAGGACTGGAAAGATCGGCAATCGTCAAAGTGCGTGTGAATCAAAGACTTTTCCGCACCATAATTCTCGTCGGATATGGGTGGCAGTGCGCGGTTTGCCGATTGAGGATTTCGCCGCTCCTAGTTGCCAGCCATATCGTTCCGTGGTCGATTGATCCTTTTCATCGCATGAATCCACACAACGGCTTGTGCCTTTGCGTGTTGCACGACAAAGCCTTCGATATTGGTTATATGGTCATCGATGATGATTTGCGGGTGCGATTTACGGAGAAGCTTCATCAATATGCGGAGGATGAGCCAGTGAAACAAACCCTAACCTGTTTCGAGGGGCGATCCATACTGCTTCCAGAAAGATGGCCGCCCTCGCATGAGTTGTTAGCGCGCCATCGAAAATTCCATCAGGGACCATTATCATAAATTAACGGCCCAGTCAGCTTTTAGGGGGGGCGCCGAGGGTATCGCTGGGGAGGAGAACGACGCCGGCCCGCTGCATCTGTTCGATGGCCTTTTTGGAATCGTCGGGCTGGAGGTTGACGCCGCGGCAGCCGTCGGGGATGAGGAAGGTGCGAAAGCCCTGCTGCACAGCGTCCAGGGCGGTGAACTTGACGCAGTAGTCGGTCGCGAGGCCCATGACGTAGACATCGTCCACACGCTGGCTTTTGAGGTAGTCTCCCAGGCCGGTGGCTTTGCGGTGGCCGTTGTCGTAGAAGCCGCTGTAGCTATCTATGGCGGGATCGGTGCCCTTGTGGAAGATTCTGGCGACGTGGCTCATTTCCAGGCCGGGGACGAACTCCGCGCCGGGCGTGTTCTGGACGCAGTGGACCGGCCAGAGGATCTGAGAAAGCCCGTTGAGGTCAATGACCTCGCCCGGCTGGTGGCCCGGATGGTTGGCGGCGAAGCTGCCGTGGTCGCGCGGATGCCAGTCCTGGGTGGCGACGACCATGTCGAAGAGCGGCTGCACCCGATTGGCGATTGGAACGACCTGGTCCCCTTCCGGCACCGGCAGGGCGCCGCCCGGCACGAAATCGTTTTGAATGTCCACCAACACCAGCGCTCTCATCATTCTTTATTCCTCGTTGTTGTTGCCCTCGATGTGGCGGGCCTGCAGGATCAGCTCGGTCCGCAGTTGGTGCAGCCCCTTCTCCAGGCCAGCGGGGTAGGGGTGGGGGTTGAGGAACCGCGTGATGGTCGGATGCAGCGCGGCCAACTGGCTCTGTGTGCGGGCGCGGATCGCCTCCAGGCCGGGAGAGGTGTAGACGCAGCGGCCCTGCCGGAAGACCGGGACAAGCAGGTCTTCATGCGTAGTGTCGCGCGGGACCTTTTTGCGGCGGGTGCTGTCTTTGGGGTCCACGATGGTGTAGGCGTCCTGGATGCCCTGGATCTCATCGTAGATGGCGTCGGCCACCATCCGGCCGTTCTGATGGTAGCGGCGCACCTGCAGCAGGCCGGGGATCGTGCTCTTGACCGTCTGCTCCGAGACCTTCACCTTCTCCTGCCAGGTCCCGTTCGGTTCCCGCACGGCGGTGAGCTTGTAGACGCCGCCGAGCGCCGGCTGGTCGTAGGCAGTGACGAGATGCGTGCCGACGCCCCAGACCGTGATGGTCGCCCCCTGGTCCTTGAGGCTGGTGATGACCTGCTCGTCCAGCTCGTTGCTGGCGAGGATAGAAGCGTCGGGAAAGCCGGCCGCGTCCAGGATCTTGCGCGCCTCGATGCTGAGATACGCCAGGTCGCCCGAATCGAGCCGGATGCCGATCATGCGGTGGCCCGCCGCGCGCAGCCGCTGACCGATTTCGACGGCGTGCCGCACGCCCTCCAGCGTGTTGTAGGTATCCACCAGGAAGACGCAGTTGTTGGGCATCGCCTCCGCATAGCGCGCAAAGGCTTCCAGCTCGTTCGGAAAGAGCATGACCCAGCTATGGGCATGCGTGCCTTTCACCGGAATGCCGAACAGCTTCCCCGCCAGCACGTTCGAGGTCCCCACGCAGCCGCCGACGTAGGCGGCGCGGCTGGCGGAGATTCCGCCGTCAATGCCCTGGGCGCGGCGCAGGCCGAACTCGATGACCGGCTCCCCTTTGGCCGCCAGACAGACGCGCGCCGCCTTCGTGGCGATCAGGGTCTGGAAGTTGAGCAGGGTCAGCAGCGGCGTCTCCAGCAACTGGGCCTGCAGGACCGGCCCGCGCACCCGCGCCAGCGGCTCGTAGGGAAAGACGGCAGTGCCTTCCGGAAGGGCATCTATATCGCAGCGAAACTCCATCGCGCGCAGGTAGTCCAGAAATCCTGGCTCGAAGAGCGGCTTGCCATCGTTGCCGGTGAGCGTGCCGAGGTACGCCAGGTCCGATTCGTCGAAGCGCAGAGCCTGGACGAACTCGATGGCCGTCTGCAGGCCGCAGGCGATGGTGAATCCGCCGTCGAAGGGATGGCTGCGGAACTGCAGGCTGAAGACCGTCTCCCGGTCCGCCAGGCCCAGCTTCCAGTAGCCGTAGGCCATGGTGAGCTGATAGAGATCGGTCAGCAGGGCCAGGGAGTGCTTGTAGAGGGACGTGATGGTGTCCACGCTCGGATTCCAGGCCCACCTCCTGTTCTCCTCCCCACTACGTTCGCTTCGCTCACGGGGAGGGGGAACAGCTTCCTGAACGGTTCCTCCTCCCTGCGAACGCAGTGAGCGAATCAGGGAGGGGGAGAGGGGGTGGGCTATAAGATGCCTTAATTGTACCTCGTCTGGCCCTCATTCCGACCCTTCGGAGCACGGCGGCGGCAGAAACACAGCCAAGCAATTAGCGTACAGGCGTCCACTAAAAGCGGGAACCTTTTTCGTTTTCGACCGTCTTTAGGCAAGACGAGGAGAGAGATGAGGCGATTGGCCGCCAATGTATGGCAGCATCCGTACTCATCCATAGCAATTGCCCCTTATTGTGGTTTCCTGATGGCTATGGGGGCTGTTATTCTGGCGGCTTCCTCCCGATCCAGGCGGGAAGGCGCCCGCATCAGCAGAACGTTTTGAGGACCTGATCGAGACTGGTATCCATGCTGCGCGTTCGCTCTCCGATGCGAGGGGGCGATTCGCGCCGCCTTCCAGGGAAGGCTATCGCATCAGACGCCAGGAAGCGTCTTTGCTGCACAGCAAGAAAGGAACGAAACCTATGCATGGCTCGACTTCACGTTTGCAAACGGTCTTTCGACCGGTAAAGCACTCTGTTGCCGCTCTGTCTCTGCTCATCGCCTTGATGCTCAGCTTTGCCGCACCACAAGCCCAGGCGCAGAGCAGCGCGCCCTTCAACATGCTACCGCTCAAGATCACCGGCGTCAAAGTGGTCAACGGCGCGCTGGTCGCCGAGGGCAAGCTGGGCAGTCACTTTTTCACCGATCCGATCACCCTGGCGGCAACACCGAACGCCTCCGACCCGACCTGCCCGATTCTCGACCTGGACCTGGCGCCGATCCATTTGAATCTTCTCGGCCTGGTCGTTCACACCAGCCCGATCTGCCTGGACATCAATGGCGATTCGGGCAACGGTAATCTGCTGGGGAACCTGCTCTGCGACATCGCCAACCTGCTCAATCAGGGCACTCCTTTGAGCACGATCCTTTCGGGATTGAACGCCTCCCAGCTCAGCCTGCTGACCGGTGGGATCACGCGGATGCTCAACACCGTCCTGCATGACCTGACCTCCTCCGCGGCCGTGGCCGGGGTGGCGGGAACCTCATGCAACATCCTGGTCCTGAGTCTGGGACCGCTCAACCTCAACCTGCTGGGCCTGGTAGTCCACCTGGACAACTGCCATAATGGCCCGGTCCGGCTGCACGTCTATGCCGTCCCCGGCTCGCTGCTGGGCAATCTGCTCTGCAGCCTGGACGATCTACTCAACAGCGGCGGCAGCATTTCGCAGATAGATGCGCTGCTGCAGCAGATCGCCGCAGCCATCGGCAGTCTGATCTGAGCGGCATGATCCTGCGATGAGCCTGAAGCGAGGGAGGCGCAGATGCGCCTCCCTTCGGCGTTTAAAGCCTCCTATTTTCCGTAAATTTGGCCTGTCACGCAGATGTCACGGTTTCGGTAACGCTGTTGTCACAGCCAACCCTTAGAATAACGGCCAGAGGAAGCCCGCAGGAGGGCGTGCAGAAAGCGCGAAGCTCGCCGGCTGGTCAGAAAGACGCGCCTGCAAGAGGATGCGGGCGTCGGACCACTTCTAAGGAGAATCGCAGTGAAACCGTTTAAGCCAGACTTCCGTGTCCTCCGCAGCCTGCTGATGCTGGCCGGCCTGGGGGTCCTCGGCGGCCCGCTCCCGGCGCAGGGGCAGGGCGCGCCCGGCCTATTGCATGTCCCGCGTCACATTCTGGCCCGGCCCCGTCC
>Ga0070734_10005052_pt1 | contig 11978 bp, 14 predicted proteins | sample Coa_R1_8_FD_66444 | JGI IMG/M metagenome (GOLD analysis project Ga0070734, IMG submission 66444) | Surface soil microbial communities from Centralia Pennsylvania, which are recovering from an underground coalmine fire - Coalmine... | ecosystem: Environmental > Terrestrial > Soil > Unclassified ...
TGAATCACCGCGCGCCCATCGAGCCCCGCCGCCGAGCGCAGAATTTCCGGAATAGTGCGCAAATTTTCAGAAACGCCGTGGAAGCTATGGTAGTCGGCGAACTCCTGTCCATGGGAGATCAAAAACCCGACGCCGCCCGCTAGTACAACGGACGCAGAAAGGATCACTCCCGTGATGAGCAGTTTGCTGACGACGAGCTGGAGCTTTTCATCGTTCCACGGCACTAGATTTGTCCTCGCAGGCCCGTAACGATCATCTCGATCGCCATCACGCCGACCACGGCTGCGAAGGTCCAACGCAACACACGCACTCGCGCAGCCACCAGTTGCCGCGCGCCGATCAGCGATCCTGCCAGCACCCCCAGCATCACCGGCATCACGAGCACGGGTTCCACGTAACCGCGTGTCAGGTAAATTCCTGAGCTGGCCGCCGCCGTGACGCCGATCATGAAGTTGCTGGTGGTGGTTGAGACTTTGAAAGGGATGCGCATGGCTTGATCCATCGCGATCACTTTCAACGCGCCGGATCCGATTCCCAATAGCCCGGACAATGTGCCCGCACCGAACATCAGGCCAAAGCCGGTCTTCACGTGAACGGCTTCGTAGGGCTGCGGACCGCCTTGGCCGGGGTACACACCTTTCAGGCGGAAGCGCTCTGCGAGAGAGTCCCTTTCCCGCGCCGCGATGTCGGGAGGGCGCGGCCTGGTGGATTGCCAGGCTGAATGCAGCAACACGACGCCGAAGATGATGGCCAGTACTGCCGTGGGCGTGCGCGTGGCCAGGAAGGCGCCGAGTACGGCACCGCTGGTGGTCGCGATTTCGAGAAACATGCCGATGCGGATGTTCGAAAAGCCTTCGCGTACGAACGCCGCCGCAGCGCCGGACGATGTGGCGATTACGGAAACCAGGCTCGCGCCGATTGCATATCGAATGTCGACTCCCAACAGCAGCGTGAGGGCTGGCGTCACAATTACGCCGCCTCCGAGCCCCGTTAGCGCGCCGAGGGCGCCGGCGACCACCGAGATCGCGAACACGAGCGGCGTGAACTCGAGGTTGGTCATTTCCTCTAGGATAACGGGGAGTCGCGTGTCAGCCGGCGCTGGCAGGGCTCTAATGCAACCCGCTCCAGCAGAGCTGGATGCCGAGCGAAATCAGCCACAAAGACAGCACCACGCGGAAGGCTCGCTGCGGGATGACGGCTGCCAGGTAGGTGCCGGCGAATGCGCCCATGAGCCCGCCGATAGCGAGTTGAGTAAGGATTGCGCCGTCATAGTTGCCGGCGAACAATTGGAATCCGCTGCCGACGAAGGAAACCACCAGCCCGAAGAAAAGGTCGGTCCCGACGACCTGGGCTGCGGTCAGGGGCGTGATGGCGAGTAACACGATCGAGCCCAACGCGCCCGCGCCGGCCGAGGAGAACCCTACTTCCGCGCCGATCGGCAGCGTGATGGCAGGGAGCCACCGCGAACGGTCCTTCAGCTCTTCGCGCGACTGCTTCAGGAACATGCGGTACAGATTGATCGCCGCCATGATTGCGATCGTGATGCCCAGCGCTGCGTTCAGAGTATTGTGTTTCGAAGGGACGTTCAGATGGGCGAGGATCAGCGAGCCGATGATCACGCCCGGAACGCCGCCCGCCAGCATATAACCCAGCACGCGGAAGTGGACTTGGCCGCGATACAGTTGCATCGGCACGACCAGCAACTTCACGATCACTCCGAACATCAGGGCCGTGCCCACCGCATGTGCCACCGGGACATGGAGGAAGAGAATCAGAACTGGCGCCGTGATAATTCCAGCGCCGACTCCCGTAACGCCGATGGCGACGGCGATCAGGAATCCGAGGACAATTTCCATATCAGTCTACTACTACCATAGATTACTCGGGATTGCAAAACTTGTCTGAGCAAGAAGGTTTCTTCTATTCTGAAGGCTAAGCCCTAGTATAATTTCCAGCATTGGGGTCACGTACCAGCTGCACTCTGCTCCCGCGAATCCGACGTCCCAGAGAATGGCATGAAATCGACCCGCATACTGCTCGGAGATGATCACTCGCTGATCCTGGACGGCGTGCGGCGATTGCTAGCCGACGACTACGAGGTAGTTGGCTCGTCCGACAATGGCCAGGCACTGGTGGAAACGGCGGCGCGCCTGCAACCGGACATGGTCATCCTGGATATCAGCATGCCCGTCCTGAACGGTATTGACGCCGCTCGCCAGATCAAGAAGAACCTGCCCGGCTGCAAGCTGATATTTCTGAGCATGCACTCCAGCGCACTTTACTTGAGGCGGGCCTTTGAGGCCGGAGGGTCCGGTTATGTCCTGAAGTCGGACGCTTCCGCCGAGTTACTCACGGCGATCGACGTGGTTCTAAGAGAGGGCACGTTCGTATCCTCCGGGTTCGCGCCGGACGTGATCGAAAGCGTCCGAAGCCGGTCTACAGGATCGAGTCGCCTGGGCATTGACCTGACCGGCCGCCAGCGCCAGATACTCCAGCTGATCGCAGAAGGCAAGCAGAACAAAGAGATCGCCGATCTTCTGCGCGTTTCCGTGAAGACCGTCGAATTTCATCGCAGCCGCCTGATGGCCAAGCTGGGCGCTCGCACGGTTGCCGAGTTAACCCGCTTTGCGATCGAAGAGGGTTTGGTCGGGATATAGGAATAATAGGCCGCCCGTCTCGAAACTAGCAATCGACCTAGGTGTTGGAGGAAGTACAGCTGTGGAATGATCGAGTGAAGTCGCGCCGTGCAGAAACAGGAGCGGTACATGTGCTTGCAGCGTGCAATGACGGAAACTTCGTTGCTCGGAGCATGTCGATGCGCTTCCGCACTATTGATGGTCCCTCAAGCCAGTCGATTCCTGCAGGGCGCGACCCAATTGCAAGTCGAGGAGCGCGTGAGGGCCACTCCATTTCGGAAATGAGAGAGGTGAAACCAAGCGAATGACGAGGCTTCCGATAGTTAAAACACAAGAGCGCCCTGTCGCGGCATCAGACCTGCTTCAAGAAGCCAGGGCTGAGCGCCGATATAAGCAGCGCTTCGATTTAGACTTGGCCATCCGCTTTCGAACCACGGACGCAAGTGGGGTTGCAGGCGACGGGCGCATCCAGAACATGAGCAGTTGCGGAGTGCTTGTGAACGGCGGCCAAGGCTTGAAGGTCGGTTCGGTGGTGGAGTTGCGGATCGAGTGGCCCTGCCGGCTGGATCTCAGGGTTCCCCTGCAGGTTGTGGCTGTGGCTCGAGTGGTGCGTTGCGAGTCGTCCCTTTTCGCCGCCGTCTTTTCCGGACATGAGTTTCGCACGGCTCCCGCGAACGCGGTCTGACCCAAGCCTACGAAGCCTGCGGGGTTGACGGCGAACACGCCGCGTCATGGTGGGCCCTGTAGGATTTGAACCTACGACCAACGGATTATGAGTCCGGCCAAGCGCTTTCCATGGAGTGCGATGGCGAGATTTTTCAGCCACATGTGAAACCTCTAAGTCCACCGGGTACATGCGAGACAAGGAGAAGAATCATTGTTGGCTATCACGCTGGCTGTCACCAACGCGTTTTCGAGTGCAGTCTCGGGTTCGGCTGGTGACACCCCGGCGGACACGCTCAGCTTGACCATTCAAAGAGTGTCGTCTGGCGCAACGGTTCTTGAGGCGGCGTACGCCTCGAGGAGACCCTCCAAATGAGGAATTGCCTTCCTTGCGACCGCCATGAAGCCGACATCGTTAGGGGACTCAGAGTAAACATGGCGTTGAAAACCCGCACCTTACGAGCTCAGATCATTAGGGAGCAAGAACAATTGATAGAATTGACCAAACGTGGCCAACGTTTAGCTGCGGAGTGAACCGTGTTACGGAACACAATTGGGACCTTTTGGATAGTCCTATGGGCGCTGCCCGGAACAACGCAGGCCGTCGCGCAGACTGCAAGCATACCCACCAGCGGCACGTCGTTCCCCGCCAACCCCGCGAGCGCCTTGAAGCCAAACCTTACCGGGCATAAAGGGGTGCTCTCAACTGGCCAGGTGAGCGCGTCGCAGGAAATTGCGCAAGACGTCGCCACTCCGACCCCGTTGCTCACCGCGGGAATACCGTCACAGCAGACCGCCGGCACCGTTCTTTCGGCCACGGTTTCTCTCGCCAACATCGGTGGCGACGACGCCACGGCCGTTCAAGTGTCTGTCGCCACCTTAGGCACGCTAGCGGCAGACAGCACCGCACTACCGGTAATAGTTGGAGATATTGCTGCGGGAGCTTCGTTGCCGGTAACGCTTAACTTTTCAACTGACACCCTCGCGGCCGGGACGGATTACGTCCTCACGGTCACCGGTGCTTATCAGTTTCTCGATAGCATGGTGCCATTCACCGTCAGCGCGCTTCTCACTTACGCCGCACCCGATCCGTTTCAAGCCCCGGCCAATCCGATAAACGTCACACCCGTTCTCGACATCGCTCATTCCGCCACGCAGACAATAACGGCCTCTCAAGGTGGCACAATCAGTGCAACCGGAGCCGATGGGTCGGTCTTCACTTTGACCATCCCCGCCAATGCCTTGCTCAGCGACGAGACCATTACCATGGCACCCTTGTCGTCGGTTAGCGGCTTGCCCGTCAGTGGCGGATTGCTGGCAGCAGTGCAGCTCTCGCCGGAGGGTCTTGAGCTAGTGCAGGCAGCTACGCTCATGATTCAGCCAGCCGTAAGCGTACCGGTTGATCAGCAGATTGCCTTCGGCTACCACGCTAGTGGCAAAGAACTCTATTTGCAGCCACTCGGTTTGACCTCGAGCATTACGATTGCCCTCACGCACTTCAGCACGGATGGAGTCGGCATGGGCATGCCAGTCAATCCCGGCCTACCCACCACACCCGCCGATCGTCTTGAACAGCTGCAAGAGGCGGGAAACCGGCTACGGAGGTGCCAACTTCTGGGCGACGCGAACTGTGGCGGCTTGAGTCAGCAAGATTTCGATAACCTGCAGGACGTCTACGCACAGGCTTACTACAACGAGGTGCTTACGCCCGAACTCCAAGCAGCGGAAACCGACGACAGCAAGGCCCTCGGCGCCATTTACGATGCGTTCGCTTGGGAACAATTACTCGCTGTTACGGGTAGAGACCTGTCATCGGAGCCAATTGCTACAGAGATTGCCTTTATTAGTCAGCTCGTGCCTACGATTCTGACGAACGCCTATAACCAGGCTTATGGCCGTTGCCAAGGAGATACCCAGTCAACTGACCGCATTTCTGAAGGTGTAAGAATGCTTTGGGCCCAGACGTCCTTGACGTCTTTTGGGTCCAGTTTTCGCCCCTTGCCAATAACGAGCTGCTTGACACCATTGGCCATCGACATCGACTCGACGGTAGGCCAGTCCGGTGCGCCTCCTCCTCCGATCGCAACTTATCAATCTCACGTGACGGCTCGTGGAATCCAATTGCAGTTCGACCCCGCCGGCTCAGTTTACCGGGGTAGCGGCCCCCTGACTTATGTTTCATTCAGTTTTTCAACCCAGTGGCCACAAGGGTTAGCTGACTGTTCGATGGGTTCAGGACATTCGGGCTCGATGAGCGTAATTGGCAAGTTCGACCTTAACCTCGTAAGCGGTAATGAGCTGGCAGTGCTCAAGGGTGGAACTCCGCTGGTACACGTTCTTCTAAACCCGGACGTCACCGAGACAATCCAGATAGGCTCGTTGATCGACGGTAAGTGCGATGGGACGGGACCTGCCCCGACCACGTCGCCGGGTCTTTACGGTGCCGGCCTAATGGACTCGCATATCCTTTATTACGATGATCCGTCCGGTCCTTCTCCGTACCTGATTTTCTTGAATTCCACATTTCCTTTTGTCTTTAGCTTTCCCCTTACCAGCCTGAGCGAGAATTCGATACTCACGCTCAGGACACTCTAGCGCCGAATCACATCCTCGCTGAGCCGGAAGCCGGGCCCGTCAACGCTTCGCTACTTTCCCCTTCACCCCATAAATCTAAAGGAGCCAAATGCGGAAACGAATCCTCTCCGCCGCTCTGCTGCTTTGAAACCACTCCCAGCCCACTATGACGACACGACCGCGTAGACTGGATTCACATCGGACTTCCAGCGTGCATCCTCGCGCAACTGACTCCCACTCGCGACGCTTTTGATCACGACGATTTCCTGTTCGAACTGAAGATGGACGGATTCCGAGCGCTCGGGTATAGGCACCATCGCTTCCATGATCTTCGGCATACGGCGGCAACTTGTTAGCTATCCAAGGCGTCCATCCGCGGGGGATCCAGTCAATTCTGGGGTGGGAGAGCCTCTCGATGCTTGACCGGTATGCTCACTTCGTGGAAGAACAACGGCAGGCTGTTGCGAGTGCGATGGATTCGATTTTGAGTCCGGTGGCTGTCAAGAGTACGGAAGCGAATCCAAATTGACAGGCATCTGGTTGAAAGCGTTGGTGGGCCCTGTAGGATTTGAACCTACGACCAACGGATTATGAGTCCGCTGCTCTAACCGCTGAGCTAAGGGCCCTTTCTGCTGCGCAAATCATTCATTGACAGCAATTTGATGGAACGCCAACACTTTGCCATCTAAAGAGGGTTTCGGCTCGGTGTCAATTTTGGAGTCAGTTGTCTCAAAGAACCCATCGAGCTTCGCTACTGCGCCGGCATTGTGCTCCGGCGCTAGATGAGCATAGCGCATCGTCATCTGGAGAGATTTGTGACCCATCAATTCCGCGATGGTACGAATATCAACGCCCGCCATCGCCAGTGTAGAACCGAATGTGTGTCTAAGGCAATGCCAATGGACGCCTTTGATGTCCGCTTCTGCAAGTGCTGTATCAAACCAGGCCCGGTAGGGACGACACAGGAAGACATCCTCGTGCCCATCAGAGTAAGCTGCCGCGACTCTCAGCGCCTCAATCGCTGACGCATTCAAGGGAACGTGACGCACACTTCCGTTCTTTGTCAGCGCAAGGTGAATCTGAGGTGTTTGGAATTCCAGGTTGTCGATGCTGTCCCACCGAAGACTGAACTGTTCTCCGGCTCTGAGGCCGGTGGCGACAGCCAACTGAACGGCTGACCATTGGTAGGGAAGAACCGGCTCCAAGACTGAACGCAGACGTTTCAATTCATCCTTGTGCAAGTATCGAACAACACCGTTGTTCTCTTTTAGTCTACGGACTAGTCGAACCGGGTTCGTCTGAACCCTGCCGTTCTCGAATGCCAGCCTGAAAGCGAGAGACGCCAACGCCTTATAGCGGTTGATTGTAGCGGGCTTCCAGTTCCTTTCTTTCGCCTCCGCGAACAACTTGCGCTCGATCTCTTTTGGCGTCAGAGCATCCGCCGGTACTTCTCCGAACAACTCGCAAAGCACCTTCATACGCTCAACGTCGTCGCCATGACTGCGCTTATGCGTGCGGCTGTATTCCAAACCGTCTTTCGCGATGTCTGCAAACCTTACAGGTTTCGCCCGCAAATTGGCTGGCAGCTTTCTACCCTGTAGAATTTCGGCTTTACGCAATCCGTAGAGCTTCTTGGCCGCTGATTTAGTTCCTGCCTTTTCTCGGCGGATCTTACCGTGGAGATCGGCGTACCGAATCCACCAGACCCCTGAATCCGGTACTTTCTCGTAAACACCTTTTTGGCGCTCAATCATTCTATGCATTCCTCTTCACGCTGCGGTGGCAAGTAACGGGTGGTCATCTTTGATGAACTTCAGGAGATCACTAGCTCGAACCATAACTCGGCCGCCAATACGGACGACGGGAAGACGCTTCATCGAGATCAATGTATCAATTGTTCTGAGGCTCAACGATAAGAGTTGGGCTGTCTCCCTTTTCGTATGAAGGAGCCTTGCCGCTTGTTGAATTGTCCCGTCCATCTTACGCTGCCTCCTTCCCGATCACTACCATTGCAGCACTCAGCACTCTTTGAGCTCTCCGCATGTGTGACTCGTCTTCAAGCCATAGCTCGCGGAATTGTTCATACACAAGATACAGTCGATCCTCGGTGTACTCAAACGGGCGGATTAGGGTTTTCAGTTCGCGCAGGAACCGCTGTTTGCTCGAAGGACGGACAATCTTCTCAAGGTCCTCCGGTGCACTGGGCAAAATTCCACCATTTCTCCAGCATTCATCAAGGAGCTTGATAAACCAGTGCAACTGATGTTCCTTCAGGCGGAGAAGATGCCATGGATGGCACCACTCGTACTCGTCCAGGCCAAACCACCGAAGTGGGTCTGGGCCTTCGACATCGTCGTCATTACCATGCCATGACAACTCTTTTTCGTCCCAGGTCGTGTCCTTAATCATGGCTAGGCTGCTTCCTTTCTTTTCAGCACTCCGATCCTCGCCGCTTCGGTGTTTTTCTCTACTTGCCCTTTCTTTTCCAACCACAGGTCCCGGAGTGTCGGATGATAAATTCGCGTCTCGTCATCGTCCGCTGGTTCAAAGAACTGCAACACTTCCGCGCTCTCGTTAACGAACTGTTGTTGGTCCTCGGCGCAGGCCAACCTGGATAGTTTGAGGGGATCGTTTGGAAGATAGCCTTGATTCGGCCACGCTAATACTAGGAGTCGGATATACCAACCCATTTGATAGTCCGTTAACAGCGAAATCCGGGTGTCTGCGTTCCATGCGATCAGGTCTAAGGGCAGAAACCATAGGTGGCTGTTCTTAGGCTTGGCTTCAGGCTTCTTTGGGCCGGCGTCATATTTTGCTGCGCTCCGGGCGACAACCTCAACCTCGCTGGGTGATAGCGGCGTCGCGCATTGTTCTTGATTCATGTTCATTAAAGTCTCCACAATTTCGTCTTCTTCAGCTCCCCTCGCTCTAAGGGAGCAACCTGCTCTAAACAATGTGTCGTTTCTCGTTCCTTCTGGGATCTCTCGACTTTCACCAGCACTGACTGATGCCCGTTGAGGCACTTCTGCTGTCCGTAGTTTCTGCTCATTGGTCACAAGCTCGATCAGCCAGTCTGGTGAAGCCGACATCGGTATCAGGGGGTCCACCCAGCAGTAACTAACGCCGGAATGGTGCCTTGAGGGCGGTGCGATCACGTAACCCTCATCGCCGCGAATATCTACTCCCGGCCCCAGCTTTCCAATGCCATTGCTGACTGGAGAGTATGGATATTTGAAGTAGAGATGCCTTCCTCGTCCGGTTGCGGCGCTCAGCGTTTCTGGCAGTCGGCCATAGGTGCTTTCAAGTTTCTGCAACGTGGCTGCACCTTGTGCCCCATCTACGTCCATTACGAAACAACCGGATCTTCGTCCGGTTGCGATGGCGATGTTCGCATTCGGGGTTAGCTTGCCCCAATACGATCGGATGCTGCCTGGAAGCGCGACGTTGGGGGACTGCCAACCACGAATCGCGGGATGCTTTCCCGGCGAGGTGCAATTCGAGGCGCTACAAGAACAGCGACCATTGATAATATTGTGAGCTGGAAATACGTGCAAGCCATGATTGGCATAGTGCAGGGCGTACTCCAGCATTGTGTATTCTTTGTTAAGTGTCATTAATCTTAGCTCTGTGATTATATATTTATTGGATAAATAATCTACTCTTTTCTAATATCATCTGATCTGCTCTTATGTAGTCTTCTCTTCTCTTATGGCTAAGCGCACGTTCAGCATTCGCTGAGCGACCGTTCACCTAGACACTGCCCATGGTTCATCTCCCGGCCGAGCTCCTTCATTAGGCCCTTGGGGCTACTTAGTCCCCATCTTTTTGCTTTTTGTCATCCGTCTACGCTTGGCCCAACGGTCAGCAATAAAGATCAGGTCCTCACGCTCGGCTTTCCCCAGGTCGTCCCACAACTGACGCATCAAATTCATATCTGCCGGCAGTTTTTCAGGCTGAGGTACAATGCCGGGAAACTTCTTCTGTACTCGGTCCTGCTCGGCAAGACTCTCCAACTCGGCTTGGTCAAGCCCTAGCTCGGTTGCGATCTTTTTCAGCCTGGGTGATGCAGGCAAAGCCTCCCCTCGAACGACCCGGCGAACATACTCGTAAGACACCCCTAACTTTTTGGCAAGATCCCGGAGAGTCACCTCCGGGAGATCGCCGTCATCAAGACGTTCAGAAAGGCGCCTTGCCAATTTTCCGCTAACAATTTTCGGCTGCATATAACTTCAGTATACCACACATAGCAGTTGTATAGCAACTAGAGTTAGTTGTGTCATTAAGAGATGCCGCCGGGGCTCGATCCCTGCCCTGCGAAGTGGAAGGAAATGGGAGAGCGTGGAAGGAATAGGGAATAAGGAACAAGCATTTCAATTCAACTTCTTTTCTGCTTCCCTGTTCCCTGTTCCTCCCTTTCTTCTTAAGTTCCCGGGTCTATTATTTGCGTTTTCCTAGCTACATAGCGGCAAGCGCCGCCGAAGACTTAAGGCGCCCCTATTTTATCAATGACTTAGCCGAAAGATACTGCGGCGCAAATGCCGGAGGAGATGCCAAAGGTACAAGCTAAACCACATAGATGCTATAACTTACCAGAAGGGAGAGCCGCCATCCATTGCCTTGAGAAACAAATTTCGTGCGAACAGCTAGGGTTTACGGCGACGCTGACTGTGTTGACCTGATGGCATGTGCCTCGCCGGTAGTAGCCAATGTCAGGTTGGAACCGGGGAGACAAGGGCGATCGGGCTGGATTCAGCCGTTCATTGAATCGCGATCGAAGGGCCTTCTCCAGAGTGACCGGCGATGGCTCCGCTGTCGGAACCCGAGCGTCGCGACTTCTGGGAGATCTCCGAGGATCGCTATCAGGTACGCTCCACGATCCTGACTTCGCAACTGCCAGTCGCACGCTGGCATGAGCAGATCGGCGATCCGACGTTGGCGGACGGGATACTCGACCGCCAGGTTCACAACGCGCACCGGATCGAGATGCGTGGAGACTCGATGCGCAAGAGCCTTCTGAAACCGCCGAACTCTAGCTCTGCCGCGAACTAATTTGGCTTAAATAACGAGTAGATGCGCAGTTCTCCAGGCTCGAAGCTCGCATAGTGTAGTCCATCCGGAGAAAGGGCTGCGCGTCCGTTTCTTGGAAAACGTCGACTGACAAGGGGCGTTGACGACTTTCGATCAAAGACGATCCAGCTGCCACTGTTGCTTCCGTCGTCGCACGTTGCAAACGCTGCGTAGCGGGACATGTCCGCCGTAGCGCTTTGGACCGATCCACAATCGCTCCGCGAAATCCATGGCAAGACTTCTGTCGTCTGATCTTCTTTCCAGATAACCACTTGCCCTGCATTATTTCCTTTGTCGGTACCACGGATCTGGCCGGCCACGCTCCCGTCCGTCAAGATGCCGATTATGGTCGCTGTCTCTCCGTCCTTTAGCGAAACTTCCCAAGGGCTTCGATCTTCACCCTCCGCGATCATCTTGCAGCGTTGCTTCGCTCCTGCATATACGACGCCTGTTGAAACATAACCGTTGGGTCGCAGCTCTTGTTGACAAACCATGTAAGCGAGCCCGTGCTCCCCGAACTTTCGATCCCTCGCATCTAGCGGCCAGTCCTGCTCCCATTGTTTTACCCGTATCGGTGGAGAACCATTCAAAACGTCGTAGGAGCGGGACGGGCCGCGCGTAAACCCGACCTGGAATACGAGAGCGTGATCGACGAATGTTGTCTGCTCTAGAAAGCGATCAATGCGGGCAATGTCGTTTAACTTTGCATCAAGCAGCAAGACGGCTGATTTCGATTCATTCTTGCCTTCCGGATCAAGATTTACCGACTGCATCTTGAAAAGGAGAGTGTTGCTTGGGCCGGCCGCTGCATCACCCTCAGCTACGATTTCACCATACCCGTCCGCAAGATAAGCTATGTCGCGCTTGGCCTTCAAAACGCCGTCCGTACCAATAACCAGAACTCGAGCTGTCCCATCAACCTTGCGGTCAGGTGCCAGCCTGGAATTTGGGCTCGTGTTGAAGCCGACCGCCACATCCCGATTGTTCAGCCAAACTACAAAGCGATATCCGATGATCGTTCTTGGTGCCTCGTCACTG
>Ga0070734_10005053_pt1 | contig 11975 bp, 3 predicted proteins | sample Coa_R1_8_FD_66444 | JGI IMG/M metagenome (GOLD analysis project Ga0070734, IMG submission 66444) | Surface soil microbial communities from Centralia Pennsylvania, which are recovering from an underground coalmine fire - Coalmine... | ecosystem: Environmental > Terrestrial > Soil > Unclassified ...
AAGGGCCGGTCCGCAGCGCAGGCTCCCGGGCACCAGTGGAGCCCCTTGCCGCAGGAGCCGGCGGGCGGCAAGGGTCGCCAGAGTTGCCGCGGCGTTCAGCCTCCCGAGGACCGAAGGGGCGGCCGTGCCTCCGGGAGACCGACCTCGCCCACGGGGGGCGGAAATGCGACCGGGGTGGCGTGTGGATAGGGGGGAGAGGGTTTTCCGCCCGAAGAACTCCGGCTGGAACGATGCGGCCGGCGGTCCTTCCACTCCTCGGGGTATGGGCCCTGGCGGCCCTGACCCTTTCCATGGGGACGATCAGCCTCGCGGCTGGGTCGCCGCCCGTCCTGGGCGCTCCCCTGGCCGTGGGGTCGTCCGCGACCCCGAGCCCCCACGACCTCCCACGGGACTTGACGACCCACGACCCCGTGGTGCCTTCCACCGGGTCCAACTCCTCCCTCCGGAACACGCTCGTCGGCGCCCCGTGCAACTCCCTGCCGGAGCGTCAGGTCTCCCAGACGGTCGACCCGACGACCGGGTACCTCTACGAGACGTTCATCGGCTGCGGGGGGATCGGCTTCGCACGCTCCCTGGACGGGGGCTATTCGTTCCAGCCGGCGTACTACCTGCCCGACACGAACTCCCACCTGATCACCAACCCGAACGGCGACGCCAACGCCGCGCCGCTCCGAGCCTCCCCCTCCGGGACGCCCCTCCCGGCCCGGCCGATCACGAACCTCGACAACTCGTCGGCCTGGGACCCGGGCATCGCGGTGGCCCCCGACGGGACGATCTACGTCGTCTACTCCATCGGCTACCTCGATGGCTACCTGCCGGGGGCGCAGCCCGCGGTGGCCTGGTCGGACGATCACGGCGCCTCCTTCCAGGGGTATCAGAACGTCACCACCTGGGTGAACGGGACGTACGACGACCGGCCGTCGATCGCCGTCGCCCCCAACGGCACCGTCTACGTGGCCTGGACGTACGCTCCCAATGACACCGTCACCTGCCCGGCCGGCACCCCGGCCCCGTGCACCAACGGGACCACCTCCGCGTGGCTGTGGTGCGTGACGAAGAACAGCTGCGCGTTCGAGCGAGGGCAGTTCCAGATCGTCGTGGCGGCCTCCTATGACCAAGGACGGAACTGGACCCGCCCCTGGAACGTCACCCCATTGCAGACCCACACCCAGAGCGTCACGGCCGAGATCGCCGTCACCAGCGGCGGTATGCTGGACGCCCTGGTCCAGCAGTTCGACAGCGGCGGCGCCCCCCGATGGGCCCTGGGGGTCGGCGAGGAGACGTTCACCCAGTCCGCGGATGGGGGGGCGACGTGGGGCACGCCCCGCATCCTATCCACCCTGAACTTCAGCAATGCGACCTGGTGGGTCGACGGCTCACTGAAAGTCGACCCCAGCGGTACGCTCTACGTGGGGTTCAGCTCCTACGTGGCGGCCACGAACGTCAGCACCGCCTGGGCCATGGCCTCGCTGGACGGTGGATACAGCTGGTCGACGCCCCTCGCCCTGAGCCACGGCTCCGGTCCCGGGGCCGCCGTTGACGTCACCGTCAGTGGGAACGGGGCGGGGGACGCCTACGCCCTCTGGGAGATGAACAACACCACCGGTCACTACTGGGAGGTCTGGGGGGCCGCGCTCTCCAGCAACGGCACCTCGGAGGGCCCGATCGAGCTCGTGTCGGAACAGGCCGGGTACCCGTCCGACTGGGTCGGCAACACCCTGGGGGTGGACCCGCTGGGCGGGGACGCGTACGCCCTCGCCTTCACAGTGGGAGCGTACCAGCCCGCGTTCGGGAACACCCAGTCCGAGGTGTTCTTCGCGGCCGCCGGCCTCGCCGTGCCGCCGGCCCCCGCTCAGGTGACGCTGACGCCCGGGCCGGCGGAGATCGGCGTCCAATGGACGGAGGTGCCGGGGAACGCGACGGTCACGGGGTTCCTGGTGCTCTGGTGGCTGGAGGGGGTCAACGTCGGCAACCTCACGACGAACGCCACGGCCTCCTCCGCCGTGATCCCGTCGCTCCTCCCGGACCTGCGGTTCGAGGTCACGGTGGCCGCGTTCAACGGGGCCGGGACCGGCCCCATCGGTCCGACCGGGAACATCACCCTCACGGCGTGGACGGTCTACCGGGGGGCCGTGACCCCCGCGGGCGCCGCGGTGGTGTTCGACGGCGCCAGCGTGCCGTCCCCGGCGGGGCTCTACGACGTCAACGTCACCTTCGGGGGCCACTCCCTCGAGGTCTCGGCCCCAGACTACGCGTCGGCCTCCCTGACCCTCGGGGAAGCGTGGAACGGGACGGTCTGGCGGAACGTCACGCTCGCCCTGCTGCCGTCGGTGGTCCGGGGGACGGTGTTCCCCGCCACGAGCACGGTCACCTGGGACGGGAGCCCCGTTGCGCTGACCGCCGGCACCTTCGACATCCCGGCCGCGGCCGACACCAACCACACCCTCAATGCCACGTTCCCCGGCTTCTCTCCGCTCGAAGTCCTCGTGGACGTACCCCCGAACGCCACGGTCTGGGAGAACCTCACCCTCCGACCCCTGCCCGGCACCCTGTTCCTCACCGTGGTGCCTTCCGACGCCAACGTCTGGGTCAACGGGACCGCGGTGGCCCTGACACCCAACGGCACGGCGTCGGTCTCCCTCTCCGCCGGGACCTACCCGATCCGGGCCACCGCGCCCGGCTTCCAGCCGTACCTCTCGCAGGCGACCCTCCTGCCCGGCACGACGGTGAACGTTTCCGTCGCGATGGTGAAGAACGCCACGAGCCCATCGAACGGAACGTCCTCGACGTCGACGCCCCTCTACGTCTCCCCGCTCTTCCTGGGGGCCGTGGTGGTCCTCGTGGCGGTCCTCGGGGTGTCGTTCCTCCTCGCCGTCCGGAGCCGCCGCCGGGAGGACCGCCGCCCGGTCCCGGTCGTCCCCGTGGACGAGTCGGAGCTCGACCGCGAGCGCCAGCTGCGGGGCCGGGTCCCGGACGAGGGCGACCGGCCGCCCCCTACCTGATCTCGACCGCGCCGTCCTCTTCCGCGAACTCCCCGACGGGGACGGCCTGGGCCGGGGGCGGGCGTCGGACGGCGAACAGGATCGCGACCAGGACGACGCCGGCCGCCACGGCGACCACGAGCCAGAACAGGGTCGGCGAGATGCCGGAGGGGCCGCCCCCGCCGGACGATGCCACGGGCGTCACCACGAGGTAGTAGTGCGTCGTCCCCGCATGCCCGGCGGGGTCGGTGGCGGTGACGTTGACCGTGTAGGTGCCGGGCGCGTCGTAGTCGTGGCTCACGTTGGACCCGTGGGCGATGGTGCCGTCCCCGAAGCTCCAGAGGACCTGCGAGGGGCCGGAGCCGCCGCCGACGCTGGCCCGCAGGTCGAACGAGTCCGTGCCGTTAGGCCCCGGGAACACCGAGACGAAGACCACCGGGTCGGTGAACACGGTGACCGGGAACGTGGTGACGTTGGACCCCTGGGTCAGGACGTCGGTGGCCCGGATGACGGCCGTGTAGGTGCCCGGTTCTGAGTAGACGTGGGTCGGATTGGACCCGTTGGCGGAGGAGCCGTCTCCGAACGACCAGTTGTAGAGGTCGGTGCCGGAGCCACCCGTCGCCACGGCCTGGAACTGGACCGGGGAGCCGTTGTACGCCGGGGCGTTGAGCTCCGAGGCGGAGAGGGCGGGCGGGGCCCCCGGCGAGACGAAGACGGTGGTGGAGGCAAGGCCCACGTCGTACTCGCTGTCGGTGACGTGGAGGGTCACGACGAACGTTCCCGGCGACTCGAACGTGTACGAGGCGTCGAGGACGTACGTCCCGTTGCCGCCGGAGATCGTGGCGTCGACGGTGGCGAACCCGGGGAAGGAGAAGATGGCGCTCAGGAGGGTGTCGTTGCTGCCGCCGGAGACGCTGGCGGAGAACGAGTCCGTGAACGGCGCCACGCCGCCGCCGACGGTGGTGATGGGGCTGACGACGAACGGGGCCGGACGGCCCACCAGGGTGCCGTTGCCGCTGGGGAGCTGGCCCAGCCCGGCGGAGCACAGGCCCACCACCTGGGCGTACAGCGTCGAGCTGTCGTTGGCGACGAAGGCGAAGGTGTGGTTGGGGGTGTACGAGACCAGGACCCCGTTGAACGTCCCCGGGACGACGCCGGCGCTCGCCAGCCGCCAGACATCGGAGGCGTTGGTCGTGCTGTAGACGAAATACCCCTCCAAGGGGGTCCCGGGGACCACGGGGGTCCCCCAGGCCGCGGAGACGAACCCATCGCCCGCGGACGACGACTGGGGCACGCCGAGCGGGGTCGTCCAGACGGGCACCCAGAGGGGTGGCGCCGTCGCCAGGTCCCCGACCGCGTCGGTGACCCGGACCCCGATCCGCAGGGTCCCCTGGTAGGTCCCGAGCGGGAACGGGACCGTCGCGTTCGTAGTCAGGACCCCGGAGGTCGGGGCGGCCCCGTTGCCGAGATCGATGGAGTACCGGTACGGCGAGCGCCCGCCGGTCACGTTCACCGCGACGGAGACGAGCTTCCCCGGACCGACGACGAGGCCCGGGCTCGCCGAGGCGGTGAGGTCCAGGGCGGAGAGGGTGGGGGGGCCCGTGACGTTCCGGGAGGGCGGCGACAGGACCGCGTCGAGCCCGATCGCCGTCACGTTCATCGCCTCGATGGCCCCGGCGGCCCCCAGGGGGAGGAGCGCCGAGACGGTCCCGTTCTGGGTCCCGTTCCAGGTCTCCGGGACGACCACCCCGGGGGTCCCGGGGGAACCGGAGACGTTGACCGAAAACCCGGAGAGGGCGGGATCGGAGTCGTTCCAGGCGACGCGATAGCCGAGGGCCGTGGCGGTGACGTTGGTGAGGGTCGGAGCCGGGGTCCCGGGGAACACGCACGCCGGACCCCCGGGTCCGTTGAAGGAGGTGAGCCGGCCCCCGAACTCGGGCGTCCCGTTCCCCGGGACGATCGAGTAGGCGACGGGGAAGGTTCCGGTGAACGCGCCGATCGGCATCGTCGCGTTCCAGGTGCCGTCGGTGGGGCCCCCCGCCACTCGGACCGCGGCGAGGGGCACTTCCGACGGAGTGGACGAGGCAGAGCAGTAGTACGGGTCGAAGGTGACGTTGGAGACCCCGGAGAGGTCGAGGACGGTCGCGGAGACCGTCGCGCTCGGCAACGCGGCGACGATCGGGGCGGGGACCACCGAGAGCGGCGGGAATGCCGCGGACCCGCCGCCCTCGACCTGGGCGGCCCCGCTTCCGAGCAGGGGCGGCGCCGCTCCCGGACCGCTCCCGAGGACCAGCCCCGCCGCTCCGGAGAACGACGCGAGCCCCCAGGACGGGTACGCCCCACCGCCGCTCAGGGTCCCCGAGCAGGCCGGGGTCCCGGCGCCGCACCCGGAGGTGGAGGAGGAGGTGGCGACCTCGTCGTAGAGGGTCGGGGTCCCGAACGGGCCGCTCAGGAAGCTGGCGTTCACGACGGCGATCGTCCCGGCGGCGGCGTTGAACGACGGGTCGTAGGAGTTGCAGGCCACCGTGGGCCCGGCGGGGAGGGGGCAGTCGGTCCACGCTACCGAGACCGACCCCGCGCCGTCCCAGAGCCCGCGGGAGTATCCCGCGACCTGGGCGAGCGGCTCCAGGGGCCGCCCGAGGCTCGTGAACGACGGCCCGAAGCTCCGAGCGACGTCGGACGATGGGGAGGCGGAGTCATTGACCCATACCGACAGGCCCCCGGCCCCGCCCACCATGCCCCGGAACGCCACCGAGACCGTGCTCCCCGGAGGGAGGCCGGGGCCGGGCGCGGCCACGACCGACGGGGGGAGGACCTCGTCCTCGCAGAACGACGCCCCGTCCAGGGTGACGAGGGCGGTGTCGTTGGAGCAGTACGGGTCGCACGAGGCGGAAGGCACGAGGTCGAACGCGGGCGTCCGGACCGACCAGTTGGGGCCGGGCGCCGCGGAGTAGGGGCTTTCCGGCGGAACGAGCTCCAACGAGAGGATCGCCGCGCCGCCCACGGAGCAGGGGATCCCGCTCACCGCGAGCCGGAGGGAGAACAGGGCGTACGCGGAGCCCGTGGCGCTCCCCGCGGGGGGCAGGAGCAGGGTGAACGAGGCGTTCGAGGCGGAGCCGCTCCCGTTGGAGAGCAGCGACACCGCGGCGTCGTCCGCCCCGATGGGGCACCCCCCGAATGTCGCCCCGATGATCCCCGGGGGGACCGAGAGCCCGGGGTAGAGCTCGCTGAAGTGGAGGCGCTGGAGGGAACAGTTGGGGGTCGCCGGAGCGACGCCCGGCCCGGCGGTCCCGGCCGAGTTCGAAGTCGGGACCCCGTCGACGCCGGGGAGCGCCCTCGATGACGCCGTCGACGCCGGGCCGGCGGAGGCCAGCGGCACCGCGGTGCCGATCAGCAGCAGGAGGACCGCCACCACCGCGGCCCGGCGCGGCCCGTTCCGCATGCGCGTTGGAGCCGTTCGCATCGTAAAACCCCTTGGCCCCGGAACATCCCCCGGGGGTCGGACCGCTCGGTCCGGGAAAGGGTTGGCGTCGGCGGCGGGACCCGACCGTCTAGGCCCCCGGGGGAGGCGGCGGCGGCGGGGACGTCATGCTGCCGTCGGACTGGAGCTTCGGGAGCTCCGAGGTCGACGAGTCGCCGTACACCTGCTGGTCCGGCGGGTTCTGGTTGTAGTCGGGCTCGGAGTCGGACCCGCCCCGGCGGCGCATCATCATCACGGCCGCCAGCACGCCCACCACCACGATCACGGCGACCACGATGAGGAGGATGTCGAGCGTGGAGATCCCTCCGCCGCCGCCCCCGGTGGTGTTCTTCGTGCCGTTGGTGGTGTTGTTGTGGTTGTTGCCGCAGTTCGACGTGCACACCTGGGACACCGCGAGGGTGATCGGCAGGTACGACCCGTTCCCGGCCGTCAGGCCCGAGACGATGGTGTAGTTGGTCTTGTAGTTCGTCGCCGTGGTGGTGATGTTCCACGTCCCCGCGGGCACCGACTCGTTGAACGCGCCGGTGGTCTTCGACAGCTGGGGGATCAACACGGTGGAGCCGGTCACGGAGGAGATCCGGACGAAGGCCGTGGTCAGGGCCGCGAGCGGGCCGACGATGCCGGCGATCCAGCCGTGGTTCGTCAGGGTGACGTTCACCAGGTGGGTGGAGAGCGGCGTCACGCCGATGTTCCGGATCGTCGACAGGTTGTAGCCCGTCGCCGTCGCCGTCAGGTTGTGGAACCCGCCGGGCACTCCGGCGCTGAACTGGCCCACCGCGCTCACCGAGACCGAGGCCCCGTCGATGCGCAGCACCTCACCGGAGACCGCCGGGACGACGGTCCCGTTGATCCATCCGCCCGTGAAGGTGAACGTGACGGTCTTCACCTGGTTCGCGAGCACGTTGATGGGATTCGACGGGCTCTGGCTGCTGACGAACCCGGCGAGGGACGCCGAGACGTTGTGCTCGCCGAACGGCACGGTCACCGAGACCGCCCCGTTGCTGAGGATCGCGGGCAGGCCGTCCACCAGGACCGTGGCGTTGTTGATCTCGCTCGTGTACGCCCCGAACCCTTCGCTGGCCGCCACGGAGACCTTGATGGTCCCGTTGAGCCGGACGAGGGTGAAGTTCTGCCAGGTGATCCCCGCGGCGTTGGTCGCCACGAGCTTGTGGATCGACTGGTAGTTGGGCGCCGACACGTTGAGCCAGTGGGACTGGCCGTTCTGGGGCACCACGACAGTGTAGAGGTCCGCGGTGGCGTTGGACGTCAGCGAGACCGGCAGGCTGTCGAGGGTCAGGGTGGTGCCGGCCACGAGGGGCGTGATGGACCCCTCGATGAACGTCGCCGGGGTGGGGGTGTACTGCGCCACGAGGCCCACCGCGAGCTGGTTCACCGTCACCGTCGTGCTGACGCTGGTGGCGGTGGAGAGGCCCGAGAGGCCCGTGAACGCCTCCACGGCGGTGGCATTGTACGGCAGCGTCTCCGGCACCCGGACCAGGTGGGAGCTCCCGAGCTCCCAGCCGAGCTCGGCCGGCAGCCCGTAGTTGGTGACCGTCCCATCGGTGGTCACAAGGGCGCTGGGGCCGGAGGCCGACGGCGCGTTCGAGGAGAAGTTGACGAGCTCCACGATGGCCGTGTAGTGCTGGACGTCGAACCCGGTGCCTCCGAGGGCGGTGGAGCACGCGACGTTCCGGCAGTCGGACCAGATCGGGATGAGGCCGGCGCTGGTGGCGGCCGAGCCCATGTAGTACCCGAGGTCCAGGACCGAGGAGCCGGCCCCCGGGGTCGTCCCGGGGTAGCTCGACGAGTCGGAGACCCGGAACTGGGGGGTCCAGGTGGTGCCGCCGTTGGTGGAGGCGACCCCGTAGACGTTGTAGGCGCCGTTGGCGGCGCCGCTCTCGTTGATCCCGTAGTAGTCGACCCAGACGGTCCCGTCGGGGCCCACCGAGAGGGCCGGCTCCACGTAGCTGAACTGGGTCGTCTGGCCGGTCAGGAAGACCGGCGCGCTCCAGGTGGACCCGCCGTTGGTGCTCTTGCTGAACGCGATCGTCGGATACCCCTGGTAGGAGCCGGTGTTGTTGTCCTGCCAGACCAGGTAGAGCGTGCCCTCGTACGGGGAGGTGGTCCAGTTGTCCACCGCCAGCACCGGCCGCTGGGCCGTGCTGAACTGGTCGGGGGCCGAAGCGGCGACGCTCGTGACGTGGACCGGGAGGCTCGTGATGTCGCCCTCGGTGCTCCAGGTGGCGCCATTGTTCGTCGACTTCTGGAAGCTGAAGTAGATGGTGTTGGTGCCCGCGGAGTAGTTGCCGGAGTCGATGGCCACCGCGTAGATGGTGTGGGACGCGGGGACGCTCAGCCCGAAGCTCACCGAGTCGGTGACGGTGTTGGTGAGGTTGGTGGGCGCGCTCCAGGTGACCCCGCCATCGGTGGAGGTGACGACCTGCACCACGGCGTTGACCTGGAACGAGCACGTCGACTGGACGAAGGCCTGGGTGAGGACGTCCCAGCCGGCGACCATCAGGGAGCTGTTCATGACGATCCACGGGTTCTCGGGGATGTTGTTGACGTAGATCCCGGAGGTGAACCCGAGGGACTGGCACGTGGAGCTCATGGTGATGTAGTCGAGCCCGTTGGCCGCGCTCACCTGGGAGGCGTTCGACCAGGTGAAGCCGCCGTCATGGCTCGTGGAGATCGCGAACCCCCACGGTCCGTAGATCCCGTGGAGACCGCCGCACTTGATGGCGATGGGGATCGCGGCGCACGCGGGCGCGTAGCCGGTGATCACGGCCGCGGAGCCGTCCGAGCTGCCCGCGACGTACTCGTTCCCCGTGGCGATCGAGTCGTTGGACTCGCTCGCGTTCTCGACCCAGAGGGTGTCGTTGGGGGCGACGGGGTACTGGGTCCACTGCTGGCCCGCGTCGGCGGTCCGGTAGACGGCGCCGTAGCCGAACTTGAGGGTGTAGTTGTCGATGATCCCCGAGACGCAGGGGCTTCCCGTGGATCCGTTGAAGATCTCGTTCATCGTCCCGCCCGCGGCCACCAGGGTCTGGTTGCTCGCGCCGACCTGGGCGATGGAGGAGCCGCTGATCCAGGGGACGAACAGCTGCCCGCCGTACCATCCGGAGCAGTCGGAGCCGGAGACGTAGTAGTTGGAGCTGGAGGAGCCGGGGCCGGCGCCCGCGCCCGCGATGGGGCCCGAGGGCGTGGCCGGGACCGGGGCGAACCCCTGGCCGGGGCCGAGCCACCGGAGCGGGTCCGCCCGAAGGAGGGCGGGGTCGCCCGCCCTCAGGTGGGCGGCGACCGCGGAATCGAGGGGGCTCGTGGGGGCCGAGGCCCGGACGATCGTCGGAGGGGCCACGCCGAGGGGGGCGCCCACCGGCGCCGCGGAGGCGAGGTGGCCGTTGATCGGCGAGGCGCTGCCGATCGGCAGGGCCAGTACGGCGACGAGGAGGACCAGGAACGCCAGGGCGGCCGGGCGGGGTCCTCGGGGCGCTGCGGGGGTTCGGGACGGCGTGTTCATCGACGGCGTGGTTCCTTGATGGCTTATCATGGTTTCGACTCCTCTCCCGTCGAAGAACCGGTCTCGGACGGGCTGGGAAGGGGTTCCAGGGTCTCGGCGGGGGCGACGGCCAGGGTAGGGCCCTCCTCCTCGACCGGCGCCCGGGGGCGCCGACCGACGAGGACGACCGCGATCGCCAGGAGGGCCACGATCAGCACGAGGGCGATGGCGGCCAGGGAGAGGGGGGTGAAGAAGTTGGAGGAGAGCGGCGACGCCGCCACGATCAGGATCAGCGCGGAGGCGTTCGCCGTGCGGTTGATCGGGTCCGTCACCACCACGGTGACGTTGTAGCGGCCCGGGTTCGCGAAGGTGTGGGACGTGAAGTTCACGGGGGTCGTCACGGGGGCCGACCCATCGCCAAAGCTCCACGTATAGTTGTAGTTGAACGGGGGGATCGGGACGGCCACGGTGGCGCTGACCAGCACCGAGTCCCCCGCGAGGGAGCTGTTGGCGACCGTCAGGGAGACCGAGGGCGGGACCGGCAGGTAGAACGCCGCCACGGACCCGGAGGAGTTGACATAGAGGTTGGAGCCGGCGACGCTCACGTTCCCGGTGACCGCCCATCGGACCAGGTGGTCCCCCGTGCAGGGGTTGGGGGTGATCGGGTAGACCCCGATGGGCACGGTGAGGGAGGACCCGTTGATGTACTGGGCGCCGGAGATCCGGACCGCGCCGCACGACGGCGGGTTCACGAGCACCTGGACGGTGAACCGGATCGGGGCGAACTCCGCCGTCAGGATCGACTCGGCCAGGGCCGAGACCGTGTTGGTGGCGTCGTACGGCCCGAACGACAGCTCCGCGCCCGAGGAGTTGATCCACTGGACGAAGGCATCGCCGGCGCAGGGGATCGCCTGCACGGGGTACTGGACCCCCTCGGTCACCGAGACCGTGCTGTTGCCGGGGTAGACCGTCCCGCCGACGGAGACCGACCCGCAGCCGGTCGGGGAGGTGAAGATCAGGATCCCCGTGAGGGGGCGGAACACCGCCTCCAGCGCGCCGCTGCCGTTGAAGTACGCCGTGGTCCCGACGATGGAGACGAGACCGAACGTGATCCACTGGAGGAAGCCGTAGCCCGCGCACGGGACCGGGGTGACCGTCGCCACGGTCCCCGGGGCGAGGTAGGTGTACTGGGAGTCGGTGTACTCGGTGCCGCCCTCCAGGATGCCGCCGCAGGTGCTGGGGTCGGTCAGGAAGCCCAGGAACTGGCTCGCGTTCCCCGCGCCGTACGCGAGGTCGAGGTCACCGGAGCCGGTCACCGTGACCAGGTTCCCCACGGCGTTCACGCCGCCGGTGCCGGTGATGGCGATGAGGTAGTGGCCGGGGCACGTCCGGCCGTAGATCGAGTGGGTCGAACCGTTCGAGACGACGACGGTCTCCCCGTTCGTGACGTTCTGCCCGTCCCACGAGGCCGGCCCGCAGCTGGACGGGTTGATGATGAAGGTGACCTCGGTGAGGACGTAGTTGTTCTCGGTGAGGGTGCCGCCCCCGGTGACGGTGAGCCAGCTCTCGTTGGCCGCCACGGTCCCCTGGCCGCTGAAGGTGAAGTTCAGGAACCCGAAGTGGGAGCACGGGTCCGGACCGATCGGGTAGCCGCCCGGCGAGACGCTCACCGACTCGTTGGAGGTGTACCCTGCCCCGTAGAACAGGACCCCGCCGCACGACGACGGGTTGGTCTGGAACACCAGGGCCGAGGCGGTCCCGGAGGGGACGTAGTTGGCGGTCAGGGTCCCGTTCCCGAAGATCGTGAGGTAGTTGCCGAGGATCTTCCAGCTGCCAGTCGTGGTCGAGAACGTCCAGCCCCGGAACGCCTCGTTGGCGCATCCCACGTGGCCGATGGAGTAGTTCCCGGCGTCCAGGAGCTGGACGGACTGGCCGGTGCTGTAGGGCGTGCCGTTCAGCACCACCTGGCCGCAGAGGGGGGAGGTCTGGAGGGTGACCGTGTCCAGGGGCCGGA
>Ga0070734_10005054_pt1 | contig 11973 bp, 10 predicted proteins | sample Coa_R1_8_FD_66444 | JGI IMG/M metagenome (GOLD analysis project Ga0070734, IMG submission 66444) | Surface soil microbial communities from Centralia Pennsylvania, which are recovering from an underground coalmine fire - Coalmine... | ecosystem: Environmental > Terrestrial > Soil > Unclassified ...
CGCAATTCGAAAAGCCGGTGATGGTGCATCGCTATCCAGCCAAAGTGAAAGCCTTCTACATGGAGCCGGACCCGCAACGGCCCGACTTGGCGTTGTGCGTGGACGTGCTGGCGCCCGAAGGCTACGGCGAGATTATTGGCGGGTCGCAGCGTATTGGCTCTTACGAACAGCTGCGGCAGCGCATTCACGAGCACGGCCTGCCGGAAGAAGCATTCAAGTGGTATCTCGATCTGCGAAAGTACGGCGGCGTACCCCATAGCGGTTTCGGCATGGGGATCGAGCGGGCGGTGGCGTGGGTCTGCGGCCTGGAGCACGTGCGGGAGACGATTCCGTTCCCGCGCATGCTCTATCGCATGTACCCGTAAGAGCCTGTTCACCACGGAGACACGGAGACACAAAGAGAGACAAGGCAAAAATCCAATATCAAACAAAAACGAACCGAAGAAAGCAAAGCACAAAGAAGTCAGTCTCCCTATGTTTAACCCGGTATTGTTCTTCTCGGTGTCTCCGTGTCTCGGTGGTGAAATGGTTTTACAAACGATATGAACGACACTTCCAAGCAGGAAAAGCCGGCGTCACCCAGAGCGGTGCTGCCTTTTATCGTGCCCCGCAAGATACGTGTGATTGGCGTGCCTCTCGACCTGGGGCAATCGCGCCGCGGTGTGGACATGGGACCCTCAGCGGTCCGGGTGGCGGGTCTGGAAGCGCGTCTGGAGGCCTTGGGCCATGTGGTCGAAGACGCGGGCAACATTGGCGTGGCCATCGCCGAGCAAAAAAAAGAAGGCGATCCCCACGCCAAGTATTTGAAGGAGATCACCGCCACCTGCACGCGTCACGCGGAACTGGTGCTCAAGACCCTGGAAACGGGGAAAGTGCCGGTGGTGCTGGGCGGCGATCACTCGGTAGCGGCGGGAACGGTGGCGGGGGTAGCCGAATTCTATCGCCGTCAGGAGCAGAAGATCGGGCTGGTATGGATCGATGCCCACAGCGACATCAATACGCCCGCCACTTCGCCCAGCGGCAACGTACACGGCATGCCTCTAGCCGCGGTCATGGGACTGGGGCCTCCGGAACTGGCCAATATCTTTGGATTTTCACCCAAGGTGCTGCCGGAAAATTGCGTGATCGTGGGCGTGCGCGACATCGATAGCTTCGAAAAAGAGAACATCCGCCGCGCAGGGGTGGAGGTGTTCACCATGCGCGACATTGACGAGCGCGGCATGCGCGTGGTCATGGAAGAAGCTCTGCGCATGGCCGGACGCGGCACCGCCGGCTACCACATCTCGCTCGATATGGACTGGATCGATCCCGAGGATGCGCCCGGAGTAGGCACGCCGGTGCGCGGCGGGGCGACGTATCGGGAGGCTCATCTGGCCATGGAAATCATCGCCGACCACGCGCGCATGCTCAGTTTTGAAATTGTGGAAGTCAATCCCGTCATTGATGAACACAACCGCACCGCGGACCTGGCAGTGGAGCTGACGCTTTCCGCTTTCGGCAAGAAGATCCTGTAAAACCATTTTCGATCGATTTTTGACGATTGAAGATTAAGAGTCGTTCAAGAAGCGACGGACGAATCGTCAATCGGCAATTGTTCTTCCGCCCGGCCATGCCCTCCGGTATACGTTTGTGAACCCTCTAGTCGTTGACTCCGGGCGCTGCCTTATTCAGACTGGAACTAGGTTCCCTCCTCATGAAGAAAATCCGGGTAGGCGTTCTTTTCGGTGGGCGCAGCGGAGAACACGAAGTTTCGCTCCTTTCCGCGGCGTCGGTTCTGGAAGCCATTGACAAAGAGAAATACGAGGTCGTGCCTATCGGCATTACCAAGGAGGGCCGGTGGGTGACAGCCGCGCGTGCCGAGCGCCTTCTGCGCAGCAACAGCATGGGCAAGGCGGAGCATGAACCCCGGCATCTGCGGGCCGGCGATCCCGAAACCACGCCCGGCGCGGCGGTACTGGCCAAGGGAGAAGCGGTTGTGGTTCCGCCCGTACCGCTACACTCTGCCGGTTCCATGATGTCATTTGAACCCGAGGGCGATAGCGCGCTCGCCCGCCGCTGGACCGATAACGTCATCAAGGTAGATGTCGTCTTCCCCGTCCTGCACGGTACTTTTGGCGAAGACGGCACCATCCAGGGCCTGCTGGAACTGGCCGACATTGCCTACGTAGGCGCCGGAGTGCTGGGCTCCGCCGCCGGCATGGATAAGGATGTAATGAAGCAGCTGTTCCGCAGCGCCGGCCTGGCCATCGTGAAGCACGTGACCGTACTGCGGCGGGACTGGGAACGCGATCCCAAGAAAGCGCAACGCCTGGTCGAGAAGCAATTGCGCTACCCGGTTTTCGTCAAGCCCGCCAATCTGGGGTCGTCGGTGGGAATATCCAAGGCGCACAGCAGCAAGGAGTTGCCGGCCGCGATGAACAGCGCCGCGGAATTCGATCGCAAAATTGTGGTCGAGCAGGGGGTAGGCGGGAAGAAGCACAAAGCGCGCGAACTGGAATGTTCGGTATTGGGCAACGACGACCCCATAGCGTCACTTCCAGGAGAGGTGGTTCCCGGCAAGGAATTCTACGACTATGCCGCAAAGTACCTGGAAGAAGGATCGCAGCTCATTATTCCGGCCAAGTTGACCAAGGCGCAGATCAAGCAAGCTCAGGAAATGGCCGTGCGGGCGTTCAGGGCCGTGGATTGCGCTGGCCTGGCGCGCGTCGATTTCCTCATGGACCCGCAGAGCAAGAAGATCTATGTCAATGAGATCAATACGATGCCGGGATTTACGGCCATCAGCATGTATCCCAAGCTGTGGGCTGCCTCCGGAGTCTCCTATCCCGAACTGATCCACCGGCTTATACAGCTGGCCCTGGAACGGCACGAGGATAAGAAAAGGAACAAGTACAGCCGGTAGAAACAGTAATCAGCCCTTAGCATTTAGCCAATCCACGGCCTTCGCAGCCCTCACACTTGCCTCGGCTCGGGTCTGACGATCGCAACTGATTCCAACCCCAAGTGCTGCTTTGTTGGGTTCTCCCCCCCAAACGTGCCGGTACCCTTAGGTGCCCTTGGTAACATTGGGGCCAAAAGGTGACTGTGGTACTGTACCGCCAGCTTCACTCACAACCTACACTTACGAGCGGTGTGGCTCGGAGTCCGCGATTCTATGGCTTTTGGTTTCGGATTCAATAAGACGAAAGTTCTGGCGGCGGCGGAGAGGTACATTCAGCAGGGCAAGCTGCAGAACGCTATTGCGGAATACGAGAAAGTCGTAAAAGCAGATCCCAAAGACCTCACTGTTCTCAACACCATCGGCGATCTCTACGCGCGCATCGGCCAGACCGATAAGGCCGTTTCCTATTTCAAGAGCGTGGGCGATACCTATGCCGCACAGGGCTTCACGGTCAAGGCTATCGCCATGTACAAGAAACTGACCAAACTGAAGCCCAGCGTTGAATCGGTGCTCAAGCTGGCCGAATTGTATGGCCAGCAGGGGCTCCAGAACGATGCGCGGGCGCAGTATCTGCTGGTGGCGGAGCGCTATTTGCACGCCGGGCGACTGGACCAGGCGGTCCATGCCTTCCAGAAGATCCTGGAGATAGATCCGGAGAACAGCAGCCTGCAAGTGCGTCTGGCCGAAGTTTACGTGCGGCTGGAACGCAAGGATGAGGCGCGCAAGCTGCTGTTGAAATCCGCCGAAGCGCTGCAGGCGCGGGGCAGCAAGGCGGAAGCGGAAGAAGTCCTGGCGCGAGTGCTGCATCTCTATCCGACTGACAAGCAGGCCCTGCTGATGCGCGGAACTCTTGCGCTACAGGCCGGGGACCCCGAAGCTGCGGTACAAACCCTGGAACAGTTTCCCGACCTGGATCAGCACGCGGACGGACTGCGGTCGCTGGCCATGGCCTACCTGCAGACTGGCCGCACCGCCGACGCCGGACCGCCGGCCAAAAAACTCTTTGCCCTCAATCAGGATGCCAGCGCCCTCTCCGCTTACGCGGATGCGCTGATGCGGGAGGGGCAGTATGAGGAAGGCCTGCGCATCTATCAGCAGTACGCGGAGAAGCTCCTGGCTTCCAATCCCAGCGTGCTGGAAAATCTGCACGCCTGCCTGGATCACATTCGCGACAACATTCCGGCGCTCGAGCTACTGCGCAATCTTTACGAACGAGCCGATGACAAGGTACGCCTGGCCGAAGTAGGCGAATTACTGGCCCATAGGCTTGAAGAATCGGGCGATTTAGCCCGGGCGCGTGATCTCTATCTGCAACTGGCCTCCCTCGACCCCAATAGCACTGCCTACACCGAGAGCTACAACCGTCTTGCTCAGCAGGTGGGTGCTGGGGCGACAGCGGGTCAGCCGGGAACGCTGCTATCGATCGAGGACCTGAATCTCAGCTCTCCGGATGTGGATCAGGGCTACAACGGGAAATTGGCGGCCGAAATTCAGAAGCTGATCACGGAAACCGATCTCTTCATTTCCTACAATCTGCCCGCCAAGGCCATTGAAGAACTGGAGACGGCTCTAGCCAAGCTGCCCAACGATCTGCGCCTGAACCAGCGCCTGGCCGCCCTGTATGTGCGAAGCGAGCGCTTGCGAGAAGCAGCCGAGTGCTGCCGCAAGGTGCACGACATTTACCAGAAAGCGGGTTTCGCGGATTCCGCCCAGCAATACGGCGAGATGGCCAAGAATTATGCGCAGCGGGCGGGAGAGCCTGTGGCGCCCGAAGTCGTGATATCCGCCCCAAGCGAAGCGGAACCTGCTGCCGCACAGGACGAAATCGATATTTCCGGCGAGTGGGAAAGCTCGCTCGCGCAGCCGGTTATTGAGTCGGTGGCAAAATCAGCCGGCGCCGGTGAGCAGGCCGAGGCGGTCGCCGGGCTGGTGGAGGAAATCCGGTTTTACCTGCAGCACGGCCTGTGGGAAGAGGCTGAGGCCGCGATTGGCAAGTGTGAAGCGCAGTTTCCCGACACTCCGGAACTGAGCGGTTTTCGTGAACAGTTGCAGGCGAGGGGCCGGAAGGCCGAAGCTAAACCGCAGCCGCCCGCGCCCGCTCCCGTGCCGGTTGCTCCTGCTGCCAGCCAGGGCGCGCTGAGCGATATGGTTTCTGATTTGGAGTCGGCGCTGGGAGATGACTTCGGAGTAGCACCCCCTGCGCCGGAGAGCGCTCCTGAGCCGGTGCGCATGGCAGCGGCCGCGGCTGCGAGCGGGGGGCACTCGTCTCCTGCAAGTGCTTCGGCGGGATTTGCCAGCGCGGCGGCAGCAGCGCCAGCCCTCAGCGCCCAGCCTGCCCAGGCCAATTCGGAACTGGCGGAAATTTTCACCGAATTCAAGGAAGGGCTGGAGGAAACCGGGGGGGACAGCCAGTCGGAAGATCTGGAAACTCACTACAACCTGGGCGTAGCTTTCAAGGAAATGGGCCTGCTCGACGAATCGATCGGCGAGTTGCAAAAGGTGTGTCAGGCCATTGAACGCGGACAACATTTCACGCAGGTAGTGCAGGCCTTTACCTGGCTGGCACACGCTTTCCTGGAAAAAGGCGTGCCCCAGGCGGCAATCCGCTGGTATGAAAAGGCTCTAAAGCTTCCCACCATTGATGAGGACACGCGCATCGCTTTGCATTACGAATTGGCGGCCGCCTATGAAGCCTGCAACAACAAATCGGCGGCTCTGACCCATTTCCTCGAGGTCTACGGCGCAAATATTGACTATCGCGATGTGGCCGAGCGCATCAAAGCCCTGAAGTCGTAAAATCAACAGATACAATATAGGGCGTGCAGGGAGGCGCAGGGGTGAGTTTATTTTCGCGCCGCATGCCACTGAGGAGAGCGGCGTGGAATCGAATCCGGACCTGGCCCGGCAAGAGTGGGGACGTCTGGCCAATGAAATCGGACAACCCGAGGGGGAAGGGCCGAAAACCCCGGTCTTGTCGGAACAGGAGACGGCGGCGCCGGACCGCTCGTCGAGGGGCCGAGGACAGCTTTGGGCCCGGCGATTGGGCCTGCTGGTTTTTGTGCTCCTCTGCCTGGAATTGGGCATTGTGCTGGTAGTGCTGCCCTGGACGCGGATCTGGATCGACAATAATCTGCTGCTGAATTACCCGACCTTGCGCTTTTGGGCGGCTAACACGTTTGTGCGGGGCGCCTTTAGCGGGCTGGGCCTGATTGACGTCTGGTTAGGGATCTGGGAAGTGGTGCGCTATCGCGAAAAATAGCTGACCGCTTAGCCTGCACGTTCGCAGTGAACTCTTACAGTTGGTGGGCCACGCGGTTGCCGGGGTTCATGCCTTCGCTTACCAGGGGTCTGAGCCATCGCACCGGAATCTGTTGCGGGGGAATCGATTGAAAGGCAAATCAGACCATTCCAAGAGCATCAGCCAGGATAGCTTTCTCGCCAACGAGCCCACTCTGTATCCGGCGCCGTTAGCCTACGAGAACAAGCGGTTCCTCAACAGCCCCGACGGCAGGATCCTGCGCATCCTTTCGGAGTACGCCGAGCCGCTGGCACGGTTTCGGCGAGAGCAGATCCAGGACACAGTGGTATTTTTCGGCTCGGCGCGTTTCCACAGTTTGTCCGACGCCCGCCATTCGCTGACTGTACTGGAAAAGCCCGGTTCGCGGCAGGCCGCGCCCCCGGAAGAGCAGATGAAGCTGAAGCGGGCCCGCGCCGCGGTGGAAATGGCTCGTTACTACGAGGACGCCCGGCAGCTCTCGCATCTGCTTACCCAGTGGTCACTGCAAATTCCGGCTAAACGCCAGCGCTTCGTGGTCACGACCGGCGGCGGGCCGGGCATTATGGAAGCGGCCAACCAGGGTGCCCGGGAGGCGGGAGGCAAAACCATCGGCCTGAATATTCGGCTTCCCTATGAGCAGATGCCCAACCGTTATATCAGCCCGGAGCTGAACTTCGAGTTTCACTACTTCTTCATGCGTAAGTACTGGTTCGCCTATCTGGCCAAGGCCCTGGTGATTTTTCCCGGCGGTTTCGGCACGCTGGATGAACTTTTCGAAATTCTGACCCTGGCGCAAACCGAGAAGCTGGCCAAGAAGATTCTGGTCGTCATTTATGGCACGGATTACTGGCGGCGAATCATCAACTTCGATGCCATGGTGGATGCGGGCACCATTTCGCCCGAAGATGTAGATCTATTTCGCATCGTGAACTCGCCACAGGAAGGATTTGAGTTTCTGCGCGACGGATTGACCAAGTACCACCTGGGGACCCCTCCGCGGGAGGCGGTGCCGGAAATCGCCAAGACCCGGCCTTAGAAAAACTGTTGGCCTGACGGCCCTAGGCCGCAAGGTCCCGTTTGTGTTCTGCCGCTTCCGCCTGTGCCTGGCGGATTTCTACTTCTTTCTGCTCCTTGCTGATCTCAACCCGTTCCTTCTTCAGATCCAGCCGCAGGTGCCCATAGAGACTCATGTACTGGTTGGCGATCCAGACCAGGGCGAAGCCGCCGATGATGTAACCGCGCCAGTCCTGATAGAGCAGCTTGTAGCGGGTGATACCGACAAAGAACGCGGCCACGTAATGGCTGAAGCAGTACTCGCAGGTGAAGAGGAAGAAGAACTTGCGGCGCCACCACGCGCCGCCTGTGCGGCTCTGCTCCTCGCAGAAGTTATGCACTTCCCGGAAGACTTCTTCGTGCGTAACCGTCCAGGCAATGCAGGCGACCGGAATCGCCAGCACGAATAGCCAGACTACCTGCGCTCCCAAGGTCATCACTAATTCGATGCGATGTGGCCGGGAGAGTCTGTCACTACGCGCTGCGCGACCGTCCCGCTGCGGATTTTAGCGGTGGATCATCCTGGCGGCTTGTTGCAGCGTGGCTACCGCGTCCTGTGGCAACTGGCCGGTTGTATCGGGCGAGAGGTTGAGCAGCAGGTTGGCATTGCGGTCCATGCACTCACGATAATCCTGCGCGATGACTTCCGCCGGTTGCATCTTGAAGCCTGGCCGCCAGAACCAGCTGTGCATCGGCGGCATGGGTTTGTAGGGCGGCCCGGTCGGAATCCAGCTTTCAAAGGGCATGTAGTACTGCTTGCCTTCAAAGGTGATATGCGGATTGTGTCCCCCTGGCGGAGGCAGGCAATCTTCGCCGTTGATGACGTCGGTGGGCCAGCTGGCAGGCTCACAGATTCGGCCCTGGTTGCGCTTGCTTTGATAGAACGCCTGGTTCATCACGATGATGCAATTCGGGCTGTAGCTCTTGATCAGCCGGTAAAGCTCCCAGCGCTGGGCCGGGGAAAGTTTCCAGGTAATGTCGAGCAGCTGGTAAAAGGTATGGCGATAGCGAGAGTGCAACTCGGTCAGTTGCTGTTTAATGAGGGTGTAGTACTTATCCCCAACCGGCACATTCCAGTCGAATTTGCCTTCGTTGTGAGGATCGAGGATGCAGTAGTAAAAGCCGGGGCGAAGGCCATATTCGTGGCAAGCAGCCATGAAGGCCGCTACCACATCGGTTTGGTTGCCGCTGGCGGCCACATCATAGTCGTAGTTTTTCGAATCCCACAGGCAGAACCCCGACATGTGTTTGGCGGTGAGAACGGCGTAATGCGCGCCCAGATCGCGGGCCACGCGGATCCACTGGCGCACGTCCAGGTGGGTGGGTTTGTAAGTGGAAGCCGGCACCGATCCCGTCTCGTAATCGTTTCCGGTGAAGGTATTCATGCTGAAGTGGTAGGAAACGCCAAAGCGCAGGCGCTCATATTGCGCGAGCGCGGACGTGCGATGCGAGGCCGGGCCGGGTGTTTCGGCCGCGAATAAAGATCGGCGCGCAGCAGGTATCACCGCGGCAGCACCCGACGCTGCGAGAGTTTTCAGAAGATAACGCCAGTTGATCAGCATTTAGCAGTTAGCACTTAGCCCGGAACTGAATCACCTGACCGGCAATGACCATGACTGGCTAAATGCCAAGTGCTAATTGCTAAGTGCCGCACTTCTCACATACAGCTATTTGCCTTGTTCGACCACTCCAGCTGAACCGTGTAGTTGCCCAGTTTCTTGGTTTTCCAGGCGCAAATATCGCCGATTTCGCCGTTCGCATCGTCATACCAGCCCTGCCCGGGAACAGGATCGGTAATGGCCTCGCACAGTTCATGCGAGGAAGTCGTGGTGAGCGCATCGAAAACCGACATCCCTCCCATGCAGCCCTGGCAGTTGGGGTAGGGCATAACCGCATAGAATGTGTTCCCGCCAATGTCATTGTGATAGCCGCAAAAGGCTTGGCAGGAAGCGCTCCCGCCCTGCACCACCTTCACGCCCGGGGGAAAATACAGGAAATACAAGACGTTTGGTCCGGGCTCAGGAACCGACTTGCCGGCGATCTGCTGCTGCAAGAATTGCTGGATGGCGCTGTCGTGAACGGTGGAAGGCACAGCCGGCGTAGTCACCGTGATGGTTCCGGTGCGTTTGCCATGGCCGATAGTCTGGCCGGAAACGCTGTATTCGCCCATTTGATCCATTAAGGCACTGGTCAAAACGAAATCGAAAAACTGATTGATCTGCGGGATGGTCCCGCTTTGCGGGGCCTGTTGCCAGGCCGAGCCCCAGAAGACGACAAAAACTTCCGCCGCGCTGATCAGCGGTCCATTGCGATACGTCAGCTGCGGCCCGGCAGCCGCCGCGTGCACCGGCTTACGGACCTCATCCGGAACATGCAGGGGAACGATCTTGATGGAGTCGCCGTGCTGCAGGGAAGACTTATGGGCAGATTTCTGGCTGGGCATGAGTTCTCCTGACCTACCGGTATCCAGGCTGGGCTTCTGGGTATCATACCCGCAGGGCAAGGCAAAGGTCAGCTGAACAGCAAAAAGGGCGGCCGAAGCCGCCCTGATTTTTCAGACACCCGGGTTTAGAGAACCTGAACGTTCTCAGCTTGCCAGCCCTTTTGTCCCTTTACCACGTTGAACTGCACCTGCTGGCCTTCTTGCAGGCTGCGGAAACCGCTGGACTGGATAGCCGAGAAGTGCACGAACACGTCTTCGCCGTTCTGCCGGCTGATGAATCCGTAACCCTTGGCGTCGTTGAACCACTTAACCGTACCTTGTTCCATTGTGTTGCTTTTCTCTCTAATTGAATTTGCGCTGAATCAAGAAAGTACTAAAGGCAGGTAATGCTTCGGCAGGTTAGTGCTTCAGGCAGAACGCGTTTAGAGTGTTTCCGTTCAATCGCTAGTCATAGGATGCCCTGAAACGCTGCGGGATGCAAGCTTATTCGTTCGGCCCTAAGTTACCGGTTTTTATGTGTGATCTCGAAGGTAACCGCCTGCAGGGCGACGCCCTGCCTCTGCACCCGTGCCGCTTCCGCCGCCGAGACACCCCAGTTCTGCAGTAGCTGGGTTGACGGAGCGGCAATCACATGCCCGGTCACGCGCACAGAATCCCCCGCCGCAATGGGTGTAGGGTTCCCTTGCGGGTCGATCGGGTTGACCGAGGGCTGGAGCAGGACCATTACGCTCCGGGCGGCATCGCTGCCCACCCAAACGATGTCGTTCTGGGTGATGTCTTGGATGGTCACATTGGACAGGGTTGCCGGCTGGGAGATCAGAGCGCGCCCATTCCCAGACAGCAATTTGCTAAACGTATCGGGAGGCTGCGCATGTCGTTTCTGCGAATGGCTTTGCGCCGCCAGCCCGGAACAAAGCGATAGGACCAGCGCTACGGTGACCAGGTGGCAAGCACGACGCATGATTGTGGCCGTCAATTTTGGTTTCCTCTTAGTCAGAACCTAGCTGGGACGGTTTCGTTGCCATGCCCCGAACGCAAATCACCGGTCCTGGCGGAAAGTGTTCAGGTCCTGGAACAGCTCGGGCCAGTGTGGGAATCAGAGCATAGGCCGTCCATCCTTTCGCTCACGGTGGTCCGTCATACCCTGTAGACACGAAGGGGGGAGCAGGATGTCAGGGAAGATGCATGCGACAGTGGGATTTCTGGCCATCGCTATGTGGGCGATGGTGCCGGTGGCCATGGGACAGCAGCAACCTACGAAATGCAACTCGCGCCGGCAGGTGCATGCCAGGACGCGAGCCACCCAGCATTCCCGCAGATCACCAGCGTCCAGCCCTGGCACGAATGCCGGAGGCGCGGCAGCAAAAGCGACTCCGCAAAGCGGTACCCCGATTCTGGAAAACCCACAGCCCACGGGCACGCTGGACACTTTGCCCAATCAGACCCTGACTCCGGGAGCTACCACGGTGCCCAGCAACGCGGGAGGAATCGCTCCGGCCAGCAACGACGCGAGCTCGGGTGAGTACACACCATCCGAAGGGCGAACCGCGCCGACTACTCCGGGCGGCAACCCATCGAACACGCAGGGGGTGCCCACTTTCTCCTCCCCGGCGCAGCCCGCAAGCGCCAACCTGCCCCGAACCGTGAATCCTAGCGCCCAGGGGAATACGCCAGGCGCTCGCACCCGCAACCCACGGCGCAGCAAGCGGAACGGCCAAAACGAACAACCTAAGCCGCAGTGAAGATTGCGGACTGCGCCCAGCGGGCAAGAGATCATGCAAGCCACGATGCTGGGACCATAGCAGGCATCCTGCGGTAAAAAGCGAGAGCGGCGCTTCGCGCCGCTCTCGTATCGCCGGCAAGGAGGAGTCTGTTACCGCCGCGAACCGCCGGAGGAATGTGGAGCTGGGGCTGAGCTACGCCCGCCACCACCGCTGCTACCTCCCCGGTACCCGCCGCCGCTGCTGCCACGGTATCCGCCGCCACCGCCGTACTCGCGTGCCGGGGCTGCTCCCCGACCGCCATAGTTGCCGCCGGAATTGCCGCGATACACATCACGGCTGCCGTAGCCTCCGCCAGGAGCGCTGTAGCCGCCGCGGCCGGCATAAGCATCATTGCCCCGCCCGCCGGAATAAGCATCGGAACGCCGCGTCACGATAGGCTGGCGCAGGTCGAGAGGAGGCCGCCCGTAGCTATTGCCACCTCCCGACTGCCTCCACGAATCGCTGGAACCGGAATTGGCTGAGCGCGGGGAGAAGC
>Ga0070734_10005055_pt1 | contig 11972 bp, 12 predicted proteins | sample Coa_R1_8_FD_66444 | JGI IMG/M metagenome (GOLD analysis project Ga0070734, IMG submission 66444) | Surface soil microbial communities from Centralia Pennsylvania, which are recovering from an underground coalmine fire - Coalmine... | ecosystem: Environmental > Terrestrial > Soil > Unclassified ...
CGTTCCTCACACGGTACGGTTTCGTTTTGCGCCCTGTCGCGAATTACGGCCTCCCGCACTGTCTCCGGCTGACGATCGGCAGCGAAGACGCGAACCGCGGCGTAGCGCGCGCGCTTGCCGAATTCATGGGAACAACATGACACTCGATTCGCGGCCGCTGTTCGCCAAGGTGGCACTTGTCGGTATAGGCCTGATCGGATCCTCGCTGGCTTACGCGATGCGGCGCGCGGGCCTTGCCGCGCACATCGCGGGATACGCGCGACGGGCCGAAACGCTTGAGAAAGCGCGTGCCCTCGGCTTTGCCGATACGCTGCACGACACGCTCGCACCTGCGGTGCAGGAAGCCGATCTCGTGGTGCTCGCGACACCGGTCGGCACCTTTGGCGCGCTCGCGAAAGAGATGGCGCCAGCATTGAAGCGCGGCGCCATCCTGAGCGACGTCGGCTCGGTGAAGGGGGCTGTGATACGCGACGTCGGGCCGCATGTGCCCGAAAGTGTTCATTTCATTCCCGCGCATCCGATTGCCGGCACCGAGCAGTCCGGACCGGAAGCGGGCTTTGCGGAACTGTTCTATGGCCGCTGGTGCATTCTCACGCCGCTTCCGGGCGCCGATCCCAAAGCGGTGGCCGATCTGAAATCTCTGTGGCAGCGCTGCGGCAGCCAGGTCGAAATCATGGATCCGAAACACCACGATCTTGTTCTGGCCATCACCAGCCACCTGCCGCATCTCATTGCGTACAATATCGTGGGAACTGCCGCCGATCTGGAAACCGTGACGCAGGGCGAGGTCATCAAATATTCCGCTGGCGGGTTCCGCGATTTCACGCGCATCGCCGCTTCCGACCCGGTGATGTGGCGCGACGTGTTCCTCAACAACCGCGAGGCGGTGCTGGAAACCCTCGGCCGCTTTGCCGAAGATTTAAGCGCGCTACAACGGGCCATCCGCTGGGGCGACGGCGACATGCTGTTCAATCTGTTCACGCGCACGCGCGCCATCCGCCGTTCCATCATCGACGCCGGACAGGACATCGGCGAACCGAATTTCGGCCGCCCACGCAAGCGGTGAGGACTGCGAAACCGCGATCGAACCGCAAGGCGCAGAAGCGCCGAGACTGCAAGGCGCTTCACCAAAGAGACACAGAGATCACGGAGAAGATAAACCGCGCGTCCTTGGCGGGCTAATTTTTCTGTGTTCTCCGTGTCTCTGCGGTTTCCTGTTCGCGTCTTTGCGCCTTGGCGCTTCAATCAACTGCCCGCGGATTCACTGATCGGAATTCGGCCGTTAACTGCGCGACGCGATCGCGTGCCTGCTTCGATCGTCTTTGTCGTCCCGCCGGATTTCGTAATCGGCGAAACCGGAACCAACCAGCATGCGGTAAGCGGCGCGATCGACCGCTTCGTCGTTCTCGTGGTGTGTTTTGTGAATCAGCGCGAGTTCGCCGTCGTCGTTCATATAACGAATTTCGTAGTCGGGCATTTTTTTCGTCCCCGGTGCTTGTCGGCACCCCTCGCTTGGCGGACGCAGAAAAAATAGTAACGCCCGGTGATCAAATTAGGGCGCGCAACGGAATGGAATTGTCGCAGCGTGTATTACAAACGCAACGTGCGACGATCTCAAAAAAGAGAATCGATGCTGCCCGCAGAACGCGAAACTCCCCGCGCAAATACGATTGTGGCGCCATTGTGGATATCCAACGTTAACGGGAGCGGCGATTGGGCTTCTTGTGGAGCGACGCGAGCCGTTTCCTGAAGCGCCGCTGTGAAAGGGATTTCAACCAGGCGCGTTGGCTCCCATTGCTGTGCATCCGAAAGCTGCATTTTCACTTTGCCGCTGAGACGGTTGGCCGCGTCGATGGCAAGAGCGCCGCTTGCCGTCAAATGTGAAGCGCCCCACTCGATGTCGACGTCGTCAAGCCGCATTACGCCATCCTTGCTGCGCCAATCGCCCAGCGCGTGACGCCATGCATCGTGTCCTGAAAGGAGCGGCGACAAAGGCGCTGCCGGTATCATTCGTCCCGCTATGGTGAGGAGCGGCAACACCGCGGCACGCGCCAATGGAGTGCGGATATCGTCGGCGCGGATGACGAAATCAAGGGCATTCCGGTCAGGCGCGGCGCGGAGGTGGAACTGCGCGCGGCCGGCGATGAGCGACGACGATTGCAGCGCAGTGAGGTCAAGATCGAAGCGTACGAGCCGACCATCATTCTCGATCGCGCTTGCGTGCAGCGAACCCGGAACAAAATCGAAGCGATGCGTCCCGCCCACGGCGTCAGTCCAGGTCAGGGTCTGCAATCCCGCGGCTTCCATGACCTGCTGATCCCGCCCGTAAGTCAACGCGTGAATGGCGAAGTGCTCGCTCGCGAGCGAAAAGGAGCCGCGTGTCGATTGTACAGAAATAACGTTCTTGTCGAAGATTGCGTCGAGATTGAAAGGGAAACCGCCGATTTCTTCGGACGCGAAGTGCAGGGTCACGCCGGGCGCGATTTCGTGACCGTTGTTCGCCGCGAGAAGCCGTGCCTGCCAGTCGTTGGCAAGCTCCCGCCAGCGGATCATGGCGATCGCCGCGATGATCAGAAGAACGACAAACGGAGCGTAGAGAAACAGCCGGTTCGAATAGCGAAAATCTATCGGGGTCAGAGTCGAATTTCCTTCTCGATCGGCACAGCGTAATTCGACTCTGACCCAATATAACTCAAGCGCAGCGCGAGTAGCCGCAGGCGATGCAGTTGTCGCAGTTTTCCTGGCGGATGAGGGCCGGGCTGCCGCAGCGCGGGCAGGCGCGCCCGCGGATTTCGCCCGCGGCGATGGCAGCCGCCATGGGCGCCTGATCGGCAGGAATCTCTCTTGGCGGCATGAAGCCGGTAGCGACGAGATGGCGTTCGATGATGTCGCCGATGGCCGCGAGCAGCGACGGCACATATTGCCCGCCCATCCACTGGCCGCCGCGCGGATCGAACACCGCCTTCAATTCGTGCACGACAAAGGAGACATCGCCGCCGCGGCGGAATACGGCGCTGATCATGCGGGTGAGCGCCAGGGTCCAGGCGTAAGCCTCCATGTTTTTGGAGTTAATGAAAACTTCGAAGGGACGCCGGCGCCCGTCGGCCTCGAGGTCGTTAATGGTGATGTAGAAGGCGTGATCGGAATCCGGCCATTTTATTTTGTACGTCTGTCCGAGCAGGACCTCCGGCCGGTCGAGCGGCTTCGTCATATAGACGACGCCGTCGGATTCCGCGAAGGCGCGTCCGGCGGCCGGAACCGGAAGCGGCAGTTCGGGCTCCTGGGACAGGGTATCGTGCCCCATGACCTGCGTGTGTGTGTCGTGGTCGCTGCGTCGGGACACGATATCCTGTCTCGGTGACGAAGAAGCGTCGAGCACCGCCCCGCGCACGTCGTTCGGACGGTAGGTGGTGCAGCCTTTGCATCCGGATTCGTACGCCTTGAGGTAAACGTGCTGGAACTCCCCGAACGAAATCCAGGGCGGCAGGTTGATGGTTTTCGAGATCGAACTGTCGATGTGTTTCTGCGCCGTCGCCTGCACCGCAAGGTGATCGTCGGGTGACAGAGTCTGTGCCGTCACGAAATAGTCCGGCAGCGCCGCCTCGTCACCAAACATCGCTCTGTACGTGCGCCACGCGACATCGGACACGATTTCTTCGTGTTGTGTCCCGTCCGGCATCAGCACCTTGCGCGTGTAGGACCAGGAGAATACGGGTTCGACGCCGCTCGAGACATTGTCGGCGAACAGCGAGATTGTTCCGGTCGGGGCAATCGAGGTGAGGAGCGCGTTGCGAATGCCGTGTGCGGCGATCCCGTCGCGGATGTCCTGCGGCAGCGCCGCCACGTTCGGCGCAGCCAGATAGGCGTCGCGGTCGAACAGCGGAAAGGGGCGCTTTTCGCCGGCAATTTCCACCGAGGCACGATAGGCCGCCTGCGACAGCAGGGAAAGCCAGCGGTCGATGAGGACAAGACTCTCCGGGCTGCCATATCGCGCGCGGCAGAAGATCAATGCGTCCGCAAGTCCGGTGACGCCCAGACCGATGCGCCGCTTCGCCTGCGCTTCCGCGTGTTGCTCGGGAAGCGGAAAGCGCGAGACATCGATCACATTGTCGAGAAAGCGCACCGCAGTTCGCGCGAGCCGCGCAAGCTCGCCTTCGTCGAGCTGCGCTTCGTCGGTAAACGGGGCGCGCACCAGCTTTGCGAGGTTGATCGAGCCGAGCAGGCAGGCGCCATAAGGCGGAAGGGGCTGCTCGCCGCAGGGGTTGGTCGCACGAATGGTCTCGCAATAGCGAAGATTGTTCTGGCGATTGATGCGGTCGATGAAGATGACGCCGGGTTCCGCACAGTCGTACGTCGCGCGCATGATGCGGTCCCACAGCGAACGCGCGGACAGCGAGCGATAGACCTTGCCGCCGAAGCGAAGCTGCCATTCGCGGTCGTTCGCAACCGCGTCCATGAACGCGTCGCTCGCGAGCACGGAAAGATTGAACATCGCGAGGTGGCCCGGCGTGCGCTTCGCATCGATGAAAAGCTCGATGTCGGGATGGTCACAGGACAGCGTCGCCATCATCGCGCCGCGGCGCGAGCCCGCCGACATGATGGTGCGGCACATCGCGTCCCACACGCCCATGAACGATACCGGTCCCGAGGCATCGGCGCCGACGCCGGTAACCGGCGCGCCTTTGGGCCGCAGACTCGAGAAATCGTAACCGATGCCGCCGCCCTGCTGCATTGTCAGTGCGGCTTCGCGCAGATGCGCAAAAATGCCACCCATGTCGTCGGGAATGGTGCCCATGACAAAGCAGTTGAAGAGGGTGACGTTGCGCCCTGTCCCGGCTCCCGCGAGCACCCGTCCGGCGGGAAGGAAGCGGTGGTCCGCGAGCGCCTCTGAAAACGCGGTCGTCCAGATCCGCCGATGTTCGGGCCTCTCTGCTTCCGCCGCCGCGGCCGCCAAGCGCTGCCAGGTGTCGGAAACGTCGCGGTCGATGGGCGTGCCGTCCGGCGCCTTGAAACGGTACTTCATGTCCCAGATGCGGCTGGAAATATCGGTCATCTCGCGCGCTCTTGTTCCTAAAATGTTCTAATACACGAAGGCGAGGGTGGCAAGGCAGCGCGGAACTTTGGTTATTGCTGCCTTTCCAAAAGCGCCTGTCCTTCGCCCACCAATTCCGCGGTTGCGCTTTCGATGCGTTCCTCGAGTGTGTGCATGAAATCCTGACGCTTTAGCCCGCGCGCGATCGGCGGAAGAAAATGCAGGACGATCCGGCCGCGCTTCTTGATGAATCCCGCCGGCCCTGTCCAGAACAGACCCGAGTTATGCGCTACCGGAACGCAGGCAACATCGAGGTGGTGATAGAGGGCGGCGATGCCGGGTTTGTACGCCGGCGGTGCGCCGGGCTTCCGCCGTGTGCCCTCCGGAAACACGATGATGCTGAGACGCGCCGACAGCGCGCGGGCGGCTGCTCTTGTCATGCTGCGCAGCGCAGCACCGGCCGCCGAGCGATCAATCGCGATCATTCCCACCCGCTTGGCGTACCAGCCGTAAAACGGCACGCGCATCAACTCGCGTTTGAGCACGAAGACCGGATCGCCCAGCACGTAGAACAACGCCACCGTGTCCCACATGCTCATATGCTTGGAGGCGATGAGGCTGCCGGGCGGGGGAAGGAGCCCGCGGATTTCGTAGTCGAGCCGCGCAATTCTTTTCAGACCCCACAGTACGCCGGCGCACCAGCTTCGCGCCGCAAGCACCGCCGCCCGCCGGGGCATGATGAGAGCGGGCAGAAACACGATGTGTACGACAACGCTGAGAATGATGAACCAGAGGAAGAAAACCAGCGACCTCAGCCAGGTCATAAGCCGGACGTGCGGGTTTGGGCGGTATTGTCCTTCCAGTGGCCGGGATAGACGGCGGTGAGCGCCACGCTGCCCAGGTATTTCGCATATTCGTATTGAAGGGTTTTCACCGTCGCCGGGTCGAGCCACCAGCGGCGCGCTGCGACGATTTCAGGGACAGGATAGGGCACCAGCCGGACGCCCGGCATCGCCGCGGAAAATTCCGTGAGGCTCCGCGGCATGTGGTAATTCGCTGTCACCACCACGACGCTCTGAAAATGATGTGCCCTGACCCAGCGCGCCGTCTCCATGGCATTGCCGTGCGTGTTGGTCGCGGCGAAGCCGAGATCGGCGCAGCAATCGAAACGGCGCCCACCATGCAGCATCGGCTGCAACCGGCCTTTGGTCATGTTGGCGTGAACCCCGGTGATGAGAAGACGCTTGCCCACGCCATGCTCGAAAAGCGCCACCGCAGTATCGAGTCGGTCTTCGCCGCCCGTGAGCGCCACGACCGCGTCGGCGCGCACCGCCGCCGGCGTCCCTCCTGGAAGTTCCGCCACGAACACCGCGAAGCCGATCAGATAGGCGACGAGAACGCCCAGAAGGACGCGCCAAAGCATGCGTTCGAACGCCGAACCGTGCGATCCCTCCACCGGCCCTCCGATTCCGCCCCCGGATTTGACCCGAGTCTAGCGCGTTGCGGGCCGCTTCAATAGTTGCGATTGAGCACAGCCAGCACCGACAGCCGCGTGGTGGCGAGCGCAATCAGCCCCGCCGCCAGCGGAACCAGCAGAAGCCAGACCAGCTGCGACGGCGCAAGCGTCAGGGGCGGCAAGAGCGGCACCGGCTCAAATCCGGACTGTTCAAGGCGCCCGGCAGTGACGAGCAATAGGCCGGCGAAAGTTGCGCCGACGAAGGCCGCCACGATGGCCGAACTGAAATAATGCCATTCGAAGGTGCGGGCGATGAAGCTGCCGCGTGCGCCCATCAGGTGGAGCAGCGATACGATCTCCCGGTGCGCCGCGAGGCTCGCGCGCGTGGCGAAGGTGACGGCTGCGGCGGTTGCGAGCGCGATCAGGCCCATGATGCCCCAGGCCGACCACATGACTCCGTCGGCAAGGCGTTTGAGGCGCTCGAGCCAGCGGGCGTGATCGTCGAGAATCGAATCGGGTGCGCCGGATTTCAGCCGTGCCTGCAAAGCGGCCATGTCGATGGCGGTGCCCGGCTCCAGCCTGGCATCGATCAGCCGCGGCAACGGAAGGTCCTTGATCGTCGAGGCCGACCCCAGCCACGGCGCAACCAGCGCGCGCGCCTCGGCGTCGCTCACCACCTGCACTTGGACGATTCCGGCGGTGCTGTGCAAAATGGACAGCGCGGCATCGGTTTCCTTCGACAACGTATCATGCGGCTTCGGACCCGAAGGCGGAAGGATCTGTACAGTGATGCTTTCGGCCATGCCGGCGCGCCAGCTTTCGGCGGTGAGTTCGGCGACCAGCGAAGCGCCGAGAGCCAGCGAAGCGAGGAACGCCATCACCGCGATCACAAGATCGAGCGGTGCGGCGCCTTCCCAGCGCGGCATGATCTGGCCGGGCTGCCTCATGCGCGCTGCATCCGGAGCTCAATCAGCCGGCCGTCGACGAGGCGGATCTCGCGCGCCTGGGTGCGCTCGATCAGGGAGCGATCGTGGGTCGCGATCAGCACCGTCGTGCCGAGCCGGTTGAGCTCGGCGAATAATCGTACGAGCCGCTGCGCAATATCGGGATCGACGTTGCCGGTGGGTTCGTCGGCGAGCAGAAGATCGGGACGTGCTATCACCGCGCGCGCAATCGCCACGCGCTGCTGCTCGCCGCCCGACAATGTCGGCGGCCGCGCGTGCAGCTTCTCGCCGAGGCCGACCCAGCCCAGCAGTTCCTCCACGTCGTGCTTGTAGTCGCCCGTGCTGCGGCCGGCCACGCGCAGCGGCAAGGCGACATTGTCGAAAGCCGACAGATGGTCGAGCAGGCGAAAATCCTGGAATACCACGCCCATGCGCCGGCGCAGCGCCGGAAACGCGGTGCGCCGCGTGGTTGCGAGATCGTGCCCGAACAGCGTGATCAACCCGCGGGTCGGCGGTTCGGCGAGATACATGAGGCGAAGGAGCGTGCTTTTCCCCGCGCCCGAGGCGCCGGTCAGGAAGGTGAAGGAGCCCGAGTCGAGACGGAACGTCACGTCGCGCAGGATTTCCGGTCCCGCGCCGTAACGCATTCCGACGTTCTCGAAGGTCAGCATCTCCGCGCCGTTCCGAATCCGCGACCAAAGACGTTTAGGCGAAGCACGGTTCTTGCGGCAATGAGACGGTTGCGTCATTTTCGGACAACAGGCACCCCATGATCATCATCTGTCCGCAGTGCGAAACCCGTTTCACGGCCGATGCGGCCAGCTTTCCCGCATCCGGCCGCAAGGTGCGCTGCTCCAAATGCGCACATGTGTGGACCCAGACGCCGCCCGAACCGGAACGCATTCTGGCGCCAGAGCCGGCACCGGCCGGCAGCGCCGCGGAACCCGCGGCGGCGGCCGCCCCCGCGTTTTTGGCACCGCGCGCGGCCGCAATCCCGCCAGCCTATGCGCCGCGGCGATCGTGGGCGGAAAGGATCGGGCTCATCGCCGGGTGGACGGGGCTGGTGGCCATGCTCGTCCTCATCGGCTGGATGGGCCTTCGATTTCACCAGCAGATCGAAGCGCTGTGGCCGCAATCCTCCGCGCTTTACGCCACCTTCGGCGTGAAGGTGAATTCCGGCGGCATCGAGATCAACGACGTGAGCTACCGGCACGACACCGAGAACGGACGCGCGGTTCTCGAAGTCGCGGGCAAGCTCGTGAATGTCTCGTCGCGCGAACTCGCCGTGCCGCGCGTGCGCGTGACACTCACCGACGACGAGCAGCGCGAATTGTACCACTGGATTTACAGCCCGCCGCAGAAGACGCTCGGTGTCGGCCAGAGCATCGGCTTTTCGACCCGCCTCACCGGCCCGCCGCCGGCGGCACGGCATTTCCAGCTTCATTTCGCGAGTCAGGATTGAACGGCGGCAAACCGCCCGCCATTCTTATTTCCGAAACCGAGATAGGCGTGCGCGTGGCCGAAATGGCCGCTGCGATCGCGCGGCTCGACGATCCGCCGGATCTGGCCATCCCGATTCTGGTGGGAGGATTCGTCTTCGCCGCCGATCTCCTGCGCGCGCTTCATGCCCATGGTCTGTCGCTTGCCGTCGAGTTCCTGCGGCTCCGCAGCTATGCGAGCGCGCGCGCACCGCGAGACGAAATGGCGGTGCTGCTGGTGCCGGGCGAAGCCGTTGCGGGGCGTCACGTGCTGCTGATCGACGGCGTTCTCGATCATGGACGTACGCTCGAAACAGCGCGGAAGATCGTGTTTGCGGCCGGCGCCCGCGCGGCGACCACAGCCGTGGTGATCGACAAGAGGCGAAGCGACGCCGGCGCTGCAGCCGATTTCGCGGCCTTCACCGGCATCGACCGCTTCGTCGTCGGCTATGGCATGGATGACGGCGGCCGGTACCGCGCGCTTCCGTACATCGCGACTGTGGATTGAACGAGCACGAATCGCGGGGAATCGCCCTCCAGGCACTCCCTGGGCACACGGGACGGCGTAAGGCCTTTATTTGATCGGACGCGCGGGTCGCGCCGGCCACCGATTCTCTGTCCGCAGCCGTCCCGGGGGATCGGGACTTCCAGAATTTGGCCCTTGCCAGCATGCGGGAAACCGGCTGAAACATCCAATGTGCCCGCTGGGCGCACCGACGGAGCTGTGGCCGAGAGGCTGAAGGCGGCGGTTTGCTAAACCGTTATACGGCTTAAACCCGTATCGAGGGTTCGAATCCCTCCGGCTCCGCCAGCTTAAAAAGGTCCATTCCGAACACGGGGGTATGCGGCTTAAGCCCGAGATGAACGGCGACCGGATCACGGTTGATCCATATGAAACAAATCCTCCCGCTTCGGTCCGTTTGACTTGAGGCCAGAATTCCGCCTTTTAGCCGCCAGCGGACTTTCGGCGGCCGTGGGCGCCTCGTGTCGCGCGGAAGTCTGGGATAAAAGCCATGGCGCCGGATCTTGGGGACGCGCTGGTCCCGCTCAACTGGGCTGATGCCCAAATTGCAGTTTTTCGCGAGCGGCTTGGCGCCTGGCAGCGCACTCGGCCCTATGAATTGGTCATGGAGCGCAATCCAAACGCCCCGGAAATCCAGTTCCTGGCGGCGTACCAAAAGAAGCCGATCGATCCGCTGCTCGTCGGCGATACCCGCGCCATCATCAATTCCATCGGCGCGGCGCTCGACATTCTCTGGATGCTGATTTTGAGGCGCCACGACGTCGAGCCGGGCCGCGATTCCTCCTTTCCGGTCAAACGGAGTGTGGCCGACTTCGAGGCGGCGGCCGATGTGCTGAAACGAAAATACGGGTGCACCGACGAGGAGCTCGCCGCCGTCAAGCGAAGCAAAGCGTACAAGGGAGGAGACGATTTCCTGTACCCGCTGCATCAGCTCGACAGCCAACCCTGGCACTATCGGCTCTTACTCACAAAGCCCACGGTCGATGCCGGCTTGATCGGCAGGACGGAAGGAGCCTTTCTTTATCCCACGCCGCTCACGGGACAGCACAAATCCATCCTGGCGGGAATTCCAAGCCGCGCGCGCTTCCGTCCCACGTACAGCAATGTGGCGCTTGCGAGCGAGGTGTTCCTCGACGAGCCGGCTTTTCTCAAACCGGACATGCCGGCAGCCCTCGTGCTGGACCGCGCTTCCCGCACCGTGCGCGCCATCGTCGAGAAATTCCCCTGAGCGCTCCCTGTTGAAGAAGCAAAGGCAGGCTTTGCCGCTTTTCCGCGGGACTCGGGGACCTATGCTCAACCGGCGACGCGTCGCGCTTCAGAGATACTCGCCATAGGCTTCGAAGTCGGCGCGGTAAATGGTCTCGATGCGTTTTCGTGCTTCCGGCACAAGCAGCGACTCGTATTTGGGAAACGGTGTATTCTCCGGCGGAGAGCCGCGGGCGATCACCGCGTTGTACGCATCGGCCACTGCCTGATCGGGCACAGGGTGACGGGATTTCTCGAAGGCATGGAACCAGCCGAGCGACGCGAAGTTGGTGCGCGGCCACCGCATTCGCTGCTCCAGGTGGTTCAACTCCGAAAAAAGCTCCTGTCGCGATACGTTGATGGTCACATCGGGTTCGCGCTCGTGTTCGAAGGGGTGAAATTGCGGACGGAAATGCGTGTCCGCCACCGTCATGTCGAGGCTCTCCACCAGCGACAGAAACTGCTCGAAAGAAATACCTCTGCCGAAATCCAGACCAAAACGGGCGGCATCCCGGTCGGCGTAATCTCCGGCAAAAGCCTCGCGGAAAATGCTGGCGGTCCGGATGTACGGATCGCGGATGATCCTTATGACGATAAAACCCGAGCTGTCGCAATCCCGGCTGTCGAAATATCGCTGCGAGCGCCGGAACACCTCCATGCGGTGCCTGTGCGGAGAACCATATTCCTCAACCTCGTCCAGAAAGTCGCAGACGCTCGCGAACCAGACATACACGGCCGTACAGGCGGATTTCGGCGACCAGACGACGATCAGCCTTCTTTCCTGGTCCACCAGTGGCGGCGGCGGCCACGCCAGCAGCGGCAGGCGCGGCGGTCTGGCGAACACGTTTCGCGGTGCCGGGCTCAACATCGGTTCAGGATATCAAAATACGCTGCGCCGTCATCGGCCCGCGCCCGCGCGAACCGGGGGCATCCGCCGGTCGAAAATAATAATTTTCCTCGTCCAGCCGTTTGCGCTATCTCGGGTGCAGCGCGCTCCCATTCGGTTCGCGCCGAAGCGAACACCATCCTATGACGGCTGAAATCGGGCTCTTTGCCCTTATTCTCGCGTTGCTGCTAGCGCTCGTGCAGGTGGGTGCGTCGCTCTATGGCGCGCGCCGATGCGATCCGGCGCTGATGTCGCTCGGCCGCGGCGCCGCGGGTCTTCAGCTTCTTTTTGTCGGCACGGCCTTTGCCGCGCTCGCCACCGCCTATCTGCAGAACGATTTCTCCATTGTGCTGGTGGCCGAGCACAGCAACGCGGCCCAGCCGGCGCTGTACCGTTTCGGTGCCACAT
>Ga0070734_10005056_pt1 | contig 11969 bp, 7 predicted proteins | sample Coa_R1_8_FD_66444 | JGI IMG/M metagenome (GOLD analysis project Ga0070734, IMG submission 66444) | Surface soil microbial communities from Centralia Pennsylvania, which are recovering from an underground coalmine fire - Coalmine... | ecosystem: Environmental > Terrestrial > Soil > Unclassified ...
CTATGGCGACTGGCTTTTCTTTGAAACCTACGACAATCACCTTGTGTCGCTCGACATCAAAACCGGCAAGGAGCGCTGGAACAAAGAGCTGGCGGACGTCAAGCGCGACTATTTTTCCTCGGTGTCGCCGCTGGTGATTAAGAACCACGTGATCGTCGGCGTCGGCGGCGATTTTCTGGACGTCCCCAATTTCGCCGAAGCGCGCGATCCGGAAACCGGCGAGGTGCAATGGCATTTCTGGACGACGGCGCACGAGGGCGATCCCGGCTTCAAGACCTGGCCCAACAAGAATGCCGTCGAGCACGGCGGCGCGGGCGTCTGGTACCCGTCTACGTACGACCCCGAATTGAATCTGCTGTATATTCCAACAGGCAACGCGAACCCCGTGATGGCCGGCCAGAGCCGCGAGGGAGATAACCTGTACACGGCATCGGTCGTCGCGTTGAATCCGGATACCGGAAAGATGGCCTGGTATTTCCAGTATTCGCCGCACGACACACACGACTGGGATGCCGCCCAGACGCCGATTCTGCTGGACGCCGTCATTGAGGGCAAGCCCCGCAAACTTTTGGCGCAGGCGCATCGTTCGGGGCTGTTCTTCCTGCTCGACCGAACGAACGGCAAGAACATCCTGACCGCTCCCTTTGTCGAGGGCCTGAACTGGTACAAAGGAATTGCTCCGAACGGCCAACCCATTCGCGATCCGATGAAAGAGCCGCAAGTGGCCGGCGCGCTCACGTCGCCGAATTCGAACGGATCAACAGGGTGGCCCAACCCGGCCTATAACCCGGACACGGGCCTGTTTTATGTCGGAACTTCGCAGTCTTACACCATCTTCTACAAGACAGATACCGACCCGCAGCCGGAAGGATACTCGGGCGCCGAACGCGGCGGCGGCGTAATAAAGAACGAGCTTCGTGCCATCGACGTTAAGACCGGAAAAATCGCCTGGAAGCACGCCCTGAATATCGGCGCTCAGAGTCTTCTCACAACCGCCGGCAATCTGGTATTCGGCAGCGACGGTTCGGGAGACTTCGTGGCCTTCGATGCGCGCAACGGCGAGCCGCTTTGGCACGCCGGCCTCGTCAGCAACCCGAGCAACGCGCCCATCACTTACACGCTGGACGGACACCAGTACGTCCTCGTAGCCGGAGGCGAAAACCTCTACGCGTTTCGCCTGCAGTGAGTACACTCATGAAACGAAACAAAATCATTCCAGCTATTTTGATCGCGGCCGCAATCGCCTTGCCTCAGGGGATCCACGCGGCGGACCGCATGCGGGTCATGCTGCTCGACGGGGAAAGCGCCGGCACTTATCACGCCTGGCGGGAAACTACGCCGGTCCTGAAAAAGGAGCTCGAGGAAACCGGCCTCTTCGACGTCGAGGTCGTGACCGCGCCGGGTCCGGGCGCCGATTTCAGTGCCTTCCAACCCGACTTCGCCAAGTACCGCGTGGTGGTCCTGAATTACGACGCGCCGGACGAACGCTGGCCCGACTCGCTGAAGGCTTCTTTTGAGTCATACATCCGCGGAGGCGGCGGCTTGGTAAGCGTGCATGCTGCCGACAACGCGTTCCCCGGTTGGCGCGCCTTCAACCAGATGATCGGAATCGGCGGATGGCGGGGACGAAATGAGAAGTCCGGCCCCTTCTGGTATTTTCAGGATGGCCGCCTGGTATCGGACGACAAACCCGGGGCCGCCGGCAGCCACGGGAACCGCGTGCCCTTCGCGGTTTCGATTCAGGATTACAACCATCCCATCACCAAGGGACTGCCGCGTGTATGGATGCACCAGGGCGACGAGCTTTATAACAGCTTGCGCGGGCCGGGTGAAAACATGACGGTGCTGGCAACGGCGCACTCCGATCCTGAGAACCACGGCAGCGGTCATGACGAGCCGGTCCTCATGGTGCTCAGCTACGGTAAGGGCAGAATCTTTCACACGGCCCTCGGTCACGATGTCAACGCGCTGAGTTGCATCGGGTTTATCGTCACGCTGCAGCGCGGCACGGAGTGGGCCGCGACGGGCAAGGTGACGCAACCGATCCCCTCGCCGTTTCCCGGCGCCAATGCGGTCGCCTACCGGACGGACATCGCCGCGATGGATCCCAACTACAAATTCGGCCTGAACGCCTTGAGCAATCCGCCGGGAGCCGGTCGCGGCCGTGGACCGGCTCCCGCCCCCGGAGGCGCGGGCCGGGGTGGACCCGGAGCGCCGCAAAACTAATTTGGAGTGAAGCGACATTTAAACCAATCGGAGCCTCTATGAAACTCACGTTCGTTTTCACCGCACTCTGCTGCGGCATCTGCCTGGGACAGCCGGCCGATACCTGCAAGCCATCCTCGCTCAATATCCCCGAGGCGAAATATCCTTGCGTTTATCCGGACCACCGCGTACTATTCCGCGTCCAAGCTCCGGAAGCCCAGAAAGTGTCGGTCCGGGTCGGTGGACAAGGATTCGATATGACGAAGGGCCCGGACAACGTGTGGAGCGCAACCTCGACGCCGCTGGTGGTGGGCTTCCACTATTACACGCTGCACATTGATAGCGCCGTCGTCGCCGATCCTTCGACCCTGACCTTTTTCGGAAGCGGATGGTGGAACAGCGGAATTGAGATCCCCGAGCCCGCGCCAGACGGAGACTACTATTCGGTCAAGGATGTGCCGCATGGCCACGTAAACCAGCAACGGTATTATTCGAAGGTCACCGGCCAGTGGCGGCGCAACTTCGTCTACACCCCGCCCGATTATGAGACCAACGTCAAGGGGCGGTATCCGGTGCTTTACCTCCTTCATGGATGGGGCGAAGACGAAACAGGCTGGTACAGGCAGGGGCACGTCGACGCCATCATGGATAACCTGATCGCGGCCGGCAAGGCCAAGCCGATGATTATCGTGATGGACAACCTGAACGCGGTGAAGCCCGGCGAAAGCGCGACCATTTATGCGGCTCGCGGGATGGTTCCTTCGCCCGCTCCTGCGCCGGCTCCCCCTGCGGACGCCGCCGCGCCGGGACGTGGTCCTGCCGCGGGCCCTGGCCGAGGCGGTCTCGCCCGGCCGACGTTCACGGAAATGATGATCGCCGATCTCATCCCGGCTGTGGAGCGAACCTACCGTGTGCTCCCCGGGCGCGAGAATCGCGCCATGGCCGGCCTGTCGATGGGCGGCGCGCAGACTTTCACCACGGCGCTCGACAACCTCGACAAGTTCGCCTATCTGGGCGGCTTTAGCGGGAGCTGCGGCGGCCGGGGAGGAACGTTCGATCCCAAAGTCACCTGCGGCGGCGCATTCGCGGATCCGGCGGCTTTCAACAAGAAAGTCAAGGTGATGTTCCTCGGAATCGGCTCGGTCGAAGGACCGGGAACCAAGACCTTCAGCGACGCGCTGACCCAGGCCGGCGTCCACAACGTCTACTTTGAATCGCCCGGCACCGCCCATGAATGGCTCACCTGGCGGCGTTGTCTGAACGACTTCGCTCCGCGGCTGTTCCGATAAATCGCCGCCGGAAAATCCGCTTTACCGCTCGGGCTTCCCGATGGGGACAGGTGTCGTCTCAAACCCCGCAGCCGGCGGCCAGGCAACGGGTTCAACTCTGCCCACCAGGAACACGAAGGACGCCGTGCCTGTGAACGCGACAGCCGTCACGATCGCAAAGGCCCAGTAAAATTGTCCCGTGCGGTCCAGGATGAATCCGGTGACCGCCGGGGCCACGACGCCCGCAAAATTGCCGAAGAAATTTTGGAAGCCTGTCCAGCGGCCGGCGGCTTGAGGTCCCGCGATCGTTTGTGAGATGGCCCAGACGCTGGACGAAGCGACGCCGAAAAAAATCACACCCAGGACCAGCGCGACCACCGAGCTGCCAATACCGGCCAATCCGACGAAAGCTCCCGCCATCGCCAGTCCGCCTCCAACCGCCAGTTTGCGAACCAGCGTTGCGGTTGCGCCTGCGCCGATCCACCGATCGGAAATCCAGCCCGTGAGCGTGGCCGAGCAGGCACCCAATAGGTACGCGCCTCCACCGATCTTCGCCATGTGATCCATGGAAAAGTGACGTTCACGGACCAGGTAATAGGGAAGCCAGGTGATCAGGAAATAGTTGACGTAATTTACCGCGAAGAGTCCGATCGCGGTCCCCCAGGCCGATCTCAGCCGCAGAAATGCGGACAGACGAGGTACGTTCGTCGGCTCGGAGACCTGTCTTCGGCCGGCCGGCATCCACTTGATCCAAGGCACCAGCCAAAGCAGGCTGGCGAGCCCCAGCACGATGAAGAAAGGCCGCCACCCGTACCGTGCCATCAGCACGCCGCCGAACAACATCCCAAAGCCGGGACCCAACACCAGGCCCGCGGAAATCGCGGCGTTGGCAAACCCGCGGTGCTGTTCGTCGAAGTTCAAGACCAGGATCTTTGAGTAGGACGGGTACACCACCGACTCGCCCATGCCGACCAACAGCCGCAGGATCATGAGCGCGGCAAACGTGTGGACCACTCCGGTGGCGGCCGTCGCGCCGGACCAAAGAAAAAACCCTCCGGCCAACACCCAGTTCGCTTTCCAACGATCCACCAGCCAGCCGGATAGCAACTGCAGACAGGCGTAAGTCCAGAAAAACGCCGAGAGCAGAATGCCCAGCTGCGACGCGGATATGCCCAGTTCGTCTTTGAGCATGGGCGCGGCAATCGAGAGATTCCCGCGATCCACGTAGTTGATGAAAGCGGAGAGCGCAAGCAGCAGGACGACAAACTTGAGCACCAACGGTACGCCCTGGCGCTGCGGTGAAGCGTTGGCTTGCATTCAGAAGTCCCATCATCATATCCGGCGGCCGGTTGCGTTGCAATGTTTCTCGGCGCCGCCGACGTCGCGCGCCGGCTCGGAAAATCGTGACTCACCGGATTTCTGCGCGACCTCTCGGAATTCCACCGTATTTGTCATATACTGATGCCAGTCCAGCCTCGAAAAGGGATACTTCATGAACCAACGTTTCAGCCGCCGAGCTCTGATCGCCTCCGGCGCCGCCATGCCGCTGGCGTTCGATACTCAGCTCAAAGCCGCGCCGGGACCGCCCCCGTATACGCTGTCGATCAACATCGAAGTCATGTTCCCGCGGACCATGCCAAGACAGGACCGCATGAAGATTGTCGCGGGGCAAGGCTTTAAAGCCTACAGTTTCTGGAACGCTCCGGAAGCCGAACAGGACGCCATGCTCAAGGTTCAGGAACAGTTGGGCATGACGTGTGCCAGTATTACAGGTCCGGGCAACTCCGGTAGTTCAACAGGTTTAACCAAGCCGGGAATGGAAAAGGTCTACCTGGACGACATCGCAGGAAGGGTGAAAATGGCGTCCCGGTTCGGCGGTCCTCAACCGATTATCTTCGTCGGAAGAACACAGCCGGACGTTCCCTGGGAACAGCAGCGCTCGCAGATCGTTAGCGGATTGAAGAAGGCGGGCGATATTGCGGCCGAGCGCGGCATCACGCTCGTGGTCGAACCCCTCAGCAGCACACCAAGCCAGGGCCGGATGGCGCTCGATACCGCGGCCGCCGCCTTTCCCGCAATTGAAGAAGTCGGCCATTCGCACGTGAAAATCTGTTTCGACATGTACCACCTGCAACTGATGGAGGGAAACATTACCAACAATCTGCGGCAGGGAATGGCCAAGAAAATCATCGGACTGGTGCAGATCGGCGAAGTGCCGGGACGTCTGGAACCCGGGACCGGCGAAACAGACTACGCCTACATGATGCGGGTTCTGCGAGAACTGAATTACAGCGGCTATCTCGACACCGAGATGGGCACCAGCTCAACTCCGGAAGCGGTGATGCAACTGGCGCGAAAGATGTCGCTCGAGAATTAGCAGGCTGAAGACGGCGGAGCCTGCGCGGCTTTCACACGCTGGCTCGTCGTCTGTTTTTCTAAGGCTTGCTCGGTAACGCGAAGGCGATGTAGCTCTTCGACGTGGTCGGAGAATTCACGCCCCCTGGCGCCATCCGGCCGCCGACCGGGAACGGATTTCCCCCCGCTACGGTCAGCAGCACGAATTCCCTTCCGTTCGCCTGGTACACCGCCGGCACACCGAGCGATCCGTTGGGAAGGTCCTTGGTGGTAAGTACCTTGCCGGTATCTTTGTCGAGCACGTACAGCTTGGAATCGTTACCTGCGAACAAAATCAGGCCGCCGGCGGTAACGACGAATCCGCTCTTGGGATAGACATTGCCCCGCAGCTTATCGCTCGGGCCCGCCTGCGGCAGGTCTCCGTAAGGCGTCTGCCATTTGATGGTGCCGGTGTTGAGATCGTACGCCGAAATCTGGCTCCAGGGCGGAGTGATCACGTACGGTTCGTTGCCGTAACCCGTCTTGTATCGGGACGGCGGCGGCTCAACTCCCTCGGGATATGGCGGCTCGCTTCGTGCCAGGGCGAGCGCCGCGGCAGGAGCTGCGGTGCCCGGCGGCGCGGCTTCCGGTTTCGTCAGAAATGCGATGAGGTCGTCGCTGAGAGGAGGTACGACGGACGGGATCGGCGGCATTCCGCCTTTGCCGTCTTTGACAATCGTCCGGACCGCCGCGGCCCCCAGCTGACTTACCGCGGTATCGATCCCCGGTCCGCGATCGCCCTTCAGATCGGGGCCGTGACAGCCCTGGCAGCTTTGCTCGTACACCGTGCGTCCTCGACGCTCTGCGGTGACCGCACCGCCTGCCCCTTCCGGCGCGTTACGCCGCGGCCGGTCGGGGATGAGATTCCCTGCATTCGACGCAAGCGACTCGCCTGCCGGCACGAGCTTGATGATGGACGGCATATCCTTGCCGAGGACATACACCATCCCCGAAGCAGCGTCGGCGCCGGTGGAGAAGAACAGCGCGCCGCCGTTGACGCTCGGCATCGAGATGGTGTCTCCGAGGGCGGGAGGCGTGTAGAGGCCGGTGCGAGCCTTCGACAGCCGGTCCTTCCACCACACCTTCTCCTCGTCCGTCATAAAGACGGTGTACATGTCTTTCACCGTAATGCCCTGGCGGTCGAACGGCGGCGGCGCGGTGGGGAAGGGTTGCGTCGGGGACGTCACCTCACCGGGAACGTCAGACTTGGGAACCGGGCGCTCTTCGATCGGCCACAGCGGCTTGCCGGTCACGCGGTCAAAGACATACAGGAATCCGTTCTTCGATGCCAGCGCGACAATGTCGACCGTTTTGCCGTCGTGCCGAACGGTCGCCAATTGGGGCGCGGCGTCGGGATCGTAATCCCACAAGTCATGGTGCACCGTCTGGAAATGCCAGAGATGCTTCCCCGTGCGCGCATCGAGCGCGATGATACAGTCGGCATAGAGATTGTCGCCCGGCCGGTCGCCGCCATAGAGCTCATACTTGGCCGATGCGGTGGGCAGGTACACGATGCCCCGCTTGGCATCGACCGTGATTTCGCCCCAGACATCCACGCCGCCCATATATTTATAAGCGTCTTTGGGCCAGGTGTCGTATCCGAACTCACCGGGGCGCGGGATGGTATGAAACACCCAGACCAGCTTGCCAGTGAGAACGTCGAAGGCGCGGACATCTCCGGGAGGCGCGAGGTAGCCTTCGCCGGTGGCGCTGCCCAGGATGATCAGATTCTCGTAAATGCGACCCGGGCTGCGCGATGCCAGCGGGACCGGCGCACGGTCGATACCGGTCTTCAAATCGAGTTTTCCGTGATCGGCAAACGAGACAATGGGCTCGCCGGTGCGTGCGTCGAGGGCGTGCAGCATTCCGCTTGCGGTGACGAAGAGGCGCCGGTCCTTGCCGTCCTTGCTCTCCCAATAATTCGCGCCGCGCTGGCCTGCAATACCACTGAACCGTCCGCCACCCGGGAATTGATGCACCCAAAGCTCTTTTCCCGTGGACGCATCGAGCGCGACGAGCGCGCCTTGCTTGGCCGCAACGTAGGCGATGTTGTCGATCACCAGCGGCGAGAACGTGTAACTGACTTCGTCACCGGTACCGTAGGACCAGGCCATGGAGAGCTGATCGGCATTGCTTTTGGTGACCTGTTTCAGCGGCGAGTAATGTGAGCTGTCCGGCCCGCCAAGGTACTCCTTCCAGCCCGGGTCGGACTTCCGGGACTGGGCGAAGAAGGGGCACGCGAAGACCGCGAGCGCGACCGTGAGACGCAGCATTGAAGTGACTTTCATAAACCAATCTCCCTGGTGGAACTAGATCTGCGGTCGGACACCATGGCGCGAATCATTGGATGCAGTGTTGCGTAATACGAAATAAACGTTTCCCTCGGGCTAGCAACAAAGACTATCACAAGACGCGGCGAAAAATGCCGCGGCGTCAGGTCCAGAAAGGCTCTTCGGCCGGGACAAAGCGGATCGGAACCTCGGTGATGAACGTTTTCATCCAGTTGCCAAGGTCCTCCATCCCGGGCTGCTCGGAAACCACATGGCCCAGCATGATCAGGCCTTTCGCCATGCCGAGAGACATCGCGTCGAGCACATATTCCACATTGTCAAAAGCCCCGTCGGCTTCCTGCTGCTCGCCGCCGATGATCACGTCGGCGTCCGGAGTCACGCGCGGCGTGGCATAGCCTGGCCCGAGCAGAATCCTGCTGACTTTCGCGTGCGGATCGCCCACGCAGCGGAACGCGCGCGACCCGGTAAGCCGTTTCACCTGGGCAGCGAACTCGCCCAGGGTGGTCTCCGGAATGGTGAAGACGCGCGGCCGCATGACGGCATCTTCGCCGCCCTTGACGCCGACCGAGCGCAACGATCCCACCACGGTGTAATCCGGCTTCATGGCATGCATGTGATCATGGATGCGCCAGATGATCATGTTGTTGTTCAAAACGTAATCGGTCTTGAGCTTGTAAAGCGGAAGAGACGTGACGTCCTTGGTCTCGTCGCGGTCGTTCCAGAACGTGTCCTCGTGCGAGACCACCATGTTCAGGCCCTGTTCATGAGCGCGCTTGAGCATTTCGAACGTCACCATGACCGTCGTCGCGATTCCGGTAACGACGCCGTCGGGATTGCCGAGCTTGAAGGTGTCCCGGTAGGATTGCTCGTTCCACGGCACGCCTACGTTCTTGCGAATGCGTTCCACTACTTCGCGTGCCGTCATTACGATGCCCTCCAATACGGGTCGCCTGCGCCGATCCATCGCGCCGGCACTTCCGGCACGATAGTCTTCAGCCAGTCGGCGCAAACTCGCATTCCCGGCTCTTCGGACGCGACGCGGCCCAGCGTCACCAGGCCGGGTTTCTGGCCGGCGGTGTGCAAATCGGCAGCAAAAAAGGTGTTTTCCCATTCGCGAACTTCGCCGGCAACGATCAGGTCGGCGTCGGTATAGCGGGTCCACAGGGTCTGCGGCGTCAGCAAGCCGGGATGCAGCAGAACGCGACGCACGCGGGCTTTGCGATCGCCGACCGCGCGCAGGCCGCCTTTGAGACTCAACTTGCCTCGAAGGTGCGTCACGATATCCTCCGCCGTGGCGGCGGGAACGTCGTAGAGAACGTCGTCGGGCTTCACCCGATGCCCGGTCCAGCCAAGCGACTCGGCGAGTCCCAACACCATCGCGTCCGGCTTGCGTGCCTGCCACTGGTCTCGCAGCCGAAAGACGACCAGGCCGTGCTTGTCGAGGAAATCCTTCTTGGCTGCATAAACGGGATCGGCCGGACTGATGCCCGCAGGACCGCGCCCCGGCGGTCCACCCGCCTCGGGCCGTGCGGGCCCGTCCGCTCGTCCGAAGAACGTCGGCTCGTACGAAAGGATCAGGTTCAGGCCGGCCGCGGAGCAGCGCTTGAACACGTCCATCGTTGCCATGGCAGTGGTGGCGATGCCCGTCACACGCGTGCCCGGATCTCCGGCTTTGAATCCATCCGGCGAGTTCGGCGCAGGCTCGCCGCCCAAGGTTTTTTGGATCCTGCGCACGGCTTCCTCCGCTGTGATTGCCCTGCTCTGCCCCTGGGCGGCGGAGGCGGCCGCAAGCGCCCCCGTGACCAACGCAAACCGTCTTCGTGAGATATTGCTCATTTGCATTTCGGGACGATTTTATCCGGGCGCGCTCCCAAAAACAACGTCTTTCGGTCCCCCTTGTCTCGTCCTATGAAATTCTTAGTGCGCAATACGCATTTTGGTCCCTAATCCCTTGACTTCCATCGTCATCCTTGATACTTTCTTTCCCAATAGGCAATCTCAGTTGCGCCATACACAATGGCACCGATTGTCGTGAGGGGAACCTGTTATCCATGTTGAGAGGAAAATTCATGAACACCATGCGAGTGCTTCGTGTCAGCGTTTTGATGCTGTCGATCGGCATCGCGGCCTGGTTACCGGTGGTCGCACAGAACTTCTACGGCTCGATCGTAGGAACCGTTACCGACTCTTCGAACGCTGGGGTTGAGGGTGCCTCGGTCACAGTCATCAACACCGCCACGGGCACCCGGCAAGTGGTCCAGACCTCCAACGGGGGCGAGTACCGGGTGGTCAACCTGATTCCGGGAACCTACCGGCTCGACATCGAAAAAACCGGCTTTAAGCACATGACCCGGGACAATGTCGAGGTTCAGGTGGAATCGGCCGTGCGCGTGGACACCAGCATGCAAGTCGGCGATTTAAATCAGTCCATCGAAGTGGAAGCCACGGCCCCGCTGCTGCAGACCGAGAATGCCTCGCTCAGCCAGGTGGTAGCCGAGCGCTCGGTGGAACAGCTCCCTCTGAACGGCAGGAACGTGCTGAACCTGGTGAATCTCGTGCCGGGTGTCGTGCCGCAGGGTTCGTCCGACGGCAGCCTCACCGGTAAGAATGTCTTCGCGGCCGGCAACTATCAGATCGGCGGCGGCACCGCGAACCAGAGCGCCACATTCTTCGACGGCGTCCCGGTGAACATCACGTACGGGAACATCATCGCGCTCACCCCCAGCCCCGATGCAGTCTCTGAATTCCGCGTCCAGACCAACAACAACACGGCTGAGTATGGCCGCTACACGGGCGGCGTGGTCAACATCGCCTCGCGCGGCGGCACCAACGAGTTTCACGGGACGCTGTACGAATATCTCCGCAACAAGGTTCTGAACGCAACGGACTTTTTCGCCAACAGGACCGGCGCCGGCAAGCCGCCCTTCGTGCAAAACCAGTTTGGCGGCGCGATCGGCGGGCCGATCCGAAGAGACCACACTTTCTTCTTTTTCAACTACGAAGGTTTCCGCGCCCGCCAAGGAGTGTTGTTCAGCCGGACCGTGCCGTTGCCGGAGCAGTATACCGGCAATTTCTCCAACTATCTCAGTTCGAGCGGCGCCGTGGTTCCAATTTACGATCCCAATACCCAATGCGGCGCCTACAGCAACCCGGCCTGCGGCGCGACGCAGCGCACTCCTTTTCCCGGCAACATCATACCGGCGAGCCGGATCAACCCGGTCGCGGCCAAGCTGCTCGCGTTTCCGCTCTTCGCTCAGCCCACCGATCCTGGACAACCCTTCACCCATAACCTGAACTTCAACCGGAACGCTTCCACCGGCGGCGACAACGACCAGATCAACGCGCGCGGCGATCATCAGCTCACTGAGAAGCAGCGCCTTCTGGCGAGGTTCACGCGCTGGAGTTCTTCGAATCTTCCGGTCGTTCCCTACGGCAACGGAATGCGCAACGGCGATCCGTATTCGCCCGAACATTTTGTAACGACGCAGGCCGTCCTGGCGGACACCTGGGTCATCAGCCCGACCAAAGTGCTCGACGTGCGGGCCGGCGTCACACGCTGGTATTACACGCGCATACCGGGCTCGCTGGGCGTAGACGAAGCGACGCTTGGTTTCCCGTCCTACTTCTCGCAGATTCCCGTCCTGAACGGCCTGCAGCCTTCCACCACCATACCTGGCGTTGCCATTACATCGCCGACTTTGAACACCATCTCCACCGGGCTGCTGCTCGGCCGCGACATGACCTATGTGCTGACTCCGACCTTCACGTGGATCAAGGGCAGCCACACGATCAAGTTCGGCGCGGAGTTCCA
>Ga0070734_10005057_pt1 | contig 11968 bp, 7 predicted proteins | sample Coa_R1_8_FD_66444 | JGI IMG/M metagenome (GOLD analysis project Ga0070734, IMG submission 66444) | Surface soil microbial communities from Centralia Pennsylvania, which are recovering from an underground coalmine fire - Coalmine... | ecosystem: Environmental > Terrestrial > Soil > Unclassified ...
AGGCGTTCCAGAGCTTGTTGCAGAAGTTGCGCGCATCCTCGGTGCGGCGGGCGTTGAAGCGGATGTCCTGGTTCTTGCCGGCCTGCTGCATCAGGGCGAAGCGGGTGGCGTCGGCGCCGTATTCGGCGATCAGGTCCATCGGGTCCACGCCGTTGCCCAAGCTCTTGCTCATGCGCCGGCCCTGCTCGTCCAGTACGGTCGCGTGGATGTAGACGTCTCGGAACGGGATAATCGCTCGTGTCTGCCCGTCACCCTCACCCTCGATCAGGCCGTCGGCGTCCGGGGTCTCGGCGGCCGGCCGCTTGATGAAATCCAGGCCCGTCATGATCATGCGCGCCACCCACAGATAGAGGATCTCCTGCGCGGTGGAGAGCAGGTTCGTCGGATAGAAATAGTTCAAATCCGCCGTCTCGCGCGGCCAGCCGAGCGTCGCATGCGGCCACAGCGCCGAGGAGAACCAGGTGTCCAGCACGTCTTCGTCCTGCCACACGGCCTCTGTTCCAAGCGCCTGGATCGCTTCCTCCTGGTTGCGCGCGAAGGCATGGCGTTTCTGGCCGCCTTCATCCGTCCACCAGATCGGGATGCGATGGCCCCACCAGAGCTGGCGGCTGATGCACCAGGGGCGGATGTTCTCCAGCCAGTAGAGATAGATCGTCTTGAACCGCTCCGGGATGAACTGAATCTTGCCCTCCTGCGCCACCGAGATGGCCGGCTGCGCCAGCGGCTTCATGTCCACGAACCACTGCTCCGACAGCAGCGGCTCGATGATCTCGCCGGAGCGCTCGGAGATGGGCGTCTGAATGGGATAGTCCTCGATCTTTTCGATCAGCCCCTGAGCTTCCAGGTCCTCCAGCACACGCTTGCGCGCCTCGAAGCGGTCCATGCCGGCGTAGCGCGGCCCGGCGGCCTCGGTCATCCGGCCGTCTTTGCCGATCACCACGATCTGAGGCAGGTTATGGCGCAGGCCGGCCTCGAAGTCGTCCAGGTCATGCGCCGGGGTCACCTTCACGGCGCCGGAGCCGAACTCCGGTTTCGCATACGCGTCGGCGATGAGTGGGATCTCGCGGTCCGTCAGCGGCAGCCTGAGCGTCTTGCCGAACAGCGGCTGATAGCGCGGATCGTCGGGATGGGCGGCCACCGCCGTGTCGCCGAGCATGGTTTCCGGGCGGGTCGTGGCGATGGTGATGAAGCCGCTGCCGTCAGCAAAGGGATAGCGGAAATGGTAGAGCTTGCCCTGGCGGGTCTCCGTCAACACCTCGATATCGGACACAGCCGACAGCAGGCGCACATCCCAGTTCACCACGCGCGTGCCGCGATAGATCAGGCCGCGCTCGTACCAGCTGCGGAACTCCTCCATGATGGCGTCCACGTAGGAAGGATCCATGGTGAAGCGCACGCGCTCCCAGTCGTAAGAGCAGCCCAACTTCTCGAACTGGAGATAGATGCGGGTGCCATACTGCTCCCGCCACTCCCAGCAGCGGCGGATAAACGCCTCGCGGCCCAGGTTTTGCAATCGCTCCCGGAACACCTCATCCAGCTCAGGATGCTCCGCCAGCAGTTCCAGAAGTTTCTGCCGGTCCCACACTTCGAGGCCGCTGCCCGGCGGCGTACGTTGCCGCAAGAGATCGGGTGGGGCGTCATGCGAGGTGATAAGCAGGGCGTGAGGCGCGCCGAGCGCCTGCTTCGCCTTTTCAAGCTGCTCGATGGCGTCTTCAAACTGGTGCGCGCTCATCTCCGGCGATTTCGACCACCGGATCTCCACCACCTCAGAGCTATGTCCCAGGGCTTGCCGGAGCCGGTCGCAGAAGCGGGTGAACTCGCGGGCCATCTCGCGCTCGACCACCGCCTGGGTGGCGATGCCAGCGTGATCGGTGCCCGGCAGGGTCAGGGTGCAGAAGCCGCGCATCCGGTGCCAGCGCGTCATGGTATCTATGATGGTGTTGTTGAGCGCATGGCCCATGTGCAGGCTGCCCGTGATATTGGGCGGCGGGATCGTGATGCAGTAGGGCTTCCGGTCCGGATCCGTCTCGGCATGGAAATAGCCGCTGGCTTTCCAGAACGGATACCACCGATCTTCCACGATCCGGGGTCCATACGTTTTCGCCAATTCGCGCAACGGGGCTTTCGGTCTCGGTTTGATCGTCGTCATGGGTTTTCTCCTTCTGCCCACCCCCTCCGCCCCCTCCCTGTGAGCGAAGCGAGTGAAACAGGGAGGGGGAATAAATCTGCTCTCTTGTGCCTCTGCCGACAGGAAAGAGCCGTTTTAGGAAGAGCCATATAAGCGTCCGGCCTGGTTCCCCCTCCTTAAAAGGGAGGGGAACAGGGGGTGGGCAAACGCCAAAACGCCCGCGCCCTTCCGGAATTAGAGAAGGGCGCGGGCGTTTGAAAACCCGCGTGGTACCACCTTCCTTCCCGCGCGCAATCTCCATAGAGACGGCCACGCGGGCGCTCGGAACGCGGTAACGGGCGTACCCGGCGCTGCCTACTCCCTTGCTGGCCCATGGGTTGCGCAAGCGTTCGACAGCGCGGCTCAGGGGCGACGTTCGGCGGTGATCCGGTCGGGAGGTTTCCAGCTTCCCCTCCCTCTCTGGGGCCTCTCCCCGCTTACTCTTCCCCGTCGTTGCCTTTCATGATCTGCTCGGCATCCCGAAGGACGCCAGGTTGTATAAGTGCTGTTGCCGGTTACTACGCAGAGATCGGGCGATGGTTCCGGCCCGATAAGCTCGCTGGAGCGTGTTTCAGCCCGCCTCGGCGGAGACCAGAACCGCCTCAATGGGCGAAAATGCCATCTCCTGTTCCGGTACCTCGTCTATCGGTCGGGCTGGCGCGCTCAACACCGCGTCCCACCCGCCCAACCGGTACATCGCCTTGCCGCATACGGCGCAATGGCCTTTGAGGTCCCGTCCACCCCGGCGGTTGCTGACTTGAATGGCCCCGTGCATCTGGCGTCGCGTGCGACAGTAGACGCAGTATCCCTGAACCTGCACGTCCGGTTCCGAGGATCTGCCGTTGTCCGGGGCGTTCATCTAGCGCGCTCGCTTCAGCAGGGGCAATCCTGTCTGCTTGCTTTCGGTGACCGTGAAGCCCGGCGGCAACTGATCGAGCGCCTGCGCACCGTCTTTGTTCGAAACTTCTTTCTTGAAGTAGTAGAGAAGCCGCTTGCCTCCGCGCGAGTTGGTCTGCTTGGAGTGTAGGTAGTAGGTCGTTCCAGTCTTGTTGCTTTTGACGGCATAGGGCATGTCTATGGTCTCCTCTCCTCGCAATTTCCTGTCGAGACGAATGGGGCGCGCCGGTCTGGACAAGCGGCCTATCCGGCCGGCGGGCAGAAAGGGTAATGACGAGGCTATAATAGCATAGACAGCGACCAAACACAAGTAGGAATCGGGCCTTTTTTAAGTCTTTTTTCTGGCACGATTTTTATGCCCAGGAGAGGACTTGAACCTCCAAGCCCTTGCGGGCACTAGAACCTGAATCTAGCGTGTTTGCCAATTTCACCACCTGGGCAGGCGCGCAACTAGCGCGAGGGGCGTCCGCCGCCTCGTTGCCAAATTATACGGGGTATGGTACAATTTTGTCAAGCCCGCGCGTCATGGCGGAGGGACATTCCGGTATACCCTTCCGGCCCGGCGCATGGGGAACCTATTTCAGGAACGGGTAGGCATTGGATGCTCGCATTCATAGATAATCCGATTGGGATTGCAGCGATCTTTATCCTGGCGCTGCTCCTGTTTGGCCCGGATAAGCTTCCGCAGATCGCCGGCCAACTCGGGCGGGCCTTGCGTGAGCTGCGACGGACGGCTTCCGATCTGAAGTCCTCCTGGGACATGGACGCGCCAACCCATTACGAGCCGCCGCACTACGATCCCTATCCCTACAATGGAAACGCGGGGTCCGCCGGCTCCGTACTGGAGTCGGAAAACGAGCACGCGGCCTCCCCAATAGCGCCGCCGCCCGCCGCATTGCCGGCGCAAGAGCCTGCGCGGGGCGATTTCGCGGCGGCGGCCTTCGCGGAGACCGATACCGACTACAGTGCCGGTGCGGCCCCTGCGGCGGCAGAGAAAGAGTGCCCTGTCACGCCGCAAGAACCCCTGCGCCCGCAGCCGGCAGAAGGCACCGTGCCACGGAACCGCTGAGCGCGCCGTGAGGCAAGAGCCGGCCAGGATCGGACCGGCAAGGAAGGTTGACGATGATACAGACACTGGCATATGGCGGCAACCCGGTCGTGTGGATCGTGATCGGCGTTCTTGTCCTGCTGCTGTTCGGCGGGCAGCGCATTCCCGAAATGATGCGCTCCCTGGGTCTGGGGATGCGCGAGCTCAAAAAGACCATGAACGAGCCCGATGATGATGAGTTGCGGCGAGACCGCGAGGCTCAGCAGCGGGCTGAGATCGAGCGCGAAGTCCGCGCGCGTGTCGAAGCGGAGATGCAACTCAAGCGCGAAAGCGAGAACAAGCAGGCCCAATAGTCTGCCCTATGAGGAGTTATCGGAGATCATGCACACTGTCATGCACTACTTCTACTATCTGTTAATGGGCCTGCAGTTCCTGGTCGGCATCGTGCTGATCATTGTGGTCACGATGCAGGAGAGCAAAAACGAGGGATTGACCGGCCAGATCGGCACCACGGTGGCCACCTCCTTCAAGGGCAAAGCGGGCCGGGAAGAGCGCCTGAATGAGATGGCCCGCAACACGGCGATCGTGTTCATGGTCATCTCCATCCTGGTCGCCATCGGCTCAGGCCGCTGGTAGACCTCACCCCCTCAGCTTTTCCAGGGTTTCCGCTTCGGAGGGAGGGCGCAGGATGCTGCGCTCTGCAAACTCCTGAGCTTGGGGATAAGGCGTCGCTCGAATGCGGGTGGCGGCTACCGTCAGATCATAGCTTGTCTGCTGAAAGGCGATGTCAGGACCTAGCAAGAGCCAGTAGGCGCCTGGCCCCGCAAAAGACATTCCCACGCTGCCGGAATTTACCACGCGAATCTTTCCGATCGTTCGGTCGAACTGCATGTGCGTGTGACCGCAGACGACCACATCCGCAGAAACGCCTTCCAAGATCGGTAGGAGGCGCTCTTCCGGCGTGAGGCGAGTAAAAATCTCATTTTCATCGCGCGGCGTCGCATGGCAAAACAGCGTCTCCCCTAAACCGGAAATTGAGATCGAGAGGGTTTTCGGCCAGCCTGCCAGGATCGGCTGGTATTCCACAGGCAACTGCTCCGCCGTCCAGCGCACGAGGGGACGGACCGGTTCGGGGACGCTGACCGGTTCCCTGCCGGCCATCTGCTCTAAAATGGCGATCTCTCCGTTGCCATGGATAAATCGCACGGGAAGGTCCAGGCTGAGCAGGTGGTCCAGCGTTTCCCGCGGCATCGGACCCGGGACGACGTCGCCTCCGACCACGATCTCATCTACTCCGGCGCGACGAATGTCTTGTAGCACGGCCTCCAGCGCGGGAAGGTTGCCGTGAATATCATAGATGGCCGCTGCCCTCATAAAAAGCCTCCTTTCTGACGAGGGAAGGATTAGCCGCCCGAAGAGAGTTCCCCTCTATCTGTTTTTGAAGCCGGAAGGCTTTCGTTCCCGTAGAGCATGAAGAAGGTGAATCGCCCTTTCGGAGCGGGTGTTGCGTGTTGGGTATTAACACCCAATACCTAACACCCAATACCCAACACCCATTGGGCAAGGAGGCAGCGTGCCGGTGCGTGACCACAGCCGCAGGAGCGAAGGTGTTCTCACATTTGGGGTACTCGTGGTGGTCGGCCTGGCGCTGCTACTGGTCTATCTGTCGAAAGGGCGCGCCGTGGCCCCTGACGGCGCGGCGCTGATCAACGAGGCTACCGCAGCCACGTTTGCGCAGAGGCTGGGCGTAGAGGACGAGATCGCGGCGCGGCTGATCGCTTATCGCCGGCAGGTGGGCGGTTTCGAGAGCGTGGACCAGATGCTGGACGCGCCGCTGTTTTCGCCCGCAGAGACGGCGGCTCTGGCCGGCAAGCTCATGTCAGCGCAACTGGATTTGCAAACGGCGACCGCCCGGCAATTTGCTGATGCGCTGGGTCTCTCGCCTGCCGTCGCGCGCCGGCTGGCAGCCTATCGCGATGGATTGCATGCTCTCCCGCCGTCCGTGCGCTCCCGGACTTCACCAGAGGCGCTGACACGCTTTTTGAAGCGCGCCCCGCTGCTCGATCCGGCAGTGACCCGGCCGCTTCTTGGTTCCTTCATGGCGCGAAGTCCCGAACAGGTCTCCCGTCTGTTCTGGATCGGAGCGGCCTTGCTGCTGCTGGCGATCTTCCTTTTGCCGCCCTTGCTGCGCGCCCGTCTCGGAGGCGACCCGTATCTCCTTCCGCTGGCCCTGCTCCTGGCCGGCTGCGGGGTGGCGATGCTGTTCAGTATTAAGGACCCGCTGCGCGACAGGGCGGTCTACCTGCATCATCTGTTCGGCCTGGTACCGGCGCTGGCGGGTTTCTTTCTGCTGGCGAATCTCGCGCCCGCCGCCCGGCAGCAGATCCGCCGCTACCAGTACGTGTGGGTGTTCGCCGTGGTGGCACTCGTGGCCGCGCTGTTCCTCTTCGGCAGCGGACCGGAGGGGGTCAAGCTCAATCTGTTCCACTTCCAGCCGGTCGAGATCATCAAGGTCCTGCTGGTCTTCTTCCTGGCGGGCTACCTGGCCGATCGCGCCGACCTGATCGCCGACGTCTCTCGCCCCTTCCGGCGCCCGCGTCCGGAGCCGGCGGGCGCGAGACAGGGCATGGTCGCCCTCTCGCTGCCTCGCACGCAGGACCTCGCCCCGGTCGCAATTATGTTCGCGTTCACGCTGACCCTCTTTTTCGTCATCAAAGACCTGGGTCCTGGCTTGCAGATGTTCGCCACCTTCGTCGCCCTGCTTTTCCTGACCACCGGGCGCGCCGGCTTCGCGCTCCACGGCATCGCGTTGATGCTGCTCGGCGGAGTCCTGGGCTATGCGGCCCACGTCGGCGTCTTCCCGATCCGCGTGGATATGTGGCTGCATCCGTTCGCCAACAGCCATCCGAACGGGATGCAGCTCGGGCAGGCGTACTGGGCGATGGCCTCCGGCGGCGCGGAGGGGAGCGGTCTGGGAATGGGGATGCCCGGCCTGATCCCGCGCGCCGGCTCGGACCTGGCGTTCGTAAGCTGGGTCGAGGAGACGGGCTTGCTGGGCGCCTGGCTGGCGCTGGCGGTCTTTGTGGTGCTGGTGTGGCGCGGGCTGCGGATCGCGCTGCGGGCCGGGACCAGCTTCGACCGCGCCCTGGCCTTCGGTCTGACCGCGCTGCTCGGCCTGCAGACGCTCCTCATAGTGGCCGGGGTGACAGGCGTGGTCCCGCTGACGGGCATCGCGCTGCCGTTCCTCTCGTATGGCAACAGCGCGCTGGTCGCCGATTTCGCTATGCTGGGGCTGCTGCGCGGCATCTCCGCCTCGGCCACGACAGTGCCGCTGGATCCACGCATGGAGGTCACCCGCGCCGCGCGCTGGTTCGGACTGGCGTTCGGGCTGGCGCTGCTGGGTGGAATCGGCCTGCTGAAGCTGGGGCCGCTGGCGCTGCTCAAAGCCGACGAAATAGCGACTCGCCCCATCGTCACGCCCGATGCCGATAAAGTGGCCCGCCCGCATCCGAACCCGCGCCTCCTGGCGATGGCGGCGCAGATTGAGCGCGGCAGCATCTACGATAGAGAGGGGCGCGTGCTCGCCACGTCCCGCCCGGCCGAGATCGCCGCCGCCGTTCCCGATCCCGCCGCGCGGCAGCGGCCCGCGGCGCGGGGTCGTAATTACCCACTCGGGCCGGCCCTAGCGCACCTGGTCGGCTACCTGGACCCGGCAGACGGCGGCCCTTACGGCCTGGAGAAAAGCTACGACGCGGACCTGCGCGGCTACGCGCGTCTGGCCGATCTTCTGGCCGATTATCGCGACCGCAACCTGCCGGGCTACCATGCCCGCGCCGGCCTGGATCTGCATCTGACTGTAGACGCCCCACTGCAGCAGGCGGCGCAGGCGATCCTGGAGAAGACCGCGGCCCGCCTCAAGGACACGATCACCGGCAAGCCCAAAGACCGCGCCGCCTTCGTCCTGATGGACCCCCGGACCGGGGATGTGCTCGTGGCGGCCAGCATCCCCACGTTCGACCCCAATACCCTGACTCCCGATCTGGTGCGCCGGTACACCACCGGGCCGGACGCTGAGACGGAGCATCGCTTCGTAGACCGCGCCGTCGCCGGCCTCTACCCGCCCGGCTCGTCCCTGAAAGTGGCGACGGCCGCCTGCGCGCTGGACCACCTGCCCGGCGCCCTCGACTTCACAGCGGTCTGCGACCGGGTGGACCCTCAAATCCGCTGGCGGGCGAACGGTCTCACCTATGTGCGCCGCAACGTCCGCGACGACGTGGGCGACCCGGCCTTCGGCCGCATCACCCTGCCCATGGCTTTCCGCGTCTCCTCCAACATCTACTTCGCGAACCTGGCGGTCGCCATCGGCGCCGATACGTTCCGGCAAACGCTCATCGAGAAGATGGGCTTTAAGCATACGCCGTCACCGGCCGCCTTCGCCGCTGATCTGCCCGACATCGGCTACGGGCAGGGCCGGATGCTGGCCTCGCCGCTCGCTATGGCGCGGCTGGCCGCCTCGGTCGCCAACGACGGCACGATGATGCCGCCGCGACTCGTCGCCCGCCTGCACGACCCGACCGGCCGCAGCAAGGACATCGTTCTCGCTCCCGCCGCTTCCAGTCAGGCCATGGCCGCACGGACCGCTGCGATCTTGCGCGGCCTCATGCGCTCGGTGGTCACCGATGGCACAGCCCGTGGCGCCTTCGATGGCCTCAGCGTGGAGGTGGCAGGCAAGACCGGCACAGCCCAGAACCATCAGTACGACCGTCAGCCGCACTCCTGGTTCATCGGCTTCGCGCCTTACCTGCCGGAAGGTTCTCCGCCGCCTACCGTGCGCTATGCTTTCGCCTGCCTGGTCGAGAACGGCGGCTACGGTCGCCGCGTCGCCGCCGTCATCTGCCATGATGTTCTGGCTAAGCTCTTCTAACCCGGCCCTGCACCCGAAGCTTGCTCGGAAGAGAATCGGGCGGCTAAAGCCGCAGCAACAACGGCACAAAGTCCGCCTGCGCGGACTGCAACTGTTAGCTTTCACCTCTGCCTTCCAGCCTCTACAGGCTTCCAGATAAGGGAAAAGGATAGGTTACCAGTCGCCGAAGAGCGACTTCATGCTCTTGTTGCTGCGGCTTTAGCCGCCCGACCCCATTGAGCAGGTGGAGGCTCAAGTCAGCTTTCTTTTTTCAGGAGCCGATCGCAATGCCTCCGACGGAACGCCGGGAGCCATAGAGGTTCGCAATAATTAGCTTTCTAGCCGTGTCCGCTCGACACGCTCTTTCAGATAGGACAAACATTCCATAGCGGCCTGGCGAATGAGAAGGTTCTTGTGTGCTGCGCCTTTGCGCGGCATAATGCGCTTTCTTCTGCCTTGATGGGAGAAAAGAGTCGCAAAGGCAGCATGCCAACGCCCAATCCGATCTTTCATGATATCCCACCTTTTCGCGAGAATTAGAGAGGATCCTATCAAACCTACGGAAGCCGCCTGATGGTGGGTTCATGATCGGCAGAAGCGGTTTTAACGATGCGTGAAGGTTAGGACGACCAGGCAGTGAGGCGGCAGGGTGATCTGCCAGGCGGCGCCAGGCGCGGGCGGCCAGGCGGGCGTGGAGAATGGGTGCGGCGCGACGGAATCAGGGTTCTCGACGGTGTTGCTGGCTTGCGGAACGGGCGCGGTGAGGAGGGTGGCCGAGAGGGAGGTGGCGTCGAAGCCGTCCACGTCCAGGTGGAGCGGGCGCGCCTCCGTGCGATGGCGGTTGACCGCAAAAACGACCAGGCGCTGCCCCTCGGCGGTGAGCGCGGCGAAGACATCCACGTCCGGCACGTTGGAGACGGCCGGCAGGAAGCCGCGGGCGGGCACGTCGCTGCCCGGCCCGTCGGTGAGGGTTTCGACGGGCGTATGAGGATGAGCGGTCGTGTAGATCTGTTGCGTCCAGTATTGCGGGTCCACGTAGACGATGCCGCGCCGCTTCTTGATGCCCCCGCCATGCATCAGACCGGTCACGTTGGCTAAACCGACCCGATCGCTATGGCGCAGGAGGGCGTTGAGTATCAGGGCATTGAAGACCGCGCCACACAGGTTTTCCGGATTCGGGCTTTCGTCGTATTTCGCGCCGCCATAGATGATCCCCCACTCGGTGACGGCCAGGCGCGTTTTCGCCTGCGGCCCTTCGATAGAGACGATCTGCTCCGCCAGCGCAGGCAGCATCCGCGCATCCAGAAACGCGGGGAACGCCATCACGCTGGCATACCGGTCTGCATACGGCGCTCCGGCCAGATCGGCGGGCATCGGGACCAGCGGATGGAGGGAGAGATAGTCCGGCGCAGGGCCGCGCGCCTGGGCGGCGCGCAGCAATACTCCATTCCATTCCAGGTCGCGCTGCAAGCCTTCTGGCGTGAACTCGTCCCCCTTGCCGGTGGCGATGAGCGTGATGTCCGGATCGGCCTGGCGCATGGCGTCCCGAAAGCGAAGGAAGCGGTCCGCGTTGCCGGCGGCATCGGTGTGCCCGATCTGCCAGCCGCCGTACAGCTCGTTGCCGACCTCCCACAGCTTCACGTCGTAGGGTTCCGGCGAGCCGTTGGCCGCGCGCTTCTGCCCGAAGGGGCTGCGCGGCGGGCTGTTGCAGTACTGCACCCAGCCGGCCGTCTCCTCCGGCGTGCCGTCCCCGGCGTTGACGGTGATCTGGTACTGAGAATGCAGCAGGCGGCAGAAGTGGATGTACTCGTTGATGCCGAAGCTGTTGGGCTCCACGCCGCCCCAGGCCGCGTTGGGGTCGGTGGGCCGACGCTCCCGCATCCCGAGCGCATCCTGCCAGTGGTAGCCGCTGGCAAAGTTGCCGCCCGGCCAGCGCAGCACCGGCACCTGCAGCGCCCGGCCTAGCCGGACGATCTCCGGATCGTAGTTGAGCAGGTTGTCGTCCGGGTTAAGCTCGATCTGGTCCACGTCCACCGGTCCGCCGTCCAGGTGCGCGACCTGAAAGCGGACTGCCTCGCCCTTCTCCAGCGTTCCCGGCGCAATCACAAGCGGAAAGGCCAGCCTGCGCCAAGTGGTCCGCTCGGCAGCGAGCGCAGCCTGTGCGAGGGGTGGGCCGGCCGGCCCCTGCGCGCGAAGGAGCCTGACGGCGATCCGGCCCGGCGCTTCGGGCGCGCGCAGATAGAGATAGCCAGTGTATTTCCCGGTCCGCTGGATGGGCAGATAAGTGGTCTGGGCGAGCGCGCCGCCGGAGGGACTTCCGGCCGCGCCTTTGGGCATCAGGCGCACGCAGCGTGGGGAAAGATAGCCGCCCTCCTGCCAGGCCGCCGCCCCGGTCACCTCCCATGCAGGCAAGGTCTTGCCGTTCTCTCCGGCGGCTTCCAGGTTCGGGTTGAGCAGGATCTGCGCCCAGACGCCGCCATAGATGTTTGCGCCGAGGTGCTCCAGGAAGTTGCCGAAGACCATCGGGCTGATGGGCGAGGAGGCGGTATGGGCAGCGTTGATTTGCACGCGCGTGAGGTGATTGGGCGCGCCATCGTCGCGGACGTAGCGGAATAGGGTGGGGGACGGTCCAGCTTGCGGACCGGCATCGGCCGACGCCTCCCCTACCGAGAATGTAGGCGTCGCAGCAGGCGGCGCCGCCGCGACACCGGGAAAAACGGCGGTCAGCAGCAGAAAAGCACGGAAAAAGACCTGTCGCGTCGTCATGCGGTACCGTTCGCCCTCGCCGCCCCGATTCCCTGCCGGTCTATCCGCGCCCGCAGGGCTGTTCCGTTCCCGGCTGGCATCTGTTTTGGAGTGCGGGAGCTTGCTCCCGCTTTGGAGTGCGGTGGCTTGCCACCGCTTTTCTTGGGGGGCAGCTTGCTGCCCCTTCTGTTTCGATGGCGGCTCCCCG
>Ga0070734_10005059_pt1 | contig 11966 bp, 9 predicted proteins | sample Coa_R1_8_FD_66444 | JGI IMG/M metagenome (GOLD analysis project Ga0070734, IMG submission 66444) | Surface soil microbial communities from Centralia Pennsylvania, which are recovering from an underground coalmine fire - Coalmine... | ecosystem: Environmental > Terrestrial > Soil > Unclassified ...
AGACCGGCTATCCCATGGGGCCTTATGAGGTCACCTTGCGTCATAAGAACGGCCGGCTGTTTCCGGTGGAGGTCCACGGGCGGCCTTTTTCCTATGGGGGAAAAACCATCCGGGTCGCCAGCTTTTGGGACCTGACGGAACGCAAAAAGGCCGAGGAAGCTTTGATCGAAAACGAGGAAAGGTTCCGGCGCTTCGCCGAAGTGACCAAGGAAGGCATTTTGATCCATGAGAAGGGGATTGTCCTGGATGTCAACCAAGCCCTGGTGGATATGACCGGCATACCCGCTTCGGAAATCATCGGCAAGGACACTACCTCTTTTTTGGCGGACGAATCGGTCGAATTGATCAAAAAATTCAGGCGGGACGGCTATCCCAACGCCCCCTATGAAGTCCAGGTCCGGCGCAAGGACGGTTCCATCCTCCCGGCGGAGGCCCACGGCCGGGATTTCCCTTTTGATGGAAAAACCCTGCGGGTCGTGCGTATGTGGGATATCACCGAACGGAAGGCCGCCGGAGAGGCCTTGCGGCGGTCCGAGGAGCGCTTCCGGGCCATGCTGGAGAATTCCAACGAAGGTATCACGCTGATCGCGGAAGACGGCAGGGCCCTTTATGTCAGTCCTTCAAACAAGAAACTGAGCGGTTATGAGACGAATGAAAGGCTCGGGCGAAACCCGATGGAAGTGGTTCACCCGGACGACGTGCCGAAGGCCCGGGCCCTGTTGGACGAGACACGCCAAAACCCGGGCAAAACGCTGAATGCCCGCCTCCGGCTTCGCCATAAGAGCGGAAATTGGCTGGTGGGGGATATCAACGCCACCAACCTTTTCCAGAATCCCGACGTCGGTGGAATTCTCGTCAACTTCAGGGATGTCACCGAAAAAGTCAAGGCGGAGGAAGCCCTCCTGCAAAAGGAACGTTATTTCCGGGCCATGCTCGAAAAGTCCTACGAAGCTTTCGTGCTCGTGGGACCAGACAGGATAGTGCGCTATACCAGTCCGGCCATGGAGAGCGTTTACGGCTGGACGGTTGAAGACAGGGCGGGGAAAAACGCCTTTGAATTGATCCATCCGGAGGACAAGGCCCGGGCCCAGGCATTCGTGGTCCAGCTGCTCCAAAAATCCGGCCGGACTGAAACCATCCAGATGCGGTTCCGGCATAAAAACGGGAACTACCTGGTGATAGACGCCAGGGCGACGAACCTAGTGGATGATCCGGATGTGGGCGGCGTTGTCATCAATTACCGCAATGTGACCGAGAAGGTACTGGCCGAGGAAGCGCTGCGCCAGTCGGAGGATAAATTCCGGAGCCTTATTGAAAATTCCCACGACGTTATTTCGATCACCGGCAGGGACAGGGCGATGACCTACATCAGCCCTTCGGTCAAGCGAGTCCTGGGTTACGAACCTTCCGAAAGGATCGGCCAGGGCTACGCCGAGATCATGCATCCCGACGACGTGGAACGCATCCGTGGCGAATTCTCGAAACTCAGCGGCGAGGGGGGGGCCACTTGGACGGTTCACTTCCGTCTCAAGCACAAGGATGGTTCGTGGAGATATGTGGAATCCACCGGAACCAACCTTTTGAAAAATCCGGCGGTCCAGGGAATCGTCTACAACCTTCGCGACGTCACTGAAAAAAAAGAGGCGGAAGACACGCTGCGGAATTCGGAAGAGAATTTCCGGAACCTGATTGAGAAATCACCCGACGCCGTTTTGGTGCACCGGGACGGGAAGATCGTCTATGCCAACCCCAAGCTTCCCATTCTTCTGGGATATGACGCGACCGAGGAGTTGCTTGGGAAACCGTCGACTTTTTTCCTCCATCCCGACGACCAAAAGGTGATCGCCCAACGGATCCAGACCCTGTCCCAGGGCGGGAAAACCTCCCCGATCGAGATCCGCCTTGTCCGCAGGGACGGGGCGGTCTTGCCCGTGGAGACGGCTTCCATCGTGATCCAGTTTGAAGGGAACCCCGCCATCATGGTCACCCTCCGGGACATCACCGCCCGCAAACAAGCGGAAGCCGCTGTTCTGGAAAGCCAGGAGAGGTACCGCAGCCTGGTGGAATCCATGCCGGATGCCGTCATGGTCCATGACGAGGAGAATATCCTTTACGTCAATCTTTCGGCGGTGAGGGCCTTCGGGGCTAAAAATGAGGACGAACTGGTTGGGAGGCCCTTTTGGATGGTGGTGCCTGCTGAATTCCGTGATCCGGTCCGGGTGCGAGTGAGGGCGATCCTTGAAAGGGGAGCGGTCAATGAATTGGCGGAAAGGAAACTAAAACGGCTGGATGGATCCACCATCGACGTCCTGGTGACCAGCGTGCCCTTCAATGACCGGGGACGGCGGGTCGTTTTGGCCATCTTTCTCGACATTACGGCCCGCAAGCAGGCGGAAGAGGAAAACCGGAAGACCCAGGAGCGCTTCCAGAGGATTTTCCAGGACAGCCCCATCGGCATCGGCCTGGTCAGCCTTGATTCGAAAATCGTCAACGCCAATCCCAGCCTTTGTGAAATCCTTGGATATGGCCCTGAAGAATTGAATGGAAAAAGCTTTGCCGAAATCACCCATCCGGAGGATGTCAATTTGGACCTGGGCTATTTCCAGCAATTGGCCAAGGGGGAAATTTCCACTTATAGCATCGAAAAAAGGTTCATCCACAAAAACGGAAACCTGGTTTGGGGGGACTTGACGGGGACCTTGATCCGGGATGAGAAGGGGACGCCGCTTTATGGACTGGGGATGGTGGAGAATATCACCGGCCGAAAGGAGGCGGAAAAGACGGCCCAGCGTTACCAGCGGCTCGCGGCCTTGGGCGAGATGGCCGCCGGTATGGCCCACGAAATCCGCAATCCCACAGCCGCCATCTCGGCCCAGGCCCAGTACCTCTTGAAAAAAATCGATGGGAATGAAACGGCTTATGAACAACTCAAGGATATCATCCAACAATGCGAAAGGCTTGAAACCCTCGTCCACGATACGCTGGACTATTCCCCCGAGAAGAGATTCGAGGAGAGAACCGAAATCCCCGCCAAGGACCTGCTTCAAAAGGCCCTTTGGCTTGCCCAGACCCAGTTCGGCCCCAGCCATGCCCAGGTCCAAGTCATCCTGGATTCACCCGAAAACATGCCCCTTTTGAAGGTCCATCCCACCCGGATGGACCGGGTCCTGGTGAATTTGATCCTCAATGCCTTCCAGGCGATGCCGGAAGGCGGCCATCTCCTCTTGGGGGCAAAAAGGGTAGGAAACAAAGTGGTTATCAGGGTGCAGGACGACGGCAAGGGGATTACGGACGAAGAAATGGCCCGTTTGTTCGAACCGTTCTATACTTCCCGTAAGTTGGGATCGGGCCTGGGACTGGCTATCTGCCTAAAAATCGTCGAAGAGCATCAGGGCAAGATCAAAGTCGAGAGGGCGGAGCCCCGTGGCGCCGCTTTCACCATTGAATTGCCGGTCGAATAGGAAAAAACGTGAAAATACTCGTCATTGACGATGAAAAGTCGCTGGCCAAGACGCTCACCGCCTTTCTGAGGGACTTGGGCCACCAAGTGGAGACCGCTTTTACGGCTGTGGAAGGCCGGGAAAAGGCGCTCTTGTTCAAGCCGGACATCGTCCTGTTGGACGTGCACCTGCCGGACATTCTGGGACTGGAAATCATCGAGCAGATCAAGTCGAAGGCCCCCGCTACGGCGGTGGTGATGATTACCGGCTCCGGCACGGTGAAGCACGCGGTGGAAGCCATGCGAAAGGGCGCGGAGGACTATCTCACCAAGCCCCTGGACCTGGATGAACTGCAACTGCTGCTGGAAAAGATCACCGCCAACCTGAATCTGCGCCAGGAGGTGGCCGACCTGAAGAACGCCCTCCGGGAGGGCTACGCCAAGGACTATCTCTTCCTTTCCAGCCCCGACATGGCGAAGGTTTACGGGCAAATTGAAAAAGTCGCCTTCCAGGAAAATGTGACGGTGCTCGTCCTGGGGGAAACGGGCACCGGCAAGGAACATGTGGCCCGGCTTATCCATCTTTTTTCGCCCCGTTCGGCCAAACCCTTCGTGGAACTCCACTGCGGGGCTTTTCCCGAGACCCTCCTGGAATCGGAGCTCTTCGGCTATGAGGCCGGGGCTTTCACGGACGCGAAAAAACAGAAAAGAGGCCTATTCGAGGTGGCCCAGGGTGGCACGGTTTTCTTGGACGAGGTGGGGGAGCTGCCCCTGACCATCCAAACCAAACTGCTCAAGGTCCTGGAACAGAAAACCCTCAGGCGGCTGGGAGGCACCCAGGAAATCAAGCTGGATGTGCGGATCATTTCGGCCACCAACCGGGACCTGGAAAGAGACGTGAAGGACGGGAAGTTCCGGGCTGACCTCTTCTATCGTCTCAATGTGTTCCCCGTCTCCATCACGCCGTTGCGGGGAAGGAAAGAGGACGTGAAAAGCCTGATCGACTTTTTTTACAAGGAAGCCTGCAAGGCCTTCGCCAAGGCTTTGGAGCCGCTGGAAGAAGGTATTCTGGCGGTTCTCCAGTCCTATTCCTGGCCGGGTAATACCCGGGAACTAAAAAATGCGATCAACCGGATGGTGCTGACAGCCGAAGGAACCCGGATCATCAAGGACGATATCCCCCTGGAGATCACCGAACATAGCCCGGCTCCGGCTCCTGATAACGGAGGCGACCTTTCCATGGAGGAAGCCGAAAAGCGCAATATCCTCAAGGCGCTCCAGCGTACCTCGGGCAACAAATCCCTGGCCGCGAAGGAGCTGGGGATCAGCCGGAATACGCTTCTGAATAAGATCAAGCGATACGCGTTGGAATAGAATCCCGCTTCGTCCTCCGCCGCCGACTGCCCCTTTTATGCCTGCAAAAATTGCACAGTGCCTATTTTTTGCGCAGTTTTTTCACCGTCCCCTCCCCTGAAATATGCGTTTTCTCCACCTTTTTTTGGCATTCCAATTGCTTTGCCATATCCCGTTGTTTTAACTACGGGAGAAATAGGAATGACCTTATCCACGATTAAGCCGCCTCGGCCGAATCCGACCGGCTTGGCTGAAAAAAACATTCCAGTCTTGAACCCGCATGACTTTCGGGAAAGCCGGGGCACGGGCGAAACTTCCTTCGAGACTATCCAACCCTGGATCGCCATGGGCGGCCGTTTTTTGCTTCCCGTCAACCATTAATACCGGCAAGGAAATGTCATGAAATCGGAAAAAAGGGCCCGGTCCTGCCAGGAACTCTTGAGCCAGCTGGAAATGCTTAAAAAACGAAGCCGGGAACCGGGTTCGGTCTATTGGCGGAAAATGGGGAAATTAGCCCAGGATTTCACCGTTTGGCTTGAAAGAGCCAAGCCTTGGATGTCCTGCGCCTCCAGCCTTATCGCCCTCCGGGTGGAGCAGGTCATGGGGGATGTGGTTCCCGACCACTCTTGCGAAAGCAGCCTGATCAAGCTTTTTGACCTCATGGAGGAAGCCGGCCGTCAGTTGTCCAGCCCGGGCCTGCCCATTCAAGTCATTGATTTGAACGGGGAAGGGACGGCTTGCACGAGGCCCGACGATGAGTCCCTCCTAGTCGCCGGGGGAATCGGTTTGCCGTCGAGCCTGGTCGAGATTCCGGAGATCCTGCGTCCCCAGGGCAATGTTCCGGCACAGTTCCTTTACATCATTCCCAACTAAAACTTCAATCGACAGATCACAGTTCACGGCTGACAGTAAAAGCCTGTGTCCAAGCCTTCCTCTTGTTATGACCTGCCATCTGTGAGCTGTGGCCTGCCGTTGCCCAACATTTGGGCATTGCCAAGAACTTGGGCAGAGGGAAGAACCCGGCAAAGAGGCTAAAAGGGCTTTTTTCAAGATTTTTGAGAATGACAAAACTGGCAAGCCGCTTGCTTTAGAAGAGACGTCGTTCAACATCCTTAGAAAATTTTGGAGGAAAAAATGGCGAATTCCTTATCCAACAGCGGCTCCAGCGCCCCTTTATCCTTGCCGGCCATTAAGAGCCGGGATCTTTTCGAGGTTTTCCAGGCGGTCCTTGAAAAATGGGCCTTTTTGCCCTGCGATTACATCGGAAATGCGGTTGAAGGCCCGGCCTCCCTCCCCCTGGAGCGGATGGTCGGATTTTCCGGGCCCATGGAAGGATGCCTGGTGGTCCGCTCTTCGGCCCGTTTTGGGAAACACCTTTGGGAGAACGTCTCAGGAAACGACCTGTCTCCGGATGACACACCCCACGGCGACGCCTTCAGCGAGTTCGTGAACCTCTATTTCGGACATTTGCTGACCCTTTTCCGGCAGTCGGTCGAAGGCACCTTCGACCCTTTCCTGCCCCAGTCCAGCATTCCATCCCTTTGGCCCGACCGCCAGCCGGACGCGGCCCTGGCCCTTCTCGTCGAAAACATTCCCGTGGAAGTCCGCCTTTGGTTGGATAAACCTTCCACCACCGCCGTCCGGGTCCCGGACCATGAGTGACGGCGTATTGAATCCAAAATTCCTGGATCGGCAACTTTCGCAATTGGGCGCCCGAATGGCCCTTTGCGAGGAAGGCAACCGGAACGAAGTCCTGGCTTTGGCCACGGACTTCTCCACCTGGTTGACCTCCACCGCCGGTCTCCCGTCTTTTCCAGCGGGCCTGCTGGGCGCGCAGGCCCGTCAAGTCCTCCAGGGCTTGAACGTTGGACGCCCCGTCGAGCAAGTCTGCCAAAGGCTTTCCCAAGCCATGGCCGAAGCGGTCCACCACATGGGCCGGGTCCTGTCGGAGACGAAGCCCGGGGATGGCCCCGTGGAGCGGGAAAAACCTGAAACTACCCAAGACAAAAACCTGTTTGTCCTCAAACCCGAGGATTTGGACGGCTTCCAGGACTTCGTTGCGGAAGCCCCCGAACACCTGCAAGCCATCGAATCCGGGCTTTTGGCCCTGGCCCAGGGGGAGATTTGGGACCCCCTGAAGGTCCTCCGGCCCTTCCATACCCTCAAGGGCATCTGTGGTTTCATGGGCCTTTCGGGAATGTCGAAATTGGCCCACCAGGCGGAAGCCCTCCTGGAAAAATACAAGAACGGCCAAGGCCGCCCCTCGGAAAGGGAAGTGGACCTGCTCCTGGAATCGGGCGATGCCATGAAAAAGCAAGTGGACCTGGTCGCCAAGGGCCTTTCGGCAAGGAGATTCGCCCTGGTCGACATGGAACCTTTCCTGGACCATCTTTTAAGTGGCACCGTCCAAGGGCCCGCCGCTGGAACCCCAACCGCCACCCTGCATTCCAAAGACGATGTTCCCAGCCATGCGGATCATTCCCTGCGGATCAGCGTGGACAAAATGGACATGTTGCTGGAGGCCGTGGGGGAACTGGCCATTTGCCAGTCCCAGGTGACCGAAGGCATCGCGGCTTCGGGCATCCTGGGCCACCTGGGCTCAGAAGCCTCCCGCCTGGCCAAGATTTCGCGCCAACTGCAGGAAATCGTCCTGTCCTTGCGCATGGTGCCCGTGCAGCCCCTTTTCCAGCGTATGTCCCGCCTGGCCCGCGACCTTTCCAAGAAAACGGGAAAACCCTTGCGGGTGGAGCTGGAAGGCGGTGAAACCGAATTGGACAAGCGCATGACCGAGGAACTGGTGGATCCGCTCGTGCACCTTCTTCGCAACGCCGTGGACCACGGCATCGAGGGCCCTGAAAACCGGCGGAAGGCTGGAAAGGGCGCCGAAGCCCGCTTGTCCCTGAAGGCCGCCCACCAGGGAGGGGATTTCGTCCTCCGGGTCGAGGACGACGGGGCCGGCCTTCCCTTCGAGAAGCTCCGCCAAAAGGGAACGGCGATGGGTTATCTGGGCCAGGGCGGGGCTTCCGCCGAACGCCTTACCGAACTCATTTTCATGCCGGGCTTTTCAACGGCCGAAAGGGTGACCGAGGTTTCGGGCCGGGGAGTGGGCCTGGACGCGGTGAAACGCAAGGTGCTGTCCCTCAAGGGGTCCATCCAGGTGGAAAGCCAGGAAGGCCGTGGTACGACCTTTGTCATCCGCATCCCCCTCACCATGGCCCTGATCGACGGCATCGTGGTGCGGGTGGGGGCCAGCCGCTACATCCTGCCTTCCTTCCACGTGCGCCAATTCATGGCCTTCCGCGAGACCCAAAGCCACCAGGTGGCCCAGGCCCGCGAGTGGATGACGACTTCCGTCGGGCAGCTTCCGGTGGTGGAGATCTCCGAATGGTTCGGCTGTGGCGCCGAAAAAGGAAACCATTCGGTCGTGGTCCACGTGGAAGTGGGGGACAAGGAAGCCTGTCTGGTGGTGGATGAAGTGGTGGGAAAACAGCAAGTGGTGGTAAAGGGCCTGGGGGCGCATCTCCAGGGGCTCCCGGGCGTGGCCGGCGGTGCCATCCTGGGGGATGGACGGGTGGGATTCATTCTCGACCTCAACGCCCTCGTCCAAGGCGGCCGTATCAGGCCCGCCGTCGTTGCCGGCAACTAAATATTTCAGGAGAAATGTCATGAAGAAAGCGGTTCTGGCGCTGGGGTTGATTTTGCCAATGATAGCGAATGGAAGGATGCAGGCCGAGGGCTTGCCCCGGCACGGCCGTTTTATTTCCCAGCAGACTTTCGATTTAATCCAGCATCTGTCCCAAAAAAAAGAAGTGGTGGAGGACATTGAGGAGCAAAACCACCGGTTGACGGACGACGCGGCGGTCGAGGAAATCCAAGACCAATGGCTCCGCAGCACCGAAATTTCAGGCCTGGTGCAGGCCTACCGGGAAAAGCCCTCCTGCCGGGAAATGCGGGACTGTTTCTCCAAGGAAATATCGCTGGTGGATTGCTTCACCCTGGACGCCCAGGGGCGGGTGGTGGGGACGCTTTATAAGACCCACGATTTCCGCCAGGACGAGGACCCTTGGTTTGTCCATTGCTACAACCATGGAAAAGGGAAAGTTTACATGAATGAGGCCCTACCCATGCTGCCGGGGTCCCCTGTCGAGATATCCATGCCTGTCATGGACGGTGACCGGACGGTGGGGGTCTTGGTAGCCACCATCCTGCCGGAAAAGTAAGGAAAGGCGAAAAGGATGAAAACCATGATCTCCAAAACCGAAGGGCGGTATCTCACCTTTGCCGTGGCGGATGGCGAATACGGGGTGGAAATCCAGAAAGTGCGGGAAATTCTTGAGCCGTCCCTGATGGAACCCCTTTCGAATCCCACCTCCCATGCCCGGTGGGTCCTCCGGGTCCGCGGCCGGGTGGTACCGGTGGTGGACCTGCGCCGCCGCCTGGGCCTGGAAAAAACCGGGGCCCGGCCAACTCAATCCGTCCTTACGGTCATGGTCCGGGGATGGAATGGGCCCCAATTGATGGGCTTGTTGGTGGATGGAATACGGGAAGTCGTCCAGCTCTGGAGCAGAGACCTGGAGGGGATGGAAGACAAGATGGAAGGGGCCGGCGGGGGATGTTTCTACGGTCCTATCTGCTACCAGGACCGCGAACTTCTTTTGCTGGACGTGGACGGCCTTTCGCAGGAGATGGCGTTCCGGGAATTTCATGCCAACGACGAATGTAAACCATGAATCCGTTTGGAAGGATGTGGGTGTTTTATTTCCTCGCTTCCAACGCCCTTTTTGCCCAGGCAAGTCCGGCGGACTGGGCCCACCCGATCAATGCGGACCGTCCGGATCTGGCCAATTCGGCGGAAACGGTAGGCTCCGCCGTTTTCCAACTGGAAGGCGGCCTTAACCGGATGACCAACCCAGGCGGGACAGGCGCCATTCTCTCCGTGCCGCTGATGCTTCGTGCCGGCCTGGGTGAATCTTGGGAGGCCCGCTTTTCCACCCAAGGGCTCCAAATGGCGGATAGGGGCGGCCCCCTAACGGGCCCCCAGGATCTCGGAGTGGGCATCAAATGGGCTTTTTATCACGAGGAGGGCGCGGTTCTGGCAGCCATGGGTTTGCTGGCTCAAACCAGCCTCCAGGATTCGGGCAAAGGCTTGGGCTGGACGAACAACAGCCTGGCTTTGGCCGCCGATCTTCAACTCCATGGAGAAACGGGATTGACCCTCAATTTGGGATTTGATCCCGGCAGTTCCCTGGAAACGGACCCGAAAAGCTGGTCTTGGGCGGCGTCTTTCGGGTTCCCCTTTTCGCGGTCCTGGTCGGGTTATTTTGAAAGGTCGGGAATCATTCCCGAGGCGGGCGATTCCACCCTTGGCCTGGACGGGGGGGTGAAATTTCTTCCTTCCCCCGATGTCCAACTGGATGCCTCCGCCGGCCTCTTCCAAGCCGGCAATCAAACCCAAACCGTCCTCTCCTTGGGCTGCAGTTTCAGGGTCGGTCCTGAAAAAGCAGATTCCAACCCATCCTCCCTTTTGAAATAGACCCGGCAAAGCTGGTCCGGTTTTTTTCAATCCATAAAATTTTCCAGCCGCCGTCGCTGCCCAGAAATTGGGCATTGCCAAGAAGTTGGGCAGAAGGAAGAACCCGGCAAAGACTCTGAAAGGGCTTTTTTCAAGATTTTTGGACATGACAAAACTGGCATCTGGGTTGCTTTAGCAAGAGGAGCCAAAGGCCCTTGGGCGTCGGTAAGGGCCGTTCGAAGAAGCCTCTCAGTCGGAAGACCGGTCCAAAAGATGCCGGAATTCAAAAGGAGCAAGCATGGAAACAACCTTGAAGAAAGTGGAGGGGAAATACCTCACCTTCCGCTTGGGACGCGAGGAATACGGCATCGAGATCCTGAAAGTCCGCGAGATCGTGGCTTACATGGAGATCACACCCGTTCCCCTGACGGCCCTTTACATCCGCGGCGTCGTCAACCTCCGGGGAAAGATCATCCCGGTGGTGGATGTGCGCCGGAAGTTCGGCCTGCCGGAAGTGGCGGCCAGCCGGGACACCTGCATCATCACGGCGATGGTGGAGGGGAAGGAAGGGGAAGTGCTGACCGGGCTCCTGGTGGACGGCGTCAGCGAGGTCACCCAGGTAGCGGCCTCCGAAGTGGAGCCGGTCCCCGCCCTGGGCGAGGACATGAAGCTGGATTTTGTGACGGGTCTGTCCAAGACCAAAGGAAGGGTCATCGTCCTGTTGGACATGGACAAGGTCATGCAGGGTCAGGACCTGGAAGAACTGCAAAAGCTGGAGAAATTCACACAGGACGCCAAGGCGTCCACAAAAAAGGAGGGTTGAGCCATGGGTTTCAATCGAATGAAGCTGGATACGAAGCTGGTGGGGTCGTCCATTCTGGTGGCGACGTTGATGGTTTTCTTTTTTATCCAATTTCTTTCACTGCTGCACTCGGCGGGGAAAGGCCTGGACCGGGTGGTCAAGGCGAGCACGGCCATCCGTGTGGCCCAGGAGTTGAACAATGATTTTCAATTGGCGGTTTCCAAGGGGAAGGATGTGGCCATCGTCAAGGACCAGAAGCACAAGGATGCGACCACGGTCTACCTGAAAAGGGCTCAGGAAGCCCTCGAGGACCTGCAAAAAAGCAACCCGGACGCCGACGAGCAAGATGACCTGCGCAAGCTGGGGGACCAGTTGGAGAGCGTCGGCGGAAAGCTGACGACCTTGATCCAGATGGATATTGAAAAGCCGACTTCCCTCGAACTGTACACGTCCTATTTGAAGGATATCACCATCCAATTCGACGATACCAATCAGTCCTACGTCGACCTTTTGGACAAGAAAGTCGAGGAATCCCAGGCTGCGGTTATCGCCCAAATCGAGCAAGGAAAACTCATCGGCACACTCCTGGTCGTACTGGTGCTGGGGGGCATTTTGCTCAACCTCCTGATTTCCATGGGTGTGGCCCGTACTTTGAGGACCCTGACCCGCAACCTCATCGAGAGTTCAGAACAAGTGACCTCGGCCTCGGTCTTGACCTCCGCCTCCAGCCAGCAGTTGGCGGAAGGCGCGGGTGAATCGGCTTCCAGCCTGGAGGAAACCAGTTCCTCGCTCGAGGAAATGGCCTCCATGACCCGGCAAAACGCCGACAACGCCCTTCGCGCCACCAAACTGGTGGAGGA
>Ga0070734_10005061_pt1 | contig 11964 bp, 7 predicted proteins | sample Coa_R1_8_FD_66444 | JGI IMG/M metagenome (GOLD analysis project Ga0070734, IMG submission 66444) | Surface soil microbial communities from Centralia Pennsylvania, which are recovering from an underground coalmine fire - Coalmine... | ecosystem: Environmental > Terrestrial > Soil > Unclassified ...
AGCGCAAGATTGCAGCGCGCATCACCGATGCCATGGTGGAAGACGCCAAGGCCGCGAAAGAAGCAGTGGTCGTCACGTTTATTGAGATCACGCGTGAGGACTATGCAAGCGCAGGCGTGCTGCTGGCCGACAAAAAGTAAATTAAAGCATTCTAGCGCCCCCAATCTGTTCAGCTTAAGACATCCTACTGCTTGCGTTCTGCATTCCTATCGGCGTGGCCACAGAAACGCTCAGTCGCTCCGTCATCGTAAGTGACGTCCCTGCGCGGCTCGACCGCTTGCCCTGGAGCCGATGGCACTGGCTTGTCGTCATCGCGCTCGGCATCACCTGGGTGCTCGACGGGCTTGAAGTCACGCTTGCCGGCGCTGTTGGCGCGGTGCTCAAGCGCCAAGATACGCTCGCGCTCAATGACGCACAGATCGGCGCCAGCGCAACGTTTTATCTCATCGGCGCGGTCACCGGCGCGCTTTTCTTCGGCTACCTTACTGACCGTCTCGGCCGCAAGCGCCTTTTCACTATTACGCTGCTGCTCTATCTCAGCGCCACCGCGCTTACGGCTTTCTCCTGGAACTTTGCTTCATACGCGCTTTTTCGCGCGCTTACCGGCGCGGGCATTGGCGGTGAATATTCCGCCATCAACTCCGCCATCGACGAACTCATCCCCGCGCGCGTTCGCGGCCGCGTTGACCTTATCATCAACGCCAGCTTCTGGATCGGCGCAGCCATTGGCTCGGCCGCCGTGATCGCCTTGCTTGATACCGGCATCGTTCCCATCAGCCTTGGCTGGCGGATGGCGTTCGCCATTGGCGCGGTGCTGGGCCTGATCGTAATTTTTCTGCGCCACGCCATTCCTGAAAGCCCGCGCTGGCTCATGACGCACGGCCGCGAACCTGAAGCCGAGCAGATCATGAGCGATATCGAGCGCCGCGCCACGCATCACCCTGAGCTGCTGCCTCCGCCCGCGTCCGATGCACGCATCCACATCCGTCCGCGCAGCCATACTCCGTTTCGCGAAATCTGGCACGCCATCGCCGTGCAGCATCCTTCGCGATCATGGCTTGCCATGGCGCTCATGACTTCGCAGGCTTTTTTCTATAACGCCATCTTCTTTACTTACTCGCTGGTGCTGGTCACGTTTTACGGGCTGCCAGCACAAAAGGTGGGACTCTATCTTTTTCCTTTTGCGATGGGAAACTTCGTTGGCCCGCTCGTGCTTGGCCGCCTGTTTGATACCGTTGGCCGCCGACAGATGATTACTCTCACTTACGCGCTCTCCGGCATTCTGCTCGCCCTGAGCGGCTGGGCTTTCCAGCACGGCCTGCTCACCGCACAAACCCAGGCGCTCTGCTGGACCATCATCTTCTTCGTCGCGTCGGCTGCGGCCAGTTCCGCATATCTCACCGTGAGTGAAATCTTTCCGCTTGAGATTCGCGGACTCGCCATCGCTATCTTTTATGCCGCCGGAACGCTCGCCGGCGGCGTCGCTGCGCCATTTATCTTTGGACTGCTTATCCAAACCGGCTCGCGCACCGCTCTCTTCCGCGGATACCTTGCCGGAGCGTTGCTCATGATCGCCGCCGCCGTGGTTGAGGCTTTCATCGGTGTCCGCGCGGAGCAGCGATCTCTGGAGTCGATCAGCACGCCGCTCTCAGCAACTGACTTGGAAGATAGGCCGTCTCGGGCAGCGTAACGATCTTATCTTCCGATCAAGTGTCATGCTTACTCGCGATGGACGAAATGCTCTTTAAGTGACGATACCTTGCTTGCGGCCATGCCGATGCGCCGGGCGCACCGCGCAATTTCGTTCACGTGTTTCCTGGCCGGCGAGTTTGCTTCCACGCAATCCTCAATCAGGTCAGTGTTTCCCATGATCACCGTAACGTGATCGCTGATTTCGTGGGAATAGGCCCACACCATGCGAAAAGCCGCCTCCAGTTTTTCACAACGTTTTTCACAGCTCACATCAAATAACGCTTGCTTTGCCACAACTACTCCCTTGCTTTTGGAAATTTTCTCGGATGGAATTACTTTGTTGCGGGGCCCATTTGCTCCAGGTTGTTCAGGACTCTTGTGAGAATCGCGGCCAGGGCTTTTCTCTCTGTTTTGCTCACGCCTTTCCACATGGCAACGGCGATCGGGCCGGCGATCCTGACCGCGCGGCGTAACGCAGCCTTGCCCGTGGGCGTGAGGCTCAAAATCGTTTTCCGCCGATCAGACCGGCTCCGTATACGCTCCATCAGGCGCTTCTTCTCCAGCCGATCCACCAGCCGGGTAATTGAAGAAGCTTCCAATCCATACAGGCTGGCCAGCTCCGCCATTGTGTTGGCTTCTTCCAGGTCGCAGCTCATCAGGATCAGCGCCTGTCTCGCCGTTAATCCCACCGCTGCCAGGGCGCGGTCCTGGGTCTCAAACGCACGCGCCACCGCCTTGGGCAGCAACAACCTTGCGATAAACGGCGCGTCATAGCGTGGAAGATCATTGCTCATCGGCAGAAAAGAAGTATAGTTGCTTAAGCAATGATTGTCTATGCAATTAAATCAATATAAGAGAAATTTTAAAATTGGCAGTCCCCATCCTTCGCAAAACCTAAAAGCGCAAAGGATGGGTCGCCGGGTTTTACCAAATGCGGAGATTCTTCCTCTAGAACGCTGCTGCGCAGAATCCCTTGAACTGGACAGTATTGATCCCTTGCTGAGTGCTTTGCTGAGTTTGTACCAGTATGTTGTCAAACTTGTTCACAGCCTGGATGATTGTTGCCTGAACAAATCCTGGCCCATCAATTTTGGTATAGGTTCCGTTGTCCAAGGCAAATCCATGAGTGCCATCGAAGGACTCATAGAATCCCACGACTACGCCCGAGTTGCTGACCTTGGCCGCGTTCACGAAACCGTCGTTGCCTGGAGGACTAATGTTGCTGAACACCCCGTCTTTCCAGATAAAGGCTGGGTTTTCGTTCACCAATTGAGTCAAAGAGCCTCCCACAACCACGCCTTCATCGTTGATGCTGGTGGGCAGCGTTACATCCGATCCAGGAACTAAAAGGAAGGTTAGTTTTCCGTTGTGCAGCACATAGCCATTGGCAGGGAGGGTCTGGGAATTGATAGCCCCAACAATATCGCCATTCGAATTCACTCCGGTGACCGTGAAATCCGCGTTGGGATGGCCGGGAAGAGTGATCTCGTGGAAACCTCCGGCATGGACCATGTAATGATGCTCCCTCGGGTCGCCGGCAACGCTAAAGTCGCCAACAATGATTCCATTCCGGCTCATATCGCTGACAGTTGTACTTGAGGAGCCAGGAAACTTAAATGTGGTGAGCCTGCCTTGAAATAGCAGGAACCCATGGGACTCGTTTTTGCTGTCGATGAAAAATCCCGCAATGCCTCCCAGATCATTGAGTGCGACGGGAGTGCCGTTGGTGGCCGGCGGCGGAAAACTTAATTTTTGAAACGAGCATTTCCCGCTTTGGGCGAATGCGGCAGTGGCGGTGGCGACGATGAAACAAACGGACATCAGCAGAGAGAAGGTTTTTCCGTGGTTTCTCATAACTCGATGGGTCTCCTTGCAAGTTCCTCAGGGAATACTCAGGGGATAAGTGTCCCTGGGCGAACGGTTGCAAATGAGATGAACTGCTTGATGGACGAGGGTTGCCCACCTGTGTTGCTGAATTAGTACCTAGACATTTTTAGATTTTTTTCAAACTCGCAAAAACACCAAAATCGCGAAGGATGGGGTCACGCATTTGTTTATTGGGAACAGAGGAAGCAAAGATTGAGGCACTCGGGCCACTCTATGTGGCCCCACGTATCACCCAGATGCCTTTCCCGTCATACCAAATTGCCGTCCTTTAATCCAATCGAGAAATATCTTTTCCACTGTCGAGTCATTGACCGGCTTTGGATCTTTAAAACGGAGCCGAACTTGATCCAGCATGGAAATGACATTAGCAGCTTTTGGAGGCGAAACATTTTCCCACTTGAGATAAGCTGCTCTCAAGAACATAGCCGCCAATTGAAATTCTTCTTTTGCCACGAGTAGCTCCCCAATCCATGCTCGGATGAACCCTTGGTTAAGAACGTGCTCAGATTCGGTCTTCTTCTCAAGAAGCAATGCAGATTTTTGGTAACATATCAGGGCTTCGTCTACTTGGCCTAGGAAATGAAGACACCTACCTATGTTCCCATAGTACGCTCCGCTTTCATCCTCATCTACTCTAGTTGCACTAGTAACATCCGCTACAGTTTTGCCTTCTAGAAACATTGGTAGTGCAACTTCTGGCCTCCCCGCGTCACGTTCTGCTAGCGCAAGCGCATGAGCCACATCATATATTGTGTCAACCCCAGATTGCTGTTTAAGGGCATGCCCCGTTTTGCCCCATTCAACCGCTGACAGAAAGTCACCTCTCACCCACATTGAAAAAGACTTCATTTCGCAAAAGTTGATATACCGCGTATCTTTTGACACTACAGTCTTCTCATATTGGTCAAGTAGGAACTCAACCTCGTCATATTCGCCTAAATATGACAGATTTCTAATCTGTGCAGAAAAAACAGTTTCAAAACCTCTATACTTATAAAAATCTCTGGTCCAATCCGTCAAGGAAAGTAACAGACGAGCAACTCTGCAAAATTCCCGGGGGTAGGCGCTTGCAGAAAAGGGGCTACCGACCTCCCCCAAGATATCAAATGCCTCATTCAACCTGCCAGCTGCAATATCTAATTCTGCATTCTGAGTCCAGTTCAGTAACACTGATAAGGAAGGCCGTCCTGCCAACTCAGCCTTATGCTTACCAATCAGTCGCTTGTACACCTTAAGTATGGCATCAATAAACGAAAGCCGTTCAGCGCGCGTGAATCTTCGATGGACAAATTCACGCACAAGAGGGTGCAACTCAAGCACATCTGGCGTGTTCGGTCGACGTTTTACAACAACGAGATTGAGAGCCTTTAGTGCATTCAATGCCTTAACTAACTTGCCGTAATTCATCTCGTGCCGCAGATAATCCCCAAGGGTTTCTTCTGTTTCCGGTTTAACCGTTTCGGCGAGACCGCGCAGAACCACCTCTTCCCTAGGTCTCAAGGTGCCCCATATTGAATTCAGAGTCTTCTCGGGAAGGGGGCCGCGGCCAGAACGAATTTCATTAACCAGCGAGTGTAGATCCGTAGGGGACAATGGCTTTGCAACCTGTATTGCCAGTAAATCGAGCCAAAACGCATGGCCTTCGGTTACTTTGTAAGCATCTTCAATATCTGCTCTCACCGAAGGGGCATTGCGTTGAGAGAATAACTGAAGAGTAGCGTCCAGACTTAGGCTTTCAAGATGTTTGCTGAAAGCTAGCGGATGATCATAGGCAATCGAGGGGCGGCATGTAAATACAGCTTGAGAAGGAGATCCGGATTCGAGGAGCGATTCTATAAAGGCGTCAGCGCTTCCAGTCATCAGTCGCGTTTCAAGATCTACATAATGGTCGGCATTATCAAACACGAATAAAACTCGGACGTTTCGAATGAGCCGTAATAAAACTTCAACGATAGAGCTTACACTCTCCTGCGCAAGATCTTTTGCTGATACTTTTCCATTTGAGAGCTTCTCTACTACTGAAGCAAGCTGGTTTTCGAAGCGCTCTCCTTCTTCTTTGCAATCTCGCCACACGTAGATCGAAAAGAAATTTGCATTCTGGCGCTCTGAAAAATATCTGGCAGCCAGAGTAGATTTTCCTTGGCCCCCGATTCCTGTCAAAAAGAATACCTTTGCTTTTGAATTTCTTAGTGTTTCAAGCTCTTTTTCTCGCCCTACGCAAATTTCAACATACGGAGGTCTGTCTTCTTCTTCTCCTTCCAATAAATGTTGATGGCGGTTCTCTATCTGGTCGAGCAGTTCTCGGCTAACTTGTACCGGATTTGACGGGCGAGGCCCTGGCGGCGAGACAGCTTTCTGTATCAGAGTCCAAGCTTGATGGAGGTCGGGAAGAAAATCGTGACAGTCAATTCCTTGATAGAGCGTTATGCGACCACGATCAATACCGGGGGATAGACGGTCCGACAATGCATTCGAAATATTGGGGTTAGACGAATGAAACGTCCAAATAATTTCCGGAAAAGCGGTATCATCTCGCACAACGTCCATCAATGCATCTGTGAAAGCATCATCCCAGCCACTATACGCAGCAACAACCACTATTTTGTCTCGCAACAGTGAACTCAAGGAAGCCTTCAATCGCGGACGCGCTTGACCCAATTGCCTTGGCGTGTGAAGCGTATCCGAGCCATACCAATATCCATGGAGGTGAACCACGTGACAACCTGTTCCCTCGGTCTGCCCCAGATAGCCGTCGGCGTGAAAGATCGTTTTTAAGAAAGTCCCTCCGACTCGCCTAATGGCTACTTCAATCAGAGGGTCAAAGTTTGTCGTGAGTATGAGTTTGCCAAAATGTGCTGGGTAGTCAGTTGAAAGTTTTCCTAGATACTCCGTCCCAGGATTTAGAGCCCAGCCCAAAACGTCGGCTTCGAGAAAGCGGCAGTAGTCTTCAGTTATTTGAGACGCTTGCTCCGTGTCTAATGCTCCGCTCGAACCGCGTGCAAGCAGGACGGCTCGCCGAACTGTCTCATTAACTCCTCTTTGTCCGCGGCGCCCTTGTAAAAATGTGAAGGCCGCCTGATATCTTTTGTCTCCAGCCCTAAGAATATCTTCTTCTAACGCGTTCAACTGGGCTGGATCGGTTTGGAACTCAGCACGAATCAAGTCAATAACGCCGTCCGCGCCAGGGACTCCAGCTTCGCCAGGTTTCCTTGGGGCAGAGAAGGGAGCTCCTACTAAAAACACAACTTCGGTGTTCCGTCCTTTTATCCCGTGGGTAAGCCGTTCAAGAAGGGCGGATTTGTCATAAAAATGTAGTGCGCTATTCATGATTTAATGAAGAAGAAAAAGATGTAATTTTGGCGCATGTTATCACGAATTGCATGCGTTGCGAGATTTAAACCAGTTCTCACATTGAACTACTACCAACGCAAAGGCTTCCAATCTTTGAACTATTGAATGTACTATTTCGCGCTTGATTGCTAGATGGAAATGCCCTACCATCTAGCACCGCCCCAGGGTTGGGAAGCAGTCTTTGTTCTTTGAAAATTTAGTAAATAGCAAAGAAGCTTTTAGCTCTTAGCCGTTAGCTTTTTAGCCAAACCAACTCCAACACCGCTGAACCCTACGCCAATCGGCCCCCAATGCGTGAAACCCACGCCAATCTGGGATGGTTGGGATGACATCGCTGAAGTCTACGCCAATCTGGGATGAGCCCAAGGGGGGAGGGGCGCGCGACGCGCGCCTAGCGCCGAAATCGCCGACATCGCACGTCATCGCCGGGATCGGAAGTGGGATGATCTTGGGATGGGACTGTATAAGCCCTTTGGAATCCTAATTGAGGGGGGCCTGGGTAGGGCAGGACAAAAGCTCAACCACAAAGGCCACGAAGGAACACAAAGGAAGTAAAAAGCCCGCCTTGCGGCGGGCCATGAACGGGGTTACAGGGTTATAGAGCCAGACGAGCTTAGCTGCAGCCTGACGTCGAGCCGCAGGACATGCAGCGGTAGCAAGAGCCATTCCTGGTCATGATCGCACCGCAGACGTGGCAGCTTGGCGCGTCGCCCAAATCGACGAACTCTTTCAGCGCGTCGGCCGAGTGGTATAACCCACGATCTACGATCGAGGGCGAGCCTTTAGCCGTTAGCTCTTGGCTTTTGGCCAGACCTCCCTGGGGAGGTAGCGTCTCTGGCCGCGAAACCGTTTCAGATGCACTCTGCTGGCTAATGGCTAATGGCTCAGGGCTAAGCGCGCCCGCTCCCATCGGCGGCAGAACCATATCTTTGAACAGAGGATACTGCCTGCCGGTGACGAACTTGAGTTCCAGCCAGCGGAAGATGTAGTCCATGATGCTCTTGGCGATGGGGATCTCAGGGTTGCCGGTGAAGCCTGAAGGCTCAAAGCGCGTGTGGCTGAACTTTTCACACATCAGCTTCATGGGGACGCCGTGTTGCAGCGCCAGCGAAATCGCGGTGGCAAATGAGTCCATCAGGCCGGAAACGGTGGAGCCCTCTTTGGCCATGCGGATGAACAGCTCGCCCGGCGTGCCGTCTTTATACAGGCCCACGGTGATGTAGCCTTCATGTCCCGCGAGCGCGAATTTATGCGTGATGGAAGCGCGCTCACCCGGCAGGCGATGACGCACCGCGCGCGGCGGCGCCGTTTCTTGTTCGGTCATGGTCAGCGGACGCACGGCGGCGAGCGCCATGGTCTGCTGCTCCGGCGAGAGCTTCTGGAATTCCAGCTCCGGGCCGCTCAGCGGACGCTGCGTGGTTGTGATGTCTTTCTCTCCGCGCGTGCCGCGCTTGGCGGCTTCATCGCGCGAGCTGGCAGCCATGAGCGGTTGCGCTTTCTTTGATCCGTCACGATAGATGGCGACGGCCTTAAGGCCCAGCTTCCAGGACTGAAGATACGCCTCAGTGATGTCTTCCACGGTCGCCGCTTCCGGCAGGTTCACCGTCTTGGAAATTGCGCCGCTGATGAACGGCTGCGTTGCGGCCATCATCATCACGTGGCCCATGTAATGGATGCTGCGCGTGCCTTTGGAAGGCTTGAAGCTGCAGTCGAAGACAGGAAGATGTTCTTCGCGGATGCCCGGCGCGCCTTCAATGGTCCCCGTGGAATCAATGTAGCTCACAATGGAGTTCACCTGGTCCGGCGTGTAGCCCAGCTTCCACAGCGCGGAAGGCACGGTCTGGTTCACGATCTTGATCATGCCGCCGCCCACAAGCTTTTTGTATTTCACCAGCGCCAGATCAGGCTCAACGCCGGTGGTGTCGCAGTCCATCATGAAGCCGATGGTTCCCGTTGGCGCCAGCACCGTGACTTGCGCGTTGCGATATCCGTTGCGCTCGCCCAGGGCCAGAGCTTCGTCCCAGGATTGGCGGCTGCCATCGAGCAGCGCGGCAGGCACGTTATCTTTACTGATCTTGTTCACTGACGCACGGTGCATGCGGATCACGTCAAGGAACGGCTCGCGATTGATGTACCAGCCGGGGCAAGCGCCGCCGGTAACGTCCTGCGGAGAGACGTGCGAACTGGCCGCACCAAGCTGCGGGCACTGTCCGGCAATGCGCGCCGACTGCAAGTAAGCTTCACCGCACATAATTGCGGTAACGCAAGCGGCGTAATCGCGACCGGCGTCGGAGTCATAAGGCAGGCCGCTGGCCATGAGCAGCGCGCCCAGGTTGGCATAGCCCAACCCCAGAGGACGATAATCATGCGAGTTGCGCGCAATCGCTTCCGTCGGATAACCGGCGTTGTCGACAAGAATTTCCTGCGCCGTAATCATCACGTCCACAGCGTGGCGATACGCAGGCACATCAAACTCGCCATTCGACTTGAGGAACTTCATCAGGTTGAGCGACGCCAGGTTGCACGCCGAATCGTCCAGGAACATGTATTCGCTGCACGGGTTGCTGGCGTTGATGCGGTCCGTATTCTTCGACGTATGCCACTTGTTGATTGTCGTGTCGTACTGCATGCCCGGATCGCCGCACCACCATGTGGCTTCAGCAATCTTGTTCATCAGCTGGCGGGCTTTGTAAGTCTTCATCACCTGCCCGCCTTTTACGGCGCGGGTGGAGAAATCTCCGTCGCGCTCCACGGCGGACATAAATTCGTCCGTCACGCGCACGGAGTTGTTCGCGTTCTGGAAGAAGATGGAGCTGTAAGCGTCAGAGTCGGGCGACGAACCGTCATAGCCCATCTCAATCAGCGCCCAGGCTTTTTTCTCTTCTGCCATTTTGCAGTCAATGAAGCTTTCAATATCAGGATGGTCAACATTCAAAATAACCATCTTGGCCGCGCGACGCGTCTTTCCACCGGACTTGATCACGCCGGCAAAAGCGTCAAAGCCCTTCATAAAGCTCAACGGGCCGCTGGCCGATCCGCCGCCGGAAAGTTCTTCCGTCGAGCCGCGCAGCGCGGAAAGATTTGTGCCTGTGCCACTGCCCCACTTGAACAACATGCCTTCCGTCTTGGCCAAAGTCAGAATCGAGTCAAGCGAATCTTTCACCGAATTGATAAAGCACGCCGAGCATTGCGGCGCTTTGTAGCCGGTCGTCGAAAATTCAACAGTTCCCTGCTCGCGGTTCCAGTGCCAGTTCTGCGCGTCGCTGAGCGGCTCCAGCCGGTCACAGCCCACGTTGAACCACACCGGAGAATTGAACGCCGCCTTCTGCTGCACAAGAATATGCACCAGCTCTTCATGGAATGTGTCGCGGTCTTCTGCGCTGGCAAAGTAGCCCTGCTGCCAGCCCCAGTCGCGGATGCTCTCTGCCACGCGCTGAATCAGCTGGCGCACGCCGGTCTCGCGCTGCGGCGTGCCAAGCGTGCCGTGAAGATATTTACTGGCCACAATGTTGATGGCAGTCATCGACCAGTCTTTGGGCGACTCCACATCTTTCTGCTCAAAAATACTGTTGCCTTTGGCGTCAGTGATGCTGGCCGTGCGCAGCTCCCATTCCACTTCGTCATAGGCGGAAACGCCGGCGCGCGTGAAATAGCGCGGAAATTTCAGCCCCGGGGCCGCTTGTCCCGAAGCCGGCTGCTGTGTTTGAACTTTTGTGTTTTCCTTCATGACCTTTACGCCTGTTTCCGCCATCTCTTTTTTCTCCGATTCGCTTTTATGTCTGCGATGTTGCATGCTGCATGGCGCGAGCCTGCCTGCTCGCTTTCTCTTTCCGCTGTTTGTCTCTAGGATCCTGCTGACACTGCCTTGCCCAGCTTGATTCCGTGGGTCACGCGATCCACCGCGCGCTCCGCCACCGTCTTCATTTCGCCTTCATGCTGCAGCCGCGCCGCACGACGCTCGGTGCGCACTTCACTCGTTCCGCCCACCGCGGCAGTGACCGTTGGTTCCGCTGTCGTCGCTTTCTCAAATATCTTTTGTTCCGTCGCCGCAGGCGACTTTTCAAAGACCTGTGACGCTACTTCCCTCTGCGCGCTTAGCCAGTTCTTGAGCGCCGTCGCCGCCGCCCGTCGATCAGCAATGCTGGGCGCGATGGCATAGCGCACATAGATCTTGGCCTGCGCCATCTTTTCCCGCCACGGACTGCCCGTAGCAAACAGCCGGCTCATGGCGCGTGAAAGATCGTCGGCCTCGGCCACCTCAAACACCGCCAGCATGCGGCGTGACTGCTCTCCCACCGCCTGCACAACTTCTTCCGCCAAGGCAAATACTCCGGGCTGGCTGGGCACCAGCAGCAAGCCAAAGCTCGATTCGCAATGGAACCAACGTGACCAGTTCATCTCCATACGTCTCTTCCCCCAAAGCACGGTTAAGCAGCACCGGCTGGGCCGGTGACGCGCACACAAAAATATGAAGTTCACCGCGATTATTGTTTTCGGCGGCACCTCTGACGCCGGGTAGTCTTCAGGCTGCCTGTGACCCGTTCCTGACTAGCCGCGGGTCCGGCCAGAACAACCGTAGTGTTGGAAACTTACGCCTGTATATTGTGCGTGTCAAGAGTCTTATACAATCTATTGTACCTTAGTCGCCCAAACGCTGCCACCCGGCCCAAGTAGTTTGTTTCCCGTCCTTTACCGGAAAATCACCGGTTTCGGGGTGGTTTCTCCCTTGGTACATCTGGGAATTTATCCACAAGCAATCTCGCCCGCCGGCTACGGGGACTGTAATCCTGTGGAATTGTTGGCTGGTGAAAACTCAGAACAAAGCGGCTTACATCTGGTATTGCGAATCTACCTGCCGTTGTGACAGAGAGCAATGCCGAAGATTGGTGCAGCGCTGTGGATATAGGTGGAAAAGAAGACTTTATCCAATCTTGAGCCAAGCGAGAGATCGTTGTAAGCATTCTCAAACGCTTTAGCCGATCGCCAGTCTATTCTGGTCTCGGCAACCGTTTTCCCCCAGGAGCACACATGAAG
>Ga0070734_10005062_pt1 | contig 11964 bp, 12 predicted proteins | sample Coa_R1_8_FD_66444 | JGI IMG/M metagenome (GOLD analysis project Ga0070734, IMG submission 66444) | Surface soil microbial communities from Centralia Pennsylvania, which are recovering from an underground coalmine fire - Coalmine... | ecosystem: Environmental > Terrestrial > Soil > Unclassified ...
GGGAGCGCCGCGAGATTCCGCATCTGGTCGAACGAGTGCTTGCCGCACAGGCGCGGCACGCCACCCTCGCGCTGCGGCTCGGCGGGGATCCCCGTGCGGCACCCCGGCCGACACCGGCGCCGGAAGCAGAGCCCGCGTCCGACATCGAATGGCGGCTCGCACGCCGCGAAGCCTACGACAGCCTGTCCGCCCTCGTGCAGTCCACACAGCGCTCCCTCGCCGAGCCGCCCGCGGTGCGGCCGCCGCTCGACGCGCTGGAGCGTCTCCTCGCCCATGCGTACCAGCTGCTGGCTCAGCTGGCCGCCGTCAAGACCATGCTGCTCTTGCGGCGCGAACACCTCAACTTCGACATCGTCGCCGCCCCGCTTGCACGCGCGGCCAGCGTGATCGACACCGCGCTGACCCGTCCAGCCGGCGGCTCCGCCCGTGCACTGCATTTCATCGCAACAGGTCAGGAGGGCCTGACGCTGCCGGATCCGTTCGAGAAGGACATCACGCCCTGGATGCTCCGGCGGCTGCGGCTCGCGGCGCGCATCGCAGCCGTCATGCGCGAGGATGCCGACGAAGTTCTACAGTCGGGTACCGTTACTCCTTAGGAGCAGGATGCCGCTGGCGCCCACTACCGTCGGGGCCTGTTTTTCTTCACCGCACCGACGCTTTGAATCTCGTCGCGGTCGCTCCGGAAATGGGCGAATCATCCACAAAGGCGGCCGCGGACAGGTGCGTCACCAGCAAGGGCATGTCGTCATAGGTGCGGCCGTTCAAAAGCCTGCCCGTCAGATCCTTCCTCACACCCCCCCACTGCTTGAAGAAGAATCGCACCCTTGCTCGTTCGCACTGATGCCGAATCGACTGAACCCAAGCCTCTTCCATCGGTCTCGCCTTCGGCCCCGACTCCCCTCCAACGATGGCCCAATGGATGCCTCCCAGCGGCAGGTCTGGAAGCGGCCGGAGTAGCGGTTCGAGAGAGAGAAACTTCACCAAAGCCGGTGTTGAGGCAAGGTCGATTATTCGGTGAACCATGTCGGTCCGCTCGACGCTGACGCCCATCCAGATGTTGTGACGCCAAGGAAGACCCGCGGCTAACTGGCGTAGGCGGCCGCTTCTCTTTGTCAAAACCTGGAACGTGTGTTGGGGGCACCGTACCATGGTTTCGAACACCTGGTGGATATACTCTTTCGGTACGTTCTCGTGAAACAGGTCGCTCATCGAGTTAACAAAAATCACGCGAGGCTGCTTCCAGCGCAGGGGCAATCTCAATAAATCCGGGTGGAGCGTCACCGCGAACCGGTTGCGATATCGGTTACTTCCCATCGCGTTCAAGCGTTTCGCCATGCGCTCTGCGTAGCAGTGCTTGCAGCCCTGACTGATCTTGGTGCACCCCGTGACAGGGTTCCACGTCATTTCCGTCCACTCAATGCTCGACGTTGCAGCCATGGTCGTATCCTGGTCCGCTAACCTAGGTCAAGGCCTCGTTGTTCATCGTTCCGCCGGATCTTTTCCCAAAACTCAAGTGCTCGCTCATGCCGCGCAGCAAAGGCTAGCCAGTAAAGTGGCTGGCCTTTCGTGCCCTCAACGAGTGGCATGTTCGCTCAGGTGATGAGCCAGTTCGGGCTCCCAAGTTCTTAGCGTGAAGTCTGCATGCCCTGCCCGCGCCGTCATCGTGCCCCGCTGTCGTGTGCGGTCAGGTCGGAGGCCGCGCCCCGCAGAAAATCCACCATCAAGTCGAGCGCCGCCTCGTACATTCCGACACCGGTCTGCGTCCCGCAGCCCGCCCGGCGGGCAGCCTGCAGCAACGGCGTGACCACGGGTTCGGTGATCACGTCCGCCACGAACATGTCCGGGGTGAGCCTTTCTGCCATCACCGGCAACGGGTCGGCGGGCTGCATCCCTGCGGGCGTCGCGTTGACCACAAGGTTGCAGCCGGACGGATCGGCCGTCCCCACCTCCACTCGAGTACCGAAGCGCATTTGCAGCCGCGCGATGAGCGCGTCGCGCCGGCCCGGATCGATGTCGTAAATGGCCAGCCGCTCCACCCCGGCCTCGAGCAGGCTGAGCGCGATGGCGCCGCCGGCTCCACCGGCGCCGGCGAGAAGAGCCCGCTGCCCGTCGATTCGCCCGCCTGCCGTGACGATGGCTGTGGCCATGCTCAGACCGTCGAGCATGTCCGCGTGCCAGCTTCCGTCGTTGTTGCGGCGGGCGATGTTGGCGGCGCCGAGAACGTGAGCGCGGCTGCTGGCTGTCGCCGCGTGTCTGTAGAGCGCGAATTTGTGCGGAACAGTGGCGATGATGCCGTCGAGATTTCGCACGGTGCTCAGCGCCGAAAGGAGCGCGTCGACGTCGCCCGGTTCCACGTGCACGGGGACCATGACGGCGTTGTGGCCGCGCTGCTGCAACAGGCGGGTGACGCCCGGCGGCGATTTGACCTGCGCGATCGGATGGCCGATCAGGACGTGCAGGCGGGTGCGTCCGTCGAGGTGATCGAGCAAGGTTGCAGTCTCAGGTGGAGGTTTTCACCGGCTCACCGGTCCAGGCGATGCAGATGTTTGCGCGTGTCCTTGTGCGGCCTCATCCACCGAGTGCCGGTACGCTTCGAGGAAGGCGCGGCTCGCCGCGCCGCATCGGCGGGCTCGTTCCACGACGGACAGGCGGGCGTCCTCGGCGCAAGGTGATTCCAGCGAAATCGGCAGCCCCGCAGGCATCGCCGCGAGTATCCCGGTGAGGGGCAGTTCCCCTTCTCCCGGATAGAAGCGGCCGCTCTGGCCCTCACGCCGCAACTGTTCGGTGGAAGCCGGACGCGGGCCGCGGGCATCGCACAGCTGGCAATACGACAGCAGCCCGATGTCGCAGCCGGCCAGGTCCGCGGCGGTGCCGCCGGAGCGAACGAGGTGCAGGACGTCGACGAGCACGCCCGCGTTCGGCTGAGCCGCGGCCCGCACGACGGCGCACGCTTGAGCGAGCGTCGATGTGTGGCAATAGGAAATGAATTCCAGCCCCAGTTTCAGCCCGTACGGCATCGCAAGCTCGGCCAGCTTCGCAAAGCGGTCCGTCACGCGGGCGGGATCGGGATCGTTTCCCACCACCAGGACATGACGCGCTCCGAGTTCGCGGCCCGTCTCCAGGGCGGCCTCGAGCTCGCCGACCCGGGTCTGCGGATCCAGCCAGATCGCCTCGATGTCCAGCAGCTGCACACCGCTCTCCGTCAGCTTCGCCTTCAATTCCCGGCGAAGCGGGCGGTCTTCGATCACGGGAACGATCGCATCGGCGGCGGTGGGCGGAACGATGCGCAGTCCGACCGCGTCGAAACCGCCGGCCACCGCTGCATCGATGAGCTGCAGCGGATGGGCGTCGAGGACGGTGAGGTGGGCAAGGGATAGTACGGGTGGCAAGGACGGGGATGGCGTGCAGCCGGAGTCGGGGGAGGGGGATGGTGCCGACGCGGAGGGGGACGGCGCCGCCGCGGACGGAGCGGACGCGGGTGACGTGGACGGAGCGGACGCGAATACAGACCTGGGCGACATGGACATGCGCCGCAGGCTACCTGTCGGTCGTCTGGCCTGTCAATTGAGCGATCGGTGGAGACCATCCCTCTCACGGTGGAGAAGACCGAGTCCGAACTCATCGGGCCACGGGTGCCCGCGCTCGCGCCGGACACGGAGGTCATCAAGGGCCGGCTTGATGTTTCGCAGGCTCGGACGAATATCCCATTCAGGTTCTCCAGGCGCCGGAACGCCGGTATGCTGGGCGGCCACGAAAGGAGAACAGGCATCATGCGCAAGCTCGTCAGTTCCGGGTCGCCCTTCGAACCTCGAATCGGCTTTTCGCGGGCGGTTCGAATCGGCCCGTTCGTCGCCGTCTCGGGTACGGCACCGGTGGCGCCGGACGGGACGGTCGCTGCACCGGGGGACCTCTACGGTCAGACTCGAAGGTGCCTGGAAATCATCGCCCAGGCCATCGGGGAAGCGGGTCTGGGCCTCGGCAACGTCATCCGCACGCGTGTCATGCTGACTGACATGTCGCGCTGGCAAGAGGCTGCGCGGGCGCATGGCGACGTGTTTTCCGAAATCAGGCCAGCCTCGACCTTCGTCGAAGTGAAAGGCCTGATCGATCCGGGATGGCTGGTGGAGATCGAAGCGGACTGCGTGGCCGGCGATTAGCGGCGCCCGCGGAAACTGCTCGATGACGCCCGAACCCTCCGCTGAAGAGTGGTATTGAGATGCATGAGATCAGAATGTGGACCGACGGCGTCCCCGTAGAGGAGGAAGCCCTCAAGCAGCTGCGCAACATCGCATCGCTGCCGATTCTCGCCGGCCACGTCGCCGTGATGCCTGACGTCCACCTGGGCAAGGGCGCAACGGTCGGCTCGGTCATTCCGACAGAGCGCGCCATCATCCCTGCAGCGGTGGGTGTCGACATCGGCTGCGGCATGTGCGCGGTGAAGACCACGCTCACCGCCAGCGACCTGCCCGACTCTCTGGCCAAGATCCGTTCGGCCATCGAAGCCGAGGTGCCGGTGGGGGCGCAGCTTCATGACGCACCGCTCTCCCTGGCTCAGGACGGCCCCGAAGGGATGGCGCTGAACCTGAGGATGAAGGCTCTCAAGCAGCGGCTCGACGAGCTTCGCATTCTCGATCGCCTCGGAAAGCTGGTGCGGCCGCAGCGTATCTGGCAGCAGGTCGGGACGCTCGGCTCCGGCAACCACTTCGTCGAAGTGTGCCTGGACGAGCGTGGTTCGGTCTGGGTGATGCTGCATTCCGGCTCGCGCAACATCGGCAACGTCATCGGTGAAGCGGCAATCGGCGATGCACGGCAGTACGCCCGTGAGCGCGGTCTCGACCTCCCGGATCGCGACCTCGCCTGGCTGGATGAGGGGACCCGCCAGTTCGACGATTACATCAATGCGATGACGTGGGCGCAGGATTACGCCGCCACCAACCGGGCTGTGATGCTGCACCTCGTGCTGAAAGTGCTGCGATCCCGGTTCGGTAAGCGCTTTGCGGTCACCGAAGAGGCGGTCAACTGCCACCACAACTTCTCCAATCGAGAGACGCACTTCGGCAAGTCGATCTGGGTAACCCGCAAAGGAGCGGTATCGGCGGCGGCGGGCGAGCTGGGCATCATCCCGGGCTCGATGGGAGCGAAGAGCTACATCGTGCGTGGAAAGGGAAACCCGGCCAGCTATGCGTCCTGCTCCCACGGCGCCGGCCGGCGGATGAGCCGCTCCGCAGCCAAGCGGCAGTTCTCCCTCGTCGACCTGGCAGAGCAGACACGCGGAGTCGAGTGCCGCAAAGACGCCGGAGTGATTGATGAGATCCCCCGCGCTTATAAAGACATCGATGCGGTGATGGCTGCGCAAACGGATCTGGTGGAGGTCGTCGCCACCTTGAAGCAGGTGATGTGCGTCAAGGGGTGAGCGCGCGCGCTGCGGCCGCCGCCCCTGGCGGCGAAATCGGGAGATCGGCATGCGGCGTGCGTTTCCGCGGAAACGCGCGAGCGCCTCAGAGCGGCGGGAACCCTGCACATTTCGCACGGTCCGCTCAGGCGGGTGCGCAAAAACGCTTCCGCGGAAACGTGACAGCGCGGTCGAGCGCCGGGGAATCATAGCTGGGGCGTCCGCGGACCCGAGCCATCTCCGCGCAAACCTGGACAATAACGTCTTATCCATCCGCGACGGCCGTGGTTCTCCAGGCTCGGTGGATGGTCAAGACGTGGACGGTGGTTACGCCCGCATCAGGGCAACCGAACTGCAATACAGTCAGAAGACCGCGCTCCCATCACTTCAGTGGCGAGTTCGGGGGCACGAGCAGGAACTTGCCACCTTCGCCCCGCCTTACCGCTTGATATACCTCTATCGCTTCCGTAAGCGGCCGGCGCTTAAGGGCATACGGCCGATGTAGCTCTCCACCGGCGAAGCCTTCGGCCAGTCACGACAGCATGCGCGCGCACTCGACGGACAGGTAGAGCTGCGAAGCCACGCCAACGATGCCGCCACAGATGCGGTAGAGCTCCGGGAGCGGAATGCTCGCGCGGCCGTCACCTGGAGTCGGCCGGTGCGACGAGACGTTTCCCCGGAAACGCGGGAGCGCCAGCGCGCGCCGGGAAATCATCGCAGTGGCCCGCGCGCCGGTGCGAACGATCGCTGACAGAGATCGTTCCGGAAAAATGTGTTCTCAGGAGCGGTTCCGCGAACGTGGCCCCAGGGACGGTTCCGCTTACGTGGCCCCAGGAACGGTTCCGGAAACGTGACGCCAGAAACGGTTCCCGAAACGTGACCCCAGGACGGTTCCGGAAACGGACCCCAGGGACGGTTCCGCGAATATGGTCACGGAACTCTAAGCTCTGCGACGCCTCAGAACGACATGCGTCGCACCCTCGCCCGCGACGCGCTCCGTGCAGGTGTACCCGAGCTGGACGAGATCGATATCGCCAAAGAAGCGTTCGCCCGAGCCCAGGAGCACTGGCGCTATCGCCAGGTGGACCTCATCGACCAGCCCGGCGGCAAGATACTGCTGCACTGTGGCGATGCCTCCGATAGAGACGTCCTTCCCGTTTGCGGCCGCGGTGGCTCGTTCGAGGGCACGGTGGATTCCATCCGTGACGAAATGGAACGTCGTTCCGCCGTCTTTGCGTTCATATAGCTCGGTGCCGTCAGCACGATCACTGGCGCGCGTGTCTGATGTATGGGGTTGTATTTGCCTCGCCAAAGGCACGTGTTGATCCGGAATATCTCAAGCGCTCGCCTTCCTTGTTCGTCCGGACGAACAAGGAAGGCAAAACGTACTGGTCTCAACCGTAGGTCTGCGCTGATCTGAGAAGTTGTCATTTCGAGCGAATTGCCGCGGCTAACTGTGCCCAATGTTCTTCTTTCCACGCGCCTCGGGTAGCGCCGGAAGGGGACGGCAGCACGAAAACGATCGTATCGCCCTCGCGCTCGAACTGCTGGCCGTAGTTCACATTCCGGCGGCCGAAGAATTTGCTCGCAGCGCGCTTAGTCGTTGAAACAAGCGCGCGCGGGCGGTATGCCGGATCTTTCTTCGCAGTGCTTCGCGGTCGAAGTGTTCGGGGCGCAACGTGCGATCCATGTCAGCGGCGACCTTCGCGACATCGGTGAACCCAATGCCGACCGCGAGTAAGTCCCCAAACTCTGTCGGAGCGTACCGACGCGCTGTCAGCCCGACGCACGCCAGCACCTCTGAGAATCTCGATTTCCAGGATGCGCGTAGTAGGCGCCGGGTCTCGCTGACAGTCCTCCTGCCGCCGTGCCACAGAAGGCGACTTTTGGCCTTGGCGCTAATATGCCCGGCAGCCTGTGCTCCATGGGGTGATTATCGTTGTTCTCGTACCTGGTTGGATTGGCGTCGGTTGCGGTGACGTCTTAGCTCTCGCTCTTCAGGCGAGCGCGCCAAAGAGTCGGGTTCCTGGATGTATGAAGTACGCCGACGACGATAGTCGTGTCCGAACGCGTTACAAACAGAACTCCGTAAGGAAACCGGCGAAGCAAAGCTCGCCGCAGGTCCCGGTAGATCGGAGCGAACCGCTCCGGGTTACGTTCGATCGTTGACAGAACTTGATCGAGCGCCGAACGGAAGCGCAGACTCAATCCCGCACGTTGCTCTTCGTACCAGCGGGCCGCGGTAGCGATATCACTTTCGGCTTGACGACGGACTATAAGCCGGCGGCTCATTTCTCCGGCCAGATACGTCCGCGGACCTCCGCCCAGGACGATCCTCCGTCAGGGTCTTTGTCGAGTTCTTCTAGCCGGCGGTCAAGCTCGGCTCGCTGCTCGTCGCTCAGCTCGACAGCCTCCGGATTCGCCGCGATGCTGTCCCAGATTGCCTCAACGATTCGAATGCGCTCCGGAATCGGTAACTGGAGAACTTCGTCAAGCGTCAGCGGTTTCATATGGGAAATTTAGCACAGCTCGCGGGCTTGGACCTCACACTGGCGCTCATTGGGCCCAAGAAACGCTGGCAAGAGGCGCGATGCCTTGCATTCCCGCTTGGTCTTCCCGAAGGCAGGCAAGCCGGTCCGGCAGAGGGCAATGCGCGCCCGGAAGCAGGGTTTGCAGGGGGCCGCCATCGAGGATGCTGGCAGAGTCTGCGCCATCCCGGCGAGCTGGCATGTACAGCGCGGCACGCCCCTCCATGTGCTGCAGGAGCTCGGCGGCTGGGCTTCGATCAAGATGGTGCAGCGGTACGCCGATCTGAGCGGCGAGCACCCGCGCGATGGTTCGACGTCACGCCGACGCCACCTGAGCTACAGCTTGTCGCTGCTAACGAGGCCCTTGCCACTGAACGAGGCCCTCGCCGAGGCCGACGCACGTTATAAATCGGCCATAGCGCGATGAGGGAACGCGCCAGGAGGCGCCGAGCTGCAGAAGGAAATTCTGTTTTTGCTTATAAAGTCTGGTAGGCGCGAGTGGACTCGAACCACCGACCCCCACCATGTCAAGGTGGTGCTCTAACCAGCTGAGCTACGCGCCTGCCGAATTGATGATTGTAGCAACTCCGCCGCATGCTTGCGCGCCGTGGCTCCGGCACCACCGAGCATCCGGGCGATCTCTTCGATCCGGCCCCTCTCATCCAGGGAAGTGACTTCGCTGCGCGTGCTGCCGCGGTGCGCGACCTTGGAGACGGAGAGTTGATTGGAGGCATAGGCGGCCACCTGCGGCAGGTGGGTGACGCACAGCACCTGCCGGCCCTGTCCGAGGGCGGCGAGCTTGCGCCCCACCGCCTCGGCGACGGCGCCGCCGATGCCGGCGTCCACTTCATCGAAGATCAGCGTCGGGACCGCCGCGCGCCTGGACGTGATGACCTGGATCGCCAGGCTGATCCGGGACAGCTCGCCCCCCGAAGCGATGCGTGCCAGCGGTCGAGGCTCGACGCCGACATTGGTGGCGATGAGAAATTCAGCGCGCTCGTCGCCCCGCGCACTGCCGCCCTCGACCGGAAGGAAACGTATGTCGAAGCGCGCCACGCCCAGCGCCAGGTCCTTCATGGCGGTGGACACTTCCCGCGACAGCTTCACCGCGGCCTTGCGCCGCTGCGCGCTCAACTGAGCGGCGAGCTCGCCGTACCGTGCGCGAGCGGCCTGCTCCTTTTCCGCCAGGGCGCCGTCATCGCCCTGCTCCTCCAGCTCGGCGAGGCGCGCCGTCAGCCGCTGCTGCAACGCCGGCAGCTCCTCCGGCCGCGTCCGCAGCTTGCGAGCCATGTCGTGGATCGCACCCATCCGCTGCTCCAGAGACTGCAGGCGCTCGGGGTCCAGCTCGACCCGGTCACGATAGTGGCGCAGCGCATGGACGGCTTCCTGCAGCTGAGCCTCGGCACCGTCGCAGAGCTCGATGACGGCAGCCAGCTCGGAATCGTAGGCGGCAAGGCCGCGCAGGCGTCCGGCCGCCGCGCCAAGGGAGGCCAGCGCGGCGCCGTCATCCTCCGAAAGCGCCGCCAGGCAGGCATGCGTCCCCTCGATGAGGGCGGCGGCATGTGCAAGCCTGCTGTGGTCCTGCTGAATCTCGTTCCACTCGTCCGGCTGCAGGGCCAGCCGCTTCAGCTCGTCGGTCTGCCACAGGAGGCGATCGCGTTCGACGTTGCGCTCCCCTGCCTCGCGCGCCAGCGCCTCCCGCGCTGCCCGCCAGTGCTGCCATTCGCGGTAGGCCTCCGCGACCTGCGCGGTCTGTTCGAGCAGGCCGCCCTGGGCGTCCAGGACCTCGCCCTGCACATCCGGACGGACCAGCAGCTGGTGCTCGTGCTGGCCATGAATGTCGACCAGCTTCTCACCGATCTCACGCAGCTGCGACAGCGTCGTGGCCCGTCCGTTGATGAACGCACGGCTGCGCCCGGAACGCTCGATCAGCCGGCGGAGAAGCAGGGTTTCAGGGTCGCCCTCGAGGGCCTGCTCGGCCAGCCACGCGGCGGCGGCGCCCGAGGCGCTCAAGTCGAATTCCACTTCGATTTCCGCCCGCTCCGCGCCGGCTCGCACCATGTCCCCGTCCGCGCGGTCGCCCAGCGCAAGCGCCAGCGCGTCGACGAGGATGGACTTGCCGGCGCCGGTTTCCCCCGTCAGAGCGGAGAAGCCGGGGGCCAGCTCGAGCTCCAGCTCGTCGACGATGACGAAGTCGCGGATGGAAAGGCGTCTCAGCATCGAACAATCCGGAGCCGCTACGCGAGCGCCTCGCTCCAGTGCAGCTTATTGCGCAGCATGGAGAAATAATCGTAGCTGAACGGATGAATGAGACGGGTCACGTGGCGTGCCCGCTTGACCATGACGCGGTCGCCGGCCATGAGGTTGGCCTGCGGCTGTCCGTCGACGTGGAGTCTCGCTTCGGGGGCGTGCGACATGATGACTTCGACCTTGGACCGGTCAGGAATTGCGATCGGACGGTTCGACAGCGTATGCGGACAGATCGGCACGAGCGACAGTCCGGCTACTCCAGGATGGAGGATCGGTCCGTTCGAGGAGAGTGCGTAAGCCGTGGAACCGGTCGGCGTGGTCATGATCAGTCCGTCGCTGCGCAGATCGTATACGAACTTGCCGTCGATGTTCACGATCAGCTCTATCAGACGACCCAGAGCGCCTTTGCTCACCACCGCGTCATTCAGCCCGGTCGTGCGAACCACGAGGACGGTGCCGCGCTGGACCCGGACGTCCAGCATCGACCGGCGCTCTTCCTGGAATTCCCCCTCCAGGACGGCGCGCATGCTCGATTCCATGGACGCCATTGCGATATCGGTGGTGAACCCCAGGCGCCCCTGATTGATGCCGATGAGGGGCGTGCCGTGCGGAGCCAGGGCACGCGCCGCGGACAGCATGCTGCCGTCGCCGCCGAGGACGACCGCGAGGTCGGCGACGCGCCCGATCTCCGGAAAATCCGCCGCCTGAAACGTGCGCACGCCGCTTGACGCGGCGGTCTGCTGATCCACCAGGATCAGGCATCCGAGCTTGCGCAGAAACCGCCCGAGGCGGGCGAGAGGTTCACCGATGTCGCGGCTCTTGTACCGGCCGATGAGCGCGATCGTCTTGAAGGAAAGAGCCATGCCGTCCCTGATGGCCGATGAAGGCCCCTGCATTAAAGCATACCCCGTGGTGTTAAACTTCGAGCGAGAGGAAAAGGGCATGGATATCCTGGTTATCGGCGGCGGAATCGCCGGTCTCACCTTCGCTCTGGCCATGCACCAGCGCGGCATGACCTGCCGGGTGTACGAGAGCGCGCCGGAGATCAAGGAGCTGGGCGTCGGCATCACCCTGCTCCCGCACGCCACGCGTGAATTCGCCGGCCTCGGCCTGGAGGAACGCCTGCGCGCGGTCGCCATCGAAAACCGGGAAAGCGTGTTCTTCAACCGCTACGGTCAGTACATCTACCGCGAGCCGCGCGGCAAGTACGGCGGTTATCCTTTCCCCGAATTCGGCATCCACCGCGGCAAGCTGCACCGGGTGCTGTTCGACGCCGCCGTGGAGCGGCTTGGGGCCGAGCGCATCATCACCAACCGTACTTGCCTGCGGGTCGAGCAGGACGAGGACCGCGTGACCGTGTTCCTCAAGGAGACCTCCACCGGCCGCACCCTCGAGCCGGTGCACGGCGACGTCGCGATCGCCTGCGACGGCGTCAACTCCACCATCCGCCGCCAGTTCTATCCGGACGAGTCGGTCGCCTTCTCCGGCATCAACACCTGGCGCGGGGTCACCCGGCACAAGCCCATTCTCACCGGGCGCTCGTACATGCGCGTCGGGTCGATCGAGACCGGCAAGATGGTGATCTATCCCATCATCGACCGCTACGACGACGAAGGCCATCAGCTCATCAACTGGATGGCCGAGATCCGCCAGCCCGGCGCCACCATGAACGACTGGAACAAGCCCGGCAAGCTGAGCGATTTCCTGCACATCTACCAGGACTGGCGCTTCGACTGGCTCGACGTGGCCGAGCTGATCGAGCAGTCCGAGCTCATCCTCGAGTATCCGATGGTG
>Ga0070734_10005063_pt1 | contig 11961 bp, 8 predicted proteins | sample Coa_R1_8_FD_66444 | JGI IMG/M metagenome (GOLD analysis project Ga0070734, IMG submission 66444) | Surface soil microbial communities from Centralia Pennsylvania, which are recovering from an underground coalmine fire - Coalmine... | ecosystem: Environmental > Terrestrial > Soil > Unclassified ...
GCAGCACTCGCTGAAAGGCTGTCACCCCCTCCCGGCCCGCTGGCGCGGGCCGACCTCCCCCCTTCAGGGGGAGGTGAGCAAGTCCGTCGCCTTTCGCTACCCTAACGCCTATGAGGGTCGCCCCTACGGGGGCGGATACACCTCGCCCGCGTTCTTGTCGTCTCGATCGCCCCCGGAGGACGGTTCATCATGGCAATCGCCGCCCGCGATTTCCGCGAGCTTAAGCTTGATGGAATGAGCCGCAGCTTCGGCAATCTCAATGCGCTCAAAGGCGTGACGCTGAACGTGCGGCGGGGGGAGTTTATCGCGTTGCTCGGGCCGTCGGGCTGCGGCAAATCCACAGCGCTCAACTGCCTTGCCGGCCTGCTGACATTGTCAGGCGGCAGCATCTGGCTCGATGCGACGCGCATCGATCGGCTCAAGCCGGAGGAGCGCGGTTTCGGCATGGTGTTCCAGAATTACGCGCTGTTTCCGCACATGAGTGTGAGGCGCAATATCGGTTTCGGCTTGTCGATGCAGGGCCGCGCGAAGCCGGACATCGAGAAGAAAATCAAGGAGGCGCTGTCGATCGTGCGGCTCGGCGACCAGGGCGAGAAGTTGCCCGGTCAGCTGTCGGGCGGCCAGCAGCAGCGCGTCGCCATCGCGCGCGCTATCGTCATCGAACCGCCGCTCGTCTTGATGGACGAGCCGCTGTCGAACCTCGACGCCAAATTGCGGCTCGAGATGCGGTCCGAAATCCGCCGCATCCACGATTTGATCGGTTCGGCGACGATCTACGTCACCCACGACCAGGAGGAAGCATTGTCGCTCGCGGACCGCATCGTGGTGATGCGCGACGGCGTCGTGCGCCAGGTCGGCACCCCCGAAGAGCTTTACGCCCGGCCCGCCCATGCCGACGTTGCGGAATTCATGGGTTACCGCAACCTCGTACGCTCGCACGCATCGAAGTCGGGCAACATGCTCAACGTGCGTATAGGCGGCACGGATATGCCGGGCACCCCGGTTGGCACGGCGAGCGAAGGCAATGCAGTCGCGGCGATCCGGCCCGACGACCTCAAGGCCAGCCCCGATGGGCCGCTCTCCGTAACAGTCGAGTCGGCCCAATATCATGGCCGCGATTTCTATTGCTCCGGCCGCACCGGCGACGGCATTGAGCTTTACTTTTGCTCGGAACGCAGGGTGGCGAAGGGCGACAGCATCAACCTCACTGTCGATCCGAGCTGCGTCCTGGTCTATGCGGAGGATGTGCCGTGACCAGGCGCGGCAAGGGGGAGGGCAGGGAGGGAGCCCCGCCGCTGCGCGTGCGGCTGGCGTTGCGCGATCTGGATGGGGTTACGCTGCTGGCGTTGCCCGCAGTCCTGTTCGTCGCGGCCCTGTTCGTTTATCCGTTCCTCTATGGCTTCGTGCTGTCGTTCGAGCCGAAGACAGGCGACTGGCTCGCCAATTACCGCAAGTTCTTCTCCGACCCGTTCCTCTACGACACGATCGGCGCCACGCTGTGGCTCGCGGTGCCGGCAACGCTCATCAACGTCCTCCTTTCGGTTCCGGTGGCGATGCGGGTGCGCCGCATGCAGCGGCGGCGGATTCTCACGACGATCCTGGTGGTGCCGATCACGCTTGGCACCGTGCTGATCGCGGAAGGGCTGCTCAATTATCTGGGGCCACAAGGCTGGTTCAACCGCAGCCTGGCGCTGCTTGGCCTTGGGCCGGTGCGGCTCGTGCACAACTACACCGGCGTGATGCTCTCGCTCGTCATGTCGGGCTTCCCTTTCACTTTCCTGCTTACGCTCTCCTACGTCACCGGCATTGATCCTTCACTGGAGCAGGCGGCCTCGACGCTCGGCGCCAAGGCCCGCGCCCGCTTCCGGCACATCGTCTTGCCGCTCCTGGCGCAGGGCCTCGCCATCAATCTCTGCCTTTCCTTCGTGCAAACCTTTTCGGTGTTTCCATCGGCGGTTCTGCTCGGCGCGCCGGCCGGCGCGACGCGCGTGATTTCGATTGCCGCTTATCAGGCGGCTTACGAGCAATACGACTATTCGATGGCCTCGGCGGTCGCGATGATCATGGGCTTCGTGCAACTGGCCGTGGTGATCTTGATCCTGTCGGGGCGCGCGCTGCTTTATCGCGGCGCCGCCGGCGGCGGGAAAGGATGAGCCGCATGGTGGAAGACAAATCCGTCGGCGAGCGCCTGTGGGCTGTCGCGATCTGGGCGCTGGTGATCTTCTTCGTCGTCAACGTGATCGCGACGGTCGCGGCGGTCGCCGTCAACTCGCTCGGCACGCGCTGGTTCGGCGGCTGGCTGCCGGCGGGCTTCACCACGCGCTGGTACGTCTCGGCCTGGGGCGAATTCCAGCTCGACGACGTTCTTGTCGTCACCTTCCAGGTGGTCGGCGCGGTGGTGCTGTTCTCTGGCCTGATCGGCGTGCCGGCCGCTTATGCGCTGGCGCGGCGCAATTTTCCGGGCAAGCAGTTCGTCATCGTCCTCTTCCTGTTGCCGATGATGATCCCGCCGATCACCTACGGCATTCCGCTGGCGACGGTGCTCTACCAATCGGATCTCGGCGGCAACCTGTCCGGCGTGATCCTCGCCAATCTGGTGCCGACCGTGCCGTTCGTCGTGCTGGTGATGATCCCGTTCATCGAGCAGATCGATCCGCGCATCGAAGCAGCGGCGCGTGTGTTCGGCGCCGGCACCGGGCGGCTGTTTCTTCATGTCCTCGTTCCGCTGCTTGCGCCCGGCATTCTGGCCGCGCTGCTGCTCATCCTCGTGCGCACGATCGCGATGTTCGAACTCACCTTTTTTACTGCCGGACCCGACAGCCAGACCTTGGTGGTAGCGCTCTATTACGCGGTCAATGCCGCCGGCGTGCGCGCCAACCAGTCGATCGATGCGATGGCGGTCGTCTATATGGTGACGACCCTGGTCTGGCTCCTGATCGCGCTGAAGTTTGTCGATCCGACCCAGATCGTCACCCGCGTGAAGCGCGAGGCGCATTAGCAAGAGATCGCTCGCCCAGGGCGGAATTTCGCTGCTCATGGAACCGGGAGCATCAGGGCGGCGTTTAAGGTTTTGATGCGGGATACCTCGGTCCGCTGTTCCGTCGCGTCGGTGCTCCTTGGTGCGATGATGGTGGTCGCACCTTGGCAGGCCGATGCGTCCGTGCGAATCGCCCCGACCGGGGCAGGTCTCACGGTGTCGGTTGAGGACGACGGCCTGTTCGAAGTGGAGGCCCGCGATCCGGCCTGGCGGTTCTCCGGCGACATAGGCTCCAGGGTCAGCGGGTTGGTCTCCCGGGCCGGCGCGGATCTCGCCGGCAGCTATCAGCAGCTTGAATTCGAATTCAGCTCGCCGGATCAGACCGCGCGCGCCGGACGCATTCGGGTTTATGACCAGCGCCCCGTCGTCGTGTTCGAAGTGACGTATCTGACGGCAGGCAGCAGCAAGGAGGTGTTTCCCTCGATCTCGAAGCACCCTGATGATCTCCACCATCTGACCTACACCTCGATATTCGGGGGCTTCAGTTTTGACGAGTTCGGAACGGATGGTCCCTGGGTGTTCTTCGACGGTTACGGCAATGCAGCCGTTCTGTCGCCCGCGTCCCATTTCATGAACGCGCGGCTGTCGCTCGGCCCACATGGCGAGTGGACGAGTGGAATTGCTGCCGAGCCGCCGGAAATCCCTGCGGGCTTCAGCCAGTCGACCGTGCTCGTGATCGAGCCGGGCATCAATCGGGCCTTCGAAACCTGGGGTCGGTTTCTCACCGATCTCACAGCCAAACAGCGGCCCGCCAACGACGCAGACTTTGGCCTCAAATATCTCGGCTACTGGACCGATCACGGCGGGCGTTATTACTACAGCTCCGAGCCCGGTCTCGACTATGTCGATACGCTCCTCAAGGTTCGAGACGAATTCGAGGGCATGAACATCCGCCTCGGCTACATGCAGCTCGACAGCTGGTTTTACCCCAAGGGACATGACGCCAGGTGGCAGAGTGCGGACCCGCTAGGGGGAGGAATGTACCTCTATGAGGCATCGAGAGATCTTTTCCCGGACGGACTGGCGGCCTTCCAGCGCAGACTCCGCCTGCCGCTGATTACCCACAATCGCTGGATCGACGCTAACAGCCCGTATCGGGGGCGTCACGCGTTGTCTGGAAATGTTTCCGTCGATCCAGGACTGTGGGCCGAATGGATGCGTTACGCCAGCGCCGCTGGCGTTGGCACCTACGAACAGGATTGGCTGTCCGGTCCGGCCACACCCGCGCGCGATCTTGTGTCCGGTGAGCGCTTCATGGGCCTCATGGCCGAGGCGGCGGCCCAAGAAGGCATGACGCTGCAATACTGCATGCCGTTGCCACGTCACTTCCTCCAGGGGACGCACTATTCCAACCTTTTGACGATTCGCACGAGCGGCGACCGCTTCAACAAGGACCATTGGACATCGTTTCTGTTCAACGGACGGCTTGCGAGTGCTCTTGGTGAATGGCCTTGGACGGATGTGTTCAACAGCGCGGAGACATCGAACCTGCTGCTCGCAACGCTTTCGGCCGCAATGGTGGGCGTCGGCGACCCATTGGGGCAGTTCGACCGGGCAAACCTCCTGAGGGCGGTTCGCCCCGACGGCGTGATCGTCAAGCCGGATACCGCCATTACGCCGCGTGACAGCGCCTATATCGGGCTGGCACGCCACAATGGGGCGCCGATCGTCGCCTCAGCGAGCACAAGCCATCTCTCCGGTGTCACGACCTACCTGTTCGCGTACACGGACGCAGAGCTCCGCGCCGGTGATGGTCAGGGCAAAGCAGGCGGCGGCCAGCCCGGCATGCGGATCCAGCCGGCAGAGCTTGGCTATAGAGGCCCAGTCTATGCCTACAACTATTTTGGCCAGTACGGACACTATCTGCAGCCGTCGGACGCTTTGTCTTTCGAGGTCCCGGATGACGGGGTCTATTGGATTATCGCACCCGTCGGACGATCGGGCATTGCTTTCCTGGGCGACGCGGACAAGTTCGTTTCCAACGGCAAGAACCGGATGGCGGCGATGAGCGATACGAGCGAACTCTCCGCCCGTGTCGTTTTCGCTGAGGGCGAAAACCGCCTTCGCCTCCATGGTTTCTCGCTGGCGCCGCCCCGCGTGGAGGCGCTGGATGGCGCGGTCGAAGACGTCGTCTATGACAGCCAAACTCAGCGCTTTCATTTCGATCTGATGTCGACGCCGGGCAGTTCCGCCCGCATCGTCATCACCGCGAACCCAGCCTCCGGCTCCACACCCCAACGCAATTAAGCCGAGCTTGCGGCATCAACGGAGCCTCGGGAAAACGCCGCGCCGTGCTGCCCCGGCGCGACCGCCGGGCCCTGACGTTCGGCCAGTGCCGCCATCGAGTCGTTTTCGTGGTACATTCCATTGCCGAGAGAAATTGAGAATTGCAGGAGGCACCATCATGAGGAAAAACCTCGGCTTCGCGCTCGTCCTCTCACTGGCAATCGTTTCAAACAGCGGCACCATGGCGCAAACGCAAACCCTCGAACAGAAGATCTGGAAACTCCTCGACGACTCCGAGGCTGCTTACGTGTCCTTAGGGGAGGCCGACTTTCGGGCCCTCGGCGCGGGTTTCGACCTGCCGGACGGCGGCAAATCCATCACCCGGCTCGCCGAGCAGGCGCCCGGCGGGGCCTTCGATCCGCGCGACGTAGCGAAGCTTGCGCCGCAACAGTTGGGCTATAAAGCCGACTGGGTTGTGGAGCGCTTTCGCCGCTATAACCTCGAATGGGACATCACCGGCTTGCGCCTGGAGAGCCTCGATCCCGAGGCGAAAAGCTATCCGTGGTTCGTCATCATGAACGGCGGAGCGGCGAATTTTTATGAGTTCTTCGTCGATCTCAAGAATCGTCCCGGCTGGGCCCAGTATCTGGCGCAGAAGCTCAATGTCATGGTCGTGACCATCCCGGGTAACTTCAAATATGGCGGCTGGGAGCAACCCATCGCGGATGCGAAGCGCCAGCCCGCCTATCTGCTCGACCGCGACCTCTCGATGGACGAATACGAGGTGCGCAACGCCATCTTCACCAACAGCCTGATCATGCAGGGGCTGAAGGCGCTGGTGATGAAGCACACATCGGGCGATATCCTTCTCGTAGGTCATTCGACCTCAGGCGAGCTGTCGATGCTCGCCTACGAAGACCCTGAACTGAGCGCCCGCCTCAAGGGCCGCTTTCTGGGCTGGGGGAGCGGCGGACCGGCGCGCATCGAATCGTTGCGCACCGTCAGAGGCAAGGACATTCCGGATCGCGCCGGCGCCTCCCCGCCCGGCGGTAGGGCGCCGCTTTACATTCTTGAACGCCGCGATCCACCAAGCTACGCGCGGGGCTATAGCGGCTTTCTCAATCCGCTCTACGAGCCGGGCATGTCCCATCTTCAGATCGCGGAGCGCTGGCTCGCCGCGGAGGCACGCCGCCGCCCCAATTTCAAGCAGCAACTCCAGAACCTGGAGCACGGCGCTGATCTCGGCCAGAAAGCGTGGGTGGAAAACGAAATCGAATCCTTGCTCAAGCGCACCGGGAATCCGTGGCACATCGCAGTCGAGGATGTCGCGAAGGATTTGTTCGCTACCAGTTTCACCCGCATGGACGGATTTCGCCGCATGGTTTGGACGACGGCGCATTTCGACCGCAATCACTGGAATCCGGAACAGCCCATGAAGAGCATCGAGGTGTTCATCGCCAACGAGTACCGGGCGAAAAATCCCGATGCGCAGATCCGGCTAATTAATTGGGATCCGCCGATGACCCATTACGGCCACCTGGAGCTGCCGAAACAGCTCGCCGCGGCGCATTTCAGCGTGGTGCGCTGGCTGGTGAGGCCTTGAGAGGGCCCGCTTTGGATGCCGGTCGCGCTCAAAGGACCGCCAGGGCCTGATCGAGGTCATCGATGAGGTCCTCCGCATCTTCGATACCGACCGACAGCCGCAGCAGATTGGGCGTTATGCCGAGAGCTTTGCGGCGCTCCTCGGGCACGGAGCCGTGGCTCATGGTCCACGGATGACCGACCAGGCTCTCGATCCCGCTGAGGCTTCCCGCCAGCGCAAACAGCTTGAAGCGCTCCAGTACTGCTACCGCCTTTGCTTGGGTCCCCTTAATGAGCACCGAAACCATGCCGCCGCCGTTCTTCATCTGGCGCTGTGCGAGTTGGCGCTGGGGATGGCTTGGCAGGCCCGGATAGATCACGCGCTCCACGGCCGGATGGCGTTCGAGCCACGTCGCAAGCGCGAGCGCGTTGGCGGCGTGACGCTCCATGTGCAGCGGCAGCGTCTTGATGCCGCGCAACCCGAGAAAGCTGGAGAACGGATCGAGGATCGCACCCATCGACAATGCCGGACGATCATTGATCGAACCGCCGGGGTTCTGGCCTTCCAGCTTGACGAACAGCCGACAACATCCGCGGTCGAGGCGGGTGATTTCGTCGAGCGGCGTGTGGCCGATGAGACGCAGCACGCCGTCGGCAGCATTGAGAGGCTGTAAAGATAGATCGCGCCTCGACCGGACGGTCGCCGTAGCTTGCTCCTATATAAGGGACGGCAGTGACTTACATAGGAGTGTTTTGATGCCTGCGGCTGTTGCACTCACTGCGGGGGCTGCGCCCCGCGATCCCGGGATCATCCGGCACTATCATGCTCACGTCTATTACGATCCGGCCTCCAGCCGCGACAGGGCCGCCTGTCTGCGCGAGCGCGTCGCCGCAGCTTTTCCGGAGGCGATGCTTGGGCGCTGGCACGACGAACTTGTCGGGCCGCATTTGCAGTCAATGTACCAGATTGCTTTTCCGCGCGAATTGCTCCCGTCATTGCTGCCCTGGCTCATGCTTAACCGCGATGGCCTGACTATTCTTATCCATCCGGGCACCGGCAATGATTATGCCGATCACACCGACCATGCCGCGTGGCTGGGCGAGGTCCTGCCGCTGCGGCTGGACATGCTCGAAGGAGCGCCGCGCGGGCCGGACACGTGAGCCACAGCGTAGTCGGTGGTAGAACGCCCCTGCCGCGCCGCCCCGGCAAACCTCACAATCCGAACACCCACACGACGGTGGCATTCCCCTGCATGCGCAGTTCCGGCGTACGCGCGACGCGGCCGCGGCTGTTGCGGGGGAGCGGCGCGCCGCGTCCGTCGCAGCATAGGCCCGACGCGATCGCAATGTATTGCTTGCCGTTGACCGCATAGGTCATTGGCGCCGCGTTGAAGCCAGAACCGACATTGAGGCGCCACAGCTCGTCGAAGGTCTGATCGTCATAGGCGAGGATCGTCCCGTCGATCATCGCGGTGACGACGATGCCGCCCGCAGTCGTGAGTGCGCCTGCCGAATTCGGATACGGCAGGTCCACGCGCCTTTTCACTTCTGCGCTCGCCGAGTCGATCGCGATGAGACCACCGGTGATGGGGCCACTGCCGCCCGTGACGCCCCCGGTGATGCGGCCGATCACATGGGCGCTGGTATCGGTCGTGATCTGGCTGCAGCCTTCTTGGAGCGGCACGTACAAGAGTCCCGTCCTCCGGCTGTACGAGGACGGCCAGTAATTCGTGCCGCCCGCGATGTTGGGGCAGACCTGGCGGGCGACCTTGTCCTCAACCGAGTTCGCGGCGGCCGCATAAACCTGGATGTCCCGGCCCGGATCGTAGTCGAGCGGCTTGCCGGTCTTGGGGTCTATACCCTTGGTCCAGTTCACCTGCTTGACGGTCTGAACGGCCTTGAGGAACTGGCCGTTGATGCGATCGAAGGTGTACGCGAAGCCGTTGCGGCCCGGATGGAACAGGATCCGGCGATCCTCGCCGTCAACCTTGGTGTCGATGAGGACGTGGCTGCCAGTCTCGTCGTAGTCGCGATTATCGTTGGGCGTGTACTGGTGATACCATCTGATCCCGCCAGTCGCGGCATCGAAGGCGATCGCGCTGTTGGTGTAGAGATTGTCGCCGGGGCGATAGCTCGCATCAAAGGCCGGCACCGGGTTGCCGGAGCCCCAGTAGGTCAGGTTGGTGACGGGATCGTAGGAGCCGGTGCTGTAGAACGCGCCGCCGCCGGTACGCCAGGCATTGTTCTTGTCCTTCCAGGTTTCGCTACCAGGCTCGCCAGGCGCCGGGACCGAAAACGTCTTCCACCGCAGATTGCCGCTCCTGGGATCGAGCGAAGCCAGCCAGCTGCGTGTGCCGTGATCACCGCCAGACGCAGGCACCAGGATCGCGTCCTTGAGGGCGAGCGGCGCCGCACTCAACTCGGTGAGACCGACTTCGTCCTTGTCGAGCAGATTCTTTTCCCACACGACTTTGCCGGTTTCCTTGTCGGTCGCGACCACGCGTCCATCATAGCCGGTGACCGATATGACGAGATTGTTCCACAGTGCAACGCCGCGGTCGCGGTCGGGTTTTCCCTGGCCCGGATCCATCTTCCAGACGATCGGGCCGGCGCTCCCGGAGCGCACGTCGATTTTCGATACGATCCCCGAGCTGTCGACCATGTACATGAAGCCGTCGTCGACGAGCGGAGTCGCTTCCAGGCTGTCGTCCTTCGAGGTGCCGCCAAGTGCCACCGCGAACATCAATCTCATGTTCCGGATGTTGCTCCGATTGATGATGTCGAGCGCGGAGTAGCGTTGTGCGCTGTAATCGTGATGGTGCATGAGCCAGTTCTGCGGCTCAGGATTGGCGAGCCGCTCGTAGGTCGTGTCGGCGGCGCGCGCGGGGAGTGCGGCGAGCATGATGCATGTGAAGATGGCTGTGCGCATGTGGGACTTCACCTTGCGTGCCGAAGCTGATGTCGGTCGGCTCAGTTCATTTGACATTGGAGGCGCCGACCTGAGGTGTCAAAACGCCCGTTGGCGGACCTGAATAATCCAGTGTCATCCCGTTGACATTGCACGATAAGGTGGATGCAGGACCGCCGGTGATTTTGAAGCCGTTATTAAATGGAACGGCTGCGGTCGAATAGAAGTAAAACAGCACGGAATTCCTTTGATTGTTTCCGACCGGTATCGTTCCCAAGTACATCGTCAGAACCTTCACGCTGTTGCTCTCTCCGCAGCTGAAGGCGCAAGGTTTAGTAGTCCGGCAAGTATAGTTCCATTGAAACGTAATTTCCGCCCCGGTGGGAAAGCTAAAATTAGGCGGGACCGGTGAAGCCAAATCGACTCCTCTTTCTTGCGCCCAAGTTTCTTGTGCCCAAGTCAAACCCGTGAATGCGCCAGCAACCAGAAGAATTGCCCACCTCATCGCTGTCTTCAACATCACTTCCTCCCAGCGGCCTCATTTTGCCGACCCGCTTAGCAGCTTCGGCTCGATGCTCGCCCATGTATTATCGCATATTTGCAGTGAGTTGCACCGCCAGCGTGAGCGTTTATCGGCGTTCGATGGCACCCTGCCCTAAGCGTTAGGAGGGCCACATCGATGCGGCCCTGGCAACGACCCGGTTCGGGGGGTTCTCGCGGCAGAAGCCGCAGAGCCCTGACGAGCGGCTGATCAATCGCCGCCGGTGCTCAAGCCCTCTCGGGGCAATCTTGGAAGCAATGGCGATGCCGGCGATACCGATGGTAGGTGTAATACGAGCGGCGCACCGCGTAGGCATCCTGCTTCGCATCGCGACTTGAGGAGACAGCGCCTACCAAGCTGCCATAAGCCGGCGCCCCTGAAACCGTCGAGCCCCCAACAAAACCAAGAGCGGTAGCGGCGATCGCCGCAAAGACTGCCACACGCATTGTCCTCTCCGGCGTTGGCTGCCCGATTGGCGGCGAAACGATGCGCCGCGTCGGCTAGACGGTCCGCCAACGCCTGGCCGTCTGTGCGGTTCCGGGCGACGGCGACTTGAAGCCGGAGGGCCGCAACCTCTTGCATACCCAGCGCACGTGAGGGAGAGCCGCCTCTGCCAGGGCGCTCCAGAGGTCAAGCGCTAGGAGAAGTGGCGGCCCGCAGCGCGACGACAAGTAGTAGCGCAAGAACTCGCAAGCCCACCGAGGTCCGCTACAGTTCGATTTGGATTCCCGAAGGGGTGGGCAGATCGGGACCTTGCGCCACGGAGCCCTGCTCCCGAGGTCCGCTACAGTTCGATTTGGATTCCCGAAGGGGTGGGCAGATCGGGACCTTGCGCCACGGAGCCCTGCTCCTACAATCCAGCGGCTGCCGTGGCTCATGATGAACGACCGCGGCGCTTCGCAGTGCGACAAGCACGCATCCTTGAGCGGCGTCCGTGCCTTGGGCGAGCAGCCGTTTTTCTCGGGACGTGTATTACAGCGGCCGGAAACCAAAGTGTTGATTCCCAATCAAAACATCCCATCTTCATCAGATCGCGGGCGCGCCGGCGTCCGGTCGTAGCCACCGAACGGCGGTCCATCAACATCATGAATGTTTCAGACGTGTTCCATCCTGCCGTTGCGAATTGGTTCGCCGATAGCTTCGCCGCGCCAACTGCTGTGCAGGCGCAAGCGTGGCCCGCGATCAACGGCGGCCAGCATGCGCTGATCGCCGCGCCGACCGGTTCCGGCAAGACGCTGGCTGCTTTCCTGGCTGCAATTGATAGCTTGATCCGCCAAGGACTGAGCGGACGGCTCGCCGATGAGACGCAAGTTGTCTATGTGTCGCCACTCAAGGCGCTATCGAACGATATCCACCGCAATCTGGAAGTACCGCTGGCTGGGATCCGCGGACATCTCCGGCAAAGCGGATTGCCTGACGTCGACATCCGCACTTGGGTAAGGACGGGCGACACGCCGTCGGCCGAACGGGAACGCATGCGCCGTCGGCCACCGCATATTCTCGTGACGACGCCAGAGTCACTCTACGTTCTGCTTGGCTCGGAATCCGGCCGCAAAATGCTGACGACGACGCGGTCGGTGATCATCGACGAAATTCACGCAACGGCGTCGAACAAACGCGGCGCCCACCTCGCACTCTCGCTCGAGCGGCTTGCGGTCCTCTGTGGTG
>Ga0070734_10005064_pt1 | contig 11957 bp, 14 predicted proteins | sample Coa_R1_8_FD_66444 | JGI IMG/M metagenome (GOLD analysis project Ga0070734, IMG submission 66444) | Surface soil microbial communities from Centralia Pennsylvania, which are recovering from an underground coalmine fire - Coalmine... | ecosystem: Environmental > Terrestrial > Soil > Unclassified ...
CATGAAGAAGCAAATCGCAAGAACGCATCGCGATCGGGGAGATTCCATTCGACGGCGGCATCCCGTGGTTCCAGGAGAACCACGGCGCTGTCCACTTTGGGAGGTGGGCGGAAAGCGCCACGCGGCACTTCCAGGAGAATCTCTGGAACGGCATGCATTTGCGTAAGCACGCTTAGGTAGCCGTAGTCACGCGCACCCGGCGACGCGGCCAACCGCGCCGCCACCTCGGCCTGGACCAGAAAAACCGCCCGCACCCACTCCGTGCCCAGCGAGAACACGCGTTCGAGGATCGGTGAAGTGATGTAGTAGGGAAGATTGCCGGCGATAACCGCGGTACCCCACTTCGATAAATCGGTTTTCAGTACGTCGCCTTCGATGAGTTCCAGACGTCCGCCCTCGAGCGCGTCCTGGAATTTCTGCCGGAGATAATGGACCAGCACCGGATCTACCTCGATCGCGACCACCTTGCGCGCGCGCTCGAGAAGCGGGCCGGTGAGCGCACCCTTTCCGGGCCCAATTTCTAGGACAAGAGGAGGATCGCCCGTGCCACAGGCTGACGTTGCGATTTTTTCCAGGATGGACGGGCGGTTGAGGAAATGCTGCCCAAGGCGGCGACCCAACTCAGCCCTTTACAACAATGGAACTGGTGAACACCGGAATCCGGATTTTGCCCGCCTTGATATGTCCGCCCGAAGCGGAAGGAACGAAGGTGGTATCCAGGAATTCTTCCAACTGCCGGCGCACCGCAGGATCTTGCAGAGCTCCGGCACCGCCGCTGACCACGGTGTAATCCACCATGTGTCCCTGGTCGTCCACATTCACTTCCAGCACCATGTCCACGTATAAGTCCCACGGCGAAAGGCTGGGGGTCGACGGCTTCGGTACTTCGAACCCGGCGGTGGTGCGCATCGGGTAGGTGGGAACCAGCAACATACTGAAGAGCGCGACCGCTGTAAACACTCCGCCGGCAAAGGGCAACGCCAGCGGCCGCATGACATTTGTCAGATCAAAAGAGACGCGGTCATACCACTGGGCCAACATCCAGCCAAAGCTGCCCCTGCTTAATACCCGCTGTCTTTCCCGGGAAGCAATCACACGTAAGGAAGTCGTGAGACCGGGCGGCGTCGCCCGCACCGGCAAACTGGCTAGGGCCTGGCTCAGCCCCTTGTCCGAATTCAGATCCAGACCCGCGAGCTCCATTCTCTCCGTTTTGGAGCGTTCCGGAGCAAAATCCGCCGGTTTGATATCACGCTTCATGCTAGGTCCAGTTCCTTGATCCTGTGCGAATAACCTGTCGCCGGAGAACCATTTAGCCGTGTTGCCAAGCTCCTCCGTAGAGCTTCCCGGCCTCTCAAAATTCGGGACTTCACCGTTCCCAGCGAGATCTCCAGAATTTCGGCGATCTCTTCGTAGCTCAACTCCTCAATCTCGCGCAGCACCAGGGCCGCGCGGAACGTCGGGCTCACCTGACCGAGGGCTTCCTCAATCATGGTCTGCGTCTCGTGGTCGAGGGTAACTTCGAAGGGCGAACGCCCGTGGTCCTCGATCCAATCGCTGAACCCCTGCGCCTCGCCGGGAGCCGGGTCAATTCCCACTTCCCTCCGGCGATGACGGCCAAACCAGCGGCGCTGATTCCGAGCCTCGTTCACGGCAATTCGGTAAATCCAGGTCTTCAGGGAGCTTTCCGCCCGGAACGAGCCGATCTTCCGAAAAACCTTAAGAAAAACCTCCTGGACAACGTCGCCCGCGTCGGCCGGATTGTCTACTAATCGGCTGACTAGGCTGAAAACTGGCTGCTCGTAGCGCAGAATTAAAGTTTCGTACGCCGCTTCCTCGCCTCGACGCAGCCCGTCAACCAAGCGAACCTCTTCGGCTCCCGCTGCCGCCGCGCCAGCGAGCCCTATCGAGGCATCGTATTGAAAACCAACGGTAGTGTCCGCCACCAGTCCCCGTCGGCCCATCGGCCGTCACCCAATTCTACCGCGACCTACACCAGCTTGGACACCACAGCAGCCCACCGGGTTCCCTAAACTGAACCTTATGTCCATCTCGTTAAAGAACCAGGTTGTCTTGATTATCGGTGCTTCGAGCGGCATCGGACGGGAAACCGCCATTCTCCTGGCGCGGGAAGGGGCACGGGTCATGGCGTCAGCTCGCCGCGACGATCGCCTCCGCAGCTTGCAGAACGAGGTCGAGGATCTCGAAATTTATGCAGCCGATGCTACCCGGCCGTTGGATATGCAGGGTCTTGTGCAGCAGACCCGAGAACGGCTGGGCGAAATCGACATCATGGTGTACGTCACGGGCACCAATACTTCAGATCGGAGCCTGAAGCGGCTGAATCCGGAGATTTGGGATTCGGTAGTTTCGGTCAATCTCAATGGGGCGTACTACGCGACGCACGCGGTTTTGCCGTCCATGCGCGACAAGCGGGCCGGCCACCTGATTTACATTGCCTCGACTTCGGCGCTCGCTCCCGATATTTCCGGCGCGGCGTATCAGGCTTCGAAGCGGGGTCTGCTGGGATTCGCTCATGCGGTGAGGTTTGAGGAAAAGGGGAACGGCATCCGGACGTGTGTGATCTGTCCTGGATTGGTGGATACCGAACTGCTTGAAAAGCGCCCCGTAAAGCCTGGCCCGGAGTTATTGGCGAAGGCGCTGCAGCCGATCGATGTCGCTGAGGCAGTGCTCGCTGTGGCGAAGATGCCGCCGCGGGCCACCGTGCTCGAGATGCATGTAGTTCCAAGCCTTATCTGATGTTGCGCATCTGATGTGTGCCGCGGTTAGTGGCTCTCGCGGGGGACATCCGCTCCCCGGCAACCGATCAGAAAATCGAGATCGGCGCCCTGATGCGCCTGCAAAACGTGCTCAATGTAAAGTTGCTGATATCCTCCCGTCGCCCGCGGAGGTGGGGGCGTCCAGGCCGCTCGTCTGCGATGGAGTGCATCTTCCGGTACCAGGAGATTCAGCTTTCGCGCTTCCACGTCGAGTTCGATCTCGTCGCCATTTTGGACCAGCGCCAGATTTCCTCCCGCCGCAGATTCGGGTGAGACGTGCAGGACTGCAGTCCCATAGGCCGTACCGCTCATTCGCGCGTCGGAGATCCGGACCACATCGGTGATCCCCCGCTCCAGCAGCTTGGGCGGGAGCGGCATATTGCCGACTTCGGGCATGCCGGGATACCCCTTGGGGCCGCAGCCCTTGAGGACCATCACCGAATCTTCGTCGATCTCCAGGTCGGGACGGTCGATGCGCGCCTTGAAATCCTCGACGCTTTCGAAGACCACGGCTCGTCCGCGGTGTTTTAGCAGCCTAGGAGTCGCGGCCGAAGGCTTGATGACTGCGCCGTCCGGCGCGAGATTCCCGCGGAGAACCGCGATGCCGGCGCGCTCGCGGATTGGATTGCCTCGGGTGTGAATCACTTCCCGGTTCCAACACGGAGCCTCCGCCGTATTCTCGCCCATGGTCTTGCCGTTGACCGTCAGCGCATCGCGGTGGATCAGGTCTCCAAGTTCACGAACGACGGCTGGAATGCCTCCGGCATAGTAGAAATCCTCCATCAGAAAGCGCCCCGACGGCATCAAGTCCACAAGAAGCGGGAGGTCATGGCCCAGGCGGTCGAAATCGTCGAGTTCCAGTTTCACCCCGACGCGCCCGGCCATGGCCAGCAAGTGCAGCACAGCGTTGCTCGAACCGCCAATCGCGGCGTTCACCCGGATCGCATTCTCAAAGGCCTTGCGGGTCAGGATCTGTGACATCCGAAGATCTTCCTGGACCATCTCCACGATTCGCCGCCCCGCCTGTTGCGCCAGAACGTACCGGCGGGAATCCACAGCCGGGATCGCTGCGTTGTGGGGCATGCCCATGCCGAGCGCCTCCACCATGCTGGCCATCGTCGATGCTGTCCCCATGGTCATGCAGTGGCCGGCCGAGCGCGACATGCAGGATTCCGCGTCCATGAAATCGGCGAGCTTCATCTTGCCGGCGCGCACGTCTTCGCTCATCTGCCACACTGCCGTGCCGGAACCGATCGGCTGGCCGCGAAAATTCCCGTTCAGCATCGGGCCGCCGGAGACGACCAGGGTGGGCAGATCGCAACTCGCGGCACCCATGACCAGCGAAGGGGTGGTCTTGTCGCACCCGCACAGCAGCACGACGCCATCGATGGGATTCCCGCGGATGGATTCTTCCACGTCCATGCTGGCGAGATTGCGGAACAGCATCGCGGTCGGGCGGATGTTCGTCTCGCCGAGCGACATCACGGGAAATTCGAGGGGAAAGCCGCCCGCCTCATAGACTCCGCGCTTCACCCGGTCGGCAACCTGGCGCAGATGCGCGTTGCAAGGGGTGAGTTCCGACCAGGTGTTGCAGATGCCGATGACCGGCCGCCCGTCAAAAAGATCGTGCGGAAAGCCTTGGTTCTTCATCCAGGAGCGATGAATAAATCCGTCTCGATCCTGATGACCGAACCAGTTCGTGGAGCGTAGCGGAGTGGATCGCACGCTCAATCTTATCGCGACGAATAGGTTTTACTGAAGTTGTTGCGGGCGTTCGTCACGGTGAACTTGCCATCTTTGGACGCCATTACCTTGATTCCCAGCGCCTGGTCGCCTGTGCCTTCTTCCAGATTTGCGATCATCTGCTCCGAAGTGTTGTGAGCCGCATCGCTCGCCACGGCGCGGTGAATCTGCCAGATCCCCTCGATCCCCGGAATCTTGTTGATGATGTCGAATGCATTGGCGTCGAACCCCTTGCGCGCGCCGTCGTTGATAATCACCACTTGCGGCTTAAGAGCCCAGACCATCGTCGGCGAACCGGATTGCCCGTTGGAGAAGCCGTGATGCGACGCCTGGAACAGCGTCACGGTCCCCAGTTTATTCACCGGACACGCGAGCATCATTTCCCGGTCCCACGTGAGATCGCCCAGGTCCAGGAATTTGAACTTCCCATAAGTGAGCAGAAATCCGACGCTGCGGGAGTTTTCGGTCTTGTCCTCGGGCTTGGTCTGCGCATCCTTGCAGAGATCGTTGGGTCCCCCTCCGTTGATGGGTTTCGAGAGAACGTCCCCGTTCGCGCTCACCACAGTGACGTCCACGCCTTTGAGCGGGATCTTGTCACCTGGCTTCACGATGGTGCGCTTGCCCTCGACCAGGGTTTTGTAGTCGCCATACAATTTCGCGCCCTGTGGGGTCGATCCCTCAATCGATTCGCCATGATCGTAGAAGTGTTCGATCGGGATCAGCTTGGCGAGCGCCGGCGTGCCGCCCACGTGATCCAGATGGAAATGGGTGGTGATCATCATGTCGATCTTCTTGAGGCCGGCCGTCTTAGTGGTTTCAAGGATCCGCTTCGCGTCGCGGTCGTTCTGAGGGAAACCGGCGTCCACCAGAAGCGACTGCCCGTCAGGAGTAATGACGAGCGTTGCCGCTCCACCCTCCACGTCCGTCCAATAAATCTGAAGATCGCGGTTTTGGGCTTGAAGCAGCGTGGCGGCCAGCAAGCCGAAGCAGAGAATCAGCGTACGCGGGAGGTTCATGCCGTCAAGCTATCACAACCTTTACCAGCCCATGCGCTTTCGCAACTCAGTGATCTGGGCGGTGTGATGGTGGCCGTGCCAGACCTGCATCGGCAGCGTGTACTCGATCGTGAGATCGCCTCGCTCCGGATGCAGGAACTCGCGCCCCCAGTCCGCGGGCGTTAGTCCTTCGAACAACCTCACCCAACGCTGGTACAGCCCATCGAAAAGGACTAGCGATGGTTCAATCGGCCCGCGCCGGGCATCCTCAAGCTCCGCCCATCGAGCCTCGTCAAAGGGCTTGATCGTGGGCTTGTCTTCCGTAAGGGCGAGTTTGGTGCGAATGTACCAGTTCAGTTGCGCATCCGCCAAATGATGGACCACTTGACGCACGCTCCATCCGCCAGGCCTGTAGGCCGTGTCGAGTTGGGCCTCGGAGAGGCCGTTTACCGCGGCCCGCAAAGCTCCGGGAGCCTCCGCCATTTCCGAAATGAGCGCTCGCCTGCGGTCCGCGGTGAGCGAATATTCCGGCCGAAAAACGTCGATCGGATAGCGCAAATGGTTCATGGAATGGATGGTAACTCAGTCACGGCTCGGCTAAATCGGCTGTCATATTGATCCATTTTCCCTAGCCCGCGCTAAGTGAACCGTACTAGAATAGGCCGCCGCGCCCGCCGGGAAACGTCCGATAGTGATAACTGCGGAGGACAAGTGCATCCAGCAATCTCAATACCGCGGCCTAAGATGAGTGGCTCGGCCGACACTTCCGAAATCGTCATTATCCTTGATGCTACGGGCAACCCGGCGTCGCGGCTGCGGGCCAAACTGCTCGGCCACACGGGCAAGGTGATGAACGTTCAGATGGGAACGGCGCTGGGGCCGAGCCTGATGGTCAGCATCGCTGGTGAAATCGAGACGCCCAACGGGCGGCAGCCGCTCCTGGGCAAGTTCGTGGTTCGCTCGTGCAGCCCTATCGGTCCGGGAAAATATCAGGTCGATCTGCATCCGGAAGAATCGGGCTGGAATCCGCCTCCTCCGCAGAAGGAGGCTTCGCGGCCCGCTGAAGACGCGGACTACTATGAGGTCCTTCAAGTAAATCGCCGAGCGGATACGGACACCATCCACAGGGTGTTCCACATGCTGGCGCAGCGTTATCATCCGGACAATCGCGACACTGGCAATCCGGACAGGTTCCGGCAAGTGGCGGAGGCCCACGCCGTCTTGTCAGACGCCGGGCGCCGCGCCGCCTACGATGTGCGTCTGGCGGACGAGGACAAGACTCGCCTCAAGATCTTCGATTCCCTCGAAAGCACCCAGGGCGTTCAGGCCGAAATACGGAAGCGCCAGGGCATTCTGCGGATCCTCTATACCAAGCGAATCACGGACCCGCATTCACCAGGCGTGCGAGGCCGCGAATTTGTGGAAATGTTAGGTTGTCCCGCCGAGCACTTGGAATTCAGCCTGTGGTTTCTCCGGGATATGAAACTGATCACCCGCGGAGACAACAACTCATTTGAGATTACAAGCCTGGGCGTCACCACGTTTGAGGCCGAAGAATCGAGCTACGGAAAGAAACCCGTCCTAACGCTTCCCGCTGCTTCCAAGCTGACGGACTAGCCTGAGCGGTGGAACAGCAGCACGAATGGGGCGGGCCGGCGAAGCAGTGGGCCGGAAAAGTGTAGCCGCGTCGCGCCATTTGCGTCTACGTACTCTAGATAGGTCTGTCCCTTTAGAGTTGCATCCCCATCCCAGCTCAACGTGATCTTGTTTAGCCGAATCCCGGGGGTTTCCTTGACGGACGGCAAGAGAGTAAGCCGTGTTTCGCGGCCGCGGCGGTCTTGGACGATTCCCTCGATCGAATACGGTTGGGCTCGCCCGGTCGAGTCGTACAACATGGCTTGGCCGATGATCGATCGGTGGTCGTCCGCGGGATTGTCGCCCTCGCTCCACTCCAGCTTTTCGCGGGATAGGGTGATCACGAGTCTCATTCGGGTATTCTCGGTCAACGCCTCCGCCTGCCAGCTTCCAAGCAAGGGCGGTTGGGCGTAAGCCCAGGCGTTCGACACGCGATCCAGCCAATTGTCCAATCCAAACTTGAGGGCTTTCAGACCCGCAAGGCCGGCGAAGACGATAAGGATTGCCGCTGGTTTTCGGCCCACGCATGATTACGCGGTCAGCGCAGCATTTAGGGCTCAATCCCGATCCACCAGCCGGATCATGCTCAGATTCACAGTGAACGCCCGGTCGTCGGTGTCGACACGAAACACAGGCGACGCGGCGATTTCAACTAGATATTCTTCCGCCTCGGGGATGTCGGCTTCGAGAATAAACAGACCGGTCCGGTCGAGTTTCCACGCTCCGGCCGGAATGCCATTCACCACGGCGCGAACCTCGCCCGGAATGCCGGGCTGCGAGGCATGCCCGCGAATCCGCAAGCGTTGGGGCCCCGGTTTCACGCGCTGAAGTCGTGCCGACGCCTGCGCACCAATCCAGCGGTACTTATTGCCGTACACGCCTTCCAAGTCATACCAGCCTTCGAGCAACTGCCGGCCGTGATCGGGGAGCGAAAAATCAATGATGTCGGCGCGCTCGCCCGGGTAGAGCTCATTTCGTTCCGTGGAGGGAAGAAGATTGTAGACCTCGCCTGCATTGGGCGACTCATAACCGCATTTGGCGCATTGCAAAGTCTCATCCGAATTACACGCGAGTGCGCTGTGGCAATCCGGGCATCGCAGAAACCGCTCGAACTGGTCGAAATCAAGCCCAGTCTCGGGTGTGCCGGGCTTCTTCAAAATCGCCGCCAGTGTGCCACCGAGCATCCGCGCCGCGCGCCACTCTGATCCGGCTGCGCCCTTCACAATCCGCTCCCCCCAACCGCGCTCCGGCACAAAAACGTCATACTCCTGCTCTGCAAAATACTTCTTGGCGAGCGTGTCCCAATCCTTCAGCCCCATGGTGTGGTTCTGGCGGATGCCGAAACTCTCCTCCTGGTGCGCGCCGATCACGTCACGCACCAGAAAGCCGAGCAAGCCCCAATCGTAGAGCCGCCGTTCCCAGGGTTTCATGGTTTCGTAGTACGGGCAACGATAGAGGCGCAGAGATAGCTTGCGACGCAGGGGCTCCTCGGCGAACAGGAACACGCCACCGGGTTGAAGCACGCGCGCCACTTCGCGGAACACGCTCTCGATATCCATGAACTGGCTTAGCATCTGAAAGGCGCAGACCATGCGCAGGGACGAATCGGCGAAAGGAAGATTGGCCGCATCGCCAGCCACGCGGATGGGCGCATGCTCCAGCTTCCAGGTGTCCATGAGCGCGCGGCCGTGGCGCAGGGAATCGGCCGAAAGGTCGAGCGCGAATCCACGCGCGCCGAATTCGTTCGCGAGCATGTAGCTCGAATGTCCCGCGTTGGCGCCAATTTCGAGAAAAGGCGTCATCGGGCCGATGAAGTCCAGATGATTGCGGATCACCGTGCCGCGGCGTGTGTTCTCCTCGGCATAAATGCGCAGATTGAGTTCTGGCTGGCCCAGCGAGGCGAAGTTGTGAAACTCCACCTGAGCGCGTTTTACCGCAAATGGTTGTGCTTCCGTCATTCGGCCTATTGGACCCACTCGCCGTTGCGCATCACGCGTTCTGTGGCGCCTTTTAGTACCAGGTTCGCGGCGCGGCCCGGCTCAATCGGATCGCCGCCGGGAATCGGCTCGATCGTCATGCCGAGTCCTCTGATCATGACCGCGCCGTTCGGCACGGGCGTCGAGGATTGCGGCCCCGCAGCCTCGATTTTGCCGCCGGCGACGATCACCACCGAATAGTCCAGCGGCGCATGGCCCTCACCGGCTTCGAGCTTCGCGCCCACGATGACTTTGACACCGGAGTCCTGCGGATGGGCGCATGCGCCGAGTAGAGCGGCGCCCAGAACCACACCCAAAGCCGGAGCCCTCATCCCCTTCATGATAGCGGCTGTTAGAATGGGGCCACGGATGCAAGTTTTACAAGCAGGCCGGCATAAGTTCCTGTTGCTGGAACTGGACGCCGAGTTTCTCGAGAACATCGCCCGCCGGGCTGGCTTTGAGTTCAAGCTGGAAGACCAGGACCGCTGTATCGTTCTCGATTTGATCGCGGAAGGGCGGCAATCTCCCCTGCTGCTATTCAATGCCTCCGATCCAGGCAACCTGGGCTGGTTTTCGCGCTGCCAGTTTTATGTGGACGGCGCCAGCGGAGCAGTTTTACAAACACCGTTGTTGCTGGCCAATCAGCGCGATCGCGGAGGCCGCGTGCTGCCGCACGCCATCCGGCTCCAGATCAACAAGGAATTACCGCTCAACTTTCGTCTTCCGAATAAAGCTCCGGTCACGGAGCAGACGGTCTACTCCGTTCTCAACGATTTCTTGGCCGCTCTGCTCAACACCGGAGTCGCGGTTTGTGGCGGCAGCGTTGTGAAACCCATGGCGGGTAGAACCGAGCCCGCCGGAAGCCGGGGTTAGCTGGGTGGCTACTCTGGGATTGATCGAATACGATGCTGCGCCCCCTGAAGTCCGAGCCGTCTATGAAGACATCATGGCGACGCGCCAAACGGACTACATTAACAATTTCTGGAAGGCGCTGGCGCACGATCCTGTGACTCTGCGGCGCACATGGGAGTCGGTCAAACAGATCATGGCGCCAGGCGCGCTCGATTCGCTTACCAAGGAGATGCTCTACCTCGCCGTCAGCGCGAGCAATCAGTGCGGTTACTGTATCGCTTCGCATACGGCTGCCGCGCGCAAGGCGGGCATGACCGACGCGCAATTCGCGGAGGTGATGGCGGTGGTGGGAATGGCGAATGAAACCAACCGCCTGGCCAGTGGGTACCAGGTGGAAATCGATCAACGGTTCCGTGTGTGAGATCTCTTCTTCTGTTCGTGGTTGCTGGCGTTGGGCTGGGGCAGTCGTGGGTTCCGCAGCAAAGCGGCACGACAGTTTCGTTGCGCGGCATCAGTGCCGTCAGCCCTATGGTCGCCTGGGCCAGTGGCGCCAAGGGCACTTATTTGCTGACAGTGGACGGCGGGGCAAACTGGAAAGCTGGCATCGTTACTGGCGCCGCGGATATGGATTTCCGGGGTGTGTACGCTCTCTCCGAAACAACTGCGTATCTGCTCAGTTCCGGAAAGGGGCCGGCCTCGCGAATCTATCTGACAACGGACGCGGGTAAGACTTGGCGCCTTTTGCTCATCAATCCGGAGCCGAAAGGGTTTTGGGACGCGATCGCCATGTGGGACCCGGATCACGGAATTGTCGTCGGCGATCCTGTGAACGGCCGGTTTAGCATTCTGACCACGCAAAACGGACTCGATTGGATCGCCTCCAAGGGGCCCCAGGCGCAATCGCAGGAAGGCGCCTTTGCGGCTGGGAACACGTGTTTATTCGCCCGAGGCACACGCGAGGCATGGTTCGGAACGGGCGGCCCGGGAGGCGCGCGGGTTTTCTACACGGACGACAGCGCGAAAACCTGGTCGGTCTCAAAAACTCCCCTGCGAAACGACTCAGCCAACGCTGGCATTTTCTCGCTGGCGTTTTCCAGTTCACGTATCGGAATCGCCGCGGGCGGCGATTTCACAATGCCGGCCGAGACCAAAGGCAATCTCGCGGTGACCGACGATGGAGGCAAGACGTGGACGCTATCGTCCAAGCCGCCTTCGGGTTACCGCTCGGCCGCAGCGCATTTCGTGGACGGCAAAGTGTGGATCGTGACGGGAACGTCCGGCTCCGATGCCTCGACAGACAGCGGCAAGACCTGGAAGCAGTTCGACACTACCAGCTATAACGCGATGAGCTTCACGGAAACTGCCGGATGGGCGGTGGGGCCAAATGGTGCTATCGCGAAGTTTAAGCAGGCGAACCGATGACCGCCTTTAGCACTCGCCTCGGCGTAAAACTTTTGTTAGAAGACGAAGCGCTGGGAGTGGACAATGGCGATTACGATTGATCCAAGAGTTGAAGAACGCCTCCGTGAACGCGCCGAAGCCGAGGGGCTCACCGTCGCGGCGTACATTGAGCGTCTCGTGAATGAGGACAGGCCCGCGGACCTGGAGCTCGAAGAACTCGCCTTCAGTGGTCTGAACTCCAGGGAACCCATCGAAGTTGGCACTGATTATTGGCAAGAGAAGCATCTTCGGTTGGACGAACGGCTGAAGAAAACTTCTCAGCGGTGAGCGAGAGCCGCTAACTCAGTCCGGCCCAAGGCGGACAGCGATCTCAATGACCCAGCCTACTACTACGCAACCGTTGCGAACGCGGTCGTTGGCCATAGGTTCTTGCTTGCGGCCCATGAAACATTCGCTCTCTTGGCCACTCAACCCAACCTGGGGTGGCGCTTCCTGCTCAGTCACCCAAGTCTCAAGGACTTGCGCGTGTTTCGAGTGAAAGGGTTCGCGAAAACTCTCATCCTATATCTCCCCGTGCC
>Ga0070734_10005066_pt1 | contig 11949 bp, 9 predicted proteins | sample Coa_R1_8_FD_66444 | JGI IMG/M metagenome (GOLD analysis project Ga0070734, IMG submission 66444) | Surface soil microbial communities from Centralia Pennsylvania, which are recovering from an underground coalmine fire - Coalmine... | ecosystem: Environmental > Terrestrial > Soil > Unclassified ...
GCCTATGACGTGCGATCCGTCGCCACCCACAAGGCTCCAGTAGGCGTCTACCGCGGCGTCGCCGCGCCGGTGTGCGCTTTCACCGTCGAGATGCTGCTGCGGCGCGCGGCCGCGGCGGCCGGCATCGATCCCGTCGAGCTGCGGCGGCGAAACCTGATCACGCCCGCCGATCTTCCTTATGTCAACGCCGTCGGCGTCACGCTGGACACGGCCAGCCATATCCAGTGCCTGGACCGGGTCCTCGCGATGGCGGACTACGACCGCTTCAGGCGCGAACTCTCCGCACGGCAAGCCGCGGACGGCCGGTTGCGGGGCATCGGGGTCGCCTGCATCACCGAGCACACCGGCCAGGGCTCGTCGCGGATGCGGGCGCGCGGACAGGCCTCGCGGCTGCCCGGCTTCGACGGCGCCTCCATCCGGATGGAGCCGGACGGCCGGGTCATCGCGTACACCAGCCACACGACGCAAGGGCAGGGACATCTGACCGCCTTTGCCCAGCTGATCGCCGACGAGCTGGGGCTGGATATCGAAGACGTCCGCGTGTCCGAAAGCGACACGGCCCTCATGCCGTTCGGGACGGGAACGGTGGCCAGCCGCGGCGCCGTCAGCGGGGGCGGCGCGGTGCTGAAGGCGAGCCGGCGCATCGCCGACAAGCTGCGCCGCATCGCCGCCCACATCCTCGAGGCGAACCCGGGGGACATCGAGCTTGCCGGCGGCAGGGCTTCCATCGTCGGCGTGCCCGGCCACTCCATCGGCATCAGCGAACTGGCGGCGTGCGCATGGTTCCTCGGCAGCCACCCGCTCCCCGAAGGGGAAACCCCCGGCCTCGATGTCGTCGAGTTTTACGATCCTCCGACTTCGTCCTATTCCAACGCCGCCCACGCCGCCGCGGTTTCCGTCGACCCGCGCACCGGACAGGTGTCGCTCGACCGGTACTGGGTGGTGCACGACTGCGGAACGATGCTCAATCCGATGATCGTCGAAGGCCAGGTCCACGGCGGCATCGTGCAGGGCGTCGGAGAGGCGTTGATGGAAGCGATGGAGTACAGCGACGACGGGCAGCCGCTCACCACCACCCTGCTGGACTACATGATTCCGACATCGCTCGACATCCCCGACATCGAGCTCGAGCATATCGAATCGCCCTCCACCACCACCCTGGGCGGCATGAAGGGCGCCGGCGAAGGGGGCGTGATCGGCGCGGTACCGGCGGTCGCGCTCGCCATCGCGGACGCTTTGCAGAACTACGGCGTCGAGATCAGGCGGTTGCCCGTCACGCCGACCGCCGTGCTCGAGTGGATTGCCCGCCGCGCTGAGGCCGGTTGAGCCCGTGCAACTCGCGGCCCTGAAGGTTGTCGATCTCAGCCGGGTGCTGGCGGGGCCGTTCTGCTCCATGCTGCTCGCCGACATGGGGGCGGAAGTCGTCAAAATCGAAGATCCGGAGCAGGGCGACCCGCTGCGGAAGCAGGGCGAGTGCCGCAACGGCATGTCGCTGTACTTTGCCACCTGCAACCGCAACAAGCGGTCGCTGACGCTGTCCATGCACAGCGAGACGGGACGCGACATCCTGCGGCGCCTCATCCGCAACGCCGACGTCGTCATCAGCAATTTCCGTCCCGGTGTGCTGGACGCGATGGGCTTCGGGCGGGAAGAGCTGGTCCGGCTCCGCCCCGACATCATCACCTGCAACATCACCGGCTTCGGCGGCGACGGCCCGTACATGAAGCGGCCGGCGTTCGACTTCATCGCCCAGGCGATGAGCGGCTTCATGAGCGTGAACGGCAGCGAAGAGGGGCCTCCCGTGCGGGCCGCTCCGCCGCTGACCGATATGATCGCCGGTGCCTACGCGGCCATCGGCATCCTCGCCGCGGTCATACGGCGAGATCGGACCGGCCGCGGCGAAGAAGTGTCGACCTCTCTCACCGACAGCATGGTCAGCATGCTGAGCTTCCTGGCGACCAATTATTTCGCGACCGGCGCACTGCCCCCGCGCACCGGCAACGACCATGCCCTCGTCGCCCCCTACGGATTGTTCGACGCCGCTGACGGCCAGATCGCCATCGCCCCGAGCAACGATTCCGTCTACCGGCGGCTGCTGGCCGCCATGGGCATGGAGTCCCTGCTCGGGGACGAGCGCTTCAAAACGAACGCGGACCGGGTCGCCCACAGAAGCGCCATCAACGAGGAGCTCAACCGGCGTACCCGGCTGAAACCGATGGCACACTGGATCGAGAAGCTGAACGATGCGGGGGTGCCGTGCGGGCGGGTGCTGAACGTGCGCGAGGTGTTCGACGATCCGCAGATCCGCCATCAGCGGATGCGCCTGACCATCGAGCACCCCCGGCACGGCGCTCTCGATGTCCTGGGCTTTCCCATCAAATTCGCCGACGCTCCCTGCACGGTGCAGCGCCCGCCGCCGGATCTCGGCGCCGATACGGACGCCATCCTGCGCGATCTGGGATACGGCGAGAGCGACATCACAAATTTCAGGCAAGCCGGCGTTGTATGAGTGGCAAGCCGGCATCGCGTGACCGATTTTGCAGGCGCGCAACGCTGTGCGACAAAATGCCGCACGAGAAGCGCCAACGCAGCCGTTAGGATAGCCACGATCAACAAGAAGCTGGAGCTCCGCTCCGGCGACGGCTTCCTGGCTGGAATGGCGACGCAGATTCTTCCCCGCTCCGGCTCCAGGTCTCGCGAAGGGAATGAATCATGTCGTGCCGGTGGACGCGGGGAGCGTCTGTCGTCCTCATCCTGTCGGCAGGAGCGGCGCTTGCCCTGGCGGAGGCGGACGTCGCGTCGGCGCAGACGCCTGCCGAACAGCGGCAGCAGCCGGAGGCCGACCTCGGTACGGTGGTGGTGACGGCGACCCGCTCCGACACCCGGCTCGAGGACATGCCGCTCAATACGACGGTGGTGACGCGGCGGGATATCGAAAAGTCACCGGCGCAGACGCTGGACCAGCTGCTGCGCCAGATCCCGGGCATGAACATGCCCGGCGCGCCGTTCTATACGACCGACCCGACCGGACACCAGACGCGCCTGCGCGGCGTGACCAACAGCAAGGTGCTGGTGCTGCTCGATGGCATCCCCCTGCACGACCCGTTCTACAGCACCACGCAGTGGTTCAAGGTCCCCTTGAGCGCCGTCGAGCGGGTGGAAATCATTCGCGGCGGGATTTCCAGCCTGTGGGGCAATCTCGCCGTGGCCGGCGTCATCAACATCATCACCCGCCGGCCCGAGGACGGCCGCGGCGAGGTCGATGCCCGCTACGGATCCATGGACACCTTCAACGGGGCCATCGCCAAGGACTTCTCGCCCGGCCCCGGTTTCGGATTCCGGGTCACTGCCGACGCGCTCAGCTCGCACGGCTACCAGACGACGCCCGGCGAGTATTTGAGTGCGTTTCCGGGTAAAGGCGATTCATCGGCGCGCAACTCGAATGCCACGGTGTCCGCCTTTTTCTCGCCCGCGCCGGACCTGAAGGGATTCTTCCGCGCCGGATATCACAAGCAGAACGAAGACGTCGGCGGTTATCAGTTCGGGCAGAACCTGCAGACCGGCCCGGACGCCTCGCTCGGCGTCACCAGAACGTTCCTCGACAAGAGCAGCCTGGACTTCCGCGCGTGGACCCAGTATCTGTACTTCGACAAGTACAACGGCGCCGGCTGCTATCTGCAGGCGCCCGGCAACTGCAATACCACCGCGCTGTCGGCGCCTCTCGTTCAGTACGCCAATTCACACGACCACAACCCGTATCGGGAATACGGCGCGTCGGGCGTCTATTCGCGGGATGTTCCGTGGATCTCCACTTCCGCGCAGGCCGGCCTGGATTACCGCAAGGTGTCCGGCAGCGACGACGCCCTGACCTTCAATCGCCCCGCCACCGCCGACTCCACCAGCGCTACCGTCAATCGCACCAATTACGGCGGCGGTACGCAGCAGTTCGTCGGCGGCTTCATGCAGTTCCGCTCGGTGCCGGTGGTGTCTGTGCAGACCACGCTGAGCCTGCGCTACGACTACTGGACGAACACCGACGGCGTGTCGCAGATGACGCGGTTCAATAACGGCGTGCCGGGGCCGCTGCTGGGCGGTGCGGTACCCGACTCGCACAAGGCGAGCTTCAATCCAAGCTTCGCGCTGCGCTACGACGTCGATGACGACGTGTCGCTGCGCGGGGCGGTATACCGGTCGTTCCGGGCCCCGGGCTTGAACAACCTTTACCGGTCGTTTTCCTCGACGACGTCCATCACCATCGCCAATCCGCAGCTCGCCCCGGAAACCTTGACCGGCGGCGAGATCGGAGCGGACTTTCGCGCGCGCAGCGTCACCCTCGGCGCGACCCTGTTCCAGTACAACACCCGGGGGCTGATCACGTCCTACAAGGTCCCCAATGCGGCGGCGGCGCCGCCGGCGGTCACGGCGGTGTGCGGAGCGAATCTGTCCAACTGCCCGGCCAATGTCAATTTCAACACCAACGGCCAGAACGCCACCTCGCGCGGGCTCGAGCTGGCGGGCCGGTGGCAGGCGATGCGTACGCTGAGCGTCGACGCATCGTACACATTCACCCGCGCCTATTACACCTGGACGAACACGGGAGATCCGACCGGGCTGCAGCTGGGCGCAGTCCCGAAGCACACGGCGACGCTGGGCATCACCTGGCAGACGACGACGCGCTGGCGCAACTATCTGCAGGTGCGCTACAACGGCAAGATGTATCTCGACGTCGCGCAGACCATCCCGCGATCCGATTTCACCGTGCTCGATGTCAGCTCGTCGTATCAGGCGACACGTGACCTGGAGATCTACGGCGCCGTGACGAACGCGACCGACATCCGCTACGCCGACAATGCGACCACGACGGCCACCGGTGAGACGCTCGGCATGCCGCGGGCCATCACGGCCGGCCTCCGGCTGCGGTTCTGATGAGGATGTGCTGATGTTCGTGCGCCCCGGACGTGCATTCTTCGCTTGGATCACCCCCCGCTTGGTGAGCCGCACCGCCGTGATGGCGGGGTTATGTGTCGCCGCCACTCTCTTCGCGCAAGCTCCAGCGGCTCCGGCAAACGCGGTAGCCGGGGTCCCCGCAACGGCCTCGGCGAGCCCGGCGGCTCCGGCGCCCGATAGCGCGGTGGCCGCGGCCACCGGCGGCTCAGCCGCCCCGGCCAGCCCGGCCGCCGGCGAAAACGCGGTTCACGACCATGCCGCGCACAAGGGCGGCGGCATGGCGGGGATGGCGCGCGACCAGATGGGGGCCTCGGCCGCTTTCGACTCGAGGGGCAGCGCGTGGATGGCCGCGGTCGAGGACGGCCGGGTGACCGTGCGCCGCTCCGGAGATCTTGGACACAGCTGGTCGGCGCCGATGCCGGTGCATCAGGCCCCCGAGCCGGTCGAGGCCGACGGCGATGCACGTCCGAAGATCGCCGTCGGGGCGGCCGGCGAACTCTATGTCACCTGGACCCGGCCCCTCGCCAACCCGTACACCGGCTTCATTCGATTTGCCCGGTCGGAGGACGGCGGAAAGACCTGGAGCCCGCCGATCACCGTGCACCGCGATCGGCAGGAAATCACTCATCGCTTCGATTCGCTCACCGTCGGACGCGACGGCCGCATCTTCGTCGCGTGGATCGACAAGCGCGACGGGCAGATCGCCAAGGCGAAGCATGAGAACTATTCGGGAGCGGCCTTGTATTACGCCGTATCCGGCGACGGAGGCCGCTCGTTCCAGGGAGACTACCGCGTCGCCGATCACAGCTGCGAGTGCTGCCGCATCGCCCTGCTGCCGCGTCCGGACGGCACGGTCACCGCTCTGTGGCGTCATGTGTTCGACCCTGATATCCGCGACCACGCCTTGGCGCAGCTGCACGCCGACGGTCGGGCCGACGGATTCCGCCGCGCCACATTCGACGGCTGGGCCATCGACGCCTGTCCTCACCACGGGCCGTCCCTGGCGGTGGACGGACACGGCCAGCTGCACGCGGTCTGGTTCGACCTCGGGCCGGATCATCCGGGCGCGACCTACGGCCGGCTGCGCGACGGCGCCGTGGACGGCCTGCGGCACATCGGCGGGGTCAGCGCCGAGCATCCGGATATCGCAGCGTCCGCACAGCACGTGGCCGTCGCGTGGAAAGAATTCGACGGGGAGCGGACCCAGCTGCTCGCCATGGTTTCGAACGACGCGGGCGTCAGCTGGCACGATATGAAGCTGGCCTCGACGGCCGCCGCGTCCGACCAGCCCCGTCTGCTAGAGCGCGAAGGCCGCTTCTACGTCTTCTGGAATACCCGGGAAAATCCCCGCATGATGGTACCGCTGCCATGAAACCAATCACGATGAAAGCTCTGCTCGCGGGGAGCGTCGCGCTGCTGCTGTCCGCTGCGCCGGCCGCCGCCGCGGCGCCGATCTCCGAGTTCGACGGGAAAAGCCTCGCGGCCATCCGCAGCGCCCACGCGGGCAAGCCTTTCGTTCTGGCGTTCTGGTCGGTCCACTGCGAGCCGTGCCGGGAAGAGCTGGCTCAGCTTGGGGCCGTCGCGCGGCGGCACCCCGACGTGCCCATCATCCTGGTGGCGGCCGATCCGCCGCGCGACCGTGCAGCGGTGACGCGGATTCTCGGCTCCTACGACCTGCGCGGGGTGCAGCAGTGGGCCTATGCCGACGATTTCGAAGAACGGATCCGCTACGCCGTCGACCCGGCCTGGCGCGGCGAGCTGCCGCGCACGTATCTCTACGACTCGCGGCACCAGCCGGAGGGCCACACCGGGGCGGCGCTGCCGGCGCTGCTCGACCCGTGGATCGCCCGGCAGATGCTCGTCCTGAAAGCGCCGTCGAAAAACTAGTTCGTCGGGGCGCGAACCGGGGCGGCAGAAGCGGGGGCTGCGGGGACGGACGACGCAGCAACGGGTGCAGCGGTCACCGATGCGTCGGGATCGGACACGAAGCCGATGCGCTGCATGCGAGCCTTCGAAGCTGCGGCCATCACTTCCGCGATCTTCTGATAGGGCGTCGCCTTGTCGGCGTGCAGATGCAGCTCCGGTTGCGGATCGAGGCGTGCGGCGCTTTCCATGCGCCGTACCATCTCCGCCTGCTCCACGGGCTCGCCGTTCCAGTACAGCTCGCCGCGCGCGTTGATTCCCAGCTGAACGTTGTCGGCACGAGCGACATTGGGCTGGCTGCTGGCACGCGGGAGATCGATCTTGACGGCATGGGTCAGCAGCGGCGCGGTGATGATGAATATCACCAGCAGCACCAGCATCACGTCGATCAGCGGAATCATGTTGATCTCCGCCATCGGCCGGGCATCGTCGCCCTGGCTGAAGCCGCCGAACGCCATGTCAGCGCGCTTCCGTCGATTCCGCCGGCACCGGCCGGCTTCGGGCGCGTGGATTCTGTTCCGCCGTTTCGCCCGTCCGATCGGAGCTGCGGCCCGGATCGTCCACCCGCACCCCCGTTGTGCAGAAGGCGTAGAGGTCGTGCGCGAAGGCGTCCAGCCGGGTCAGGGCGAGACGATTGCGCCGGGTGATGGCGTTATAGGCGAGCACGGCGGGCACCGCCACGGCGAGGCCCAGGGCCGTCATGATCAACGCTTCGCCAACGGGACCGGCGACCTTGTCGAGGGTGCCCTGGCCCTGCATGCCGATGTTGATCAGCGCCCGGTAGACGCCCCATACGGTGCCGAACAAACCGACGAACGGAGCCGTGCTGCCGATGGAGGCGAGCAGGGTCAGGCCGCTCTCCATGTTCGCTCGCTCGATATCGAGGGATTGCCGCATCGCCCGGGTGAGGAACTCCTGCGCGGATCCGGCTTCGGCGAGCCGCTGCCCGTGCTGCGCATGGTGATGGCGTGCGGCGAGGGCCTGCGCCGTCAACTGGGCGTACGCATCCTCCGCCGGACCGCGCCGCAAATGCTCGGCCACGGCCTGCAGGGATGGGGCGTTCCAGAACATGTCGAGGAACCGCTTCGCTTTCGTCTGGGCCGCTGCGATGTGCATCGCCTTCGTCAGGACGAGATACCACGTCGTCACCGACATGACGAGCAAAATGACAATGGCGGCTTTGCCGACGGTATCCGTCTGGGCCAGAAAATCGGCGATGCCGAACGACTGCATGGGTTCCACAGTCAACCTTCCTCCAGGCGGAATTGAATGGGGATCGTCACCCACGCCGCGACCGCTCGATCGCCTTGACGGGCGGGCACGAAACGCCAGGCGCTGACCGCGTCGCGGGCGGCGCCGTCCAGCCGGCGGGATCCGCTGGAGGTCTGCACCTCGATCTGATCGGCGCGGCCTCCCTCCGTCACGTGAACCCGCAGCAGCACTTTGCCTTCCTCACGGTTGCGCCGGGAGAAGGACGGGTACTCCGGCGGCGGATTGTCGAGATAGGCCGCGCTGAAGCTGGGCGGGATGACGGGCGGTGGCGCCGGCGCAGCGGACGGACGCTCCGGGACTGCGGCCAGGGCCATCGGCGGCGGCGACGCAGCCGCCTGCTCGGTCGGGATCGCCAGCGGGGCGGGTGCGGATTGAACCGGCGGCGGCGTTTCAGCCGGGGGTGCCACAGCGGGTGGCGGCACAGCGGGGGGCGGCACAGGCAGCGGCGGCTTTGGCGGCTCGACAGTGCGGTGCCGCTCCGCCAGCTTCGGCGGTTGATGCCGCTTCGGCACATCCACCGGTCTGGGCGGCTCCACGGGCTTCGGCGGTTCGATGTAACGCACCATGATCGGTGCGACCTGCAAAAGCGTCCGCCGCACATCGGCGAATTGCAGCAGCGCCCACAGTGCAACAGCGTGCAGGGCCACCGTGATCAGCAAGGCCGTGCCGCGGGCGCGCACGGCGGACCGTCGCACCGAGGCGGTGTTCCAGCTGAGGTTCATGGGGGCGAGCGCGTTCATCAGTCCGGCATCCGAATCGGTCGCCGGATGGTATCGGCTCGGACCGCCGAGGGCGTGCGACATAATGTCGCAGAGCCCGTGACGCTGTACCGGTGTCACGCTGCGACACCGCGGTGTCGGAAGAGCGACGAACCTGCCGGCCTATTCCTTCGCCGGCCGCTTGGACAGCTTGCGCTGAAGAGTGCGCCGATGCATTTTGAGGGCGCGCGCCGTCGCGGAGACATTGCCGTCCTGCTCCGCCAGCACCCGTTGAATGTGCTCCCACTCCAGACGCTGGACGGACAGCGGCTGCTCGCCGACGGGAACGGCGACATCGCCGGCGAGCCGGCTGAACGACGCGACGATCTGATCCGCATCCACCGGCTTCGCCAGGTAATGGACGGCGCCGAGCTTGATCGCCTCCACGGCCGTCGCAATGCTGGCGTATCCGGTGAGCATGACGATGCGTGTTTCCGGGTCGAGCTGGATGAGCCGCCGGATCAGCTCCAGCCCGTTATCGCCGGGGAGCTTCAGATCGCACACGGCGTATTCCGGCGACTCGGCGCCGGCCACGGCGTAGGCCTGCTCGCTGTCCGGGGCTTCCAGAACGATGAATCCGCGGCGGCGCAGGGCCCGCGCCAGGACGGCACGAAACGTCGCGTCGTCGTCGACCAGCAGCACGCTGGGCCGGTCTTCGTCGGTCGTCATGCCTTCAGTTTTTCCAGGGGCAAGGTCACGCGGGTGCACGCCCCGCCGCCGCTGCGATCGAGCAGCTCCACATTGCCGCCGTAGCGCTCCAGCGTCGCATTGGACAGGAACAGCCCGATGCCCAGTCCGCCTTCCGCGCGCTTCGTTGTGATGAACGGCCGCCCCAGATCCTTCACCACGCTGCCGGCGATACCGGGCCCGCGGTCGAGAATTTCGATATGGCAGCCGTTGGCGTCCCAGCGGCCGTTCATGGCGATGTGCGCCGGCGACGCATCGGCCGCGTTGTCGAGCAGATTGAGCAGGGCCTGCTCCAATGCCGGATCCGCAAAAATGAGCGGCGCCGGCCCGCTGCCGTTCAGCTCAGCGTCGAGCGGCGTCCTCGGACGCAGCAGGCGCCACTTGTCCACCACATCGCGCAGCACCTCGTCCAGCGGGCGTGCCCGGCTTTCCTCGCCCCGTGGCCGCCCCGCCGTGCTGAGAAGCTGGCTGAGCAGGCGTTTGCAGTTGTCCACCTGGGTGCGCAGGAGTGTCAGATTCTCGCGCAGCGCCGCGTTGTCCTGATGCTCCACCTCCAGCTCGCGCACCACCACGGCCATGGTCGACAGCGGCGTGCCGAGCTGGTGAGCGGCGCCCGCCGCCAGCGTGCCGAGCGCGAGGATCTGCTCGTTGCGCAGGGCCGCTTCGCGGGCGGCGGCGAGCTCGCGGTCGCGCGCACGCAACGCGGCGGCGAGCCGCACGAGAAAAAACGCCATGATGGCCGCGCTGACCATGAAGTTGGACCACATGCCGAGGACATGCAGGCTGAAATCTGCATCCTGCGGCATCGCGTGGCCTGCGTTGGTGTGGTCGCCGTGCGACGCCCCCGTGACGGCCCCCTGCAGGGACGCGAGCCACGGCACGTTGATGTCGTGGGTGGGCAGGGGGACGTTGAAGAACAGGAGCAATGTGCAGATGGCCGCCGTCAGAGCGGCCATCGCCCAGGCATAGCTGCCCGGCAGAATGGCGGCGGCGATGGTGAGCGGCACCAGCAGCAGCGACACGAACGGATTGGTCGTGCCGCCGCTCAGGTACAGCAGCCCGGCGAGGGCCGCCACATCGACGCATAAGTGAGCGAACAGCTCGGCGTCCGCAAGCGGCCGCGCGCCGCGCAGCCGCAGCCACACCGCGAGGTTGAACACGGCCAGGCCGCACACCACGCCCCACATGAGCTGCATCCGGCTGCTGGCGAGCGCGAACCAGTGCTGCGCGGCGAGGAGCACCAGAGCCTGGCACGCGACGTCGATCCAGCGCAATGCGCAAAGACGGGACGCGAGATTGGTGCTCCGCATGGGGCCATAGAATATCGCCGATCGCGGTCTCAGTGCTGCCTGAACAGATTGAGATTCACTGCCATCCCCATGGCGTTATAGCCGGCGTGGTTGGGATGCAGGTAGTCCCAGGGCAGCTGGGTGAGCTGGCTGTTGGGCAGAAATTCCGCTTTCATGTTGCCGGTAGCGGGGTCGAGGGTCGCCTTGTCGAAATCGACCACGCCGTCATACAGCCCGGAGGTGCGGATGTAGTCGTTGATCTGTTTCCGGAAGTTGTCGATGACCGGACCGTTGTCCACGGTGGCGAGGAAATTCGGGAAATTGTTCAGATCCCAGCCTTCGGCAGGGTTGTTGAAGCCGAGCGCGGAAGTCATGGTGGCCCCGAACACCTTGATGCCCTTCGCATGCAGGCGGCCGACGACGTTCTGATAGCCGGCAATGATGTTCGCCGGAGTATGGATCACCGGATTCTCGATCACCGGCGTGGCGGTGGCTCCCTGCCCGTAGCCGGCGCCCAGATCGTTGATCCCTTCCATCCAGATGACATGGGTGAGCCCGGAAAGGCCCAGGACATCGCGGTCCAGGCGATCGACCGCCGCCGGCCCGGAGGTGGCATTGACCACGGCGGGATTGATGACGCGATTGCCGCCGATCGCTTCGTTGACGACGCTCACCTTGTTGCCGAACGCATTGTGCAGCCGGCGCGACAGCACGTTGGCCCAGCGGTCGTTCGTGTTCAGCGTCGTGTGAGTGCCGTCGGTGATGGAGTCGCCGAACGCACAGACGACGATGGTGTCGGCGGAAGCCATGACATCGAGGGTGGTCAGGAAGAACCACGACGTCGTCGTGAATTCGTAGGCGAAGCCGTCCTTGTCCATGGTGTGGTCGCCGCTGTTGGCGGGCGTGATGAACGACGTTTCGTTGGCTCCGCTGTGATGGGTCATGTGACCGCTGTCACCCTGCACGGCATAGCTCACCGCGAGATTGCGCCCGGAGAGCAGCGGATTGTCGCGATCTGCCCAGGACAGCTGCACCGCGTCGCTCCACACCTCCTGCCCGGCAGCCACCGTCAC
>Ga0070734_10005067_pt1 | contig 11949 bp, 9 predicted proteins | sample Coa_R1_8_FD_66444 | JGI IMG/M metagenome (GOLD analysis project Ga0070734, IMG submission 66444) | Surface soil microbial communities from Centralia Pennsylvania, which are recovering from an underground coalmine fire - Coalmine... | ecosystem: Environmental > Terrestrial > Soil > Unclassified ...
GAACAGGAATCGAACCTGCACATTGTTGCCAATACCAGATTTTGAGTCTGGCGCGTCTACCAATTCCGCCATCTGGGCTTTGAAAATAAAAGAACTTGAAACGGGGTGCAATATTACGCATTTGCAAAGTCTTACCCAAATGATTATGAAGATAATTTTATGCAATAGCTTCTTTGCTTTGATCGAGCATTTTCATGCGTTCCTGTTTCAAACTTTTAAAGTTAACTTGCCGCGCCAAATTGAAAATGAATGATAACGATTGGACTGATCAGAGAAGGAAAAATTCCAGCCGATAACCGTGTTGCGCTTACCCCGGCTCAATGCAAATGGATTCATAAAAATTCCAAAGATGTAAAAGTGGTGGTGGAGTCTTCGCCGCACAGGTGTTTTAGCGATAAAGAATATAAAATGGCTGGCGTTGAAGTGAAAGAAGATATTAGCAAGTGTGATATTTTATTTGGCATCAAAGAAGTGCCGGTGGATGAGCTGATCAATGGGAAAACTTACCTTTTCTTTTCTCACACGAAGAAAATGCAGCCGCATAATCAGCAGATGCTGCGCAATATTTTGCAGAAAAAAATTACGCTGATTGATTATGAGTGTATGGAGCACGATGACGGGCAGCGTATTTTGGGCTTTGGTTTTTTTGCTGGCATTGTCGGCGCTCACAATGGCATGATGGCTTATGGCCAGCGGACAGGGAAATTTAATCTGCAACGTGTTTATATCCAAAATAGCTTTCGCCAATTGATCCACACTTATTTCGGAATGAAAGTCCCTAATATAAAAGTGGCTGTAACGGGCTCTGGTCGTGTGGCGCATGGCGTTCTGGAAATCATGAACCTGATGGGTTTTATCGAAGTGGACCCTGATGAATATCTGGAGAGAAGCTTTTCTTATCCGGTCTTCGTGCAGTTGAAAGGGGCTGCATTGTATGAGCATAAAATTACGAATAGCTATAACCGTGAAGATTTTCACGCCAATCCGAAAAATTACAAAAGCAAATTTTTGCCATACACAAAAGTGACAGATATTTTAATGAACGGTATTTATTGGGACAATGATGTTCCGCGATTGTTTGAATGGGAAAATATTGCTGAAGAAGATTTCAAAATCACAACGATTGCAGATATCACCGATGACAAAGGCGGTTCAATTCCCTGCAATCTCGGAGATGCAACCATTGAAACACCGATTTATGGTGTTGACAGAACAACGAGACAAAAAACATTGCCTTATCTGCAAAATTCTATTGACGTAATGAGCGTTGGCAACCTCCCCAATGAATTGCCACGTGATGCTTCAAGATATTTCGGTGAGCAGTTGATTAAATATGTGCTTGAAGATTTAACAACCAGTGGCTCACCGATTATTGATAAAGCAACAATAGTCAAATCAGGAAAGCTGACGGAGCATTTTGTTTATATGAGAGAGTATGCAGGTTTGTAGTTTGTTGTTCGTGGTTCCGCGATTCGGAATGCATAATGAAATTTACATTCTCAGAACCACAAACTATAAACTACAAACTGAAAACTTCTACAAGTGCAGATAATAATCTTTCATCAGCTCTACAAATTCAGGAGTAAAATTTCCATGTTCATTATTGATAGTAAGTTCAAATGATTCGGGATTTGGTTCTTCTATTTTTGAGAAATGAAGGATGCTTCTGAAAAAATCATGCTTTGGTGTTTGACGAACAGATAATTTTTCTATGAGATAGAAATTATTTTTTCCTGCAAGCTCTTCAAAATATAAACTGCGGTGATGAGGCAGCAAAATTCCAAATGTCCCGGAAATGTCAAGGTTTTCTCCAATAATTTGTATCAGTTCTTCCAGTGTTAACTGTGTGCTGTGTTTTGCAATATTTTTTTTTTCAGTGGATGATAATAAATCTCCTTCGAAAAAAGGTGGGTTTGCAATGATGAAGTCAAATTTATCGGTGAAAGAATGCGTGCGAACATCTCCCGGAAAAATTTTCATTCTTTCATGCCACCTGCTTTCAGAAATATTTTCTTTGGATTGTTTGCAGCTTGGCAGATCAATTTCAATACCTGCAATTTTTGCCTTGCTTTTTTGAGCAAGCATCAGCATTAATAAACCAGTTCCACTACCGATGTCCAGCACCGTTGAATAAGAAGGTATTTTTTCAGCAAACCAGGCACCTAATATGCAAGCGTCTGTGCATACTTTCATAGCACACAGACCCTGACGAATAATGAATTGTTTGAACTGGAAGTAAGTGTTTGACATTGTGCGAAGTTACAAGGTTCAAGAATCAAGGCACAAGAGACAAGGTGCAAGAAACAAGAAACAAGGGACAAGATATAAGGTACAAGGGGTTCTTGCGGTGGCAGGCTTGTGCCTTGAGCCTTGTATCTTGTTTTTTCTTGTGCCTTGTCCCTTGTGTCTTCAGCTCCATTCAGCTCTTGCGCTTGCGCTCACGCTCAATGGCGCAAAATCTTCTTCCATATATTTATAATAGGCAGTGATGGCAATCATGGCAGCATTGTCTGTGCAGTATTCAAATTTAGGGATGAAAGTATTCCATTGATAACGTGTACCCATATCTGAAAATGCTTTTCTCAATCCTGAATTGGCAGAAACTCCACCGGCAATGCAAATATCTTTAATGCCTGTTTCGACGGAAGCCTTTTTTAATTTGTTAAGAAGAATGGTGATGATGCGATATTGAACAGATGCACAGATATCGGCAAGATTTTCCTGAATAAAGTTTGCGTTTTCAGCAATATGATTTTGCAGGAAATATAATATCGCAGTTTTCAAACCGCTAAAGCTGAAATCAAGATTAGGAATTTGAGGCTCTGGAAATTTAAAACGATCAGGGTTCCCGGTTTGTGCATATTTGTCAATCAACGGGCCGCCGGGATAGGGGAGGCCTAATAATTTTGCAGATTTGTCGAATGCCTCACCGGCAGCATCATCCATAGTTTCGCCGATCACTTTCATGTCCAAAGGTGATTTGCAAAGAACAATTTGCGTATGCCCTCCGCTGACAGTTAAACAAAGAAATGGGAACGATGGTTTTGGTATGGCAATCAGATTAGCGAGCACATGTGCCTGCATGTGATGCACAGCAATCAACGGAACATTTAAAGAAAGTGATAATGATTTTGCGAATTGACTACCTACAAGCAGCGAGCCGATCAATCCGGGTGATTGCGTGAATGCGACAGCATTGATATTTTGCAGTTTGCAGTTTGCAGTTTTCAATGCAGCATCAACTGTCGGAACGATGTTTTGTATGTGCGCCCGCGAAGCGAGCTCAGGCACAACACCGCCATATTGCTCGTGCACTTTTTGTGTGGCTGTGATGTTCGATAATATCTCGCCATCTTTACAGACTGATGCAGAAGTCTCATCGCAGGATGATTCGATAGCAAGGATGATGATGGGAGAATGAGATGTGTTGATATTCATAGATGAATTTTGGATACGGGATGCGGGTTTCGGGATAAAGGATTTGGATATTTATTTGTGATTAAGAATAGCAGCCTGAAGTTGATATTGGCATTGCTGTACAAGTGAGTGACACAACGATGTTGAATAGAATCCCCTGGCTGGTCACACACAAAAAATACTTTATTTATAAGTTGTTTCATTTTTTGCAAATCTAATGCAACGGTTTGCAATAATAAACTGTCAGCCTTGAAGGAAATGGATCACATCAGATTGGTGAAGGAATGCCTGAAGAAGGACAACGCGGCGCAGCGGGAGCTCTATGCTCATTTCGCAGAGCCGATGCTGGGCGTTTGCTATCGCTACACGAAGTCGATGTCTGATGCGGAAGATGTGCTGCAGGAAGGTTTTATCAAAGTGTTCAAGAACCTTCATCAATTCAAAGGTGCAGGAGAACTTGGTGCGTGGATCAGAAGGATTATGGTGAACACTGCTATCAATTACCTGAAAAATCAGAGCCGATACCAATACGACCTTTCCTATGTCGAAAAAGGTCTTCATCCGGTTTCGGACGACAATCCGGAACTGAAGCTTAGTGCAAAAGAACTTGCAGAGCTCATCCGCCAATTGCCAACAGGTTATCAAACTATTTTTAACATGCATGCAGTGGAAGGCTACACTCACGTGGAAATCGGGGGCATACTTGGCATTAATGAAAGCACATCGCGGTCGCAATATTCGAGGGCAAGGGCTTTGCTAATAAGCTGGATCGAAAAAAACGCTGTTGAAAATAAAACGGGCAAATATGCACGAAAATGAATTTGAAAAACAGGTGCAGCAAAAAATGGAGGAACTGAATTTTGTTCCTTCGGATGCTGTATGGCAAAATGTTGACAAAGAAATCAACAAGAAAGAAAAGCGAAGGACTTTGTTCTGGATATTTCTTTTCACAGGATTGATGCTTGCAGGTGCCGGATATTTTTTCACAGTTAATAATAACACACATAAAATTGTTGCCGATAACCAACAAGCTAAAACAAATGAAAAACAAGAACAAAAGAATAAGCAATTGTCTGAAGAAAATAAAAATGATAATGCTTCGATAACAAACGATGATAAAATAGCAGATGGCAAGATTCGAAAAGAAAAGCATTTGAATGATAATGTAAATAAATCGAAGAGCGAAACAAATAGAAACGAAAAGGAAATAATAGAAGAACATATTGTGTTGAGTGAGAAGAAGATAAATAACAATAAAAAGGCAAACGCTCCTTCATTTTTGAAAACAAAAAATGGAAGCGCCGTTGGCAATAAACAAAAAAATAATAATGAAGCTGAAGAAAAATTGAATATCCCGGATCAGGATAAAATAACTGTTGAAAATAATAAGAGCAATAATGAGATCAGGGAAAATATTCCGTCACAAGAGTTGAAAAAAAATGAACATGATTCTGCGACAGGCGAATCGCCGGAGGTTCTTACTGAAAACAAAACTGAAAAAAAAGATTCTGCAGGCGACAAAGCAATTGAAAACATTATCAGTAAGCTAAAAAAACCTTTTCCATGGAAGATAGGTGTAATGGTTGCTCCGGGAATTTCAAATGTTCAGCAAAATCTTTTTAAAGAGACGAATGTCTATAATGCGCCGGCGTATTTAACATCAGGCTCTGTAAGCAATCCAAATGGGTCATATTATTATGCATCTTCCGAAATAAAAAAGAATTTTTCAATTGCAGCAGGATTGTCTTTCAGCAACCAAATATCAAAACGTATCTTATTGTCTATCGGTATTGATTATCATTATTATTCTACAAAAATTTTCGTTGGCAATGTTGTTGACAGCTTCATTAATTTATATCCTTCCCAGTCCTTTTCTGTTCAGGCGAATGGCTATTACAGAAATGGCAATACTAAAGCATATATCAATCATTATCATTTGGCCGAGCTTCCCTTTGCTTTAAATTTTCAACTGAATAAGAATATGAAACATCCGTTATTTTGGGATGCAGGATTTTCTATTTTATATCTGATGAACACGAACGCTCTTCATTTTGATCCTACACGAAATGTGTATTATAAAGACAGCCGGCAATTCAATAAAATGCAGCTTCATGCGAGTTCAGAATTAATGCTTGGCTTTCCGTTTGGCAAAAGTCAATTGTTGGTTGGCCCGCAATTGCAATATGGCCTGACAGGTTTATTAAAGAAAAACACCGGCAATTCACAACATCTTTTCTTTTCAGGAGTAAAAGTTTCTTATACGTTTTCAAAAAAATAATTTTCGATGCAACGTTTTGTTTTGTGGTGAAGTCAACCTGCAAAACTAATTGTATGGAAAAAATATTTCTCTCTTTTAAAAAAATCATTGTTCCGGCACTTGTTGCTGCTTTGTTTTCGGGCTGTGTGAAGGACAAAATAACTCATACCTATCAGGTGAGGACTCCGGTTTATCAGGTGCTTTCAAAATTCAGGGAACAAATCAAAAGCATGCCGGCATCAAATATTGGAAGCCGTGGAAAAATGACCGTTGCAGGTAATTACATTTTCATTTCTGAATTATATAAAGGCATTCACGTAATTGACAACAGCAATCCTGCAAGCCCCAAAAATGTTTCTTTCATCAATGTGCCAGGCAATGAGGATATGTCAATTGTCGGAAACACATTGTATGCAGATGCATATAGCGATCTTGTTACTTTCGATATCACCGATCCTGCAAATGCTGTTGCAAAAAATTTTGCTGCAAATGTTTTTCCGGATCATGCTATTTATTACGCTGGTCTTTACACCAGCCCTGATTCCATTAATGTTGTAGTTGACTGGATCGTTCATGACACTACCGTGGATTATGTGCCAAATCAAGGAGGGGGTATTTATTTTTATCCTCCAGGTTGTCCAAACTGTATGACTATTGCTCAAAACATGAATGCATCAACCTTGCCGGGAGCTGCAGGCACCAACGGTTCTTTATCCAGATTTGCGACTGTAAATAATTATTTATACACTGTTTCATATAGTCAGCTAAGTTCTTTTGATATCACCAATCGCCTGGCTCCGGTTTATAAAACCAATTTCACTGTCGACTGGCATGTTGAAACAATATTTCCATTCAAGGGAAGGCTGTTTGTGGGCACTAATAATGGTATGTATATGTATGACGCTGAGGCATCACCTTCAAATCCAACGCCACTTGGAGAATTTACGCATGTGCGTGGCTGTGACCCGGTTGTTGCAGACGATAATTATGCGTATGTCACTATTAACGATTCGAGCGCTTGTTTGGGATTTAATAATGAACTGCAAATAATCAACGTTCAGAATTTTACTAATTCTTTTCTTGTAAAGTCTTATCAGTTAACTCACCCAATCGGTCTTTCAAAAGATGGGAACAATTTATTTATATGCGATGGAAGCGACGGGCTTAAGATTTTTAATGCTGCTGACGTGAATAATCTTCAGTTGATTAAACAGATTAAAGATATCAATGCTGTTGATATTATAACTATAAATGGATTAGCAATTGTGGTGGCTACGGATGGGGTTTATCAATATGATTATTCTGATCTGAACAATATTCATCCGGTAAGCAAACTTTAAATTTCATAGCATGATCAAAAAGAAATGTATAATAATAGTTATCATGGCAATAGTTTCTGCTCATTGTTTTGGTCAACAAAAAAATCAAAGCAGGCGATTTCAATTTCATTCCATTAATAATTTTGGTTTGATAAATGGGCAAGCTGATCCTGCGTTACAAATTCAAACAATTAATGGGCTTCAGCATAAATCATGGTTTGGTGGAATTGGTTTGGGGCTGGATTATTACAGGCTCAGGTCAATTCCATTGTTTGTTGATGTAAGAAAAGAATTTGGGAAAACGAAGGATAGGTTTTTTCTGTTTGCTGATGCTGGAACAAATTTTTATTGGAAGAGAGATAAGGACGCAAAACAATTTTATGAGGAAGACAAATTCAAAAACGGGTTTTATGGTGAAGTCGGTGCCGGGTATAAAATTAAATTAAATCAAAAATTTTCTTTGATTTCAAGTTTAAGTTTTAATTATAAAAAACTGATTGAAAAAGGAAGGAATTATTTTTATTGTGATCCTATGGCTTGCCCAATAACATCTTTGCCTCCACCCGAAGAAAAAATCGACTATAACTTAAATCGCCTCGTGTTCAAAGCCGGCATTGAATTTTAGGACCGACTAATAAATTTAAGGTTGCGTTCAATTCCATTAAACTTTGCTCTTTTCAACGGAGAGTTTTGAAATATTTTTTTAAAGCTCTCCTCTTTTATTTCTTCCCAGTCATGGGTTGTGAAATTCAGGATTTCGGGAATTGGCAAGAAATTGATTTCATTTGTAGGTTTTGAAAAGCGGTTCCATGGGCAAACATCCTGGCATGTGTCGCAGCCGAACATCCAGCCATCAAATTTCCCTTTCATCGTTTCAGATATCAGCATTTCTTTCAGCTCAATGGTGAAATAAGAAATGCATTTGCTTCCATCAACTACTTTATTTTCCATGATAGCATCAGTTGGACAGGCATCAATGCATTTTCTGCAGGTGCCGCAATAATCTTTTGCAAATGCATCATCATATTCCAGTTCAAGATCTACGATCAGTGTGGCGATAAAAAAAAATGAGCCGGAATTTTTATTAATCAGATTGCCATTTTTGCCAACCCACCCCAATCCGCTTTTCGTTGCCCATGTTCTTTCAAGAACCGGGGCGCTATCAACAAACCCACGGCCGCTAACCTCGCCGATATTCAATTTTATCAACCTGATTATTTCATTCAACTTGCCTTTGATTACTTCGTGATAATCTTTTCCATACGCATATTTAGAAATTTTGGGCGCATCGTTTTGCTGTTTTTGTGAAGGATAATAATTCAGCATGAGCGTGATGACTGACTTAGCTCCGGGAACCAGTTTTGTAGGGTCAGTGCGCAGGTCAAAATAATTTTCCATGTATTTCATAGAGCCATTCATTCCAAGGCTAAGCCATCTTTCCAGCCTTCGGGCATCGTCATTCAGAAATTGTGCTTTGGAAATGCCACAATAATCGAAACCAGCTTGCTTTGCAAATTGTTTGATTAATCGGGTATGTATCGGCGGTGACATGAATCAGTTAATCGTTTAATAAATTTGCCAGTTTTGGTAATTTTTATAATTTTATCGCCAACCTAAAACTCCTTTATGACCATTAAGACCTTTGCATTCGCATTGTTATGCCTTTTTGCTTTTCATACAAGCACATTTTCTCAAGACAAGCTAAACATCAAGTTCGGAAAAATTTCACCTGCCGACTTTGACCTTTCCAAAAACCAATTCGATTCCGGAGCAGCGGCAGTTGTGATTGCTGATATGGGCGAATCGAGGTTTGAAGGGAACAACAAAAGCAACTTTTCCATCATTTTCACACATTTCAGAAGGGCGAAAATAATCAATAAGAACGGGATAGATGTTGCAACGGTTGAAATACCATTATATACAAATGGCACACTGGAAGAAAAAATTGAAAGCCTTAAAGCTGTTACTTATAATCTTGAAAATGGGAAAATAGTTGAAACGAAACTGGATGACAAGTCGGTGTTCACCGAAAAAGCCAGCAAGAACATAATACTTAAAAAATTTACTTTCCCTGCGGTTAAAGAAGGCTCGATCATTGAGTTTTCTTACAGGCAGTCATCAGATTTTATTTTTAACCTGCAGCCATGGTCCTTTCAGGGAGAATATCCTGAGCTTTGGAGCGAATATGAAGTGACTATTCCGGAATACTACAATTATGTGACGCTTACCCAGGGTTATCAGCAATTTACAAGATCCAATAAAACGTTGAATGAACATTATCAGATCAATGTTAGCAACGGTGCGGAAAGAAGTGAAATTGTTCAGCTTGATGGCTTAGCTAACAACACGCGTTTTGTGATGAAAAACGTACCTCCGTTGAAAACAGAAAAATTTACTACAACACTTAACAATCATATTGCTAAAATTGAATTCCAGCTTTCATCTGTTCATTACCCTAATTCTATGGTCAGAGATGTGATGGGCAGCTGGCCTAAAATGAGTGAGAAGCTATTGGAAGATGAGCAATTCGGCGCAGAACTCAACAGGAACAATGGCTGGCTGAGCGATGACATAAAAATTGTTACAAAAGGAGAGAAAGATAAATATCAGGTAGCGAGAAAGATTTTTGCTTATGTGCGCGATAATTTCACCTGCACCAATCATTCAAGCTTATACATGACGAATAATTTGAAAACAGTTTTCAAAAATAAATCAGGCAGTGAAGCTGAAATCAACCTGCTGTTAGCAGCCATGCTCAATCATGAAGATATACAAGCAACTCCCGTCATCCTCAGCACACGGTCTCACGGCAAGACCAATGAAATATACCCTTTATTAGACCGCTTCAACTATGTGATTTGTGCGGCCTCTATCAATAATGCTTATTATTTTCTGGATGCAAGCCAGCCGCAAATAGGTTTTGGGTATGTTCCTGAATATTGCTACAATGGCCATGCGAGATTGCTTATGAAAGGAAGCCCTCAGGCGATCTACCTTGAGGCTGATTCTATCAAAGAACGGAAAGCGACGTCTGTGTTTATAATCAATGATGAAAAACAGAAAGGCGTATTAAGTGGCAGTTTCAAATCTGATATGGGTTATTATGAATCTTATGATTTAAAAGAGAAGCTTCGAAAGAAAAGCGAGAAGGATTATTTCAAAGACATTAAATCTCCCTACACCTCAGAACTTGAAGTTGAGAACGGAGCTATCGATTCATTAAAGCAGCCTGATTTCCCGGTTTCTGTTCATTACGATTTTTCTTTAAAAAACATGTTCACTGACGACATCGTTTATTTCAACCCAATGATGACTGAAGCATACAAAGAAAATCCTTTTAAAGCTGCAGAAAGAAGATACCCGGTGGAGATGCCTTATGCATCTGATGAAACTTATACATTGAACCTCGAAATACCTGAAGGATATGTGATTGATGAAATACCAAAGTCAACAAAAGTGTTATTGAATGATAACGATGGTTTTTTTGAATATCTCATTGTGAAAGATGACAACAGTTTGCAATTGCGCAGCCGGATTAAAATTAACAAAGCGAATTTTTCACCGGATGATTATAATACACTCCGCGACTTTTTTGGTTTTGTTGTGAAAAAGCAAAGTGAGCAGGTAGTCTTCAAAAAGAAAAAATAATTGAATGAAAAACAGTTTCGGGCTAGTGAAAATAAAAAATGTAAAGGCAAAATTGATTTTGCTTTCCTGCTTGTTTTCAATATTCAAATCCTCAACTGCTGTCGCTCAGGATAAAGATCCTGTCACTTATGGAAAAGTGTCAGTGGCGGATTTTAAACTACCTCCATCAAAAGCTATTGACAGCAATGCAAGTGCTGTTATTATTGCTGATGTTGGTAACACAAGCTTTGTTGGAAATAAGAACGGATGGGTTTCTTATGTTTTTAAAAGACATACGCGCATAAAGATTATTGATAAAAAAGGAATCGATGCCGCTACAATAAAAATAAGGCTTTATAAAGATGGGGATGCGCAGGAAAAGTTAGATGATGTTCAGGCATCTTCATACAATTTAGTAAACGGAGCAGTAGTTCAATCGAAGCTTGAAAAGAAAGATATTTTTGAAAGCAAAATCGATAAAAGGCGCATTGAAAAAAAATTCACATTGCCCGGTGTAAAGGAAGATGCGATCATTGAATATTCGTATACGATCACTTCTGACTTCTACTTCAACATTCCTGAATGGCAATTTCAAAGTATTGAATATCCCTGTTTGTGGAGCCAGTATGAAATAACTATCCCGAGCCTGGTGGGTTATGTTTCTTTGAGGCAGGGAATACATCCTTTTATTATTGATAAAACAAGCGAAGGGCAGGCATCATATCGCATCAAAGATAAGGCCGAAGGAAATCTTGCTAACCCTGACCGCGATTTTATTGTGAATGCAAGCACTTACAAGCGCGTGTGGGCCATGAAAGAAATCCCCGCATTTAATGTAGAAAATTATATTTCCACGCCATATAATTATGTCGATAAAATAGAATTTCAGCTTGCAAAAACATACAATGGTGAAACAACGAGGGATGTGAAAAACACATGGCAAAAAGCAACGGAAGAGCTGCTTCATCAAGCTGATTTTGGTGAACCTCTGCAACCGGACAATTCAGATTTTGCAGAGCAGGTAAATAAAATAGTAGGTAATGAAGTTGGTGATCTTGAAAAGGCGAGAAAAATATATTATTATGTTCGTGATAATTTCACCTGCACTGATTTTTACAGCAAATACATCACTACCACATTAACCGATGTTTTTAAAAAGAAGCAAGGCAATGTTGGCGAAATAAATTTGTTGCTTGCTGTTATGTTGCGCAATGCCAGGATTCATGCAGACCCAGTGCTATTGAGCACAACCGAATTTGGATTTAACTCACCTTATTATCCTATCATGGACAGATTGAATTATGTAATATGCCGGGTTCCGATAAGCAG
>Ga0070734_10005068_pt1 | contig 11948 bp, 10 predicted proteins | sample Coa_R1_8_FD_66444 | JGI IMG/M metagenome (GOLD analysis project Ga0070734, IMG submission 66444) | Surface soil microbial communities from Centralia Pennsylvania, which are recovering from an underground coalmine fire - Coalmine... | ecosystem: Environmental > Terrestrial > Soil > Unclassified ...
GGGCCAGGAGCGAATCCTGGTGCTGTACTGGTATCAGAATTCCCGCGACACCTGGAGCGACGAGTTTCACGTGAAGCTTCGGCTTCTCCCGGATCTGATCCGTTATCGGAGGTCCGATATCAGCCTGGTGCGGCTCATTGTGCCGATCGGCAGCTCGGATTCGTCGCGCGAGTTGGCCGATTGCACAGACTTTACGCGCGCCATCTTTCCCGATCTGGCGCAAAGGCTCGCGTCGCTTCATTAGGATGAACTTGCGAATCGCCTACTTAAACCCTTCCGGCAAGCTGGGTGGCGCCGAGACCAGCCTGAGAGAGATGCTGGCCGGCGTTCGCGCAGCCGAACCGGATTGGGACCTCTGGCTGGTGCTGGGCGAAGACGGTCCGCTTGCAGCCCTGGCGAGGCAATTAGGCGTCCGGGTCGTCTTGAAGCCTTTCCCTCCGGCGCTGGCACGGCTCGGGGATGCGGGTGGCGCGGTGTCCTTGAGCTCGCTTGCGCGCGCGGCCGGACCGGCGATCTCTTATGCCCGAACTCTGGCGGCCACACTCGATGAAATTGCCCCGGACATCATCCATACCAACGGCCTCAAGATGCATCTGCTGGGTGCCTACACGCGTCCGGAACGCACTCCGCTGATCTGGCACATCCACGATTACGTGAGTTCCCGGCGGCTGATGAGCCGCCTCTTGCGGCTGTTCCGACGCGGCTGCACCGCGGCCATCGCGAACTCGAACAGCGTGGCTCAAGATTTGCACGCGCTGATGCCCGGTCTCGGAGTAACCACGATCTACAACGCGGTGGATCTGAACCGCTACTCGCCCGATGGTTCGCACCTCGACTTAGATGAGCTGGCCGGTCTTCCACCCGCTCCGCACGGAACGGTTCGGGTGGGGCTGGTGGCGACGTTTGCGCGGTGGAAGGGGCACAAGGTATTCCTCGAAGCGCTGGCACGCCTTGCATCCGATGCGCCGGTACGGGGCTTTATTATTGGCGGACCGATTTATCAGACGGCGGGAAGTCAGTGGTCGCTCGACGAGTTGAAGAGCCTGGTGAAGGATTTGAACCTGGGCGAACGCATCGGGTTTACGGGATTTTTGGAAGACACCGCGGCCTCGATGCGATCCCTGGATGTTGTCGTGCATGCCAGCACGCAGCCGGAGCCTTTCGGCATGGTGATCATTGAGGCCATGGCCGCGGGCAAAGCGGTGATTGCGAGCCGCGCCGGCGGTGCGGCGGAACTTTTCGTCGAAGATGAAAATGCCGTCTCTCATCCGCCCGGCGACCGAGCTGCGCTGGCACGCCAAATCGAACGGCTCAGCGGCAGCGCGGAATTGCGTTCGAAGATTGGCGCGGCGGGGCGCGCCACGGCGTGCCGTCTTTTCGGGAGGGACCGGCTGGCGGCGGACCTGCTGGGATTTTATCGGCGTGTCCGGGACGAATCTTTGGGAACGCCCGATCTGGGGCTGCGCTCGCGATGGCGCGCAGTCGATCACGGAAGGCCATGAGGCTGCTTGCTTAACGAAGCCGCAGTTCGGGAGACGGTTGTCGGACGCGCTACCGCGCCCGTGCGGGTTCTCCATTTGCACTCGGGGAATCTCTACGGCGGAGTGGAGACGTTCCTGGTCACCCTGGCACGCATGAGAAACCTGTGTCCTGAACTCGAGCCGCACTTCGGTCTTTGCTTTGCGGGACGCGTCGCCGCCGAGCTAAGCGCCAGCGGGGCCGTGGTCCACTCTTTCGGCGGTGTACGTTTGAGCCGGCCGTGGACGGTGTGGCGGGCGAGACGCCAGCTGCGCGAACTGCTGCGGCGGGAACGCTTCGACGCTGTGATTTGCCATATGACATGGCCGCTGGTGGTGTTCGGCGGCACGGCGCGAAAAGCTGGTCTAAAAGTTCTTTATTACGCGCACACCTTCTATCACGGCACCGAACGGCTCGAGCGGCTCGGCCGCCGCTTCCGCCCCGATCTGGCGATTTCGGTGAGCCATTCGGTTGGCGAGTCCGTGTCGCAACTGTACCCGGGAGTGCCGGCGCGCGTCTTGTACAATCCGGTGGTCCTGACGAAAGCCACTGAGGCAGCGGCGTGGCGCAGCGCGGTTCGGCGCGAGATGGACGTGGACGACGAAACCGCGGTGATCATCCAGGTGAGCCGCTTTGAAGACTGGAAAGGTCACCTGCTCCACCTGAGGGGCCTGGCAAATCTTCGCACCTCCCGGCCATGGGTTTGCTGGCTGGTGGGAGGGCCGCAGATGGAGCCGGAGCGGCGGCACTTCGCCGTCGTTCAGGATGCCGTCAAGGAATTGGGATTGGCTGACCGTGTCCGATTCCTCGGACAACGCTCCGACGTGCCTCGTTTGCTGGCAGCCGCCGACATTTTCTGCCAGCCGAATCAGGGCCCGGAACCCTTCGGCATTGCGTTTGTCGAGGGGCTGTGGGCCGGGCTGCCGGTGGTGTCCACTGCCATGGGCGGCGCGAGTGAGATTGTGGACCCGTCCTGCGGTGTCCTGGTGGAGCCTGAAAATGCCGAGGCCCTGGCCGAGGCTCTTGGCCGCTTGATTGAATCTCCGCGCGAGCGCTCGCGCTTGGGATCAGCGGGCGGCGCGCGTGCGCGCCTGTTGTGCGACCCGGCGGCCCGCATCGACGATCTGCACAAAATGCTCACGGACGTACTGTCCCAATGAAGATCGAGACTGGATCGACCATTTCGACGCGCGCTGCCGGGTCTTCGGTCCGGGGGGGCCGCTCGACGCCGTCCTTAGTCCAGGCACCCTGGGTACTGGTGGCCGGCGGGTTTCACCGCAACGGCGGCATGGACAAGGCCAATCTCGCTCTGGCGGAATATCTGATCGAGCGGGGAACGCCGGTACATGTCGTCGGCTACAGCGTGGACGCGCAGTTGGCGCAGCACCCCTCCATTACGGTCCACAAGGTGCACCAGCCCGCCGGTTCCGTGTTGCTCGGCAAGCCGCTCCTGGACGCGCGCGGCAAGAAGGTGGCGCGCGCATTGACGACCCAGAATCCCGACACGATGGTCGTGGTCAACGGCGACAACTGCATCTGGCCGGGAGTTAACTGGATTCATTACGTCCATCATGCCTGGGACCCGAAGTCCGACGAAGGACCGGTTTGGTTTCGGATCAAACAGAAAATCGCTCGGGCGATGGCGCGCAGCGGCGAAAAGTCGGCGGCACGCACCAGCCGATTGTTTATCAGCAATTCGGAACGAACCACGCGCGACCTGATCGAGACGTTGGGGATCGACCCCTCCCAGATCCACACCGTCTACCTGGGCGCTGAAACTGAGTGGGGTGTTGTAACGGCCGAAGAGAAGGCGGCCAGCCGGGTCTCTCTTGGTCTCGATCCGGAACGCCCGCTGGCGGTCTTCGTCGGCTCGCTCGCCCTCGATAATCGAAAGGGCTTTGATACGTTGTTCGAGGCCTGGGCGCGTCTATGCCGATCTTCGGACTGGGATGTGGATCTGCTGGTTGCGGGCGCCGGAAATGGGTTGCCGTTCTTCCGCGCAAAGGCGGCCGCGGCTGGTTTGGAGCAGCGCATTCGGATGCTCGGTTTCTCCGAGCACGTTCGCGATCTGCTGGCCGCCGCCGATGCGCTGGTGAGTCCGGTGCGCTATGAACCCTACGGGTTAAACGTGCAGGAGGCCATTTGCCGGGGCATCCCCTCGATCGTTTCGGCCTGCGCCGGAGTTGCTGAGAAGTATGGTCCTGAGGTTTCGGCGTTGCTGCTGTCGAATCCCGACAGCGTTGAAGAGCTGATGGAGCGATTGTTGCTCTGGCACTCCAATCGGAACCATTGGCAGGCGCGCTTTCAAAAATTCGGCGAAGACTTGCGGGCGTACGGCTGGAAGGACATGGCGCGCGGCATCGTAACGTTGGTGGAAGCGAATTTTTGATGACGCAGGACAGCAGATTGGGCCGCACAATGACTTGGAATTTTCCCGGGGAGTGGAACGACGCCTGTATGTTTTCGATCGGGCGTGGTTTTGATCGCTTCCGATGACGGCCATCCTCCTTTGCATCCTGGCGTGTGGAATCACCTGGTGGGCGGGCAGGCGCTCACTGGGGGGAGGCGTGGTCTCGGCCCTCACATTCGGCTATTTCTACGGTATCGTCCGTGCAAACGTGCCCTCGTCGTTTTCGCATTTTATTTTTGACGCCGCCCTGCTCGGACTCTACATCGCGCAGAAAGACACATTGCTGCGCCCCGGCAACTCCCGGAACAAGACTCTCAGGCTTTGGATCGCGATTCTGCTTCTATGGCCTCTCGTTCTGGTTTTCATTCCTTTTCAGCCTTGGCTGATCCAGTTAGTCGGTTTGCGTGGTTGCGCCTTTTTCCTCCCCATGGCCATCCTGGGAGCTGAAATGGGCTCGGACGATGTGTACTACGTGTGCAAAGGCCTGGCCGTGCTGAACGTCGCCGTGCTGGGCTTTGCAATCGCCGAGTATTTCCTGGGCGTTACCAGATTCTTCCCGATGAGCGAAGTGACGGAGCTGATCTACGTTTCGAACGACGTGGCGGGCGGATTCAATCGCATTCCCGCGACGTTCGGCACTTCGCATCTGTTCGGCGGGACGATGACCGCTACGATTCCCTTTCTGATCGGCGGCTGGTACGCGGGAAGGTCAAGGTTCGATCGCCTCCTTTCCGTGGCTGGCTTGGTAGCCGCTTTTTGCGGAGTGCTTCTGTCAGCCACCCGATCGAACTTCATCGTGAGCTCGGCGATGGTGATTTTCACGGTTGCTTTCGGGAAGATCGGCTGGAAGCGCCAGGTGGCGTTCTGCCTGGTCATCCTTGGTGTCGGCGTCCTAGCGATGCGAAACGAGCGGCTCCAGCGCTTTGAAACCCTGAAAGACACCGACTATATCCAGGAGCGCATCGCAGGAAGCGTGAACCGCGGTACTTGGGAGATTCTCACCGAGTATCCTCTGGGGAATGGCTTGGGCGGCGGCGGAACCAGTATCCCCTACTTCCTGCAAGGCCAGGTGCGCCATCCCGTCGCCACTGAGAATGAGTTCGGCAGGATTTCGCTGGAGCAGGGAATGCTCGGGTTGGTACTTTGGCTTTCCTTCCTGGCGTGGTTTATCGCCGGGTACGGGCCCTCCTTTGGCAATGGCGTCTGGCGGTCCGCCCGAAAGCTGGTTTGGTTCTACGTGACCTTCTCATTTTGCACCGCGTGGATCGGGAACGGTTTGCTCACCGCCATTCCGATCACGGGACTGATCATGATGGGTTTGGGTTGGGTAGCTGTTCCCATGCGGGAGGAAACGCGTCCTCGCATTGCACTCACCCGGCGGCGGACGGATTTCCGCCCGGCCCGGGCGACGTCGGTGACGCCGGCCTAGGCGGCGCATGAGACACAAGGTGACGTCCCATTGAGCCGCACGCACCGTTTCTTCAACGGATTGATCTTCGCCTACGGCTACCAGGCCCTGGTAATGGTGGCCGGATTGTGGCTCACGCCATTTCTGCTCCACCACCTGGGACAACATGATTACGGCCTTTGGCTTACTGCGCTCCAGATCCTGAGCTACGTAACTCTGGTGGATCTGGGCGTGGTTGCGGTGGTCCCGAGAACCGTGGCGTATGCCACCGGCCGGGCGGGCGGTAACAAGAACCCTGCAGAGCTTTCCCGGATCCTCGGCCAGACAGCGTTGGTGGTACTCTGGCAGACTCCGCTCGTTGCTCTGATTGCGGCTGGCGCCTGGTTGTTGTTGCCAACCGCATGGACGTCGATGCGAGGCCCATTGGAACTGATCCTTGCGACCTACGCATTCCTTTTCCCGCTGCGCATCTTCGCGGCCGTACTCGAGGGGCTTCAGGAACAGGCCATCGTGATCCGGGTGGGTATGGTCAGCTGGGCCGTGGGGACGCTCGCCAACGTCGGTCTCCTGCTGGCCGGCTTCGGGCTGTACGCGCTTACCATCGGCTGGATCCTCTCGCAGGTGTTCAATTCAGCCGCGTGCGCCTGGCGCATGTGGACCGCGCACCGGGAGGTGATCCCCCGGCGTCTGCCCAAGTTCTCAAAGGCCGACATGCTGCCGCAGCTGGGGAGCAGCTTCTGGGTGAGCTTCAATCAGATCGGCCAGGTGCTGATGGCCGGTTCCGATATCTTGCTGATCAGCAAAATCATGGGCCCCGCCCTGGTAGTGCCGTATTCGATCACCGGAAAACTTGCAAGCGTCCTGCAAAATCAGCCCCAAATCCTAATGCATTTGGCCACGCCGGGATTGAGTGAAATGAAGACGGCCTCCTCGAAGGAGTCGATCTATCGGGTGTCTGCCGCGCTCAGCCAAGGTTTGCTGCTGTTGACCGGCTTGATTTGCTGTGTCGTCTTGGTGGTAAACGAAGAATTTGTTCGGGTCTGGGTGGGTTCGAAGCAGTACGGCGGGTTTGCGCTGACCTGCTTGATCCTGCTGGCCATGTTGCTGAGGCACTGGAATCAGTGCATGGCCTATACGGTATTCAGCTTCGGTTATGAGCGGCGGCTCGCCATTTCGGGACTCTTCGACGGCATCGTGACGGCCACCGTGACCTTTCTCGCGGTTCCGCATTTTCAGTACATCGGCGCGATGGCGGGTTCGTTGGCGGGCGTCTGCCTCGTCACGCTACCGGTCAATCTGATCACCGCGGCCCGCGAATTGGAAATTCCGGTCGTGCGACTGGTTCGCCCGTTTTGGCCCTGGTTCTGGCGCTTTGTGCTCGTGGCATCCCTCGCCGGCTTCGGAGCGCAGTACCGCCCTCCACAATCGCTGCTGCAACTCGTAGTAGCAGGTGCGATCATTACCGCGATCTATTGCCTGGTAATGTTCCGGCCGATCCTGTCGTCCCCTCTAGGTCCCTATTTTCGCCAGGTGGCTGAGCGTGTTGGGCAATTTCTCGGAAGTCTGGTCGGGCCTCCGGCCGAAAAGGCGGGTCAACCCTAATGCCGGCTGACCACGCACGCGTGCTCGGAGCCCGCGATGACTCGGCCTTAGGAGCAAATCCTCCGTGCGAAGCCCGCGGTGCTACCGGATCGCTGCTGCACCTCATCACGCCCGAATATCCTCCCCAACAAGGCGGAGTCAGCGGATACACCTATCGGGTGGCGTCGGAGCTGGCCACCCGGGGCATTCGAGTCCACGTCTGGTGTCGGACCGGTGGACCGGCGCCCGAGTCGGAAGGCGTCACGGTGCACAACGATCTGGGCACGTTCACTCGGAAGGATCTGCGCGCCGTGGATGCCAAGCTCAACTCTTTTCCAGCGCCACGCCACTTGGTGGTTCAATGGGTACCACATGGGTATGGGTACCGCTCGATGAACGTGGAGTTTTGTCGCTGGCTGCGGCGTCGCGCCACGTTCTCGGGAGACCGGATCGACCTGATGGTGCATGAACCCTATCTTGAGTTCCGTTGGAATTCGCCGGGGCAAAGCGCTGCGGCGTTGATTCACCGCTGGATGACCATGCTGCTGCTCTCTTCCACGCGACAAGTGTGGATGTCCATTCCGGCTTGGGAAAAGCGCCTGCGCCCCTACGCGCTCGGCCGAAACGTTCACTTTGATTGGCTGCCGGTGCCGAGCAACATTCCGGTGAGCGCGGATCCGCAGAAAGTGGCCGACCTGCGATCGCGTTATGCCGCCGGGCGGCCGATGCTGATCGGTCATTTCGGTACATATGGGGACTTGATTGCCCATCCGCTGAAAGGAATTTTGTCGGCTCTTGCAGAGCAGGGGAGCGAGGCGGCCATTCTGCTCATGGGGCATGGCAGTGAGGAATTCCTGCGCCGGTTCGAACGGGAAGAGCCGCGCTTGAAGGTGTTCGCCTGCGGCGGTTTGCCTGCCGAGGAGCTGTCGCATCACTTGTCGGCGTGCGATCTTATGATCCAGCCTTATCCGGACGGCGTTTCAACCCGCCGGGGAAGTTTTATGGCCGGCCTGTCGCACGGCCGCGCCATCGTAACTACGATCGGACACCTGAGCGAACCCATGTGGAGAGATTCGGCTGCGGTGGCTGCCGTGCCGGTCGGCGATGTATCCGGATTTGTCGAATCGATCCGGCGGCTGACTTCCGACGCCGCGGCGCGCGATCGCTTAGGGCGCGCGGCCCGCGAACTTTATCTCGAACGATTCGATTTGCCCCACGTTGCCGACGCCCTGTTGCAGGCACCGGCGATGTGAGCTTGGAATACGAAGCTACACCGTATTGAAATGAGCACTCAGATCGCGGAACAGGACAAGAAATCGACGGCGCCGACCCCCAACTCTCCGCAAATTCCGCGGCTGGCCCTGCTGTGCGATTTTTCCGAAGAGGGCTGGCGCAGCATGGACCTGTTCGGCGATGTCCTCACCGCTCGCTTCACCGAGGACCATACCAACGAGATTACTGTCGAGCAGTTGCGTCCCCTCTGGCGGCCGCGATTCTCCCGCATCCCCGTGGCCGGACGCTCGGGACTGGCGCGCAATGCGGATCGACTGTGGAACCGTTTTCGGGATTATCCCCGCTGGTTGCGGCCGCAGTCGCCGCGATTCGATATTTTTCACATCGTCGATCACTCCTATTCCCAGTTGGTACATGAGCTGCCAGCCGGACGGACCGTGGTCACCTGCCACGACCTGGATACGTTTCGGTGCCTCCTCGAGCCGGAGCTCGATCCCCGCCCTCGCTGGTTTCGCGCCATGGCTCAGCGGACGCTGGATGGATTCCGGAAATGCGCCCACGTCATTACCGTCAGCGAAGCCACGCGAGCCGAGCTGCTGCGCCTCCGCTTGTTCCCTGCCGGGCAGGTTACCGTCATCCCTCCTGGCGTGGATTCGGTATATTTCAATCCATCTGATCCGGTAACACGGGACCGCATTCCACGTCCCCGGAGGGGACCTTATCTCTTACACGTCGGGAGCACCATCCGCCGCAAGCGCATCGACGTGCTCTTGCGCGTCTTCGCCGCCGTTCGCAAGAGATTCCCCGATCTGCAGCTGGTGCGCGTCGGCGGTGCGCTGACACCGGAGCAATTCGAGCTGGCGGCATCGCTCGGCGTGGATCAAGGTCTGATTCAATCGCCCCCGCTGAGCGCTGCGGAATTGTCTTTCTTGTATCAGGGCGATGCGCTTTTGCTCCAGCCGTCCGACGCGGAAGGTTTCGGCCTTCCGGTGATTGAATCCATGGCGTCGGGCTGTCCGGTGATCGCAAGCGATATTCCCCCACTTCATGAGGCGGGCGGCGAGGCCGCCGAATATTGTGCCGTGGCCGATATCGACGCCTGGTCCGATGCCATCCAAAGGCTGCTCGCCGAGCGCGCCGAATCGCCCCATCTCTGGCAGGCGCGAAGGAAGCGCGCGCAGCATCACGCCAGGAATTTCAGTTGGGCCCGAAATGCGGACCGGACGCTCGAGATCTACAGGCAGGTGCTCGCGAATGGGTAATCTGGGAGGCGGCGGCAAGTGCGGGTTTCAAAGCTTCGGGCCCTTGTGCAAACCGGGCCGGTTGCGCATCTCATGTTTCTGGAAGTTACGCCCGATGAATGAGTTGATGGCCCGCGGAAGGCCTTCGATTTCGCATCTAAACCATTTAGGTCCAACAGCTTCGTGACGGCATCTTTCTCTCAGAACGCGCTCCTGGGACGCCCGGCCGGTAACGGCCCGAGGCGGCTCAAGGTGCTGCAGCTTGGAAAGTTCTATCCGCCTCACAAGGGCGGCATGGAAACCCACGTTCGCGACCTTTGCGTCCAGTTGGCTGACCACATCGATGTTGAGGTTGCGGTGGCGAGCGACGATCGGACCAGTTTCGAAGAGGTTCTGAGCGGGGTTCGGGTGTCGCGTCTGGCCACGCAGCTGACCGTTTCCTCGGCTCCTGTCTGCGCCGGGCTGGTGGGCAAGATTCGAGCGTCGCACGCCGATCTCATTCATCTGCATTGGCCGAATCCCGTGGCCGCACTGGCTCTGCTCGTCAGCGGATATCGCGGACCGCTCGTGGTGATGTACCACAGCGATATCGTCCGCCAGAAGATTTTGGGCGCCCTGCTGCAGCCCTTCCTCGATGCCGTGCTGAGGCGAAGCTCGGCGATCATCGTCAGCTCGCCCGATTACGCGCGCAGCTCGCCCGTTCTATCCCGTTATCAGGACCGTTGCGAAGTGATTCCGCTCGGCATTGCTGTTGAGGATTATGTGGATGCCGACCGCGCGGAGGTGCAAGCTCTGCGCGGCCGTTTCGGCGATCGCGTGGTGATGGGCGTCGGCCGCATGGTGTATTACAAAGGCTTCGAGTACCTGATCCGAGCCATGGCGGACGTACGCGGAAAACTGATTCTGGTGGGAGATGGTCCTCTGCGCGCCCAGTTCCAGGATCTGGTGGCGTCGCTCGGCCTCACCGATCGCGTGTTCCTGCTCGGCGAAATTCCGGGAAGCCTGGCGCCCTACTATCACGCCGTCGATCTCTTTGCGTTGCCTTCGGTGGCGCGCAGCGAAGCATTCGGAATCGTCCAGATTGAGGCCATGGCCGCGGGTTTGCCGGTCGTCAATACACGGCTCGACTCGGGCGTTCCCTTTGTGTCGCTCGACGGGAAAACCGGATTCACCGTGCCGCCGGAGGACCCCGCGGCGCTGGCGGCCGCCTTGAACCGTCTCCTCGATGACGATGCGCTGCGTGCCACCTTCGGCGCGGCGGCTCGCGAACGCGCGCGGCAGGAATTCAGTCTGGAATCGATGACGTCTAGAACTCTGGCTCTGTACGAGCGAGTGACGCATACGCGCATTTCCCCGGGAGCCTGCGTTGGAACGTAGCACGAATCCCTCCGGCGCTCCCGGATCGCAATCCCGATCCGCGGCGTCGTTGGGCCACACCGAGTCCGGCGTGACGCCGCTCATTTCGGTGGTCATGCTGAGCTATGCCCGACCGGATTTCTTCGCCAAGGCCCTGCAATCGGCGGTGCAGCAGACCTATCCGAATCTGGAGATCGTTGTGGTCGACAACCGCAGCGAACGGAGCCCGGAAATCGCCGCCGTCGCCGCCCGGTATCCCCAAGTGCGCCTGATCGCAAGTCCGACCAATCTGGGATTTACGGGTGGAATGAATCTGGGAATCAAATCCAGCCGCGGCGAGTATATCTTTCTGACCGAGGACGATCTGGTGCTCGATCCGGATTGCGTCAAAGAGTTCGCTGCCCGGATGACGCCGCAGAGTCCACCGATGCTGCTCTCCGGACTCATTTTGAACGAACGGGATGGGAGCATCTGGGCGGCCGGCGGCCAGGTTGATCTCGCGCCGGTCTTCACCATGACGGTCTTCGGCCACCGCGAACCGAATTCGGGACAATACACCGGGGATTTCGAGGTGAACTATGTTTCCGGTTCGATGATCTTCGCATCGGCCGCGCTCTTCAGGATCTTGGGCGGCTTCCGCGAAGACTTTTTCATGTTCAGCGAGGACGTAGAGCTTTGCTTCCGGGCCGCCGCGATGCAATGCGCCATCAAGATAATTCCCTCCGCGCGAGCGTCGCACTTCGAACCTAAGAACTCGCCGGTGCCGAAGAGCATGCAGTGCCGCAAGATGAAGAACATGATCTCGCTGTACATGCTGCACGCCCGGCCGGTTACCGTGCTCCTGTTCCTGGCTCGAGGAACGGCCGCAATCATGTTCCTCAAAAGCGGCTCCGACAAGGTGCTTTGGCTGCGAGCGTTATGCTCGGCGCTTTTCGCAATGCCGAGGCTGCTCCAGGATCGTTACCGCTGGCGCAGGAAGTGCCAGGAGCTGTCCCACCGGCGGATCGAATCGCCCGCGGGCGCACAACGGGCCACCGTCTCTCGGCAAATGGAATAAAGGCGATTCGCTTTCCCCCTCAGCGGCTACGAATTCCGCGCCCAGGCACCGAACTGCACGGGTGCGAGAATCTGACTGCCCAAACGTACCGCTTCTTGTTCCATGCGTTGAGCCAGTGCCTGATCGGCTGACAGTCCCGGCGGC
>Ga0070734_10005069_pt1 | contig 11945 bp, 10 predicted proteins | sample Coa_R1_8_FD_66444 | JGI IMG/M metagenome (GOLD analysis project Ga0070734, IMG submission 66444) | Surface soil microbial communities from Centralia Pennsylvania, which are recovering from an underground coalmine fire - Coalmine... | ecosystem: Environmental > Terrestrial > Soil > Unclassified ...
GACCAATATCTCTGGGACGGCTCCGGCGAGCCCGATCCGCAAGTGCAGCGGCTCGAAACGTCTCTTGCGGTGTTTCGTCATCGCGGCGAAACCCCGGCATTTCTCATTTCAGTTCCGTCCGTCGAAACCAAACCATTCTTCCCATTCCTGCAGCAGCTCTGGACGCGGCGGCTCGGTGCAATCGTCGCAATGGCGGCGGCCGCAGTCGCGATTTCGTTTCTTCCCGTGCGTTCTGTTCCGCCGATCCAGCCACGTCCCGGCTGGAACGTCGCTCGCATCGAAGGCACTCCACTCGTCGGCGCGAATAAGATTCAAGTTGCCGGCGCAACCGCCAAACTCGAAGTCGGCGAGCTCCTCGTCACCAACTCGACTTCCAGCGCGACCATCACCGTCGCCGAAATCGGCGAAATTCAAGTCGACCCCGGAACCCGCGTCCGTCTTCTCCAAACCATGCGGGACCGCAAACGTATCTCCCTCGAGGAGGGCACCATTCACGCCGCGATCTGGGCGCCGCCCGGCGAATTTGTTGTAGACACGCCCAGCGCCACCGCCGTCGACCTCGGCTGCGCCTACACCTTGCACGTCGCGCCGGACGGCTCCGGCTTGCTCCGCACAACTCTGGGTTGGGTCGGTTTCCATGCAAATGGCCACGACTCGTTTATCCCGGCTGGGGCCGCTTGCCCGACGCATCGCGAACGTGGCCCGGGCACACCCTATTTTGAAGACGCGACCGGCTCTTTCCGCGCGGCGCTTGCAAAACTCGATTTCGACAATCTCAGTCCGGAAGCTCGCACAGAAGCGCTGCGTATTGTCCTTTCACAAGCACGCAAAGACGACGCGCTTTCCCTCTGGCACCTGCTTTCCCGCACGCACGGCGCAGACCGCGAAAAAGTTTTCAAGCGATTCGCCGTTCTCGTGCCGCCACCTTCCGGTGTTAATCGCGACGGGATTCTCCAACTCGATCAACATCAGATGGATCTCTGGTGGAACGCCCTCGGCCTCGGCGACATTTCCATCTGGCGATTCTGGGAACAAACACCCGGCGGCTCAATCTCCGCAAATGGGCAATTGCTTCAGAAAAAACAGGCAATCCTCAAACAATCTCGTTAACAGCTGACCGCGGAAAACCGTCTTTCGAACTGAATGCAGATTTTTCTGCAGGAGGCTCGAATGAAATCGCTCACTCGCCCAATACAACGCTTTCTCTTTGCCACTTTCCTTTCGCTTTCGCTGCTCTCCGCTGTCGCTCTCGCTGGGCCGCCGCTCATTTGCCATCCATTCGAAATCGATGGCGCAAAGTCTCTTCCGTGGATCAGTCACGATTGGAATCTCAGCGGCAGCGAAAACTATGACACTTCAAAACTCGCTTCCGACACCATCGCCATTCTCGATTCCAGCCAGGTCACGTTGGTTCACATGGAGACTCTACGCCGCGCCACCCTCTATGCACGAAAAGATGCCGTCGCCGCCAAACAGCTCATCGCTCGCCTTGTCGCACGTGCCGGAGCGACAAAAGCATCCCCATCATCCACGCCACCGGACGCCCTTGCCATCTTTGACGCGGGCTATCTTGCCGAAGCCTACAAGCAGTGGCTCGGCGCAGAAGACAATCCGGCGCAGCGATTCGACGGCTACGCTCTTGTGCAGCTCGCCCTGCAGCGCCGCGGCAACGACCCACAAATGGAATTTGCCGCCGCGCTCATCGCCGCTCGCAATCCGAACATCAATGCGCAAGACCACGCCGAAAAAGCTATCGCCGGCGCAAAGACCGATGCACTACTCGCGCGCAATCTGTCCGCCCACTTTCTCGGCGCCCATAGCGAAACCCTCTCCGCGATGATCACCCGCACCAAACTGGCCAAGGAGTAGCGCCGTGAAATTTCTTTCGCTTCTCGTAGTCGGTTCGCTCTGTTGCTTTCTGTCTGCCGGCGACTCGCAAGAGTTCTCGGCGGACTCCGGCCTCATCGTCCACGAGTGGGGCACCTTCACCTCCATCGCAGGCGCCAAAGGCGAAGCCGTTGTATGGACGCCCCAAGCCGAACGCGACGATTTGCCCGCCTTCGTCGAACACCTCCGCAACAATCGCTTCAAAGGCGGCCTGCAAGGCACTGTCCGCATGGAAACTCCCGTCCTTTATTTCTACGCGAATCATCCGGCGACCGTCTCCGTACACGTTTCGTTTTCGAGGGGTCTGCTTACGGAGTGGTATCCGCACGCAGTGGTACCACTTACAAAACAGCAATTGTCCAATCCTCTTCCGGCTGTAAACGCAGCGAATGGTGAACTTCAATGGAATTCCGTTCAGGTGAATCCGGGCGGCGCGGAAGATTTTCCAAAAGAGCCCGCAGCGAGCCGCTACTACGCGGCCCGCGAGACCCTCGCTTCACCGGTGACCGTGAACTCACCCGCAGGCAGACAGCAGGAAAAATTTCTTTTCTATCGCGGAGTGTCTTCGTTTGACGTCCCCGTCACTGCGCTTCCGATGAACGACGGCAGGATTCTTGTTTCTAATTCCGTCGGAACCACGACTCCAACGGCCATCCTCTTCGAACGTCGCGGCACGCACCTCGGCTATCGGATACTCGGCCCAGTTCAATATTCTTCGATCGTCGATCCACCGGAACTCAGCTCGGACATTGGAACCTTGTCCCGCGAGTTGGAGAAAATTCTCGTCACAGAAGGCCTCCACCCCGACGAAGCCCGCGCCATGCTCACAACCTGGAACGATTCCTGGTTCGAGGAAGGCACTCGATTGCTGTACGTCGTCCCACGCGCATTCGTGGACCGCGTCCTCCCACTCACCATCCACCCCGCCCCTGCGAGCACGACTCGCGTCTTCGTCGGCCGCATGGAAATCGTCACTCCCGCAACGGAACAAGCCGTCGAATCCGCATTTTCTTCGGGCGACCGCACAGTTCTCGTCAACTACGGCCGCTTCCTCGCGCCAATTCTTCAAGTTATGCTCGACCGCAATCGTGACTCGGCCCGCACCGAGCGCCTCACCAGATACCTGAACTCTGCGTATTCCGACGCTTATGCGCTCTTGCACCAACGCCCCAAAACTTGACCCAATCTCTCCCCGCCCCTACAATAATAACTTCACAGTGATTCATTTTTTCGATTCGATGAATTGTACTCTCGGCCCGGCGGCCACCTGCCGGGCTGCGCTGTTTTTATAGCGCTAATTTTTCCAACGGTTGGCCAAAGAGGAGCGCATGATAGACGGTCCGATTCAAGAAGGTCTCACTTTCGACGACGTTCTCCTCGTTCCCGGCAGATCCTCCATCCTGCCCAACGAAGTCACCACGCGCACGAACTTCACCCGCAAGCTCCAACTCGCCATTCCGCTCGCCTCCGCCGCCATGGACACTGTCACCGAATCCCGCCTCGCCATCGCCATCGCGCGCCAGGGCGGTATCGGCATCGTCCATCGCAACATGCCGATCGACCGTCAGGGCGAAGAAGTTGACCGCGTAAAGCGCTCCGAATCCGGCATGATCGTCGACCCCGTCACCATTTCGCCCGACATCACCCTCCGCCAGGCTCTCGAAATCATGACCAAGTACCGCATCTCCGGCCTGCCCGTCACGCGCGGCACCCGCCTAGCCGGAATTCTCACCAACCGAGACCTTCGCTTCGAAAAAAATCATTCTCAGCTCGTCAACGCCGTCATGACGAAAGAAAATCTCATCACCGTTCCCGTTGGCACCACCCTCGAAGAAGCCGAAAAAATTCTCCAAAAGCATCGCATTGAAAAACTTCTCGTCGTCGACCAGGACTTCAACCTCAAAGGCCTCATCACCGTAAAAGACATCCAGAAAAAACTCGAGTATCCCAACGCCGCAAAGGACGATCAGGGCCGCCTTTTCGCCGGAGCCGCTGTCGGAGCCACCGGCGATTTCCTCGAACGGGCCGTCGAAATGTCCAAAGCCAAGGCCGACGTCCTCGCCATCGACACCGCGCACGGCCACACCGCAAAAGTCATGGAAGCGATCAAAGCCATCCGTCATCGCCTCCCCGAAATGCAGATCATCGCCGGCAACGTCGCCACTTACGACGGCGCGAAAGATCTCATCGCACTCGGCATTGACGGTCTCAAAGTCGGTATCGGACCCGGCTCGATTTGCACCACGCGCGTCATCAGCGGTGCCGGCGTTCCGCAACTCACCGCCGTCATAGAAGCTTCGCGCGCCGTAAGAGGGACGGGCGTCCCCATCATCGCCGATGGCGGCATAAAATATTCCGGTGACATCACCAAAGCGATCGCCGCTGGCGCAAGCTGCGTCATGATCGGCAGCCTCTTCGCCGGCACCGAAGAATCACCCGGCGAAACCATTCTCTATCAAGGCCGCACTTTCAAGTCCTATCGCGGTATGGGCTCCATCGGCGCGATGAACGCTGGCTCGGATCGCTATTCCGTCGTGCAGGATTCGAGCGAAAGCGGAAAATCAGTGCCCGAAGGCGTTGAAGGGCGCGTCGCCTACAAAGGTCCGCTCGGTGCACTCACCGACCAGCTCGTCGGCGGCCTCAAATCCGGGATGGGCTACGTCGGAGCTTCGAATCTCAAAGACCTTTCCGAAAAAGCACAGTTCGTTCGCATCACTGCCGCTGGCCTTCGCGAATCCCACGTGCACGACGTCGTCATCACTCGAGAAGCGCCGAACTACCGCATGGAATAGCGTCTTTCACTTGCGGGCCACTCCGCTGAACTGCGGCGGCCCCGATTGGAACCAAGCTCTTGTCCGAACAACCCTGGCGCAATCCACGTCCCGCTCCCGAACTCGACGAACTCCGCCGTCGCGTACCTCCCTCGCGTTTCGTTCCGCCCTGGCTTCGCGCCTGGTGGCCCGCCCTCGCTTGGGCCTGCGTCATCTTCACGCTTTCCACCGATTCTTTCTCCGCCGCCAATACCGGCTCCATCATCGAACCGGTCCTGCGCTGGCTCTTTCGCTCGCTCTCCCGTCACCAGATTCACGAAATTCACTATTTCATCCGCAAGACCGCGCACTTCACGGAATATTTCATCTTTTATCTGCTCCTCTTTCGCGGAGTTCGCGGCGATCGCCGAGGCTGGCGCTGGACCTGGGCTCTCGCCTCTCTCTCTATCGCCGCCGGCTATTCCATTCTCGACGAAATCCATCAGGCCTTCGTCATCAGCCGCACCGCCTCACCGTGGGATTCTCTGCTCGATTCCATCGGCGCGTTTGTTGCGTCCGCCGTTGTTTTTCTTTGGTACTTCTTCCGCCGCGCATCGTCGAACTCATCCTCCACGACTAAACCCTCGCATCAGTAAACATTCATCTCGTACCTGTATCAGTACCTGCTATAGTACGGGCTTCGCCCGATGAACTTTCCCATCGAAACCGAATACCTCACAAAAAACTACGGCCGCGTCAAAGCTCTCGACGATCTCACCTTTTCCGTCGCGGAAGGCGGCGTTCACGCCCTCGTCGGTCCCAATGGCGCCGGCAAAACCACGCTCATCAAAATTCTCGTCAACATCTTTCACGCCACGAAGGGCCACGCCACGGTTCTTGGCGTCGATTCCACTTCCATCTCCGGCAAAGCTTTCGCCTCAATCGGCTACGTGTCCGAAAATCAACAACTCCCGCTCTGGATGCGCGTCGGCGACTTTCTCAAATACCTCCGTCTGTTTTACCCCACCTGGGACCGCAAACTTGAATTCGCTCTGGTCGATCAACTCGATCTTCCCGTCGAGCGCAAGTTGAAACATCTCTCCCGCGGCATGCGCACGAAGGCCGCTCTCGCCAGCGCTCTCGCTTTTCGCCCGAAGCTCATCATCCTCGACGAACCATTCTCCGGCCTCGATCCCGTCGTCCGCGAAGAACTTGGCCAGGCCCTTGTCCTCGCCAGGGAATACGCCACAACCCTTGTCTCGTCTCACGACCTCGCCGAAATCGAATCTTTCGCCACACATCTCACCTATCTCGACGCCGGCCGCCTTCGCCTCTCCGAAGACGTTCCTTCCATCCGTGCGCGCTTTCGCGAAGTCGAACTCACCCTCGACGCCCCTGCCGCTGTTCCCGAAAATCTCCCTTCGAATTGGCTCCACGCCAGCGCATCCGGCAACATTCTCAAGTTCATCGACTCCGCCTTTCAACAGGAAGCGCTGCAGTCCGAAATCTTCCACCGCTTCGGCACCATCGAGCACGCCGCCTTCAATCCCATGACCATTCGCGACATCTTTCTCGCCGTCGCAAAATCTACGCGCAAACCGGTCAAACCCGCACCCCTCCCATGAAACTCATCTTCCACATCTTCAAAAAAGACGTCCGCCACCACTGGCCGGAAATTTTCGTTCCGCTCATCCTCCTCGCGGTCTTCGCATGGGATCAGCCGCGCCGATGGGCCGGCCACGAAGCGGCAAATCGCTTCTTAACCACTTTTCTCAATGCAATTCCCTTTCTGCTCATCCTCGCCTGGATGTTTTTGATCGTTCGAGTGGTTCACGGTGAATCGCTCGTCGGCGACCGCCAGTTTTGGACGACCCGCCCCTACGAGCGAACCAAACTATTCGCCGCCAAGCTGCTGACCGCGATCGTGTTTCTTAATCTGCCGCTTTTCATCGCTCAACTTATCCTCCTGAAACTCTCCTTCTTCCCCGTCCTGGCCTCTATTCCAGGGCTCCTCGTAATTCATCTCTTGCTCTTCGCGTTTCTCGTCATGTACGGGTTCGCCATCGGCAGTGTCACCTCCGGGATGGGCCAGGCGGTGCTTGCCGTCTTGGTTGTCATCGTCGGACTCATCGGAATCGGCAGCCTTTTTGCCGTCTTTCCAAGCATCGAGTTCACATCCGATTTCCTGTCCGGCGAACTCGGCCTTTTACTTCTGGCCGGCGGAATCGTCACCGCCCTGGTCCAATACATTTTTCGTCGCACCCTGTTTAGCCGCCTGTTGTTTCTCGGAATGTTGGCGTCCGTCGCCGCTCTCATGCTCTTGTCCATGTCCCCGCGAATCATCAATTACAATCTTCCCGCTCCCACCGCGGAGCACCCCGTCCCCGCAAAATTCTCTTTCGATCGTACCGCCGCGTTCGGCCACGAGCCGGGTCAAAAATATTACGGAAAAAATGTTGAACTTGAGTTCCCGATCGTCGTCGAAGATCTCGCGCAAAATACCGTCGTGCAGATTCATGGAATCAAGCTCGACCTCGATTTGCCCACCGCTCAGCATTGGACCTCCGGCTGGCGCTCCGCTTACGATTCGGTCGAAGCCGGCCGCACGCGCACTTGGCCTTCTGTCGAACTTCCGCGAGCCATCTTCGATCCTGTCCGGAACGGGCACGTAAACGCACGCATCTCGCTGGCTCTCAAGGTTTATCGCGTTGGCGGCGGCACCGCTTTGTCGTTTGACGGAGACAAACTGCACTTTGCCGATGGTGCCCGCTGCGCCATTGACGCCACCGGCCGAAACGTCAAATGCTTCGCGCCGCTAAAAGGCCCAGCCGGCTTCGCAATCTATTCTGACTCGCCCGGCTCCGAGTGTTTCTCGCCATCCGAGGAAAAAGAGGAGCCATGGGCTCCTCTTCCCGCCTCTTACTTCAACTTCACCTCGGAAAACCCCGTCCCGGATCCCGCTCTCAGCCCCGTCTACGATTTTGATTTTTCCTTTTCTCGGCGTCACGTTTACGAAGATCTAAAAACAACGGTCCCTGTTTGCCCCAATACGAAATTCCTCTTCGCGAATCTCAAATACCAGTACACCACGCGCACGGAAATCGACCTCGGCGATATCAAACTGGCGAATTACCTTCCGACATTTCCGCGAAAAATTGTCCCGCCCATCAAGCGTCCCTCGCTTCACGAACCTTCGGGTACTTTGTCTTTCAACTTGCTTCTTCCGGGCGCAGAGTTAATCGCTCGCCGCTGACCCCGTTATAATTTGCCTGCATCCGTGCCGGTCTCTCCCCCGAATCCCAGCCGTCTGTCATATTCTGATCTCGAGGCATAATAAGCCCAATATGCGCACAGTTCTTGATCTTCGCTTGCGAAGTAGCGCCGCCATATTTTCGCTGGCACTCTTCTGCGGGTTCATTTCAAACGCAGCTGCCCAAAACCCTGCGTCTCCCCCACCCGACGCCGCTCTCCGCGCCGCCGTCTGCCCCATCATCTATCCCGACGACGAAACTCCCGGCGCCAAAGGCGTTCGCTACACTTTTTTCGGCAACGCCTTCTTCATCAATTCGCAGGGCTATCTCGTCACCGCGGCCCACGTCCTCGAAACCTTCCGCGATCTCGGCCAGCCCTACATTCTCGTCGACCGTCCCAACGCTCCGCCGCAAGCTCTCAAAGCCAACATCGTCGCCATTGACTGGACGCACGATGTCGCCGTCCTCCGCGCCTCTCCCAATCCCTTCGACGGAAAATTCAATGTTGCTTTCCTGCCGCTTGCGTCCGCGCGTCCCGCTCCCGGCGACGCCATCCTCGCCACTGCGCTTCATCCCGCCAACATTCGCAACGCCACCACCTACAAAATTCCCGTGCAGGATTTTTCCCCTGCCCAAGTCCTCGGCATCGTACAAACCCGCGAAGAAATAAATCTTCCCGAAACCGATCTCTTCCTTTTCACTCATGAAGTCCAAAAAGGTCAAAGCGGTTCGCCCGTTCTCCTAGCCAACTCCCGCCAGGTCGCCGGCCTCGTCGATGGCCGCTGGCTGCGCACATCTTCTTTCTCCCTGCCTGCCGCAGGCGGCGCGCACACCTCTCTCTACAACGGCCCTCTCGGCGCCGCCGTCCCCATCGACTACCTTCTCGCCCTCCTCCAGAAAAATTCCGTCGCCTGGACCACCGCTGCCAAAAATGGTGAACCCGCTTACCCCTCGCTCATCACTTCGCCAAAGTAACCCATAACCACCCACTTTGTGCGAACATCTCAAGAATATGGAATTCCGACAATTAGGCGCATCCGGATTGCAAGTTCCCGTTCTTAGCTTTGGCGCTGGCACCTTCGGCGGCGCAAACGAATTCTTCAAAGCGTGGGGCAGCAGTGACGTCGCCGAAGCAACTCGCCTCGTCGATATCTGCCTCGACTCCGGCGTCAATCTCTTCGATACCGCCGACATCTATTCCGACGGCGCTTCCGAGGAAATTCTCGGCAAAGCCATCGCCGGCAAACGGAATCGCGTTCTCATCTCTTCGAAAGCCACCTTCGCCATGGGTCCCGGCCCCAACGACATCGGCAGTTCGCGTTATCACTTGATTCAGTCTTGTGAAAACAGTCTTCGCCGCCTCGGCGTCGAAACCATCGACATCTATCACATGCACGGCTTCGACGCGCTCACTCCGGTCGAAGAAGTTCTCAGTACGCTCGACAACCTCGTGCAAAGCGGCAAGGTCCGCTACATCGCCTGCTCCAACTTCTCCGGCTGGCACTTGATGAAGTCGCTCTCCATCTCCGAACGCTACGGCTGGGCGCGCTACGTCGGCCATCAGGTTTATTACTCCCTCGTCGGTCGCGATTACGAATGGGAACTCATGCCGCTCGCTCACGAGCACAAAGTCGGCGCGCTCATCTGGAGTCCCCTCGGCTGGGGCCGCCTCACGGGAAAAATCCGCCGCAATCAACCCTTGCCAGCCGTTTCGCGCCTTCACAAGACCGCCGACAAAGGTCCGCAGATCGACGACGAATATCTCTACAAAGTCGTGGATGCGCTCGATGAAGTCGCAAAAGAAACCGGCAAGACCGTTCCTCAAATCGCGTTGAACTGGCTCTTGCAGCGCCCAACCGTTTGCAACGTCATCATGGGCGCGCGCAACGAAGAACAGCTTCGCCAGAATCTCGGCGCCGTCAGCTGGAATCTCACCGCCACGCAAGTTGCAAAGCTTGATGCAGCGAGCGATGTCCCAGCACCGTATCCCTACTGGCACCAGCGTCAATTTCAAAATCGAAATCCGTTGCCGACTTCCCGCGCCTGATTCGCGCCAGCGCCGCTTCGCCACAAGCGGATTCACAAAAACGCCTCACCGTTTCTTCGAAGCTCGTTTCTTTTCGCCTCTCTTCACTCTTCCAATCGGCATGCCTTTCTTTGCCGTCTTCGCATTGAGCGACACTCGCCGCTCATACGCCGTTCGCAGCGCTCCCTCCAACACATCTTCGCCCACTGCCGCCAGAACCACGTGCGTCGCGCCATTCTTCCCCCAACCGCCCGCTACCGGAACAAAAATCTCCGGCAACTCCGCAACAAACATCGCTTGCTGCTCCGGCGTCAGCATCAGATTCCCGTAGCCTTTTTTCGCCGCAGCCAGCGTCGCGAAAATCCGCCCTCCTACTCGAAAATCCGCCGCTCCCATGTGCGATCCCTCTTCCGCTCCCTCAAAACGCAACGCCACCCTCCGAAAATCCTCAATCGTCATCGCCATATTCGCCCTCCGGGTTCCTCAAGCCCCAACGAATCTCGCACGCAACGTCTCCACAAGTTTTCGGTCCGCTCTTGTTGAGACTATCTCCAGGGGTGAAAACCCTCTCCGCCACGCCAGATAAAAAGTCAGCGCAAGGAGCGCAATCGTAATCGCAAAATTCGGCCAGGCATTCAATCCCCATTGCCCGCTCCACACCATTTCACCCGCCTTGCTGAATGGCGCCAGATAGGGGATCGGCCATTGATATCCATCCGGCCCGCGCGAACCCGCCAGGTCCTCCAACAAATGCAGATGAAAACTCACAAGCGCCAGAAGCGCCGTGATCCATCGTCGTTTCGCAAACGCAAAGCAAATTGCCGCGACGACCACCGCGAACGCGAGGCTGTGCAATTGATGGTGATACCGTGAAAACCATTCCGTCGGGTGCGCTGACCCTCGCGTCGCCAAATCCACAATCGCGCCAAGCCCGTCCACATCCGGCGCCACGCACGCGAGCGCCACCATCGCCCGCTCTTTACGCCCCAGCCGCAGCACGCAGTTCGCCAGCGCCCATCCCGTCAAAAAATGTGTCACCGGATTCATCGTCGTCCGCCGGATTCTATCCCAAGTAGCGTAGCCACTCTTGTTTACCCTGTAAGGGCTTGCGTCACCTGCTCCAGCACCACGAACAAGCCGAAACGCCATCCAATTTGGAGTTTGCCAACCCCGCCTCCCCAAAACACAATTCGCCCCGCTTCGTCTAATCCCGCAATGTCACTTCCCACCAACCCGCCTCTCGCCAAGCCACGCATCCTCTCCGTCGACGCCCTCCGCGGCCTCATCATGATCATCATGGCGGTCGACCACGTGCGCGACTTCATCAGTTCCGCCGCCATGACCTTCGATCCCACCGACCTCTCCCGCACCACCGCCCCCCTCTTCTTCACCCGCTGGATCACGCATTTCTGCGCGCCCGTTTTTGCATTCACTGCAGGCATTGGTGCTTTTTTCTACGAACAAAACGGCCGCACCAAATCGCAGCTCTCGCGCTTCCTCCTCACGCGCGGCCTCTGGCTCATCCTGTTGGAATTCACCGTCATCCGTTTCCTGTGGATGTTCCAGATTCGCATACAAGGCTCCCTCGTCCTTCTCCTCGTTTTCTGGATGCTCGGCCTCTGCATGATTTTTCTCGCCGCTCTCGCTCATCTGCCCGTTCGCGTTCTCGCGCCGCTCAGTCTTTTCGTCATTACCGCTCACAACCTCCTCGACGGCATCGATCCCGCCCGTTTCGGCAATTTCGCGTTCCTGTGGGACATCGCGCACCAGCCCGCAGGTTTTCCGTTCCACGGCGGGTTCCTCGTCATCGCTTACCCGCTCATCCCCTGGATCTTCGTCATGTCCGCAGGCTATTGTTTCGGCTCCGTTCTTCGCTGGGACCCGCCCCGTCGCCGCAAATTCCTCATCTCCGTCGGCACAGCTTGCGCCTTACTTTTCATAATCATTCGCGGCCTCAATCACTACGGCGATTCTTCACACTGGTCTCACCAGAAGTCCGCTCTGTTCACATTTCTGTCGTTCCTCAATACC
>Ga0070734_10005071_pt1 | contig 11939 bp, 9 predicted proteins | sample Coa_R1_8_FD_66444 | JGI IMG/M metagenome (GOLD analysis project Ga0070734, IMG submission 66444) | Surface soil microbial communities from Centralia Pennsylvania, which are recovering from an underground coalmine fire - Coalmine... | ecosystem: Environmental > Terrestrial > Soil > Unclassified ...
TGTATACATTTATCCGTACCGCAATTACCAAACAGCTAAAACGGCAAATGCCCAGGATTCCTGCCCTCGAACACGCGGGAATGTTAGGTCAACTCGGTAGCGTGGAAATCGAGGCTAGGGACTAGGACGAACGGCGCCGAGAGGATCTACGTGAGCGCGGGTTACAATCTTCCCAATCCCCCCGGCATAGGCGGAGTCGTCGCCCTAGATCCGGATCCGAACAACAACAATCAGTATACCCAGCTAACGCCGGTGACGAGCGCGAACCACCTTTACCATGTCGGCAGGATGGCGATTTACCACAGCCCCCTGGTCAACTCGATCGGTTTCGAGACGGGGGATTTCAGCCAGACGGCAGCGCATCAAGGCGGAACGATTGTCACCAGCCCGGCTTTGGACGGTATGTTCTCGCTTCAGCTCCTGCGCAATAACAGCGCAGCGTGGGCTGAGATTGGGGAACCCGACGACCAGACGTTCTACAACCTCCCCACGGCCTTCTACAGCTTCGAGTTTCAGTATGCGTCGCAGACGGGCGAAGGCGGCGTCGTCAACTTCGAGGACCCGAGCGGCAGCTACAAGGCGGCCTTGCATCTATCGGCGTCAGGCAAGTTGCTCTTCTACGATGCCTCTGGCAATCTACTGGCTACTGGCACGACCACGCTCAATGCCAACCAGACCTATACCATCTCCGCCACGATCGGCCCCGGTACCTGGGATGTGCGGATCAACGGTGTCCTCGAGATGAGCGGCACCGGCAACCTCGGAAAGCCCGGCAACGGCGCCATCAGACTGGGCGGCAACAGCCCGTACACAACCGACTACTACTACGATGACGTAGCCATCAGTCCCAATGTCGTCCCTGCTGGGGGCTTGGTAGTCAATCCCGCGGGCCAGCAGACCGCCACAGAAGGGGTACCCGCCACCATCTCGTTGGGGTCCATCAGCGAAGCGACGCCCAATGCGGTGCTCAACGGCAACCCCTGGACCGTCACCGTCAATTGGGGAGACATGACCCCGAATAATAGCTTCACCATCCCGAACACCGGCGGTCAGGGGCTCCCCATTCAACTGGGAAGCATCCAGCACATCTTCTCCCAGGAGGACAACACCGTGACGGTCACGGTGGCGAACGCGGCCAACGTGGTTAGCTCAGGAGCTTTCCAGGTTATCGTAAGTGATCCCGCCGTCAGTAATGTCTCTGCTGTGGCCTTTGCGTCCAAGCCGACTGTCAGCGGACAGGTGGTAGCAACGTTCACAGATCCGGGTGGAGTGGAAGCGATCGGCGACTATAGCGCCACCATCGATTGGGGCGACGGCACGACGCCAACGACGGGCGGCATCACCGAGATGGGCAACACCGTCATGGTCTCCGGCGACCATACCTACCCCTCGACCAGCCAAGCCTACTCCTTTACGGTGATCGTCGGACACGAGACTACGCCAAGCCAGTCTGTCACGGGCATAGCCACCATTTCCCCAGGAGATCCCGGTACCAGCACCACGGTGACTTCATCGCTGTCCACGTCGGTGGCCGGTCAGCCGGTGACGTTCACCGCTACCGTCCGGCCGGGAGGTCCGGGCACTCCGACCGGCACCGTAAGGTTCTTCGATAATCTGAATACGGGGATCGGTACAGCAACGGTAAGCACGAGCGGCGGTGTCACCACGGCGACGCTCACGACCGGCATCCTTGCGGCGGGTACGCACACGATCACAGCGATCTACAATGGCGACAGCAACTTCAGCGCCAGCTTCGGGAGCGTGACGCAGACGGTAAACACGGCGAGTACCAGTACCGCAGTCAGCTCCTCTGCGAATCCGGCGGTACCCGGGCAGTCGGTTACTTTCACCGCCACCGTGAGTGTCAACGCCCCAGGGAGCACGGCCGCAGGTTACCCGAGCGGCACGGTGATCTTTCGCGATAACGGCACGAGCATCGGCCAGGGCACCTTGAGCACCGCAGGCGGGATCACCCAGGCCATCTTCAGTACCTCCACGTTGACACAGGGCAGCCACCCCATTACGGCCAGCTACGTGGGGGACAGCAACTTCACGCCCAGTGTCTCGGCGCCGCTCTCCCTTACCGTTCAGCAGCCCGTTCCATCGGTCCAGCCCCCGGCGAACCAGATGGCGTCGGAGGGGTGGGCGAAGTCCGTGAACCTGGGAGCCTTCAGTGAAGCAGGACCAGGCCCCTGGACGGCAACGGCAGCCTGGGGCGATGGCACGAGTACGACGCTTCCCGCTCCATCAGGGCCGGGATCGCTTGGGAATTATTCCCACACCTACGCCGAAGAAGGCACGTACACGGTGACCGTCACCGTCACCGATACGGGCGCGAATACCTCAGGCTCCGCAACGTTCACGGTAAACGTGCTCGAGGTAGCGTTGACGACCGCACCGGTCAGTATCAGCCCTACGTTCGCAGTGCCCTTTAGTGGAGCGGTCGCCACCTTTACCGATCTCGGTGGCGCGGAAGCCAATGATGGCACGCACTATTCAGCGAGCATCAATTGGGGCGACGGAACAGCGCCTGCAACCGGCAGCATCAGCTATAGCGGCGGTATCTTCACCGTCAACGGCACGCACACCTACGCCGCCGCCAACTCCTACACCGTCGCCGTTACGATCGGTCACGAAGGGTGGATGTTCGCCTTGGTACAGAGCCCGGCCGCAGTGACCACCTTCGTGGCCGCCAGCCTGGTCAAGCCGACCAGCTTCTGGGAAGGGGGCCAGGGCCAGCAGCTGATCCGCCGCTTTGGCCTGACGAGCAGTAACCAGACCTTGGGCCAGTGGCTGGCGGCAACCTTCCCCAACCTCTATGGGGGAGCTGGCGGTGCGCCGAATCTGAGTCCCTTTACCAATTCCCAAGTCGGCAGCTATTACCAGAGCTTGTACCTGTCCTCCCAAGGCAGCGGCTTGGATGTGGGGATCCTGGACACGGCCCTGGATGACTTCGCCACCACTTCCTCCCTGGGCGGGACGCTCGGACAGAGCTATGGCTTCACGGTCAACAGCTACGGCCTGGGCGCCTATTCCTGGAACATCGCCACTAGCGGGGCGGCCTTCGGCACACCGAATAACACCGTGCTCACCGTCAACCAGATTCTGCTGGCAGCCAATAACAATGCCTCGGGTGGCGAACCGTGGGGTAGCAATACGCTTTTCCGGAACGAGGCCTTGACCGTCTTCCAGGGGATCAACGCCGTTTAGGACGCAAACTGACATTCTCAGCAATTGAGCGGAACTTTCGCGCTGGCTCGGATTCACGAAAGACTCGGCCGGCCCGAGCAGTTTAACAGGCACCTGCGCCCCATGCAGTGGAGCAAATCGCCGCTATTGATCCTTGTCGAGCTTTTCGAGCACAGCTCGGATGGCGGCGACGGGGTCGCTGGCCCGGGCGTCATACCTGCGTTGGAGACGCGGATTCTGCCGATTGGGGACCAAACAGCTGAACTTCCATTCGCCGTTCGGGCCCGTCATATCCAATTGCTGCCCAAATACGCCTCTCGCCTCCAGCTCCTTCTCGGCCTGCTCGAATGTGGTTACACCCGGAGGAGAAGAGGAACCAGCTAGCGATGTCGGAAGGGGATCGCGCGGGGGGGCAGACGTGGCAGTCGCGCTCAGAGCGCGATTGGGTGCCGGCTCGGAAAGCGGCTGCGGCGGTTGCAGGGTTGCCCCTGTGCTATCCGCCATTCGCCGCATCTCCGCGTCCGGAGCATTGCTTGCCGATCCTTGCCGCGCCCAGCCATCGTTGCCCGTCGTCGCAATCGGGGAACCGATTCGAAGATCCTGGCCATTATCCAGCGGACGGGGCGCACCAGCCGCCAAGGCGGCGGTACTCATCGTTGACGTCGCGGGGGGAAGCGGCAAGACCGGAAGCGGCGCAGGAGCCGGTGTCTGCGGTGCCGCGACAACGGCCGGGCGCAGGGGTGGGCCGCCGAGCAACGGATCGATGCCAACCGTTTGGCTGAAGTCGCTACAACCGGCCAGTAGGAGAGCGGTCAGCGTGGACGGCAATAGCCCAGCGCAACGCAAACCCAAGGTGCACACCCAACGCCTCTTCCGCCGGGCCGCTTCTTCGGGCGGTGAGCCGGGAGCAGGGAATGCCTGGCGTTTGTCGCTTCTTTGCAGCCTTCCCATCTTGACCTGCTTTGCCTACAGGCTAGATTGACGGTCTCGCATACGTGCTGCATACGGCATGACACGCGGTGTTCCTATAGAAGAATTGGGGAAGTCTTGCAATGGCAGCTCTACGAATTGCCGTTATCGGCGGCGACGGAATTGGACCCGAAGTCATCGACCAGGCCATCCGCGTGGCGGATGCGGCCGTCGGCCGGCACGAGAACACGGCACTGCAATGGAACCGCCTGCCGTGGAGTTCCGCTTTTTACAAGAAGACGGGGGGCATGATGCCTGCGGACGGCTGGGACCAGCTCCGGCAGCATGATGCCATTCTCCTGGGAGCCATTGGCAGCCCGGACGTGCCGGACCACATCACCTTGCACGGGCTGCTGTTGCCGCTGCGACGTAAGTTTGACCTCTATCTCAATCTCCGGCCGGCCTATCTCTTTGAAGGCGTGCCTTCCCCTCTGCGCGACAAGGCCCCCGGATCGATCGACATGATGGTCTATCGGGAGAACACCGAAGGAGAATACGCGCCGTGTGGCGGGCGGCACTACGAAGGGACGCCCCATGAAATTGCCATCCAGACGGCCATCTTCACCCGCCGCGGCTGCGAGCGGATCATGCGTGCCGCTTTCGAAGGGGCCCGCCAGCGGCGCCGGAAGGTCACTTCCATCACCAAATCCAATGCCCAGCAGTTCGGCATGGTTCTCTGGGACGAGGTGTTTCGAGCCGTGGCCAAGGACTATCCCGATGTCCAGGCCCACGCGCTGCTGATTGACGCTGCCGCCATGGATTTCGTCCGCCGTCCGGAGAGCTTTGATGTCGTGGTTGCCAGCAACCTCTTCGGCGATATCCTCACCGATTTGAGTGCCATCATCACGGGAAGTATGGGCCTGGCGGCCAGCGGCAACATCAACCCGGAGCGCATCTATCCGAGCATGTTCGAGCCGGTGCACGGCTCGGCACCGGACATCGCCGGCAAGGGAATCGCCAACCCGTTGGCGGCCGTGCTGTCAGCGGGCATGCTGCTGGATCACTTGAAGTTGCCCAAGGCTGCGCTGGCGCTTCGGCAGGCGGTGGCCGCCGTGCTGAAGGCAGGCAAGCCGCGCACACCGGACCTGGGAGGTAATGCCACCACGGTGGCCGTGACCGACGCATTGCTGGCCGCACTTTAAGAATCAGTACCGTCCGGGAAACCGGGAGGGGAACATGGGGACAATCGCCACACCGGAGTCCGTGATTCTGGGTAAGGAAAGTGCTCGCGGCAGTGCACGTCCCCGGCTGGATTCTATCGATCTACTGCGGGGCGTGGTCATGGTGATCATGGCCCTGGACCATGTCCGCGATTATTTTTCGCACAGTCTCTACACCGATCCGCCCGTTGATCCCACGGACCTCTCCCGAACGACGATGGCGCTGTTCCTGACCCGCTGGGTGACCCATTTCTGCGCACCGACATTCGTCTTTCTCGCGGGCACCGGGGCGTTCCTTGCCGGAACGCGTGGCAAAAGCAAGTCGGAACTCTCGTGGTTTCTTCTGACCCGTGGACTCTGGCTGGTCTTCTTGGACCTGAGTCTCTTTCGATGGGAATGGACCTTCAACCTCGATTACTTCCATGAATTCGGCGGGGTCATCTGGGTCATCGGCTGGTCGATGGCGATCCTGTCGGCGCTGGTCTTCCTTCCGACCTCGGCGGTCGCTGTCTTCGGGATCGGGCTTATTGCTTACCACAATCTCCTGGATGGCAAGACTGCTGCGGAAGTCGGCTTACCCGAATGGCTCTGGATGATTCTGCACAGTCCCGGCCAATTCACTGTGCTTCCGTCTTTTCAACTGGGATCATTCACCATTCCCGAGATCCAATTCATCACTGCCTATTCGCTCCTGCCATGGCTGGGAGTCCTGACGGCCGGCTACAGTTTTGGCGCGATGTTCCTCCTCGACGCCGAGACTCGACGCAAACAGCTGCTCGGCCTTGGCCTAGCCCTCACCGCCCTGTTCATCGTTGTCCGCTTTACGAACGGCTACGGCGATTCGCGGCCCTGGTCGCCGCAAAACGATCTTCCTTTCACCGTGCTGTCCTTCCTCAACTGCCAGAAGTATCCGCCCTCGGTTCTTTACGTACTCATGACGCTTGGCCCAGCGATCGCGGCCCTCGCCTTGTTCGAGCGGGAGTGGGGTGCGATCGGTCGGTTCTTTGTCGTCTTCGGACGGGTGCCGTTGTTCTATTACATGCTCCATATTCCGCTCATTCATGGGTTGATGGTGGCTGTGGATTATGCCCGCTATGGCTTTTCCCCCTACTCGGCCGAAGGTCCGTGGTCCCTGACCCGGGATCACTTGCCGCCCGATTACGGCGTTGATTTGGCCACCGTGTACGGAATCTGGGTCGGCGTGGTGCTCTTGCTTTTTCCGCTGTGCTGGTGGTTTGCGGAGATCAAACGGCGGCGACGGGGAGGGTGGTTGAGTTATTTGTAGGGGATGGATCCTGTTTCTATTTCCGCGTTGGGCTCCCGGCCGCGGGCTTCGTAGCGACGGGTCCCGGCACCGGCTTGGGGAGTTGCCGCCTGCGGCGCAGGCTCACTTTCGGCGTCGGCCGATCATGTTCATCTTCAATATCGCCGACGATCTCTTCCAGAACATCCTCCAGTGTGATCAGTCCGCGGATTTTGCCTGCTTCGTCGCGGACCAAGGACATATGGCGGCGCGAGCTGCGGAAGAGGCGCAGGGCGGTGGCGATGCTTTCCTCCGGTTTCAGAAACAGCGGCGGATACATCGCATCTTCCAGGATCACCACTCCCTTTACGCTGAACAGGTAAAACAGGTCCTTGGTGTTGACGATGCCGACTACGTTGTCCGGGTTCCCTTCGTACACCGGCATGCGCGTGTGGGCCCCGCTGCGGACCGCTTCCAGCACCTTATCCGGCGGCGTGTTCAGCTCCAAGGTAGCCATTTTGTCGCGCGGTACCAGACAGTTGGCCACCTTTTTGCCGGAGAGCCGGAACACGTTCTGCACGAATTCGGCCTGTTCCGGTTCCAGGATGCCTGCCTCTTCCGTGTCCTCGATCAAGAGGACCAATTCCTCCACCGTGTGGACCAGCTCTTCGCCGCGGGCCGGTTGGTAGCCGCACAGGCGCAGGATTGCGTTCGCAGTGCCGCTCATGATCAGCGTAAACGGGCGCGTCAACCGAGCGAAGACGACCAGCGGACTGGCTAACCATAAGGCCGTCTGGTCGGGGACTTGCAAAGCCAGATTTTTCGGGATGAGCTCGCCGAAAGCAACGTGCATGAAGGTGATGAGCAAGAGGGCAATGGTCGTGGCCGAGGTATGGATCGCCACGGCGCTCCACGTGCCGCGCAGGGAATGGAAGAGCGGCTCCAACAGTCGCGCCAGAGCGGGCTCGCCGACCCAGCCCAGTCCGATGCTGGCCAGGGTGATTCCGAGCTGAGTCGCGGCAATGGAGCGGTCGAGACGATTGATGGCGTTCTCGGCTGCTTTGGCGCCGCGAACCCCGTGGCGCACCATCTCCTCGATCCGGGTCTTACGTACCGCGACCAGTGCGAATTCGGCAGCGACGAAGAGACCGTTGAGCACCACCAGGGCCGGCACACTGAGCAGCTCCAGGAGCTCCCAGACCCACTGATCGACCGCCAGAAGCAACCAATTACTTTGCAAGCGCGGCCACCTCCTTGGTTAGCACGTTCACCCGCGATGGTAGCATAGAACTGCCGCAGGGCCAACAGCGTGCCACTTCTTTGCAAGGCATATGCCGTTCCGAAAACGATCAACCCGCATTCGTACTTGCCGGAGTCCGGCCGGGCCAGCTATCCTCATCACAGGGAATTGACCACCTCCAAGAGGACCCGCCATGTCCGCCACTTATCAAACGCTCCTTGTTGCGATGGCCGGTAACGTGTGCACGGTGACGTTGAACCGTCCCGATTCGCTCAACGCGCTGAATGAGACGATGACGGCGGAATTGGCCTCGCTCTTGCAAGGACTCCAGCAGAATCCGCAGGTGCGCTGTGTGGTGCTCACCGGCGCCGGCCGGGCGTTCAGTTCGGGTCAGGATCTGGGCGATTTGAAAAAAATGTACACCAGCTCCGAGCAGCGGCTTCACCTTGCCGAGGAGCTACGGCGGCGCTACAACCCGGTCGTCTGGGGTCTGCGCGATCTGGAAAAACCGGTCGTCGCGGCCATCAACGGCGTGGCGGCCGGGGCAGGGCTCAGCCTCGCGTTGGCCTGTGATCTGCGTATTGCTTCGGACAAAGCGTCCTTCATCGAGGCCTTCGTCAATGTTGGCCTGGTGCCGGACTCGGCCAGCACGTTTTTCTTGCCGCGCCTGGTGGGCTTGGGCAAGGCCCTGGAAATGTGCTTTACTGGAGAAAAGGTATCAGCGGCAGACGCCTTAGCTTTCGGTCTGGTGAACAAAGTGGTTCCCGCCGATGAACTGGCGAAGGCGACGCAGGAGCTGGCGGCCCGGCTCGCCCAGCTTCCGACCCGCGCGATCGGGCTGATGAAAGGCTTGCTCTACCGCTCCTTCGGTTCGGATCTCGACGCCCAGCTCGAAGCCGAGGCACAGGTTCAAGAGGTCGCTGGATTGACCGCTGATCACCGCGAAGGGGTCCTGGCGTTCTTCGAAAAGCGGCCGCCGAACTTCCGAGGCCAGTAGAAGGGACCAACTCAACCATGCGACGAGCCCTCCTTATCGATGCCGTGCGCACCCCCATTGGCCGGTATGGCGGCGTTCTCCGAACGTGCCGTCCCGATGACTTGGCCGCGCTAGTGATCCAGACGGTTCTGGAACGCACCAAGATCGACCCCTCCGCCGTCGAAGACGTTTATCTCGGTGCCACGAACCAGGCCGGCGAGGACAACCGCAACGTGGCCCGCATGGCCGCTCTGCTCGCCGGGTTACCCGAAACGATCCCGGGTTGCACGGTCAATCGGCTCTGTGCCTCGGGCTTGGAGGCGATCAATATCGCCGCCCGAATGATCGAAGCCGGCATGGGCGATGTGTTCCTTGCCGGCGGCGTCGAGTGCATGAGCCGGGCGCCATTGGTGATGCTTAAGCCCGAAGAAGGATTTCCACGCGGCAATCAGCAGCTCGTGGATACAACGATCGGCTGGCGGTTCACCAATCCGCGGCTGGCCAAGCTGCACCATCCCTATAGCATGGGCGAAACCGCCGAGAACCTGGCCAAGAAATACGGCATTGGCCGCGAGCCACAGGACCGATTCGCGCTCGCCAGTCAGCAACGCGCCCAGAAAGCCCAGCAAGCCGGCCGGTTCGGCGACGAGCTGGTGCCGGTCACCGTGCCGCAGCGCAAGGGTCCGACTCTCGTTGTCCGCCACGATGAGCATCCCCGTCCCGAGACGACGCTGGAAAGTCTGGCCAAGCTGCCGCCGGCGTTTGTGAAAGACGGCACGGTGACCGCAGGCAATTCCTCAGGCATCAACGATGGAGCGGCGGCGGTGCTCCTGGTGGAGGAAGAGACGGCGAAACGAATGGGCCTGCGCGCACTCGCTCGGATCGGTCCATCGGCCACGGCCGGCGTCGATCCCGCTTGTATGGGCATCGGCCCCGTGCCGGCCACGCATAAGGTGTTAAAACGTGCCGGCATTCGGCTAGGCGAAGTCGATATAATAGAGATAAACGAGGCCTTCGCGGTCCAGGTGTTGGCCTGCATCCGCGAGCTGGGATTGGAGGACGCCACGCTCAATCCCAACGGCGGAGCCATTGCCCTGGGACATCCGCTCGGCTGTAGCGGAGCCCGGCTGGTCACCACGCTGGTCCACGAGATGCGCCGGTCGGGCGCTCGCCGCGGCCTGGCTACGCTGTGTGTTGGCGTGGGGCAGGGGGTTGCCACGGTGCTGGAAGGGATCTAAATGGCCATGCCTCATCCTGTAGCACACCAGCCTGACGCGCCGGCGAAAGAGCGCGGCACCTTCGCCGGCGCGTCAGGCTGGTGCGCTGCCGAATTTCGAACGGTGGTATAGGTATGTCGGTCAGTGCCAGCGTGGAGTTCAAGATCAACTGGGACATCGACGAAGATGCCCAGCAGCTTGCCGATTTCGAAGCGCGGATCGAGGCCGGCCAAATCATCGAGCCGGATGATTGGATGCCGCACAATTACCGAGTCGGCATGCTGCGCATGGCCGAGCATCATGCCAATTCCGAAATTGTCGGTGCCCTGCCCGAAGGCGAATGGATTACGCGCGCTCCGAGCTTACGCCGTAAGCTCGCTCTTATCGCCAAGGTACAGGATGAAGTCGGCCACGGCCAAATGCTCTATCGCGTTTCCCAAGACCTGGGCAAAAAGCGCGATCAGATGCTGCGCGATCTGATTACAGGCAAGACCAAGTACCACAATGTCTTCAACTACCCCGCGCCGACCTGGGCCGACGTGACCATGATCCAGTGGCTGGTTGATGGAGCGGCCATCTTGAACCAGGCGACCCTGGCGGAGGGGAGCTATGGGCCGTATGTGCGCACCATGAAGCGGATCAACATGGAAGAAGCGTTCCACTTCAAGAGTGGCGAGGACATGATCCTGACGCTGATGAGCGGCACCGCACGGCAGAAGCAGATGGCCCAGGAAGCGTTTGATCGCTGGTGGGAGCCGTGCCTGATGTTTTTCGGACCGCCCGATAAGGATTCGGTCAAGACCCAGCCGTTCATGCGCTGGCGGATCAAGACAGCCACCAACGATGAGCTGCGGCAGCGCTTCGTAGATCGTTTCGCACCAGCCGCTCTGGATCTGGGACTGAAAATTCATGTCACGGCGAAGGACGAACACGGCATGGTCACGGGTTGCCGTGAAGATCCGAAATTGCACCACGACGAAGCCAGGGGGCACTGGGACGTCAGCCAGCCCGATTGGAACGAGTTCTACCGCGTGATCCGTGGGCACGGTCCCCTCAACAAGGAACGCGTGGGATTGCGGCGTTTCTCCTACGAACAGGGGCAGTGGGTCCGGCGGGCCGTGCTGGGCAGCACGGAATTGCCGCCCGCCGCCTAGCAGCGATTCGCTCAACCGCGCGGTTCCGCCGCAAAATAACCGGAGGAATTCAGCGTGTCGCGATTGCGGGATCAAGTTCATCTGCCGAACGAGGGCGAATTGACACTGCCCGCTGAGGGAGATGCCAAGCCGTACGAAGTGTTCGTGCAGCTGCAACGCGGCAAGCCACATGTCCACGCCGGCACGGTTGATGCGGTCGATGCATCGATGGCTCTTCAGTTTGCCCGCGAACACTACGGCCAGGACCAACCTTGTGTGCATATCTGGGTCGTGCCGCGCGATGCCATGCTGGGCACCGATTATGGGAAGGACGTCATCTGGCGCTACACCGACCGAACCTATCGGCAGGCCCGGGCTTATCAGGTGCGCAAACGTTGGGAGCAATTTCGCAGCAAACAGGACGTGGACCGATACGAGAAGGAAGATCTGAAAGAAGCATTTTGACGGCTGCCGGAACGCGAGGGTACAGGCATGGACCAGCTCAGCGCACATCTGAAACGGCCCCTGGTCGAGCTGCTCCTGAGCGTGGCCGACGACAAGTTCATGTTGGGTCACCGCAACGCCGACTGGACGGGACTGGCTCCGATCCTGGAAGAGGACATCGCCTTTTCCGCCCTGGCCCAGGATGAAATCGCGCATGCTTCGGCCCTGTACGAGATGGTTGCTCAACTTCAGGACACCAAGCCGGATCGACTCGCCTTTGGCCGCAGGCCCGAAGAATACCGCTGTGCCGCCATCGTGGAGCTGTCGGATGGATTCGATTGGGCGAAGGCGCTGTGCCGCAATTTCTT